>Ga0265338_10001695_pt1 | contig 35004 bp, 30 predicted proteins | sample 42126metaG_FD_193579 | JGI IMG/M metagenome (GOLD analysis project Ga0265338, IMG submission 193579) | Rhizosphere microbial communities from Carex aquatilis grown in University of Washington, Seatle, WA, United States - 4-21-26 metaG | ecosystem: Host-associated > Plants > Roots > Rhizosphere...
ACGCCAAGCCGAGTCCGACGAGACGCCGCTAATGAAGGCGGGAGCGGCTGCCTGGGGAAAACGTCCCACAATCAAGGCAGCGCCTGGTATTTGAAATCTCTGAATCGAACTTCTCCCGAACCGGCGGCGAACAATGCCGGGCGGAGACCGAGAAACCCGCCGGCGACATTATGGTTGTAGCCGGAGACCTCGAACTGCATCCAATGCTTCGTCCAGTGCTCGCCATCCCGACTGTACCACGTAGTCACGATGTGGTGATTGTTTCGCAGGCGCAGAAAATAGTGGCGGCCGATCGGCGTCTGTTTCGGGAACTCGGCGATATCGCCTTTCCCATATTCGATCATTTTATCCTTGGAGAAACCCAGCCCGACAAACAGGCGTTCGCTATAAAACAGAAGTAGCCCCGCCGCGGCGGTGTCGTCGCGGTCAATCTCCACTTCCATTTCATAGGCTTGGTCGCCACATACGAACGTCAGCGGTGCGCAATCTTTGGGAGACGATCCGGTTGCCTTGAGAACCAACGCGTTGGTTTCGTAGCGATACCGCTCAGTGATCGGTGAATAGTTGCGGAAAAAAGTCCATTGAATGCCGATCTTGTTGGTGTGAAAATCGTCGGAGAAGGCGAACCCATGCGGTACGGCTGAGCCGCCGGACGGCACGGGAATCGGTTTGGCGACGTCAAATCCGGAGGCCTTCACCCAGCCATCGTCCGTCCATTCCACCGGCTCTAACAGCGTCTGGCGTCCCAGATTGTAGTAACCGTTCTCGTAGGCATGATAGACCAGATACTCATGCCGACTGTCCGGACCTTCCACCAACGTGGCGTGACCGCGGGACCACCATTTCTCGGCGGCGGAGCGCGTGTGCACCACCGGATTGTACGGCGAATTTTCCCAGGGCCCTTCCAGAGATTTTGAACGGGCCATGATAACCATGTGGCTCGTCGGAGGGCCCGCCGTTCCGCCTTCCGCCAGCACCATGTAATAATAATCGCCGTGACGAAGAACCTTCGGACCTTCTTGGGCAAAGGTCTCGACATCCCAGTCGTCCGGGTATTTCCATCCACCGTACACCTTTTTTGCAGGCCCAATAGCCTTGAGGCCATCGTCCGCAAGTGGTGCCAGATAACCGCCGCTTAGGAACAAATAACGTTTCCCATCCGGCGCGACTGCGTGGCCCGGATCAAAAAAATTCCCCACCCCAAGGCCGATGGGATCGCTCCACGGCCCCCGGATATTGTCGGCATAGACGACCATGTTGGTAATGCCATAGGAGCCGACCGCAGGAAAATAGATGTAGAATCTGTCGTGAAAGTGCACCAGATCCGGCGCCCAAACGGAGCCGACGTACTTTTGAAGCGCCGGCCCGACTGGTTCCCAATTCACCAAGTCACGAGAATGCCAAATCATTAAACCCGGCGTGCTTTCAAACGACGAATTGACCAGGTAATAGTCTTTACCGACCTTGAGCACCGACGGATCGGGACGATCTCCGGACAGGATGGGATTCAGGTAAAAACCATTCCCCAATTCCGCCTTGCGCTGACCTTCGATACCGTGCGCCCAACCGGTCGCCGGGACCGGTGTGGCTCCGCTTCGGTTCGTTTCCGCGCCAACCGCAGGCTGCATCGCGGAGAGTCCGTTCATCACGAGCCAAAAACAAAGAAATTTCATGGGCGAAGTCTCCGGGGTCAACTCTTGACACTTGACAGACTTACTTCGGCGCCACTTGAAAAACCCTATTGCTCACTGGTTTCTTCATGAGGACTTGCATTCTTCGGTAGCGAATGTCTTCAGTTGATCGGGTGTATTCTTTGAGGGAATTCCTTCCCTCCGGTTGTACGAAACGGTGCGTTCGTACAGTGTTTCAAAGAACCTATATGCGGTTACATCTTTTTCCTTTATACGTAGTTCTTTGATCTGCGGAGCGAGAATGCCCCAGTAGCTCTCAATATATTCCCCGTAGAGCTCCCACACAATTGCTGAGTCTAAGACTTCCCTTTCAGTGTAAAGCCCCATTTCCTCGAAGAAGCTGGCTACCGTCTCTGAGGAATTAGGGCACTTTTCTCCACCTTCAAGATAATGCTTGCAGACTTTCTTGCGCGCGGTAAGCATCTCGATTAATTTCCATCGTTGGGTATACTCGGCTAGGGAAGTCCTCATGGTTGCAAGGACTTGCAGTCTAAATTGCCGATAAATCAAATAGAGGCCTATGGTCGCTGCAAGACCGGCGACCATGGCCCAAAACCATTGCGAGTCTTGGCCGACAACATTCTTATAAAGAACACTCCCAACATACGTAATTTCATTGGTATTCATGGGTTGCTCACTTCTTTCAGTCCTGGCCAACATTTCCCATATAACGTACTCCCGTCACCGCGGTCAACTCTCCACTCCTCACACTTCTTGCCCTCACCGCCCAACACCTTCCCAGTTATGGATAGTGCTATCCATAAAGTTTTCGCTCACGTCTCCAGCGAACGTCGCCTCTGCCTTTCCCGAAAACCCATGATACATACCTTAGGTATGTATCACCTTCACCCTCGCCCCGTCCTCTTGGTGTCTTGGTGCCTTGGTGGTGAATCCGCCTCCTGTCTTCTGTCTTCTGTCTCCCATCCCCACTGGACGCCGCGCCTGAAAAATGCTAGCCTCGCCGCGTTCTTATGCCCCAGGCATTCAGCTTCAGCCTGCCGCCGCGCGACGTGCCGTTGACCGTTCGCCTGCAAGTCCTGTTTGGCGGATTCTTCAACCAATTCGGTTGGCTCTTCTTCGGCTTCGGCATGATCTTCGTCTGGCTGTTCCTGCCCCAGGCCGACCTGACCTCCTTCTACCGGTTCCACGGTAAACTCGACCAGACCCAGGGCACGATCACCGCCAACCAAAAGACCCACTTCTCGGAGGGCGGCTCAAAACACTCGAACGGCACACCCATCTATCGACACGACTACACGTTCACGGTCGCGGGCACCACCTACAGTAACGCGTCCTACGCGACGGGATACACCTACGCGCCCGGTACCCGCGTCAGCATCGAATACCCTCAGGGCAACCCTGCCGTGTCACGCGTCAACGGCATGCACCGTACGCCCTTCGGTCCATCGGTGCTGATGGTCCTCCTCTTCCCACTCGTCGGCCTCGGCTTCCTCATCCCCGGCCTGATACTCGGATGGAAAGGCGACCGCCTCCTCGCCAACGGCAAAGTCGCCTTCGGCACTTTCAAATCGAAGGAAGCCACCAAGACCGAGATCAACCACCAGACCGTCTACAAACTCACCTTTGAATTCACCACCGACACCGGCGAGACCTGTCAGACCACAGCCCGAAGCTGTGAACCGAACCGGCTTGAGTTGGAACCGCAGCACGAGATCGTTTACGATCCGCTCACCCCGTCTTACGCCACACTCGTCGACGGCCTACCGGGCTCGCCGCACATCGACGACCGCGGCGTCATCCAACCCGCCACCTTCGGCGCCGCCTTGCGCATCACCCTTCTGCCCGCCGCCGCCATCATCGGTAACGCCACCTGCCTCATTCTTAAACTCGTGCGCTAATTCGTATGCGGCTGAGCGACCACGTCTGTCTCTTCACCAATTAGTGAAGCAGACGGGCCAATTCCGCATGTAACAAATTCCTTTTGCCGTTGTCTTGCTGTTAGAATGATGCAAACCGAGATGACGGACAGCGCCAATCAAAACGCGCAGCAGGACGAAGCCGCCGTAGTCGCCGTGAAAGGTGGCGATGTCGAGCGCTACCGCGAACTTGTCGAGCGCCACGAACGCCGCGTCTACGCCGTCGCCTGGAGCCGCCTTGGTGACGCCACGCTGGCGGAAGAGGCCACGCAGGAGGCATTCATCCGCGCCTACCGGCGGCTCTGGTTGCTCGGTGACGGCGCAAAATTCGCCGCCTGGGTCAACACCATCGCCCGGCGCGTCGCCATCAATTTCGGCCTGCGCCATCGCCGCGAACTCAACAAACGCGAACGCTGGGCACTGGAAAATCCACCCGTCTCAATGCCTGAAAACCCCGTGGACGACACGGCTCCGCTCTACACGACGGAAACACTGCGTCAGACGCTGGCCGGGTTGCCTGACGCGCACCGCGAGTGTCTGGTGCTGTTTTATCTCGAAAGCAAAAGCGGTGCGGAAGCGGCCGCGGCGCTGGGAATTTCCGAAGCCGCCTTGCGCGTGCGCCTGCACCGCGCCCGCGCCGCGCTGCGTGAACGGCTGGAGGAAAAACTCGAAGGCTCGCTGGCCAGGTTTGGTCCACCCAAAACCCTCGTTCCCGCCGTCATGGCCGCCGTGCTGGCGTCATCGTCCGCCAAGGCGACGGCGGGTGGAACCATTGCCGCTGGCGTGGGCGCGAAAATCGTGTCGGTGTTGGGCAAGACTTTCCTGTTTTCATGGTTCCTGCCTTTGCTTTCGCTGATCGGCACACTGCCAAGCTTGGCGTTTGTGTCCATTGTCGGGCGGATGGAGAGAAAGAACTTCCGCGATGCCGACGGCTTCCGTCCCAAACTACACCAGCGTTCTTTGCACAGCTTCATGTGGGGTTTCCCGTTGGTGCTCGTGGCATTTGCCATAATCAATCACTCGGCTATGGCTGCTTGGGGAATCGGCATGCAACAATTTGCCCTCGCTTGCTTGCTGTTGGTGCTCACGTTGATTTCGGCGCGCTCCACTTTTTTCTTTCGCCATCCGCAAGCGGTCAATTCGTTCGTCTATTGTTGTATCATCACGGCCGGCACGATTGCCTTTGACCTCAGCTGGTTTCCGTCAAGCCTTGCATCCCTGCCGATACTGCTCGCGACTGTCTGGTTCTTGTTCACATTCCAGCGACCCATGCGGATGGATTACAGTTTGTTTCTCCGCGCCGCGCACGGACAGTTGAAAATATCCGACGAGATGGATGCCGCGCCGGCAATAGATCATTTGGACCGCCGCGCGCTGAAGTCTTTTGCGCGCTTTCTCGGCTCGCGACTACTCGTGAATAATTTCCGCTGGGAAACAAACGGATTGACGCTGCGGTTACCGCCGGTCGCAAGCCGGTTTCTAACAGGCATGGCCAGCGTGTTCATGCCGCCAATCGGCAGGTATTACTCGCGCATTTCTTTGGGCTGGGATGGGATCGTCACGGCACACTGCGGCAATACGGATTTGAATGATTTGTCGGCGCTGAAAAGCGCCCGGATGATCGATCCGCGAGAACTCGAAGGGATCGTCGCGGAAAATGTTCGCCAGGCGTGGCAGGAATTCCGCAGCGGAAATCTCGCGGCGGCAGAACGGACGTTGGGCGACTCGCCGGAATCGGATGTGTTTATCGTGCCGCCGGCGCGCGCCAAATCTATGCGCTGGTGGCGGATCTTTGTCGGCGCGTCAGTGCTGTTGATGCTGCCTGCAATGATGCTGCGATTCTGGCCGTCCGCCTGGATGGCAAGGCTGAACGGCCTGAAACCCATTTCCCTCACCGAGGCGCAAGTGCATGAATTCTTGAGTCAGGTCAGCACCAACCCGAATCCGCTCGTTGCGGCGAATATTGGTGGAACCAAAGGTTACACCCGAAGAAGCTTTGCTTGGGATCCAGGTATGGCGCTCTTCACCTGCATACTGCTGCCGGAAACCAACCTGTTCACGCCGCACGGATTGCAGATGATGCACGAATCAGTTTTTAACGGAGCAGACCCGCAAATACAGGACAAGTCAAAGAATCTGTGGCTTTGTGACACGCCCCTGGCGAAACGCGCGCTGCTCGCCGGCTGGATTGGCTGGGCGGATTTGAATCTGACGCCGGAAGATGTCTCCAAGGAGATTCATCAAGGAAAGTATCACGAAATTGAATTCCAATACGAATATCTGCTGGTGCGTGAAAGCGCGTGGTCGTGGGTGGAAAGCAAACGCTGGGAGGTGATGCGCGCCAATGAAATGACCCTCACCCAGCTCCGCTGGTTGCGCGATGTGAACTGTCTCGACCTTGTTGACCGCGAAAAACTCATTTCGCAAATCGCCTCGGTCCAGACACTCTCGGCCAATCCGCTCGGCAATCCGCCGATCCATGATTGGAAAGACGTGCGCGGTTTGTTTTTCACACCGTGCTATCCTGCGTTACAAGATACGTACTACTCACTGGCTGCTTTGGAGACACTCGGGGGACTGGACAAGATTGACCGCGAGGCGGCCATTGAAGGAATTCTGAAACGTCACGCCGGTAAAGGCTGGTTCACCTCGCCCGACTCCGGTGGTTACAACGAATACCACATTGACGGCAGCGTCCGCGACACGATTGCCGCCTTTGAATCACTGCGCATCCTCGGTGCTCTCGACCGCGTGAAAGATTTGGACAAATGGCAATTCCGTGTGGCGCCTTATCGCTTAGCCAAGCCCAACGCGAACGGCGTCCGCACTTTGACATGGGACGAAGTCGAGGCGTGGGTTTGCCAGCGGCGCCTGGAAAAGATTCTTCTTCAACGGAAAGAAAATCCTCACACACCCACAGGCTCTCTCTTGCAACCGGGAGAGAATTGAAGGTGTCCGACTGGGATGGGAACACTCACGCCATCATCGGTAACATCGCCGGCGTCTGTCTCAAATTCGTGCGATAGCAAGCGGGGCGACCCACTCGCTTATTTCCACTTACTTGACGAGCTTAACCGCCAGCTCTTGAATATTCGTGAACCCATCTGTCTTTTCACTATATCCGTCGGACCCGTTGATCATCCTCACCACGATCACGTGTTGCGCGGGAACGATGATCAGGTATTGCCCAAGGTATCCCGACGCGTAATACCCGATCACGTTCTTCCCAACCTGCTTCCTCGTCAGGCTCCACGACATCGGCCCGAGAGCCGACATGATCTCTTCCTGCCATCGATCCCCGAACACTTTTTCAGCCGCCGTTTGCAGGGCGCTCCGGCTTTCGTAGCTGCCTTTCAGCAATCGCAGTTTGCCAACGAAATCAGGAGAAACGCCTTTGGCGGTCAACTTGGTGATTTGATCGTCGTCAATGATGTAGGTGATGTGGTCAGAGATCAACCACCACAACAACCCGCACGTCGGCTCAAATTCCTGACCGGGACGTAACGAAAGATCAAACCAGTTTTCGGCGATGATTTGCCGGTCGTCCCATTTCCCCCTGTTGAGCACCAGTTGCCCGAGCTTCGCGAAATCCGCGGGCAGGATATGTAGGCCCGCCATCCCGTGCGGATTGCCCGCTTTGTCCAGCATCCAGGCGTAATCGGTGATGCCCAGCGGCGTGAAAATCTCATCGCGAATGTACAAATCCATCCGCTTGCCCGAGGCCTTTTGCACAATACCCGCCAGCAGGTTCACCGCCTTGTTGTTGTACGCGAAGAACGTGCCGGGATCATTCGAAAGTTCAGCCGCCAACGCCAACTGCACAAAGTCCGGACTCGAATAAATTTCCACGTCGGCTCGAGTCTCGTTTTGCAGGCCGGAAGTGTGATTGAGCAGGTGCTTGATCGTGATGCTCTTCTTCCGGCCCTGTTTCCATTCGGGGTAGAACTCCTACACGGGCTGATCCACGGATTTGATCTTCCCGTCCGTAATCAGCTTGCCAATGGCGAGATTCACCACCGATTTGGTGGCCGACATTGCCTCGATCTTCGCCGTCGGTTTCCCGAAATACCATTCGCCAACCGATTTGCCGTCCTTCCATACCACCAACGCATCGGAGTGTGACTTCTCTGCTCCTTTCACCAAATCATCCAACGCACTCTGTTGAATCTGGTTTTGTCCGCTGCAAATCGCCTGGAAACTGATGGCCATCACCATGGCCAGGATTGATTTTCTGGAGATCGGAAAGTTGATCGTGAATGCTGTCATGGTAAGTCCCGTGGTCGCTCCTCTGCGCGCGATGATAAAGCACGCCCCATTGCTGTCAACGACCAGACGATAGCGTCACGCTGCACGCGTGTTCTCTGCTCCCGGCAAACACCACGCCGCCACCGCCAGGAACGCCAATACTGCCACCGACCCGACCCATTCCCAGCACCCGAGGTTCCATGCCGGCGAATGCCGGAGCGCCTGCCGGAACGGTTCCAACACCGGCAAGCGAATCCGCAGCACCAGCACAAACGCCATCACCACAATCCCCGGCCACGTCAGCCAACCCCACCAAGTCACCAGCCGCCGAATGGACACGTCTCCTCCATCCCGACGCCGTCGCTTCAGCGCCGCCAATTCGAACAACAGCATTCCCAACCCGAGCCCAATCCCGGCGACGCGCCCCAACGCTTCGTGCAATCGCGGGACCGTCGCGCGCCCCTCTGCCGGATGCGAGTTGATCGCGCTCGCCAAAATCAGGCAGACCGCTCCCGCGAAAAAAAAGGTGGCCCCAGCCCGCGCCATCGGGGAATCAGCGCCGAGTCCGCGGCGGATGTAGCCGGCACACGGCAGCATCAGCACCCCGCTCAGGCCAATGCCCACGGCGGGAATGAAATGGTATTGCGGGTTCACCAGCGGATACAGCAATTTGGAAATGCTCATTGCCCGCCAATCGTAGCCTTTGGGAAACAGCGCCACCGCCACCGCCAGACTCCCAAAATAAAAAATACCGATCAGCGGTACCACCACCCCCAGCATCGTCTTCCGTCGAAGATTACCGGACAAAAAATCCACGATGCGCCGATTATATTCGCCAATGCTCTGGCGCGCTACTGCAATCCCCCCCAACATTCTCCGCCATTGGCGGACAACTTCCCGCGTCTGCCCGCTTACGGCAGATTCGCGTTCACCGAGGACAGCGTGTTATTGACCTTCTTACCGAGCCCCTTCAAGACGATGATCGATGTGACCGCGATCAGCGCCAATATCATCGAATACTCGACCAAGCTCTGCGCTTTCCGCGACTTCAGGCTGCGATACAGTTTGTGGCAAGTCTTTTGCATCTTATGGTAACTCCGTGACCAGGTTTCCCGCTTCTTCCCTCATGAATCTGCCTACTTTCATGTCTGCCGGCATAGCCGCACCTTACATGCCATCTCCGCCTTGTTTTATCAGGCGTCCTTGACGGCAACCCTTCCCATATTCTCTTGCATTACGACGCCCGTTGCGCCAAAAAGGGTCCCAGCAGGCTGGCGAGGCCGCAGAGAAGGAAGCGGATAGTATAATGGAGAAGCGGCGCCTGCTGGTTGTGAGTCATGTCCTCAGGGCGGAGCTTTGGCAGTGCGCGCCACGGTCAACCCATACCCGTTACCCCTTCAGCGCGGCCTCTGATCTGCCGACCTCTTCATTCCCACTCGCATTCCCTTCCGTGGTGACGATCCAGTCTGCGAAGTCTCACACATGACAAGCCCCACCATGAGAGGAGCGCAACATGAAAAAGACAGCCTTACCGATCGTTATACTAGTCGCCGCCGGATGGCTCGCCACCGCGTTCGGCGAATCCATCATAACCCTCAAGTCAGGTGACGTTCTCCGCGGCGATATTGTTTCCGACACCAATGACGTTGTCCAGATCAGGGCGTTCAACGCCAACCGCACCATTTCTTCTCTACGACACATTCCTCGAGCCGATATTCAAAATATCTACGCCGAGACGCCCGCTGAAGCCGCCGAGCGGGTCGACTACTTCGCCCTGTCAAAATTCCAACTGCATCCCGACCAGGAGCAGTCCTCAGACTTCTGCACTCAATGGATTGCCGCCTTTGAAAAGTTCCTGCGCGATTATCCAAAATCCGACAAGACCGCGAATATCCAGCAACGCATCAACATGTGTCAGGTAGAACTCAAACATGTGGCCGATGGCGAAGTGAAATTTGGCGATCGATGGATGAGTCCAGTCGAGAAGAAGCCGCTATCGCTCAACAAACAACTTGCCGACCTTGAAAGACAGCATGCTTCGCTCGCCCAAACTGTCGCCGCTACGCAAGGAAGATTGGCGGGCCTGCAAATAAAGCTCCAAACTCTTCAAGACACACAAGAACCGGTTTACGGAACAAGACTTGTGGGACCCAACCACTACGCGCAGCAATATCCGACGGGTCAATACCGCATCGTTCCGAATCCTGAAAGACCACTAGTACAAGCAGATATTGTGGCTTGTCAGGAGAAAATCGGTTCAGGGGCGGCGGCGTTGGCGAGCCTGAATGCAAAAATCCAAAATATTCAGATTCAGATTCCTCAGGCCCAACGTGCCTATGAAGACGCACAAGCCAAGGCCAACGAAAAACCCGCGCCAGTCGTGGCCCCTCCTCCGCCCGCCCCGGTGGCCGAGCCAGTCGTTGCGCCGCCAGTGGTTGCCCCGCAACCATGGATTGCCCGAAATTGGAAGATCCTCGCCGTCAGTGGCGGGATCTTATTGATAGCGGCCCTTCTGGCCTACCCTCTCAAACGTGTCCTGCAAAAGGCGGAGCACACCGAAGCCGAGCGTGACGAACTGCGCCGTGTCGCCCGTGAAAAACTCAAGAAGGTATTCGATAGAATCTTCGCGGAAGGCGAACGGCCCGGGGGCCAGAATGCCCCGGATGGTGACATCGTCCCCGTCGGCAGAGGCGAGGACAACTATGGTGGCGGTCGATGGTTTGTCATCGGCGATTCCTATATCTGGGCAGTCCAGAATAACGGCAGAGAAGACGATAACTGGGTCTACAACAATGTCGTCACCAAAGGGCACGGGGCCGTCGGCGCCAGAATTCCCATCGACCCCGAATTGGTGGACTACATTCAGTCGGAGGCCACTGTCACCCGATAGCCTGTTTCAGCGACGAAACAGGCTGTTGTCGAAAGTAAACTGATAGGCGAGGTAGAATTGGAATTGCGTCGGGCCGTCAATCGAACGCCCGGCCGAAAACAACAAATGATGTTGCTCGCTGAAGTCGATCACCGTGCCGATGTTGAATCCCGTGTCGTTATCCCCACCGATCTTTTGCGCGGTTTGCTTATACACTTCGGCCCCGATCAGCACATTCGTTAATACCTGTTTCTGCAGCACCGCGCCGACAAAACCCCAGTCCTGGTTGCCCGCTCCCGAATTAATGCCATAGCCCCCGCCGCCATACACCGTCCATTCGTGGCCCTCTATGCCCCAACTCTTTTGCATCCACAACGGCAGGAACGCCTGCGTATGACCGTTGCCGAGATTGTCCTTCTCGCTGCCGGTTGGGACTTCCAATAATGGGAACACACCCACTTGCGGCATTCGTTCCGTCTCCTGGATGAAACGGAATTTCACACCCAGTTCCGTGTCCCCATAACCGTAATGCGCGCTCCCGACACTCGGCGCATCGTAGGTCAACGGCGCAATCACGTGAAGTTGCACGTTGGAAACCACGCCGTAGTTCACTTCCACGTGCGGCGCGGTGCCCGTCCAGTCATCCGCCGTCTTGAAGTCCAACGAGGCAACGTAGAATTCCCAGTGCTGGTATTCCACCGGCTCCGGGTCATCCGTCAGAAACGGCGGCCCCGCTACCGCCTCCCACGGGCCGCACGCCAACAATGCCAACAGCACGCACCACCACCAGCCGTCGAAATTGTTGAACCGTCGCTCTCTGAAATTCACGGCCGGTCGGTAATCGGAGTTCGGTTTCTTCATCATGGGAAAATTCGTTAATCGCCCACCAAATAGAACCCCACGATGACCAGCCCGCCGATGACAACCCCCGATACGACCGTGCCGATCAAACCGTTGACGGTCATCTTAACTCCCTGACCGCCGTTGGCCCTTGCGAACAGCCAGCCGAAGAAACCAAAAAGAATAAGAATAATGGCGCTGTGCGTAACCCACTGGTGACCGGTAATCTTTTGCATCCCAGCCAGGACAGCTTGGTTCTTCTCCTTCGCGACCACCAACATCGCATTGATCACGCTGGTAAGTGCCACGGATAGGCCGAACGAAATCGTAGTTTTTGAGACGCCAGTGTTTTCCATGTTCACGCCTCTTCCGTATCATTACTTCGCCAGCAAGGCCACCTTTACTCCCATCGCAATGAGTGCCCCCTCACCCTCCATCATCAACGCCACCACCGCGATCATGCCCGCCACCCACAGCACCACCCGCCGCTCGTCCTTGTTTGCCGCGAGGTCGTGCGCGGCGGCGATCGGCAAATACGTGACTAACAACAATAGCATGATGACCAGATGTTCCTTGGTCTCCATGAAGAAACTATGGGCGAATGGCCATGGTCCCTTCAGGATGATGGCTTTATCCACCGGGTAGAACCGGACATACCAGTAGCCGGCAATACAAAATGCCAGCCACATGGCACCGGCCGCCGCCCAACTCATCCTTCTGATCCGGGTTAGATTCGCTTCGGAGGCGTGCAACACCTCGACGAAAATCCACACGCTCGCGATCAGGCAGACCACGCCAAATAACACATGCGCCATCAGGATCAGTTCAGTCATACCGGCCTCACCGCATGCGGGATCCGGTCAGCCGAATTGAACCGCTCCAGGGCCGCCCGCGTCTTCGCGGCGTCCCAACGACCGGGAATCGACGTAGAACACTTCGGGCATTTGCCGTCAGCCGTGAGATGATAACTCTGCACTTCGAACCCGTAACGCTCAATCAGAAGCTCACGGCAATTCGGACAGCGAGTGTTCTCCCAGTCACCGACGCGTCCGGGCACGTTGCCCGCGTAACAATACCGCAGGCCCTCTTCCTTCCCGATCTCACATGCGTGCAGGATGGTTTGCAACGATGTGCAGGCGCGGTCGCCCATCTTGTAGTCGGGATGAAACGCCGTGCAATGCCATGGGATGTCGCGCGAAATGCCCGCCAGAAACTTCGCGGTCTGCCGTATCTCGTCTTTCCCGTCGTTGAACCCGGGAATCAGCAGCGTGACGATCTCCAGCCAGAATCCCTTTTGATACAGACTTTCAATCGTCTTGAGCACATTCTCCAGCTTCCCGCCGAGTTGCCGATAGCTCTTATCATTGAACCCCTTCAGGTCCACCTTGTAGAAATCCACCCATGGCCGGATGTACTCGAGCACCTCTTCGGTCCCGTTGCCGTTCGACACATACGACGTGCGCAACCCGTGCCGCCGCGCTTCCTTGAATACCTCCACGCCCCACTCGCTCGTGATCAGCGGCTCGTTGTAGGTGCTGGTCACCGAGTCGACGCCGTACTCCACCGCCAGCTCCACAAACCGCTCGCTCGTCATCGGGATGGGCGGGGCCGTGCTCCTCGGGTCGCGCAACGCCTGCGATGTAAACCAATTCTGGCAATAGCCGCAATGCAGGTCGCACCCCAGCATCCCGAAACTCATCGTCAGCGTCCCCGGCAACGCGTGGAAGAACGGCTTCTTCTCGATGGGATCGCACTGCAACGCGCCGAAATAGTTCCACGGCACCAGCAACGTGCCGCCGCGATTGAACCGCACCCGGCAAATGCCGTCGTGTCCCTCCAGAATCAGGCACCGATGCCCACACGCGTAACAACGCACTTTCTGGCCGGGTAATTTCTCATACAACTCGCCCTCGCGCGTCAGCCGCGCCAGCGCTCCGCCCAAGGTGTCCGTCGCCCCGGCCGCCTTCGCGCCCCGCTCTCGCGTCAATACTGGATCTGACTTCGGCATTCCGTCGCCCTCTCCGATTCAGACCACACTACCACTTGTCGGAAGATGTTGCCAGAAGCTCGGGAGTTGATTTGGAGGGCCACGCTCCGTCGTGGCCGCGCCTGCTCCCCTCCACCGGAAGGGACTCAGGGGTGGGTTGGCGTCACGGGCGGCAGTCAGTGCAGGTTGAGGTGCCGTAACAGCATCCACACCAACACGCCGACGGGGACGATCACCGGAACGGCGAACGCCAGACTCACCCCCGCATACTGACGGACGATCCGTTTCCAAGGTGCCACTTCCTTCACCTGGTCACACCGGCCCGTGACCTTCACCTGATCGCGATTGTCCAATTCCGCTTGCATGGCGACAGCGCTGGGATAACGGTCGGCAGGCTTGCGCGCCATCGCATGCAAAACGATTTCTTCGGCTTGCGGTGAAAGACTCGGATTCAGTTTCCGCAACGGCTCGGGGTCGCCGAGAACCCGGGCGTTCATGGCCGCCAAAGGATTATCGCCGTCGAATGGCGTCACGCCGGTCAGCATCTCGTACAACATCGCCCCCAGACTGTAAATGTCGGTCCGCGCATCGCCGCGTTTACCCTGGACCTGTTCGGGGGCCATGTAATCGGGCGTCCCCATCGCGGGCGTGCAGCCGGCAAAGGTGACCCGGCGAAGCTCGTCGGATTTGGCCAACCCAAAATCCAGCAAGCGGATCGATCCATCACAGCCCACCATGACGTTGTGCGGCTTCAAATCGCGGTGGATCACGCCATGATCGTGCAGGTACTGCAACGCCTCGCACAGCAGGCTGGCAATCCGGAACGCGTCCTTCTCCGGCAGCGGACTCATCGCCTTCAACAGATGCGCCAGCGTGCAGCCGCGCAGGTGCTCGGTCACCAGGTACGGACGGCTCTTTGGCCCGGGCACGGAAATGAATTTCAGCACATACGGATGATCCAGCTTCAAGCCGATCTCTTCCTCGCGACGGAACCGCGTGAAGAAACCGGGGTCGCTCTCGTATTCCAAGTGCGGCACCTTCAGGGCGACGTCGGCATTGTGGTTGAACAGGTCTTGCGCCTTGAAGATCATGGCCATGCCGCTCCGACTGATGACCTCGGTAATCAAAAACCGTTCGTCCAAAATATCGCCCGGGTGCAATTCGCCGAACTTGTTGGCTTCGACGTTGGGGTGGTATTCGGCCACGCCCTGGCAACACGCGACGCCTTCGAGAGGGCACAATGGGGTCGTCTTCATGCTCCGACTATGACACCAAACCACTGGCGGGAATAATTAAATGGGGGCGCAATTACGTTAAAAAAACATCTACGCCCGTCGCCGGTTGCAGGTACCTGTCATCCAATGGGTTGGCCGACTATTCGAAGATGGACCCAGCGGGTTGTGTACAAACAGATTGCTTCTTCCCTCGCTGGTCTAATCCACCGCTTCATATGCCAGGCACCAGGGCAAACACGACGGCTCCAACCACGTACGATATCCTGATAATGCTCAACCGATTCTTTATGCCTTCGAGTTTGACGTTCTTTGAATCTCCCAACTTATCACCGCTCGTTGTTTCAGACCGAACATTCTTCGAGAGCAACAGCAGGTGCTGAAGTCCGATTACATTGCCAACCGTGCCTGCCAGAATCAACAGGTTGTGGTCAAACCACAGGAGAACGAATGTGTGATTCACAATCACTTTGACCAGTTCCCCAATGAATCCACCGAGAAGAAAGTACGCCACCGCCGTGATCACCAGGAAATGTCGCGACGTCGTAACCATCAGCCCTCAGCCTCATCGCTTGAGGCTGACACCGCGCCGGATAAACGTCGGCACCTCCGTCGCACCAATGTTGCCCATTTTGGTCCGGTGTTTCATGATTCCAGTTGCCGCCACCGCACAATATTTACGGGTATCGCCAGCCAGCCGTTCCCCGTGGATGGTGACTTTGCCGTTACAACCCTTCCGACGGCTGGATCGGCCTCGATCCATGTCCCGTCGCCAATATATGCCAAAACGTGACTTCCGTCTCTCGTGACAGCCAGATCGCCCGGGAATAATTGCGCTGCGTCCAGCTCATTAATGCCGCGCGCTGATAAGACAAACCTTGTTCGGTTGCGATATCCATCCCGCAATTCTCGCGCGCTGCAATCATTCCACCAGATAAACAAACCCTCGCGAACCAACGCAGGGTCTAACGTCCGCAAGCCGCACCCGATATCGGCGTGAATGAGCCCTTCCCTGACCAGGCCGGAACAGTCGATTCCCACTCGATTCTCTCCACCCCAGATGTACCGTGTGCCTTCGTAACGGCGCAATGACTTCACGTAATTGATACGCATCCCCGCGCGATCAACATCACGGCTCCGAATCATAAAGAAGACGAACACAAACAACGGAATTGCCAGAGCCGCCAGCCTCGCCACCTTCACGTGCCAGACCCATGCTACGAAACCGAGCCACATCATAAGAATCGCGATCAAGAGACACACCCTCGTTAGTGTCAAACTGACGGGATACACGACTAGAAGAATTACCATCAAGAGAGACCCCAGCCATACCCGCCGGCCCAATCGATGCCAGAGAGTCGGCTCGGTCGGCGCTTGCAGCTCGTGTGGCATGTCGCCAGTAACAACTCACCTCTTCACGGTAACACCGCGCCGGATGAACGTCGGCACATCCAGGTCTTCGCCGTTGTACAACGTCGGCTCGCTCCGGTCGAATCGGCCCCGGCTCACGCCTTCCAGGGGCAACGTCTCCTGTTTCGCTTTCGCCGACGATTTTCGTGACCCGACGGGTTCCAGTGCCGGCTCTTCTTCCTCGACTGGCTTGGGCGTCGCTGAAGTCGGGCTTGCTGCCGGGACCGGCGTTGGCAATGGACGCGCGGTCCGGGCCAGCGCCGCGTCGCCGGGACGCGGGAAAGTCAGTGGTTTCGTCGCCGCCGGTTGCGCTACCCGGCGCGGCATGATGTTGGCCGCCGCAATCACCGTAACCGCCAGTTTCCCCCGGTACGCTTCGTCGATGGCCGCTCCCATGATGATGTGCGCCCGGTTCGCCAGCCGCGAAATCGGCTCGACCGCTTTCTGCACGTCCGCCAGCGTCAAATCAGGCCCGCCAAGAACACTCACCAACACGCCTTCCGCCTTGGCCAGCACATCGCCGCCGTCCAGCAACGGATTCTCCAGCAATGCCTTGACCGCGTCGCGCGCCTTGTTCGCGCCGACCGCCGCGCCATACGTGAACAATCCGTCGCAATGTTTCGAGCCCAGCGTCGAGCGCAGGTCGGCAAAATCGAGGTTGATCAATCCCTTGCGCGACAGGAGTTGCCACACTGCCTGCACGCCGAGGATGAAGTTCTCGTCCGCCCGCCGGAACGCGTCCACCACGCTCGCGTCCGCGCCGGCAATCCGAAAAATCTTGTCGTTGGGAATGCAAATGACCGCGTCGGCCTGCGCCTTGAGCTGTTCCAAGCCCGACAACGCCTGCTGTTTGCGTCGGTCGCCCTCGAAGGAAAACGGCAACGCGACAAACGCCAGCACCAGCGCGCCCTGCTCCTTTGCGATCCGTGCGATAATCGGGCTCGCACCCGTGCTCGTCCCGCCGCCCAATCCCGCCGTGAGAAACACCACGTTCGCGCCCTGCGCCAGCGCTTCGATTTTTTCGGCGTCGTTCTGCGCCGCCCGCGCGCCGATCTCGGGTTCGCCGCCCGCCCCCAGGCCATGCGTCACCGCTGCGCCAATCTGCAGTTTCTCGCCGCCGCTGATTTCCTGGAGCGCCTGCACGTCCGTGTTGATGGCGACCAGGTCCACGCCTTCCAGCGTCGGGTTGCCTTTGGCCCGCGCCTCGGCAATCTGGCTGATTGTATGGCCGCCCGCGCCTCCCACGCCGAAAATCTTCAATCGAATCCGTTGACCGGGCGCCGATTTCTTTTCCATGGTCTCGCTGGTTCCCTGTTGTTCCGCTAGAGGCGGGGCTGAATCCGAACTGGTCTTGCGTCGCGTCGTCATCACCATTCCCTCAATTACATGTACGCGCGCACTTTCTGGAGCAGGTGTTGGAACGACTGGCCCATCTTCCGCAACGGCGACGGCGCCTGATGCTGGTCGCGTTGCGACCCCAATGCGTATCGCACCAGTCCGATTGCGGTCGAGTACTCCGGGCTTTCAATCGCCGACGTCGGCCCGCCCACGGTCAGGCTGTGCCCGATGTGCACCGGCTGCCCGAACACCTGGGCCGCCAATGGTTCCATGCCGTCCAATCGCGCGCAGCCGCCGGTGACGAACACGCCCGCGCCGAGGTACTCGAGCAGCTTGTGTTTCTCCAGTTCCTTCTTCACGAGCATGAGCGTTTCTTCCACGCGCAAGTTCATCGTCCGGCAAAGCTGCTGTTTCGAAACCTGCCGGTCAGGCAGTCCGACTTCGCGCTTCAATGTAATCATCTCGTCTTCCGCCGGGACCGTTACCGAGCCGTGCTCGACTTTCAATGTCTCGGCACGGTTCATCGGGATGCGCAGGCCAATCGCCACGTCGTTCGTGATGTGGTCGCCGCCGACCGCCAACACACCGCTGTGCTGGATCGTCCCCTCGCTGTACACGACGTAATCGGTCGTGCCGCCGCCCATGTCGATCACCACCGCCCCCAACTGCTGGTGTTCTGACGTGAGCACCGCCAGCGCGGACGCAAACCCGCTCACCGCGATGTTGGCCACATCCAATGGCACGTGTTTGATGCACTTGATCGTGTTCTGCAATCGCGTGCGCACGCCGTAGATGACATGCACGTCCGCTTCCAGTTTCGCCCCGATCATGCCCACGGGATTCTGGATGCCGTCGTGGCCGTCCACGAAGAAATGCTGGCGGATTGCGTGGATCACCACGTGGTCCATTGGAATATTCACCGCCTTCGCGTTGAGTAACACGTTGCGGACTTCTTCCTCTGAAATCTCCCGCTCGTCGGTGGTCACCGCCACTGTCCCGCGGTTGTTGAAGCTGCGAATATGGCCGCCGCTCACGCTCGCGTACACATTGTGAATCTCCACGCCCGCGCTCTCCTCGGCGTCGGACACCGCCCCATGGATGCACTCCACCGCCGCGTCAATGTTGATGATCTCGCCCTTGCGGACCCCCTCGGAGTTCGCCTGCCCAACCCCGATCACCATGATGTTGCCATCGTCGAGCACCTCGCCGACCACGGCGCAGACTTTGGAGGTCCCCACCTCCAGCCCTACGATGATTCGTTCCTTCGGTAACATGGTTGTCGCCAAACCTTTCTAATTAGCAAATGTCACAGGCACACCCCGGTTGACCGTCAGGTCCACCATCTGCACCTGTTTTTGCCGCTGCTGCGCCCACCGCAAAATCACTCCCAGCCGTCGCAATTGCTGCGGAAATTCCTCCACATCCACCTTCACCGTCGTATGCTGGCTCGTGGTCATCACCAACTGTCGCGGCTTGGATAAATCGATCTGCTCGATCTCCAGCAACGAACCCGCCAGCGCCTGGTCCAGCTTGTCCAACAACGCCAGCGCCCGGTAAATCTGCTCCGATTCGACCTGCTTGCCCACGCGCGCGTCGGCCAACGATACCCCCGTCAAAATCGGCACCGACCGCGGCATCTCCGGTTGCAACAACGTTCCATCGGCGAGCTTCACGGGCTTCATCACGAACCCCGAGCGATCGATGTAGAACACCGTGTCGCCCAACTCCCGGGTGGGTACCCGCAACCGTGCCACCGCGACACGTTCGTTCACGCGGATGAACAGCCGATCGGGCAACATGCGCCGCACTTCCACGGCCCGCACCAGCGGCAGCATCTCCAGGTTGCTGCGCACCTGGTCCAAATCCACCGACAGCAGGTTCTGGCCGACTTGCACACCCGCAAACTGCACAATCCGTTCAGGCGTCAGCACGCCGTCATTGTCCACTACCACCTGGTGAATCGCGAACCGCGGGTTGTTGTATACAAAGCGATTGATCGACCCCTTCGCCAGCCGATACGTCCCGTAACCGGTCAACGACAACAAACCGACCGCCAGCAACAGGATCATCATCACCCGCAGCCGTCGCATCGTACGCCCGCGCGTCTGCACTTTCACGTCCAGTAGATACTCCGGGCGCTTCTTTCTCCGGTTGCCGAGCTTGATCATGAAACCGAGACGGCCTCCTTTTTCGCCGCGCCCGTCGCCCGGCGTTTGCTGCTCCGCGCCATTGCCAGTTGCACCAACCGGGCGCATACTTCCGGCAATTCAATCCCGGCCGCGTGGGCCGCCTTGGGCAGCAGACTCGTCTCTGTGAATCCTGGGACCGTGTTCACCTCCAGGATCAATGGTTCGCCATCTTCCGACAAGATCAAGTCCACGCGCGAGACGTCTCGACAGCCCAGGCAATCGTGCGCCCGCAGGGCCAGTGCTTTCAACTGGGACTCGAGGCTCTTGTCCAACGGCGCCGGCACGATGTAGTCCGTCTGTCCCTTCGTGTATTTTGCTTCATACGTGAAGAAATCGTGCTTCGGCCGGATCTCGATCACCGGTAGCGCGCGGCCGTCCAGGATGCCGACCGTCAACTCGCGCCCCGCGACAAATTGTTCTACCAGCAAATGATCGTCATAATGCCACGCAATTTGGCAAGCCTCGCCAAGTTCGCCTTCTCCCTGCACGATGCTGATCCCCACGCTCGATCCCTGCCGCGATGGCTTGACGACCAATGGGAACCCGAGTTGCGCCAGCCGGTGCAAGTCCGTGTGTTCACGATCGAACACCTCATACTTCGGCGTCGGGATTCCCGCCACCAGGAATGCCTTCTTGGCGGCGATCTTGTTGAACGCCCGCGCGCTCGCTTCCGGGCTGGAGCCGGTGTACGGAATGCCGCTATTTTCCAACATCCGTTGGAGCGTGCCGTCTTCGCCAAATGTCCCGTGCAACGCGACGAACGCCACATCCACGTCCGTCGGCATCGTGAACCCGCTGTCCTTGACGTCAATCGGCATGACCTTCGCCCCGCCCACCGCCAGCGCGTTGGCCACCGCCGTGCCTGATCGCAGGGACACTTCGCGTTCGGCGGAAGGCCCCCCCATCAGCACCGCAATTTTCAGTTTCTTCATGGGCGATATTCTCTACGGTTTCTTCGTTCCCAGAATCATCACTTCGGGTTCCAGCTCGATCCCCCGCTCCTGGCGGACCCGCTTCCGCACCTCGGCGATCAACTCCAGCACGTCGCTGGCAGTTGCCTTCCCCTCGTTGACGATGAAATTCCCGTGCACCTCGGAAATCCTCGCGCCGCCCACGCTCATCCCCTTCAGCCCCAATTCCTCGATCAGTTTTCCCGCCGGAATCATGTCGGGGTTTTTGAAGATGCAGCCGGCGCTCGGCTTCGCCGGTTGGCTCACCCATCGCCGCTGCGCGAATGCGCGCAACCGGCTGTCGATCATCTTCCGCTCGGTTTTCGTTCCCCGCAGAATCGCCGACAAGGCCACGTGGTTGTGGAACACCGGGCAGCTTCGGTACGCCACGGGAAGATCCTTCGCCTCGGCATCGTAAATGTCTCCCGCGTAACTGATGTACCGGATCCATTCCACCACGTCGAACGTCTGCTTGCCCATCGCCCCGGCATTCATGCGCAACGCGCCCCCCAGCGAGCCGGGAATGCCTTCCATGAACTCCAGCCCGCCCAATTCGTGCCGGGCGGCCATCGTCACAATCGTCTTCAGCCGCGCTCCGGCCCGCGCCACGATTCGCTCGCCATCCACCTCGACTTTGGAGAACTCGTCGTTCGTCAGGCTGATGACCACGCCTTGGATCCCCCCGTCCAGCACGAGCAGGTTCGTGCCGCGACCCACCACCGTGACCGCGATTTCGCGGACGTGGCAGTACTGGAGCAATTGCGCCAGGTCACGCTCGTTGGCGGGCTCGATCCAAAATTCAGCGGGACCGCCCACGCGCATCGAGGTGTGCCGCGCCATCGGTTCGTTGTGCCGGATTTTCGCCTTGTCCGACAACAACGCCTTCAAGGCCGCCTGCATGTCCATGGATTGTTTCTCCGGGTTGGGACGGTTCGGCCCACGAGCGCGAAGTTTTCGCGCCAGTGCCTCGGCCACTTTGTAAATGTCTCCCGCGCCCATGGTCAGGATGATGTCTCCCGGTCGTGCCTCCGCGAACAACCTCGCCACCAGCATCTCTAAATCCGTCTCCAACACGATCTCCCCCTGCCCGGAGGCCGCCACCGCCTTGTAGAGCGTTCGCCCATCAATACCCTCGATGGGCTTTTCACCCGCCGAGTAAATATCCGTCAAATACAATTTGTCCGCGCCCTGAAACGCTGTACCAAACTCCTCCTGCAACGCCTGCGTCCGCGTGTACCGATGCGGTTGGAACGCCACCAGCAGGCGGCGGTATCCCGTCCCGTCTTCCTTCGCCAGCATCGTGCGCGTGGCCGCGATCGTCGCGCGCGCTTCCGTCGGGTGGTGCGCATAGTCGTCCACCACGAGGATGCCGCCTTCCTCGAACTTGCGATCAAACCGTCTCTTGGCGCCGGTGAATTGCTTCAACGCGTCCGCGATTTTTTCGAACGGCACACCCAGTTCGTCAGCCACCGCGATGGCAGCGAGGGCATTCGTCACGTTCTGTTGCCCCGGGATACTCAATTCAATCACGCCGATTCGCTGGTCACGGCAGGCGACCGCGAATCGCGAACCGCAGGTAATCTGTTCGATCTCGATCGCGCGGTAATCGGCCGTCGGGGAAAGCCCGAAAGTGATGGCCGCGCGGCATTTCGGGGCGAGATTCAAGCAGTTCGGGCAATCCGCGCACAGAAATACCGTCTTGTGCGTGCTCGAGAAGAACAGCCCGAACGTCTCCCGCAATTTGTCCATCGAACCATAGTGATCCAGGTGCTCAGGCTCGATGTTCAGGCAAACGGCGTATTCCGGGCTGAACCCGGCCAACGTGCCGTCGCTCTCGTCCGTCTCCGCGACGAAATATTTGCCGCCTCCCACCTGTGCGTTCGTGCCCAGCGCCGGCACATGCGCCCCCACGCAGTAACTCGGCGCGCTATCGCTGCGCGTTAGCACGTACGCGATCATCGCCGTCGTCGTCGTTTTGCCGTGCGTCCCCGCTACTGCAATGTTATTGGGATGATTCATCAACGCGCTCAACAACAGCCCGCGGCGCACCCGCAGGATCTTCATCTCGTCCGCCGCCCGTAGCTCGACATTCTCGCTGTCCACCGCCGACGTGTACACAACCAACTCCGTGTCTTCGCTGACGTTTTGACCCGCGTGTCCGCTGTTGATCTTCGCGCCGAGTTTCAGCAATTCCTTCACGTCGCCGTTGGGCGCCAGGTCGGACCCGGTCACGTGATGCCCCTGCTGCAGGAGCAGCCGCGCCAGTCCACTCATGCCGCAGCCCCCGATGCCAACCAGGTGCACGCGGCGCGGTCGACTACTGAGAAACTCAACCAGTTGTTGCTTGCTTGCCATAGCCTTCCAAAAGCGTTGCAATCCGCGCCGTCGCATCCGCCACCGCCAACGACCGCGCGGCCTCGGCCATCCTCGCCCGGACTGCTTCGTCGTCGAGTAATTCGGTGATGACAGTCGCCAGATGTTCGCCATGATGCGGGTGGCGACCATTGAATTGCGATTGGTCAATGAGGCGCGCCGCGCCGGCCCGCTCAAACACCCGCGCGTTGTGCCACTGGTGGTTGCCGGCGGAGTGCGGGTACGGTATCAGGATCGTGGGCAAACCAAACGCCGCAATCTCGGTGAGCGTGGACGCTCCCGAGCGCGCGACCACCACGTCCGCCGCGCTATATGCCAATTCCATTTCGTTGCAGAAACTCATCACCTTTGCCTGAAATCCGTTCTTCTCGTACGTCTCACGCAGGATTTGTTCGTCCCGCGCGCCCGCCAAATGCACGAATTGGAGCGCGCCCTTGCGTCCGTTTAACCAAGGCAATGCGCCCGCCACGGCCTCGTTGATCGCGTGCGCTCCCTGGCTTCCGCCCGCCACCAGTACCGTCAATCGATCCGCTTCCAGGCCCAGTCGCGCGCGCGCCCCGGCCACCTTCCCGTGGCTCAACGCGGCGCGAATCGGCGTGCCCGTCACCGTGACGGGTTTGCGTCCAAAAAAACGCGCGCAGTCGGCCAGGCCGACTGCCACATGGTCCGCAAATCGGCCCGCCCAACGGTTCGCTTTACCGGGGACGGCGTTTGATTCGTGGATTAACGTCGCGGTCCCACGCTTGCGGTTCCATCGCGCCCCGAACACTGCCGGCGCGGACGTGAATCCACCCATCCCCAGCACGACATCCGGCTCAAATTCATCACACACCGCGACGCATTTGCGCATCGCTTTCGCCAAACAAACGCAAAACGGGATCAACCGCCGCGACCCCTTGTAGCCCACGGCCGGCACCGCCTCCACCGCGATGCGCGCCGCCGGGTCCGGGGACTCCGTCAACGCCGCCAGCGCCGTCCGATCGATTGCCTTCTCGGAAACCAACAGCCGGACCTGGTGGTGGCGGGCCCGCAAAGCCTCCGCGACCGCCAACCCAGGAAACAAATGTCCCCCGGTCCCCCCGCATGCAATCATCACTTTCATCCATGCAATCTGCCCGGCGGCGATCCCGCTCCCTACGAGACCGTCGAACGTCGCGCGAAAAATTCCTGTTCCTCACTCTCCGTCTCCGCAGTCCCTTGACGGAAAATGCTTAATAACAATCCCACCGCCACCATGTTCAGCACCAAATTGGATCCCCCAAAACTGATGAACGGCAGTGGCAACCCCTTCGTCGGCAACCACGCCGTCACGACGCCAATATTGATCAGCGCCTGCATCGCCAGCAACACCGCGATGCCCATGCCCAGGTATTGCCCAAACAAATCCGAGGCGCGCAGGCTGATGATCACCGCGCACGCTACCAACAACGCAAACGCCAGCAGTATCGCCAGCGTCCCGATCAATCCCAGTTCCTCGCCAATGATGGGGAAGATGAAGTCCGTGTGCGCCTCCGGCAGATAGAACATCTTCTGCCGGCTATTGCCCAGCCCGAGGCCGTTGAATCCGCCGGACCCAAACGCGAGGATGGCCTGCCACACCTGGTAGCCGGCCCCTTGCTTGTATTTGTCGAGGTCCATGAATGCCATGAGCCGGGCCGCGCGCGTCGGGTTGTGCATCACCAGCGTGGCAAACCCCGCCACCCCGCTCAGCACCGTTGGCACCAGAAATCGCAGACGCACCCCGGCGACAAACATCATCGCAAAGCTCACCGAAGCCATCAGCGCGGTCGAACCGAAATCGGGTTCCGCCAGCACCAGCAACAGGAGTATGCCCACGACACCCATCGGCACGGCAAACCCGCGCCCAAACTTGTCCAGACGTCGTTTCTCCTTCGCCAGCCAGTGCGCCAGCCAGACGACCAGCGCCAACTTGCCGAGTTCGGACGGTTGAAACCGCATCGGGCCAAAGCCCAGCCAGCGCCGTGCCCCGCCGACCTTCAGTCCGATGTGCGGAACCAGCACCAGCGCGAGCATGACCGCCGACGCGATAAGCACCATCGTGCCCACCCCGCGCAATTTCGTGTACGAGACGTTCGCTGCCGTGATGCATGCGACACCACCCACCAGCATCCACGCCAATTGACGCTTCAGCAGATAACGCTGGTCGCCGTAGCGGTCTTTGGCGTAGAGCGAGCTGGTGCTGAACAACATGATCACTCCCACGGTCAGCAATACCAGCATGATCGTGAGCAGCGCGATGGCAGCTTTGTTCACAAGTCGGTGACGCTTTCGTTATGGGTCAGATCGCTTGTTCTTATTGAACTGTCGCGTGTGATGCCGATACCACCGGTGCCGCCAATGCGGGTGTCGTCGGCGCTGTCGCCGCTGTGCTGGTCGTATTGGCTACCGGTGTCGTGGCGGGCGTGGCCGTCGTTGAAGCCATCGTGCCGGCCTGCTGCGTCGGAATCACCAGGCGTTGGCCGTACTGGATCTTCTTCGCATCCGTGATGCTGTTCGCCTTCAGCAAGTCATCCATCTTCACACCATATTTCTTGGCGATCATCGATGCCGACTCATTGAAGTCCACCACGTGGATCGTCTGCCCGTTCTCGGTATACGTGCCGGGTGACTGCCATCCCGCCGCTGACGTCGAGGCTATGCCCGCGCTGACCGTGTTGCCGGCCGCATCTGTCGTCGCCTTGGCTGTGGCCGTTGGGATGTGAAGTTTCTGGCCAACCTTCAGTGAATCCCCGCTCAGGGTGTTCGCCTGTTTGAGGGCCGCCACAGTGACATTCTGTTTCCGCGCGATCTTCCAGAGCGAATCACCTGACTGTACGGTATACGTCGCGCCGCCGGCATCCGCTGTGGTTGTCGTCGCCGATGCGCCAGTCGCATCCGTCGAGGTCGGAACCACCGATGCCGTTGCCACGTTGGTCTTTTCCGCTTTCGCTGGCACGTTCAGTTTCTGGCCAACCTTGATCGTGCTCGTCTTGGTCAGGTTGTTTGCCCGGCTGAGTTCGCCAACAGTGAGGTTCTCCGCCTTGGCGATTTTCCAGAGTGAGTCACCCTTCTTGACGACATACGTGTGCGTTGTCGCTGTGGTTGCTGCCACCGGGGCTGCGGGCGCCGGCGCTGGTGCAACGTTCTCATTTCCTGCAACCGAGTTTGGCGGCGCCATCGAGGTGGTCGCGCCCGGGCCTTGCGGGTTCGGAATCGCGGCCGTCGAACTGCCGGGTGCGCCCGGTGTAGTTGTGTCGGACGGCTGACTATCGGTATTCGCTATGTCAGTCGTGCTACTCTTGGCTCGGGAGCATCCTTCAAAGACGATGATGCCCCCGATCACGAGCACGTGCAGGGCTACTACGATCAGTACGACTTTCGAGACTTTCATTGGTTCCTTTCGTTATTTCTGTTTTGATTTGCCTGTTACGATGCAAACCGGGTTCTGTTCCATCACCGCAAATTAAAAACGTGTCGCTTGAATTCCGCGCCGCGATGTTCGTAGTTCTCAAACATGTCGAAGCTGGCGCACGCCGGCGACAGCAACACCGTGTCGCCGCGACGGGCATGGCTGGCGGCAATGCGTACCGCCTCTTCCATCGACGACGCCCGGACGCACGGCACCGTCTTGGACCAGGCACACCACATCTTGTCCTGCGCCTCGCCAATCAGTACGGCCAGCTTGACCCTGTCGGTCATCGCCCCCTTCAGCGACCGATAATCCAAACTCTTGTCGCGCCCGCCGGCGATCAGCACGGCCTGGCCCGGAACGGAACGCAACGCCTTCTCGACCGCATCGATATTCGTCGCTTTGGAATCGTTGATGTAGGTCACGCCATCGAATTCCGCCACAAACTCGCAGCGGTGCGGCTGCGGACAGTATTCGCAAATCGCTTCCCGCATCTGTGACATCGGCAGGCCCATCGCCAAACCGGTCGCCAGCGTCGCCACCACGTTCTCCGCGTTGTGGACGCCGCGTAGGTTTGTCTCGCCCATCTTCATCAGGATGCCCCGGCACTCGGGCCGCCGGCACCAAATCGTCTCCTTGTCGAACCAGTCGAGCCAGACATCCGCCCGCCGATTATTGACACTGAACGTGATGGGATGTGCCTTGATCTCGATTCCCAGCCGTTGGAAGTTTTCGAGCGCTTCGACGCTGATTACCACCGTGTCTTCCGCCTGCTGGTTCATGAAGACGCGCGCTTTCGCCAGCGTGTATTCCTTCATCGACAGATAGCGGTCGAGGTGGTCGGGCGTGATGTTCAGCATCACCGCGATGTTTGCGTGGAATTGTTCGATCTTTTCCAATTGGAACGAACTGACCTCCAGCACGACCGCATCCAGGCCTGCGCTCGCCTCCACCGCGTCCGAAAACGCGTGGCCGATGTTGCCTGCCGCCGTGGTGCGTTTCCCGCAACCCGCCAGCATCGCGGTAATTAACTCCGTGGTCGTCGTTTTGCCGTTCGTGCCGGTGACCGCCACGATCGGGCACAGGCAAAACCGGTACGCCAATTCCAATTCGCTTAGCATCGGCGTGTTACGCGTCACCATCTCGCGGACAATCGGCCGCTCGGGCGCGATGCCCGGGCTGAGCACCGCCAGGTCAAAGCGCGCCGAGTGATCGAACTGGTTGCCCAGCTCGACGCGCACGCCGAGCCGACGCAGTCGCATCGCCCGTTCCTGCAACTGGTGGTCGCCCGCCGATTCGTCGCGCACCACCACGCGCGCGCCGTCCCGCTGCAACAGCGACGCTGCCGCCATGCCGCTCCGCCCCAGCCCCAGCACCACCACGTCTTTGCCCTTCAATTCCATCGTCTGCATTTGCCCATTACCTCAGTTTCAATGTCGCCAATCCCAATAACGCAAAAATCACGGACAACACCCAGAATCGTTGCGTGACCTTCGTCTCCGACCAGCCACGCAATTCGAAATGATGATGAATCGGGGTCATCAGGAAGATCCGTTTGCCGCGCAGTTTGAAGCTGGCCACCTGCAGGATCACCGAGACCGCCTCCATCACGAAAATGCCACCCACGATCACCAGCATCACTTCCTGCTTGATCATCACCGCAATCGCACCGACCAGCCCGCCGATGGCCAGTGAACCCGTATCGCCCATGAACACCTCGGCCGGATGGCAGTTGAACCACAGGAACCCCAGGCTCGCGCCAATCAGCCCCGCGCACACCACCGTCAATTCGCCCGCGCCCGACACGAACGGCACCTGCAGGTAGCTGGCGAACTTGACGTTGCCCGCCACGTAACACATCACCGCGTACGTCAGGGCGACGGTCAACGTGCAACCGGTCGCCAGGCCGTCCAACCCGTCCGTAAGATTCACCGCGTTCGATGCCCCCACGATGACCACCACCACGACCAACAGCGTCCACCATCCCATGTTCGCAATCAGTGGTCCCTTGACGAACGGCACCATCAATTTCCTCGCCGTGTCCCCGAGCAACGGGTCCGTGAGCAACAGCGTTCCCACGACCAGGCCCAGCCCGATCTGGAACAGGAATTTCGTTTTCGCGCGCATCCCGTCGCACTTGCGCGACTGCACTTTCGCCCAATCGTCCAGGAATCCGATGCCGCCCAGCCAGATCAACGTCACCAGGCAAATCAGCACGAGCGGATTGGTCGGACGCGCCCACAGCAAAATCGAATCCACCACCGACCAGATAATCAGGATGCCGCCCATCGTCGGGCACGCCTTTTTCCCGTGGGCCTGCGCGAGTTCCCGCAAATCGTCCTCCCCACGGATCGGTTGCTGGAACTTCATCTCGACCAGGCGCCGAATGAGCCACGGCCCGATCGCGACGCACATCAACAGGGCCGTGAGGGCGGCACAGACCGCGCGAAACGTGGTGTATTGAAACACCCGTAACGGCGAGAACCACTGCGTATACTCGCTCAGATAGTAAAACATCTCCTCGGTCCTTCACGTCCTCACACCGGTCTTGTTGCGTTCTTCGAATCGCGCTCCCCGCACAATCCTTGGGCGCCCTACAGGGGCGCCACGACATCACTCCTGAATTCCTCCACGATCGTTTCCAACCGCAATCGTCTCGAACCTTTGATCAATACAAAATCGCCTTCGTGCGCCAGCGCCTGGATCGTCTGCACGGCTTCCGCCGTCGTCGTCAAGGGCAGCACGCGGTGCGTTTCCATCCCCGCTTCGACCGCTGCCTGCGCAATCAATCGCGCGGACTGGCCAACGGTCACCAGCAACGCCAGCCCACAATTGGCGGACATCGCGCCGATATCGCAGTGGGCCCGCCGCGTCCACCCGCCGAGTTCCAGCATGTCCCCCAGCACGGCGATCTTCCGCCCCGCGCGCGGCGTATCGCGCAGCATCTCCAACGCCGCCTTCATCGACACCATGTTCGCGTTGTAGCAATCGTTCACGAACCGCACGCCATCGACCGTGACCTGTTCCATGCGCAGACTGGGAAATGTCGCGTTTTCCAACCCAATCCGGATCTCATCCAGATCCATGCCCGCGAAATAGCCGACGGCCGCCGCTTGCAACGCGTTGTAAATCTGGTGGCGCCCCAGCGTCTTGAGCCGCACGATCACATCTTCCCGTTTCTTCGCGATATTGAGGCGGAACTTCACATCGCCGTTAAACTTGATTTCGCTGGCGCGGATGTCCGCAAAATTGTCGATGCCCACCGTCACCACTGTCGCGTTCGTCCGCGTCCGAAGTTCCTGCCGCCACCGATCGTCGGCGTTCAGGACCGCGAGGCCGTCCCCGTTGCGCGGCAATACCTCCAACAGCGCGCCCTTCTCCTTGGCCACGCCAGCCTCGTCCCCGAAGAACTCCACGTGCCCGAGACCGATGTTGGTGATCACCCCGATGTCCGGCCTCACCATCTCCGCCAGCGTGGCAATTTCGCCCGGATGGTTCGTGCCCAACTCGAACACGCCGTAGTCATGGGCCGGATCAAGTCGTAACAGGTTGAGCGGCACACCAATGTGGTTGTTGTTATTCCCGGACGATTCCACTACATTGAACCGCTCACCCAATACAGCAGCGATAAGTTGTTTCGTGGTTGTTTTCCCGCTCGAGCCGGTCACGGCGACGAGTCGGGTCGTTGGGGGCATTAGTCGGCGGTAGTTCGTTGCGAGTTTGTGCAATGCGGTGAGGGTGTCTTGCACTTGGAGAAGCGCTAAGGCACTAGGCGAGTTCATTGCACGGGTAGGATCCGAGACTACCGCCGCCGATGCCCCCAACTTGGCTGCATCGGATACGAATTCATGTCCATCAAAGCGCGGGCCGCGCAACGCGACAAAACAGTCGCCCCGGCCCAACGCGCGTGAGTCAATGCTGATCCGTCCCACGGGCCGTCCCGGCTCGCCGCGTATCAGCCGCGCCTCACACAACTCTGCTATTTGTTCTAGACGCAAGATTTCCACCGTATTCCACTGGATTCAAAATATTCTTCCACCACCTGCCGGTCGTGGAATGGCACGACCGTGTCTGCAAATTCCTGGTACGTCTCGTGACCTTTACCGGCAATCAACACCGCGTCGCCGGGCCGGGCGATGTCCAGCGCCCGTTCGATGGCCTCCCGCCGATCTTCAATGACCTGGTAGCGGCCACACGTGACCGCCGCAAAACCTTGCTCGATCTGCTTCACAATCTCGCCCGGATCTTCCGTGCGTGGATTGTCAGTCGTGAGGATCGAATAATCCGCAAGTTCACCCGCGATCTCTCCCATCGGCTTGCGCTTGCCCTTGTCACGGTCGCCGCCGCAGCCGAAAACGACAATCACCCGTCCGCGCGTGAATTCACTGATCGTGGCCAGCACATTGCGCAAGGCATCGGCCGTGTGCGCGTAATCGATAAAGACCTTGTAGCTCTCCGGGACGGCCACGGCTTCGGTGCGCCCCGGCACCGGCGGGAATTGCGCCAGCGCCGCTTCCACCGTTCGCAGCTCGATGCCGAGTGCGTGGCTGGCGCCAATGGCTGCCAGCGCGTTGGACACGTTATAGCGACCAAGTAATGGAAGTGACATCGGGATACTGCCCTGGGGCGTGTGGACGACGAAGTAACTTCCCTCCGCCGATACTCGCACGTCCTCGGCGCGAATGATCGCCGCGCTTGAAACGCCGTAACTGAGTACGGCGTGGTCCCCACCCAAGCGCTTGATCAATTCACGACCGTGTGCGTTATCCGCATTCACTACCGCACGGCCCGCTTTTCGGACAGTGCCCAACGCGCTGAACAACCTTGTCTTCGACTCGAAATACTCCTCCATCGTCCCGTGGTAATCGAGATGGTCCTGCGAAAGATTCGTGAAAATCGCGATGTCGAAATCCACCTCCGCCACGCGTTGTTGGTCCAGCGCGTGCGAGCTGACTTCCATCGATACACTGCCGCAACCGGCCCGCAACATCTGGCTCATCATATCCTGGATCTCCACCGAGTCCGGTGTCGTGCGGGACGCGGGGATCACCCGCTGGCCGATCTGGTATTGCACCGTCCCGAGCAGGCCGCACGGGATTCCCGCCGCTTCCATGATCGCCCGCACCATGAACGCCGTCGTGGTCTTGCCGTTGGTGCCGGTGATACCAATCACTTTCAGGCCCTGGGACGGATGGTTGTAAAACTGCGCCGACGCCTGCGCCATCGAGCGGCGTGCATCGCGAACTTTGATGCGGGTGGCGCGCGGATTGGCTGCCGCGTCCCGTTCCAGCACCACGGCGGATGCGCCACGGTCGATCGCCGCTTCCACAAACCGATGCCCGTCCGTCCGTTCCCCGGGCACCGCCACGAACAAATTGCCGGGCATGACCCGGCGCGAGTCACAGGTAATCCCGGTGATATCCTGGTCCAGCGTGCCGACCACCGTCTGCGGCTTCATGGTTTTGACAATTTCTGCGAGTCTCATGACAGTTTCGCCATATCTTTCGGTGGAGTCTGTGGTTCCATGCCCAGGTATTCCGCCACTTTCTCCGCCACCGCTCGGAACACCGGCCCGGCGACCGAACCGCCGTAGTACGCGCCCCCCACGGGGTCATCCAAGGAAACCAAAATTGAAATCTGTGGGTCTGCCGCCGGGAAATACCCGATGAATGACGCGTAGTATTTGCGGACGTACTGGCCGTTCTCGACTTTCTGGGCCGTGCCCGTCTTGCCGGCGACGTCGAATCCGTCGAGCGCCGCCTTCGGCGCCGTGCCCTCGGGTGAAGCCACCTTGCGTAAGGCAGTCGTCATCATCGTGCACGTGCGTGGCGCGATCACTTGCCCGACGATTTGCGGCTGGTATTGAAAGATGGTCGTGCCGTCCGGGGCCATGACACTCTTGACGATCATCGGTTTCATCCGCACGCCGTTATTGGCGATCGTGTTCATCGCCATCAACATCTGCAGCGGCGTGACGGCAATCTCGTGCCCCATCGGGATCCGGGTGATCGACAGGCTGTTCCAGTGGGCCAGCGGATGCGCGATCCCTGAAACCTCCCCCGGCAGCGCAATGTCGGTCTTGTGACCGAAACCGTAGCGGTGGATGTAATCGGACAACCGCGCCGGACCCATGCGTAACCCCACTTTCGCTGCGCCGATGTTGCTGGAATGGAACAAGATTTCCTCGACACTCAACACGCCGAATGGATGCGCGTCGTGCAAAATGCGGCCCGCGTACATGAACGCCCCGTTCTCGCAGTCGAATTGGTCACCGAGCGTGACGAGGCCCTCGTTGAGCGCCCCCGAGCAGACCACGATCTTGAACGTCGAACCCGGTTCCGCCACGTCGCTGATGCACCGGTTGCGGCGCGCGTCTGCTGACGTCGCGTCCAGGTTCATCAGATCGAACGTCGGACGCGAACTCATGGCGAGGATTTCTCCCGTCTTCGGCCGCGACACAATGATCGCCCCCGCTTGCGGCTTGAATTCCGCCATCGCCTTCTCGAGTTCCTGTTCCGCGATATGCTGAATCACCTGGTCCACCGTCAGCACCACGTTGAACCCGTCCCGCGGACCCGCGTCCTCTCCCCGCAACGCCCGGATCTCACGCCCCTTGCGGTCGCGTTCGATGACTTCATAACCGGCCTGGCCTTCCAGATAGTCGTCCATCGACGCCTCGATGCCCTGCACGCCCTTGTGCTCGTTATCGACGAACCCGATGACGTGGCTTGCCAACGGGCCGTTCGGATACGTGCGGACAAACTGGTCCTCGAAGAAAATGCCCTTCAATTTCATCGCCCGAATTTTCTGGACGGCGTCTTCGTCGAGTTTCACACGCGGATTCAGGCGAACGTAATGCGCCTCGCTACTGAGTTTCTGTGTGAGGGATGCGACGTCTGTCTTGAGCAGCGGCGATAGTTTCTCGGCGATCTCCCCGGCTTGCGGCCCGGTGATCGTTGCGTCCGCCGTGACGATGCGGACCGACAAACTATTGGCGAGCAGATTGCCATTTGCATCCAGGATAGCGCCACGGCAACCTTGCCGATGGACAACCTGCTCGCGGTTCGCTTGGGCCAACGCGCTGAGCTCTTTGTGCTGCAGCACGTGCAAATCGAAGAGACGAAAGCTGAGCGCCACGAACACCGACGCCAACGCGCCGACCACGATCAACGCCCTGCCTTTTTGGGGTGCCAGGATCATCGTTTCGCCAGGACCTTCAGTTGTGCGGCGTACAATTGCCCCGGTGTTCTGGGTTGGACCTGCGTCGGTAGGGGCGCATTGGCCATTTGCAGGTCCCATTCCTGCCCCGGCTCATACAGGCGAACGACCTGGTTTTCCTTCGGTGACACCAGGCTGAGATTGTATTGCTGGCATTTCGCTTCGAGTTCCGCAGGTGATTCCAAATGCGCCAGTTGCGCCGCCAGCATCGTGTTGCGCTTCTGCGCCGAAGACAAAGCCGCTTCACGCCGCTTGATCTCGTCACCCAGCCGGTAGATCGCGTTCTTCTGCCAGACATAACCCAGGCCGCTGGCCGCGACGCAGATACACACCACTAGTGACTTGGTCACGGTGCCAAACCTCAACGGTTCTCGTTTGCGATTCCGCTTCATCCTTCAAATCCATCCGGGGAGTCGGCCTCCTTGGTGCCGACCCCCCGCGGGGTTCCCCACCCCCAATTGATTTTTCCTCCGACTAAACTTTCTCCGCTACACGTAACTTCGCGCTGCGCGCCCGCGGATTTGCCTGCACTTCCGATTCGGTGGCGGTGACGGGTTTCCTCGTCACGATCCGCAAGACTTCCTTGCGGCCACAACCACAGGCCGGCAGCCCCGGCGGGCAAATGCACCCGGTGCTCTTTTCAACAAAAAATTGTTTCACGATGCGGTCTTCAAGCGAATGGAACGAGATGACCGCCACCCGGGAACCTGACTTGAGGAACCGCGTGGCCGTCTCCAGGCCGCGCCGAAGATTGCCCAACTCATCGTTCACCGCGATGCGCAACGCCTGGAAGACGCGCGTGGCGGGATGCGTGGTGCCGCGTTTCGGGCCGAGAACGCGTTCGACCAATCGGGCCAGTTGCGTGGTCGTTTCCAGTGGGGCATGTTCGCGTTCCTCCACAATCTTGCGGGCAATCGCCCGGGAACGTTTCTCTTCGCCGTACACCCGGAAGATCTTGGATAACTCCTCCTGGCTGGAGGTGCGAAGAATGTCGCGGGCGGTCGCCGCCACATGCTGGCTCATCCGCATGTCCAGCGGGCCTTCCCGTTGAAGACTGAAACCCCGCGCGGGCTCGTCGAACTGTCGCGAACTCACCCCGAGGTCGAACAGCACCCCATCCACCACTGTCACTCCCAGGTTCATCAACACTCTCTCCATCTCCACGTAATTCGCGCGCACCAACTGAACGCGCGCCCCAAATTCCCCCAGCCGTTCGCGGCTCGCCGCGATGGCCTCTTCATCCCAGTCCAACCCGATCAACTGTCCCTCCGGGCCGCAGGCCTGCAAAATCTCCCGCGCATGCCCACCCCCGCCAACAGTGCAGTCCACGTACAGACCGCCGCGATGCGGTTGCAACTGGTTTACGACTTCCTTGA
>Ga0265338_10001696_pt1 | contig 34994 bp, 30 predicted proteins | sample 42126metaG_FD_193579 | JGI IMG/M metagenome (GOLD analysis project Ga0265338, IMG submission 193579) | Rhizosphere microbial communities from Carex aquatilis grown in University of Washington, Seatle, WA, United States - 4-21-26 metaG | ecosystem: Host-associated > Plants > Roots > Rhizosphere...
GTTCGCATGACGCAGGACAAAGAATCTTCAAAACCCAACAACGCAAATATGAATATGGAACCTTCAATTAGAATTCTACCAGCGTGCCTGATGGCAGCGGCAATAATGGCGTTGAGCGCAGTGACCACCGCGCAGGCTCAATCGAACCTCCAGGCCCAGATCGTTCTGCGTCCCTTGACGGCGGTTGACATTTCAACCTACGGACTTCCCGCCAATTCCGATTATTCGGGCGGCTTGTCGACCGTGGGCGTCGGCACGCCGGTGTATCTGGAAGTCGAGGTGAGCACCAACTTTCCCGCTGCCAACATTACCAACGTTGCCTGGGCGGTCACCAACAAGCCCGGCGGCTCCGTCGCGGTGCCGCAAACCAGCCCGTTGGGAACCAATATACCCATCTACGAACCGTCGGATCGCCTGATCTATCAGGTGGCGGGACGCACGGTTCTGCGCCCGGATGTTGCCGGGCAATACACGGTGAAGGCCACGATCACCACCACCACCGGGACGACCAACCTGACCCAGACCATTACGGCCGCAACCTACATGGGGATTTACACCTGCGAGCTTTGTCACAGCGGTGGCAACATCGCACAGGACAAGTGGCATTCGTGGTCGCAAACTGCACACGCACATATTTTCTCCGATGGGATTGACGGACTCTTGGGTTCTACTCTCAGGCCATCCTGTCTCCAGTGCCACACCACCGGTTATGATACCAACGCATTGGCCGCCAACGGCGGATTTGACGACATGGCGAAGCAGTATGGATGGACGATTCCGTCGGTATTGACCAACGGTAATTGGGCGAGCATGCAAACGAATTATTATTATGTCGCCAATCTGGCCAATGTTCAGTGCGAAAGCTGCCATGGTCCGGGCAGTCAGCACGCCGGTTTGTTTGGCGTGACCAATGGCCCAACCTGGCCCAGCATCGCGGTCAACTACAGTTCGGGGACGTGCAACCAGTGCCACGACGACGCAACCCACCATCCGTACGGCACCGAATGGCTCAACTCCGCTCACGCCATAACCACGCGCGACCCGGCCGGCAGCGCCGGTTGCGTGGGTTGCCACACAGCGTATGGTTTCATTGGCAGGATTGAAGGAGCGACGACGACGAATACGGCCTACGCACCAATCAACTGCCAGACCTGCCATGAACCGCACGGTGAAACTCTTCCCGGCACCAACGCGCCGAATCCGTACCTGATCCGGACCATGGCCGCCGTGACCCTCATGGATGGCACCGTCGTTACCAATGCCGGAGAGGGTCTCTTGTGCATACAATGTCACCATGCCCGCCAGAATGCAGCGACCTACGCGTCAACAACCAAGGGAAGTTCCCGTTTCGGTCCGCATGAAGGGCCGCAAGCCGACATGCTGGAGGGAGTCAACGGTTTCACCTACGGTCAAAGCATTCCCAGTTCGGCCCATGCCAATGCAGTTACGAACACCTGCATCACCTGCCACATGCAGAACATTGCCACCAACGATCTGGCATTCACTCGCGCGGGCGGCCACACCTTCGAAATGGCGTGGAACAGTGAGAATCTGGTCAGCGCGTGTAAACAATGTCACGGCCCAACCGTCACCGCCTTTGATTTCCCGTTGCAGGATTACAACGGTGACGGCGTCATCCAAGGGGTGCAAACCGAAGTACAGAGCCTGCTGAACAGGTTGTCGACTTATCTGCCGCCGAACAGCTCGGTCAAATCGTCCCTGACCATCGATTCGACCTGGACCCAGCCCCAATTGGAGGCCGCTTACAACTGGTTGTTCGTGGAGAAAGATGGCAGCCTCGGCATTCACAATACGGCGTATGCGGTGGGATTACTCAAGACGTCCATCGCCAACCTGACCGGCGACGCCAACAACGACGGCTTGCCTGATGCGTGGCAGACCAACTACTTCGTCTCGCTCAGCAATCCAAATGGCGCACCCAATGCCATCAACAATACCAACGGCGTTCCCAACTGGATGATGTATGCACTGGGCCTTGATCCGACCCAGTCCGGCATCACCGTTCCCGGTGGTGTGGTGTGGATGAATGGCAAGAACCTGATTAATTCGGGGGTCACCAATTCCGTCACCATCTACACTGCCGCCGAGATATCCTTTAACACGCAACAGGGCAGCACGTACCAAATCCAGGCCATTGCCTCACTGAGCGGTGGCTGGCAAAACATCGGCAATTCCATCCCGGGCACGGGCAACTCGATCAGTTATTTGACTCCCACGCGGAACAACCCGCAAATGTTCTTCCGCGTCCTCCATAACCCATAACCGCAAAGGACAGAAAAGTCTTTCACTCACACCCTCCCCGTCAACCGGGGAGGGTTTTTATTGGCGAAGAGTTTCCCGGGAGCACCGGCGTCTCGTCAGCGTGTCGTGCAGCAATCCAACAGGAAACCCGACGGCCGGATGCCGGCGCTCCCGGCTTTAGTCTGATCATCGCGGGCCCGCCATTCACCGGCGGCAAAGATCATTTGGCATTCTTCAGTTGCTGCAACGCGGCAATTTGTATCTGCAACTGTCCGGCGATCTGCTGGAGTTTTTCCGTTTGCTCGGTTTGTGTTTGTTGCAGGTGTTTCATGGCGGCCTGTTGTTCGGCCACCGATTGGCCGTTTTCGGCCTGAACGAGTTGTTCCTGGGCTTTCTTGAACTGAATGTCCCTTTCCTTCGCCGCCGCCGCGAACTGTTTCAGCGCCGCTTCGCGGAGAATCTGCGTCCCGTCCGCCAGGGACACGGAGGCGAAATTGGGAATCGCTTGTTTAACCTCTTCGATGGCCGCGGAGTCAACCGGCAGCGGACTGGAAACGAATTGCCGCTTGGGCGGGTTCGCATTGACGACCGGCATGGCGGATGGTTCGTCGTTCGGCTTGCCATTCATTGGAGAACTTAAATTTTCCGCGTCAGGCCTGGCCGAGAGGTGAAACCAAAAGGCGGTAACCGCAACGCCCAGGAAAAAGGAAACCAGCGCGAGAATCACGATTCGAACCTGGGCGTGCTCCTTCGTTTGCGGTTTCTTCGTGGAACCCACCCCGGTTGCCGATGCCAGGCTTATGGTATGTCGTTTATGCTTGTGCATCTCATCAAGGTGCTCCAGCCTGCCAAAGTTCGATGAGGCAGGCGAGTAAAATTCGTCCTCGAGACACGACTGCCACCAGTTTTTTGGCAGGCACAGAGCAACCCAAGGCAAGCAAACGACAATATCGGAATAGCTCCAACTGAATCTCCTTGCCAGGCTGTGATGGAGTAAATGGATGCTCGATTTTAATTCGCAACTAGCTCTGACACAGCAGACTGGCCAGTTGGCGATTGGTTGATTATCACCGGGCATCCAAAAGTTGCCGTTAGTGCCGTTAAGCGTGAATTGCCAGGACAAAAACATTTACAGTTTATGAATCGCAGCCAGGCTTTGCAGGTCAAGCGCGCGGCCGTTTTGGTTCTGACGGCGGCCGTTTTGGTTCTGACCAGCGGGTCCGTCCGGGCGCAGGGCGTGCAGCATTTGAGCATCACGCAGCCGGGTGGGATGCCCGGACTGCCGGTGATGACGGGCATCCAACCAACCACCAACGGCATCATGCTGACGTGGGACGGTCCGTCGGGTTATTACCACCTGTATCAAAAATCCCGGTTGCAGGATCCAACCTGGCAGGCCGTGGGCGGTTTTATCCTGAACCGGACCACCAACGTCACGAATATCTATAGCAATGCCTTTTTCCGGGTATCGGGTCCCGCGTCGAGATACGCCGGAATCCAGACCTGTGCGCAGTGCCACGAGAACGTTCACAACACGGAAATGAACACCGGGCACGCGCAAGCCTTCCAGGCGCTTCAACAAATTCATCAGGACACAAATCCGAGTTGTCTGCCCTGCCACACAGTGGGCTACGGTTTGCCGACCGGATTTACAAATGCCACCCTCACCCCGCAACTCGAAGGCGTGCAATGTGAGAATTGCCACGGCCCGGCCGCCAATCACGCGGCCAATCCGGGCGATCCGACCGTGGTGCCGCGCGTGGAACTGGCCGCGCAAGTCTGCGGCGGCTGTCACAGCGCCCGGCTCACTCCTGCGGGAGTCGTCGCCCATCACCCTTTGGGCTTTTCTTTTGAGGACTGGAGCATTTCCCCGCATGGCACCGTGGTGCCGGACGTGCTTCAATCCATGGCGGCTTCCGCGAGCAGCATCAGCAGTTGCGGCCGTTGCCATTCGGGTTCCGCCCGCGAAGCCCTTTTGGAGGGCGACAATCCCAGCGTCACGGTCAGCAACGATTTTGACGTCGCCATCACCTGTGCCGTGTGCCACGACCCGCATCAGACTTATGTTTGGACGAACGATTTAAATGGCGTCATCACGTTCACCAACCGACTGACCGGGAACGCTGCCTCCATTACCAACAACGCGCTGGGAGCGGTTTATACCAACCAGCTTCGCAACCCCTATGCTTCGACCAACGATTTCGTCCTGACGACCTCGGAAGTGTTTTCGAACGCGTACAACCCAAACATCAACGTCTGTGCCCAATGTCACAATGACCGTGGCTCGGCCTGGACCGACACCAGCCGCTCGCCTCATCACTCGCCGCAGTACAACATGCTGCTGGGCACCGTCGGCGCGCTGGCGGACGGGACTTCCCCGAACTTCCCCTCCACTCACTCGCGGCTGGAAATGCAGTGCACCGAGTGCCATATGCAGACCGACACGAACAATCCGAGCGGCCACACCTTCCAGGTGGCCACGTATCAACTTTGTTTGAATTGCCACTCCGACCCGACCGGCTTGGTCCAGTTCGCTTCCAGCACGATTTCGAATCAAATCCAGCAGACCAGGACGTTGTTGGATATGTGGGCTACCAATGCCGCGCCAGCTGAGTTGCGGACCAACTACGGAACGCTCGCATGGGAATACACCACGCCCGGCGATTTGTCCGCGACGACGAACTCGGGGCCGAATAAGGCGCAACAGGCCTTGATTTCCACCAACATCATGCAGGCGCGGTTTGATTTGTATCTCGTGTTGTATGACGGCAGCTATGGCGTCCACAACGGCCCGTATGACATACAGCTTTTGCAAAGCGCCCAAAACTGGATTGACGGCCAATTATACCAATGAAGTCGCCGAAAAAAAACGCGATGCAACGCATTTTGGAAAAAGCCGCAACGCCGCCCATCACCTGGAAACGATGGCTGGCGCTGGCGGGCGGCGTGATGGTTCCGCTCCTGGTGGCGATTTCATGCAGCACCATGAACCGCGCCGTGGTGAAGCTGCCGAATGTTCCGGGCGCCACCTACATCGGTTCCGAACAGTGTGGCATGTGCCATGATAATATTTACAAGAATTTTCCCACCGCCGATCACGCCCGGCTGATGGCCCAGGGAACCAACGCGCTGGACGCCGGCTGCGAATCCTGCCACGGGCCGTGCAGCACTCACGCGGAATCAGGCGGCGACACGAAACCTCCCTACACCTTCACCTCCGGCCGCGCCGAGACGAGCAGTTATGGCGCGCACCTCGCGGTGGAGCCGGCGCGCTCGGAGGAAACAGTCTGTTACACGTGCCACGCCGACGTGCGCGGGCAGTTCAATCTTCCCAATCACCATCCGGTGCCCGAGGGCAGGATGACCTGCTCCGATTGTCATAACCCGCATAAGGGTTCCATTCTTGCCGGCGGCGGCACCTCGCTGCTTTCAGAAAATGAGATGTGCCTGCGTTGCCATCCTGCCCAGCAAGGTCCGTTTGTGTTTGAACACGAAGCCCTGCGCGAAGGCTGCACCACCTGTCACAACCCGCACGGCTCGGTCAATCCCAAGCTGCTGGTCAACCGGAATTCGAATCTCTGTTTGAAATGCCATTTTGTTCAGCAACAAGGCGCCAAGCTCCTCATTGGCGGTTCGGACCATGCGTTGCGCCTGTCGCAAGGCACCTGTTGGACTGCGGGCTGCCACGAGGCGGTGCATGGCTCCCGTGTGAACCCGACGCTGCAATTTTGATTTTAATTTGCTTTGAAAATGAACCTCGCTCAACGCCACCACGCGCAACCTTCGGGCTGTTCCGGAGCGCCGGTTTCTGCCCCGGCACGCCGAAGTTTGCGTTGGCTCATTGGCGTCTTGCTGCTGGGTTTGGGCGCGGTGGCGCAGGCTACCGATACCAACAGCCCGCCGCTGTCGCCGCAGGATTATTTTGAAGGCGGGCCGAATACCTACAACAATTGGATCACGCTTTCCAGTGGAGGCCTTTTGACCCACGGCAATCCGGCGCAGACAGCGGAGAGTCTGCATCTGGGCGGTGGCCCTTTTGGCGGCATTGAAGACCTGCATGTCCAGGGCAACGCCTTTACCAACACCACGTTCACCCTGGACGGCCACTCGATTTTTGACGACCACGATTATCAGTTGAGCCTGAAGCTGGCACATCCCGATCTCTGGTTTCTCCGGTTTAATTTTGAGAACTACCGCACCTGGTACAACGACGCTGGCGGATTTTATCCCCCCACCGGGACGGAGTATGCGGGCTCGCCCGACGCGCTGGCGCTGGATCGCGGCGAGTACTCTTTTGAAGGCGGCCTGACGCTGCAGAAACTTCCGGCCATCACCTTCAAATACTCGCATCGCTATCGCAACGGCGATAAAAGCTCGACCATCTGGAGTCCGGTGCATCCGGACCTTTTCGTCGACCCGACAATTGTGCAAGGGCTGGCACCCAGTTTCTACAACATTGACGAAAAGATTGACACCTTTGAACTGAACGCGAAACAACACATCAAGTCGACCGACCTGGCGCTGGGTTTGCGTTTTGAAACGGCGGACCTGAACAACGCGCTCTACACCACGCGCTATCTGACCGACCCCATACCTCCCACCGCGCCCTATGTCACGGACCGCCAAAAAACCACCTACGACCTGTTCAGTCTGAACGCCTCCAGCGAGACCTGGATCAAGCAGAACCTGCTCTTTTCCACCGGTTTCATGTTCGCCAATCTCGACAATAATTTTTCCGGCAACCGGATTTTTGGCAGTGAATTTAACGCGAGTTACACGCCCGCCCCCTCCAGCTATTTCGGTTACACCAACCTGCTGGGCGATTCGCACATGCAAGAATACGTGCTGGACCTGAACTTGATGTCCATTCCCATCAAAACGGTCACCATTGTGCCGGCGATTCGCGTGCAGAAGGAAAGTTGGGACGCGAACTCCAGCGGGATCGGAACGTTGAGCACTGACCCTGCGGAGCCGTTTAACGGCCAGAGCACGCGAGACGTGATCGACGTGTGTGAGAGTCTGGATACGCGTTATACCGGCGTGACCAACTGGGTCTTTTCCGCCCGGGGTGAATGGGATCAAGGCCAGGGAAGTTTGACGCAGTCCGGAGGTTTTACTGAAGTTGGTAGTTTTAGCTTTTCACCGACGGCGTCAGGTGAAACGGATGACGGCCGGTTCTTCCAGAAATATTCCCTCGGCGTGCGCTGGTATCCGCTGCGCCGCCTCACGCTGGACGTGGGCGGCTATTACAAGGACAACCGATATGATTACAGCAATCCGGCGAACACCGCGTCCAATGACTTTTCGATGCAGAGCTTCCAGACCTATGACGGCAATGTCCGCCTGACGCTGCGCCCCATCCAAAACGTCACTCTGGTCGGCCGCTACGAATACCAATTGTCCACGGTGAACACCCAGCCGGACCCGGCCTCGGGATTGGGCGAGGTCGAATCCTCGAAGATGACCAGTCATATTATCGCAGGGGACATCAATTGGATGCCGTGGTCGCGGTTGAACCTGCAAGCGGGCCTGGATTACGTTTTGAGTGAAACCAAAACACCGGTCACGGACTTCACCCAAGCCATCCTCAATTCGCAGAACAATTACTGGACGGTAAATTTTTCGTCAGACTTCGTCGTGGACGACAAGACCGATCTGAACGTGGCCTATTTTTACTACCAGGCGGACGATTACCAGGACAATTCCAGCGCCGGTCTGGCGGTGGGCGCCGGGGCGCACGAACATGGTGCCACCGCCACACTGACCCGCCGGATCACCAAAAATCTGCGGGCGAGCTTGAAATATGGTTACTACAATTACGAGGACGCGGCTTCCGGCGGCTTCAACAACTTTCAAGCGCACCTGATTTTCGCCAGCATGCAATACCGATTCTGAACCGGATCGAAGTCTCGCTTCCCGACCTTACTCCTTTAAGCCAGCCTGTCACTCAAGCAATGGAAACAAAAGCCGCGCCGCCCACGTCTCTTTTGACAACGAGAGGATAACGGTCGTGTTGCAAACAAAACGGGACGTCGTCGCGCAGTTCGGAAATTCCCAGCAGCCGCCGCGCGTTTTCCGAACGGCAAACCGCCGCCGCCAGATCGGATTTTGCCTGCGCGTAAGTGCGGTGCGCAATTTCCGCCGAATCCGAAATCTCGCGCGTGCCGTCGTCGTCCAACAACCTTTCACATAAAGCGCCTGCGGCCAGCACGTCTTCGAGCGCCGTGTCCTCGCGTGTGCCGGCGCACACGAGCACAACGCGCGCAGGCGAAAGCTGCCGGAGGAATTTCGCCGTCGCCGTGAGATTCAAAAACGCGGCGGCCAGAACTGTTTTCGCTCCGGCACAGGCGCGCATTGCGCGCGTGCCGTTCGTCGTTGTGGAGACAATGGTTTTGCCCCGGACCTTTTCCGGCGTGTATTCGCGTGGCGAATTGCCAAGGTCAAAGTCAATCCCGCCGGTTCGGGCGGCGCGGATGGTCACGCCGTCGCGTTCACCGCCGAGCAGGACGTCCGGCCGTTTTTGCCGCCAGGCCAGCGCCTCGGAAATTTCGCTAACGGGCACGATGGCTTTTGCGCCGTTCTGCAACGCGGTCACGAACGTACTCGTGGCGCGCAGCACATCGAACACGACGCATGCCGCGTCGCCCAAATCGCGCTGTCTCAAAGCGGGCAGTTCCGCCGGGGTCAGGATGACTTCAATTTTCATTTTTCACGCGCGATTTTAATCCAACTTCGTCCGCATGTAATGAAAAAGATATTGCTGCGCGTAACCGGCGTGCGGCCCGAAATGCGTCGCGGCGAAATGATGCAGACGTTTCGCCTTCACGCGACGACGCGGAAAATAAAGCTGGCGCAAGGCGCGCTCCACCCAGACGTCCACTGGAAAAGCCTCGTCAAACCCGTAGGCGAACAGCAAAACACAATCGGCGATTTTACCGCCCACGCCGCGCAGTTTCATCAATTCAGCGCGCGCTTCGGTCAGTAGCAAATGGCGCAGCCGGTTTAAATCGAATTTACCATCGGCGATTTGCCGGGCGGCGGCAAGCAGATGCGGCGCGCGAAAGCCCATCTTGCAGGCGCGCAGGTCAGCCTCGGTGGTGGCAGCGATTCGTTGCGGCGTGGGAAATGAAAAGTGTAGCGTTCGGCCTATCGGTTCGCCAAATCGTTCGCAGAGCAGCGAAATAATCTGCCGGATTTGGACGATTTGTTTGGTCGAAGACAGGATGAACGACGCCAGACATTCCCATGGGTCCTGGCGCAACACACGCAACCCGTGACACGCAGTGACCGCTGCGCGCATGGGCGCGTCGTCGGGAAAGGTTTTGAGCACGGTGGTCAAATCAACTTCCGTTTGCAAAAAATCGCGGAGCCAGTCCCAATTTTGCACCGGTCCGGTGGTTTTGGCACGGATGCCATTGCGCCTCTGCGTCAGCCGGACCCGATGTTCTCCGATGACTCCGTTCCAACCGCCGTTGTGTTCCTGCCAGCGAAAGACCTGGCCGGAATCCAGCGTAGCCGCCAGGTCATAATCGTAGACGCGCAGGAGGATTTCCGTTTCGGCCATGCTACTTCAGGTGGTAACACGACCAGAGATGTACGCGATGAAACACGCGACCGCTGAGTTCGATATCGTGTTCGCCCAGGTCGGTAACAGATTCAAACTGCTGCAAAAGCTGCGATGGCGCGGGGGACGACGGTGGAATTTTGGCATAGGCAGCCGGCTGATGCTTCAGCCATTTCCAAAACCAGCCGTGTTCCAGCGGATACTGGTCCACTTCACTGACAAAAACCGCATCCTGACCCTGGCGATGTTTGAGGTAGTTGTATTCCGGCCAGAAATAAAATTGATTTTCCGGCTTGTCCGAATCCAGCGAATAGACGAGCGGTTCCGATGAGAGCGCCGCTTTCGCTTCAGGTATGTAGAACGAATACAATCCCGTTATGCCGTAATGGCCGCAAATGATGAACGCGGTTCCGCCGGTTTGTTGAATTTTTTCGCGCTCGGCTTCGACGAACGCGGCTTCTTGTTTCCACGCCTGCACGCGGCGGGTCGGGTCTTTTTCGCCGGGCAACATATCCCCCGTGATTTTCCCCACGAGCTTGCTTTGGTGCATGAAGGCGAAGGCGAAGAATCCCAGCACGAGGCCGCAGGCCAGAAACGGCCTGGCCAAGCGCCGCCGTTCATTCCAATAGGCCACCATCAGGCAAAACATCGGCACCACCGTGGGCGCAATCCAGTTCGGGAGGATGCGGGAATGAAACGAGTAAAGCCAATGCCCCAGAAAGACCGGCGCACTCATGCAAAACAGGAAAAGCCACAGCCCCGACTTTTCATGTCGGGGGAATTTCCAAAAGCCAATCATGGCCCAAAGTGCCCCGACGAAGAAAATCGGATTTAACAACGCCAGTTCCTGAAAAATAAAATCCCGGAAATAACGCAACGTCGGGTGCCATTGGGAATGAAGTCCGGCGTTGCCCGCGACGTGATGGACGGTGATCCAGCCGTGCCGCCAGTTCCAAATGACGACCGGCATCGTGCAAATCAGAAAAACCAGCGAGGCGAGCCACGGGCCGGGCTTTCGCAAGTGCTGACGCGCGGGGGGCTGGAGCGCGAAGAAGATGGCCCAGCAAACAATTTGATAGAGTGCGCTGTATTTGCACAGAAAACCCAGACCCATGGCCAGCCCCACGACCAGCCAATGGCGCGTCCGGGCGTCCGGTTGCACCGCGCGCCAGCCGGCCACGAGCGCCCACGTCCAGCAAAGCACGAGCGGCGGATCAATGGTCATCAGGATGGCTCCGATGCCGAGCAAGGGCGTGGCGATGACGATGGGCAAAAACCAGAATGCCGCACGCGCGTTGATTTCACGGGCGAGAAAGCGCAACACCATCACGCTCAAAATCGCCGCAAACAAGGGCGAAAAAAACCGGACGCCAAACTCGTTGTCGCCGAAAAGCGAAGTGCCGGCGAACTGAATCAGCGCGATGCCCGGCGGTTTGCTGTAATACGACAGCGCGAGGTGTTTTGACCAGACCCACTGGTAGGCTTCGTCCTGGCTGAGCTGAATCGTGCCACTGGCAAGGTAAACCCAGCCCGCAATCAGTGTTATAATAATCAGAACGTAGCCGAGGCGAAGCCACTCCAATTCGGAGTTCGGAGTTCGGAGTTCGGAGTTGGCAGAGTTTTGATTTTGCGTTTCTGCCTTCTGCCTTCTGCCTTCTGCCTTTAAAAGAGATGGGCATTGGGCGTGCCAGAGGGGAAACCATTTTCTTCCGGCCCAACTCCAAATGGATTGCAGCGCCACCACTCCGGCGGCCGCGTAACCTGCGCCCAAAACCATGCCGGCCAAAACATCGCTCGGGTAGTGCACGCCGTTATAGACGCGCGAAAACGAAACCGCGAGCGCCAGCGGCAGCATGAACCAAAGGCTGCGGCGATAAAAAAGAAACATGACCATCGTCATGGCGAACCAGTTCGCCGCGTGCGCCGATGGCATGCTCCCCAGACCGTTGCGGCCCAATCGTTCGACAATCTGGGGCAGCACCATGCCGGGGCGCGGCCGGGCAATCAGATGTTTGATGGTGTTGACGACAAGCGGATCGCCGAGCGCGATGACGAGAAGAATCATCAAGGCACACAGCCGCGCGCGGGTGTTTCCGAAGCACAGCGTGCCCGCAACCAGGGCAAGGGCCAGCGGAATAAACCAGCGCATGACGCCGTCGCCGCCGCTCAAAATTGGCATCAGCCAGTCGAAGAACGGGTTACTTAACGAGCCGTTGATAAAGTGAAAGACAGCGATATCAATCGTTTGCAGCCAGTGCATTGGCAACAGTGTAGCGGGAAATCAAGGGTTGGAAACTGAATAGCGTTCACAAATTTGTTGGAAGATGACGAAACAGATGCTGGGTCACAGGCTCATGTGACGCGGGTAATGACTTTGCTTCCCTTTCTTAAACGCCGCTCATGCTTATTGAATGTCCCCGTCTTTTGGCCACGATATCTTGCGCGCCATCAGCCAGCGCACGCCTATCAAATCATAGAGTCCGCGCATGGCCCTTTCACGCGTTGTATACTTGGACTTGCCATGTTGGCGAGGGCGATGATTGACGGGGACTTCGACAATCCGCAATTGTGCCTGGTTAAAGAAAACCGGGAGATACCGGTGCAGACCGTTAAACGGAATCAAATGACGCGTATCCGCCTTTCTCATGGCTTTCAAGGTGCAACCTGTGTCCCGGATATGGTCGTGCAAGACCATCCGACGGATAAAGTTGGCAATCCGCGAGGAACTCCGGCGAGACCAGGTGTCCTGCCGGTTTCGCCGGTAGCCGCAGACGAGGTCTGCCTGATCGAGCATCGAAACCAGATGGGGAATATCCGTGGGGTCGCTCTGGCCATCACCATCCATCATCACGCAAATCCCGCTTTGCGCCAGCTTCAACCCGGTGTAGAGCGCCGCGCTCTGCCCCAAATGGCATCCCAAGGAAATCAACCGGACATCCGGACGCTTCCGGATCATCGCCTCGGTCCGGTCGTTGCTGCCATCATTGACGGCAATAATTTCCGCATCCGGATTCGCCTGGCGTGTCTCCTCCAGGACCGATTCAACGTTTTCCTCTTCGTTGTAAAACGGTATAATGATGCTGATTTTCATGTTTTGCCTGTGCAGTCTACGGTCGCCCGCGAAAAGGCAGAAGGTTATTTTCCGGTTTTATTTTCATAAGATAAACAGGCTCATCGTCAGGTCGCTTTTGGCAAACTGACTGAATTTATTGCCGCAGAAACACAATCGACGCCGCAATCAAAAAACTTTGTACCTGCGTATCTTCGTGGTTTAATTCGTCGGCATGTTTTCCTCGGAAATCAAATCGGTTCATTTTGTTGGCATCTGCGGCACGGCCATGGCGTCCGCCGCGGTGGCCCTGAAGGAAAAGGGATTCGACGTTACCGGCTCAGACCAGAATGTTTATCCGCCGATGTCCACGTTTCTGGCCGACCGAAAAATCGGGGTGATGAACGGCTACGCGGAGCGGAATCTCGCGCACAAACCCGACCTGGTGGTCATCGGCAACGCCATTTCGCGTGGCAACCCGGAAGCTGAATTCGTGCTCGATCATAAATTGCGCTATGGCTCATTGCCGGAGTTGCTCAAGGAATTTTTCATCCGCGGCAAACGTTCCATTGTCGTCGCCGGCACTCACGGCAAAACCACCACAACATCGCTGCTGACCTGGGTTTTCGAGCACAACGGGTTGAATCCGAGTTATCTCATCGGCGGCCTGCCCAACAACCTCAGCCAGGGCGCACGGTTTACTGACAGCGAATGGTTCATCATTGAAGGCGACGAATACGACACCGCGTTTTTCGACAAGCGCAGCAAGTTTGTTCATTACCAACCCGAAGTTGCCGTTGTTAACAACCTCGAATTTGATCATGCCGACATTTTCGAAAGCCTGGACGCGGTTAAAAAAACGTTTTCGCATTTCATCCGGCTCATTCCGCACAATGGCCTGCTGCTGGCCAATGGCGACGACCCCAATCTCGCACCGTTGTTGAAGGTCACCCATTGTCCGGTGAAACGGTTTGGACTTGGCGAAGGCAACGCGATTCAGGCCTTCAACCTCCGCTATGGTCCAACCGCCACTGAATTTGAAATCCCCAGCTTTAAATTTCACCTGAACATGATGGGTGAACTGAATGCGCGGAACGCGCTGGCGGTGGTCGCCTGCGCCAAGCACTGCGGACTGAAGAATCACCAGATCCAATCCGCGTTCGACACGTTCAAAGGCATCAAGCGCCGCATGGAAGTACGCGGCATCGCCGGGGGCGTGACGGTCGTAGACGATTTTGGACATCATCCGACGGCCATCCGTGAAACGCTCCGCGCGCTGCGCATCAAATATCCGCGCGAGAAAATCTGGGCCGTCTTTGAGCCGCGCAGCAACACGACGCGACGGAAGGTGTTTCAGGATGAACTCGTCGCGGCTTTTTCGGATGCCGACGTCGTCGTGGTCGCCGAGGTCGCGCGGTTGGAACAGATTGCCGCGGAGGAGCGGCTCGATCCTGAAAAATTGATGCAGGATTTGAAAAATGCCGGCAAAGACGCCGCGTATTTGCCCGATGTGGATTCAATCGTTTCTCATGTCGCCAGGAACACGCAAGGCGGTGACATTGTTTGCGTTTTCAGCAACGGCGGCTTCGGCGGAATTCACGGGAAATTACTGGAACGGCTGGGGCGCAAATAATCCACCTGGCTGCGAGCGGCGGGATTCGGCCAAAACATTCTGCAGGCAATTAAAAACCTGTTCCGGTGAAATGGCCGCCAGACAATGACTGGTGCTTTGGCAAACGCTCAGGTTGCCGTCGCAAGAGCAGGAACTCCCTGTCAAAACCTGATGACGCTTGCCGATGGGCGCCCACTGCGCAACCGGCGTGGGGCCAAACAATGAAATGGTGGGCACGCCCAAACCGGCGGCAAAATGCAACGGGCCGGTGTCGCCGGAAATGAAAACACCAGCGCGTGCCAGAACTGCCAGGAATAGAGACAGTTCCGGCACCGGCGGCAAAATCACCGCATCCGGTGCGAGCTTTTTCAATTCGGTAATCAGCGCCTGTTCGCGTTCACCTAACGCGGTGGTAAAAATGACAGGAAATCCAGCGTCGGCGGCAAGACGGAGTAACTTCGCCCAATGCGTCAGTGGCCATTCCTTTTTCGGCTGGCTGGAGGCGACGTGGCAAATGACGGCGTGCTCGGTAGAAAGAATTTTTTTTGCAGCATCGGCCAGCGCCGAATCGGCGCGGATTTCAGCTTCCAGCGAAGGCGAAGGCGAAATCTGCCAGCCGGACAACAGTTGCGCCAGCCGCGCGGATTCGTGCTGCGGTTTCGCTTCCGGCTTCATGCGGTCGGTGTAGCAAAATTTCCGGCCCAAAAATCCGCCTCGCTCGTCCCAACCCAGCCGGTGGCGCGCGCCGATCAACCGGCTCACAATGGCACCACGGTCGTTGCTGGCAAAATCCACCGAGCGATCAAACCGTTCACGGCGCAGCGCGCGAATCACCGGCCAGCTTTGGCTGATACGTGCGCGACCACGCCGGCGTGGCATCGGCCATACGCGATCCAGCCAGGGCAGATGATGGAAAATGGGGGCGATTTCCTCGGGCACCAGCAGGTGCAGTTCCGCACCGGGAAATGCTTTACGCAGCGCGCGGAGAGCAGGCGTGAGCAACACGGCGTCGCCAAAGTATTTGAACTGAATGACAAGGATTTTTTCGGGCAGCGCGCTCACGACGAGAACTGCAATTCGTAAAGTTTCTGGTAGATGCCGCCGCGCCGGACCAGTTCCGCGTGCGTGCCGGTCTCCAGGATGCGGCCCTGGTCGAGCACCACAATCTCGTCGGCGTGTAAAATGGTGGTGAGCCGGTGGGCAATGCAAATCGTCGTGCGGCCTTTCATCAATTCGTCCAGCGCGGCCTGCACCGCGCGCTCGGACTCGGTGTCGAGCGCATTGGTGGCCTCGTCGAGCACGAGGATCGGCGCGTTCTTCAAAACCGCGCGGGCAATGGCGAGCCGCTGGCGCTGGCCGCCGGAGAGAGTCACGCCTTTTTCGCCGATGAAGGTGTCAAAGCCGTTTGGCTTTTCCATGATGAATTCGTAGGCGTAGGCGTGGCGCGCAGCGGCGATGATTTCATCGTTCGTCGCACCGGGCCGGCCCAATTCGATGTTCTTGCGAATGGTGTCGTTGAACAGGATGGTTTCCTGCGTGACGACGGCGATTTGGTTCCGAAGGTCGCGGGTGGTGACGTCGCGAATGTCCACGCCGCCGATGCGGATGACGCCGCGTTGAGGGTCGTAAAACCGCAGGAGCAGGTTCGAGAGCGTGGTTTTGCCGGAACCGCTGGCGCCGACGAGCGCGACGAGTTGTCCGGGTTTGATTTGCAACTGGATGTCTTCCAGCGCGACTTTTTCGCCGTAAGAAAAATGGACGTGGTCGAATTGAATGTCCGCGGCGGCGGCGTTGAGAATTTTAGGCTGGGCCGGCTCGTGGACGGAGTTTTGCATATCGAGCAGATCAAAAACCCGCTGGCTGGCGGCGCGCGCCTGCTGAAGCTGGCTCTGAAGACGGACGATGTTTTTGATGGGGCGATACATGAAAAACACCCCGATTGCAAAGGGGACCAATTTGGCGGCATGAGAACTCTGCTGAAATGCGAAGTAGATGAACAACAGGGCGACGCCGACGGAGGCGAAAAACTCAATCAATGGTCCGGGAATCTCCTCCGAGCGGACGATTCTCATGCGGTGGCTGACGAAGCGTTGGGAAACTTCCCTGAATTGCTGAACGGCCCTGGCTTCGAGGTTGTAGGCCTTGATGATGCGATTGCCGGTGAAGGATTCATGCATCACCGTGGACAGTTCGGAGTAACTGTCCTGAACAACGGCCGCGGATTTCCGCACCTTGCGACTATAAATAATGATGGGAACGAGACAAACCGGGAAAACCAGCGCTATGACCAACATGAGTTTGGCGTCCAATTTCAACAGAACAATCACGCAGCCGATTACCGTTACCGGATCCTTTACCACCGTCGCCAGCGTCCCGGTGAGGGTGTTTTGCAGGGACATGGTATCCGAGTTGATGCGCGACATCAAATCGCCGGTGTTGGACCGGGCAAAAAAACCGACGGAAAGGTTTTGGAGATGGGCGAACAGCCGGGTGCGCAGGTCGGTGATGGCGTGGGTGGCAACCCATTGCAGGCAATACACATTCAGGTAGCTGAACACGCCGCGCAAAATAAACACAAACGGCACCAGCAAAATCACGAGAACCTTTATCGCGGCGGCGTGCGAGGAATCGGATGGCGAAAACGAGGAAGCGATGGTATCCGCGATGGTTTGCACCCAGGCCGGCGCTTTATTCAGCACCGCCGCGGCGCTGTCAGCGCCCGCGCCGGTAAAAACCACCAGCCCCACCACCGGAACGATCAACAACAGCAGTGGATCGATCAGGCCGCTGAGGAACCCAAACAGGATACCCAGGGTCAGGCGCAGCCTGTACGGCTTGGACAGGTTCAGTAACCGGTGAAGAAATTCAATCATGCGAACTGTCGGAGTTTGCCGGAAAGCAGACCGGTCTTGCGAGACTTTTTCGACCAGCGATTACAGTATCCGCGAATCAGCTTATCCCCTGCCGCCGGGCAGTTTGAGTTTTTCAGCGCGCAACCCATTGGGAAACTTTTCGGAACCATTTCATCTTGCGCAAACGACGGTGGAGCCGGGCGTGAAGTGGTGAAGGCCAATTCTTATGTATGTAATAGGCGTGCTTGAAGGTGGCCAGAAGATAGCCGTGGTTTCGCAGCCACGAGTCAACGCGTTTCTCAAAAAGTTCGCCGCCGTATCGCGGATAACGCGCGGAGGCGGGATGGGACTCGTTGTAGATGCGCTGGCGGAAATCTTCCCGGCGGACAAGGTAACATTGATCGGTACAACCGCGGCCAATATAGAAGTCATCCGTTTGATCCACCAAATCGTGCTTTTCACCACCAGGGTCTTTGCCCGGATGGAGATTGCAAATTTTGACGCGCGGGTCCTGCGACATCAGGCGCACTGCCTTGGACACCCAATCACTGGCGGCGGCCGGCATGCAATCGCCGGCGTAGTGCAAAAGAAAATCGGAGCGGCACAAAAAAATACCCACCAGTTCGGCGATGGAATAGGGATAGCCGACACCCAGCGATTCGCGGCTGACTGAAAAAAAGTCGAGCGCTTCAGCGGCATGTTCGGCGACGATGATGTATTGGGTTATCCATCCCCGCTGGATGGCGCGTTCCGCGTGTTTGGATACAACGGAGGCCTTTTTCACATTGTTGATCATCAGGATTTTTTCGCTGAATGGATAGGCATTCCGCTCCGCCAGCAGGCGCAACCAGTCGGAGTCAAGAATATGCCTCCAATCATGCTCCCAGCATTTGGTTTCGAGGGTTACCGTCGGGGTCATACAAAATCGGGCGGGCTAACGACCCGCTCTTTCCCGGTCTCATGAATCGTTGAGGCCAGCTTGAAATCCACCTTGCCATCCCAATAATCGTCAAGGAACCGTTTCATCTCGGCGCGCAGCCAGTCGGCGTCAAGCACCCCTTCCAATTTGCCGGTCTGTCCATAAACCTGGCCGCTAAACCACTGATGATATGCGACCGGCGCACCATCAAAAATATAAACCTGCCCCATGCCATAACCGGTATGTTCCGAGTCCAAAGTCAGCACGCCTTCTGATTGGTTGCGTCTGACCAATTCGGTCAAACCGTAGTAGCGTTCCAGCGGATGCTTGCCCCATTCGCTGCGCCAGATGAATGGCTTGCCCGACCACCGGCGAACGCGCGGCGCGTCCATCACCATCAGGCTGGCGTGAACAAACTCCGGCCGATTTCGCAAACGTTCTCCCGCGAGTTTGGGAAAGCCCGCACAAAAATCAGGATGCGAGAGATGGAATTCATCGCGGGGCCCCGTGAGAACCTTTCCAGACTGGATTTGTTCAATAAGTGGATCGAGACTGGCCAGCAATACACAATCCTGATCGAGGAAAATCGCGACACGGCTGCGAATCTTCCGGAACATGTAATTTAACAATCCGGTGTGCCGGTGTCGTCCCGCCAACGGATGCAACTCGGCGTGGTACCGCCGGCAGATGGCCTTGGCCGCGAGATATTCGCACCATTCGGAACTGGCGTCTGCCACAATGATCCGCGCTTCAGAATGAAAACGGCGGATGGCATGGAGCGTGGCGTCGAGAAAATCCGGCGCGTTGAAATGGGAGATGCAGAAGGTCAACAAAGCCGGGTTGGCCGGGGTGCTTCCAATCCGGTTAATCCGGAATTTCAACGCTTCTGCCAAACGATACAGATTTTCTCGACGCATATTCTTCACATTTTTTGTGTCCATCCTTCAATTTTCACCAACTCGTTAAAAATCAGGCGCCTGTCCCGATTCCAACCAGCGCAAGGCCTGGCCCACACGTCGTTCCGTCGTGTGAAATTGTAGCAGCTTGTGCTGGGCTTGATTCACCAGGCGGTCACGCAAGCCGGAATCTTTTTGCAGGCGCCGGATTTGCCCGGCCAGTTCCTCCGGATTGTCGTACAAAAGTATCTCATGCCCGTTCTGGAACAACTCCTCCACTCTCGGGCGGTTGGGCACACGATGGGCGAGCACGGGGCGGCCAACGGCCATGGTTTCCACAACGCGCGGGCCATAGCCAAAGCCGACCTGCGGCAGATTGACCATCGCAAACCCTTGCGCAATTGTATCCAGCCAAAGCTCAAAATTTTTATGGCGGCAGGTGCGGAACTGCTCCAGGTATCCCGCTAGCAACTTTCTGATGTCCTGACCGGAGAGAGATTCGAGTTGGCGCGGTATGCCGTCCGGGATTTTTTCTTTCCGCCAGTTTTTCAAGGGGCGCCGCAAAAACCACCACAGCCGCCGCTTCAATCTTCGAACCATCAATTGCGGATTCCAAACATCTTGCGTTGCCAGTTGGCGCATCACTTCGATGTTTAGCGCGTCAAAGATCTGCGGATACTGCGTTTCATGCTCGAGCGAATGATCAGGACGCACCAGCAGTCCGGACAGGACCGGGTCGTTGAGATATCGAATCCGTTCACCATACGCCGCGCCAAAAAAGAGAGCGGTCGAAGAAGAACCGCCGGCAGGTCTGGTTTTCACAAATCTTTCCGGCACATGCACCGGACACCACATCGCCGGGATGCCGCGCGCGTTGAGACCAGCGATGTCCGCTTCATCCCAAACCAACCCGTGAGTGAGATACGGAAGCGCTGCCAGCGCTCTTTTGCGTTTGCGCTTTGAGGCTTCGGCGGGGTTTGCACCCCAATACGGTTCCATGCTCTCAACGAAATAACCGACCCGCACCGGCGCAACTTCTGTCAGCCATTCCAAAAAACTGGAATCGTACCCAACATGCGGAATTGTCAGCCAAACCACGTCAAACTGCATGTTCGCGCAAAGCCGCCGGGCGTGATCTAAAAATGTCTCCGGCGCGTAATATTGCGTCCGAATCAAGCCCGGCAGAACGAAACATTTTACGCCACTACCCGAAAAACCTTCTTCCAATCCAGGTCCTTCCGGATACGACCAGTATTGCGCCATTTTCCACGTTGAAAATTCCAGCGGCACGTAAAGAATTTTTTTAAGCATCGGGAAGGGAGGGTTCATCTGTCGGCAAACTTGTACCGCCCTTTGCCGGTATCGCAATTTTTGGAATGCCAATCCACAGTTCGGTGGATGCCGCGCCGTGCCGACCCTGCCGGAAGAGGGTGGCCGGCAAATCCTGTTCCGCCTATAACCAAGACCTTCATGTTTGCGATTTCCTAAATCGAATTCAGTAACTTGCACAGCGACTCGATACAGTCGGTTTTGAGTTCGGGGTAATTGCCGACGTAGGCGCCGAAAAAGTGAACGTGGTTCACCTTGGGATATTTCTTAAATTCGTCCGGCATCAGTTTGCGCAGGAACGGCTGGCGCAACTGGTTGCCGCCGCCGGAGGTACCGCGGCGGAACTCGATTTTCCGTTCGCGCAATGTCTTTTCGATGCGGTCCCAAAGCTTCTGGTCGGGCTCGCGCAAAACCAGCGTGAAGGCGTAATTGCAACTGCCTTCGCGTTCAAAGTCGGTGAAGTAACGTTTCGGATCAAGGCCGTCGAGGAAACAATGCAAGTTGCGCGTGCGGATTTGGTTCCGTGCGTCGAGCCGTTTTAATTGCGAGCGGCCCATCACCGCGTTGATTTCCGTGCTGCGGACGTTGTAGGCCGGAAAGGCAAAAATGAAATCAGGATTCAAGTCCGGCCATTCGGATTGGTAACGGTTTTTCAGCGCATTGGATTTGCTTTCGCGCACCATGCCGTGTGACCGGAACATGCGGAGCATTTCGTAAAAATTCGGGTCGTCCGTGCAAACCATGCCGCCTTCGATGGTGCTCAGGTGGTGGGCGTAATAGAACGAAAAATTCGAGGCAAACCCGAACGAGCCGAGTTTCCGCCCCTGGAAGGTCGCGCCATGCGATTCGCAGACGTCTTCGATGAGCGGAATGTGGCGCTGCTTCAATTCCGCCAGCAGATAATCGTCGAGTGCGTTATAACCGAGAACGTGGGTCAAAAAAACCGCGCGCGTGTTTTGGGAGATTTTTTTAACAACCTGCTTCGTGTCCATGCCCAGCGTGCGCGGGTTGATGTCCACAAACACGGGGTCGAAGCCGTTTTGCAGAACGGACGCGATGTCGGAAACCCAGGTCAACGTCGGCACGATGATTTCGCCGCCGCCGAACCGTTGGCGAATCGCCGCCATCGTGATCTGGTTGGCGGACGAACCGGAATTGACAAAGACGCTGTGCTTCACGCCGAGCCAGGCCGACCATTCCGCTTCAAAGGCGGCGACATTTTTTGATTGCGTCAAAATCGGGTCATCCTGCTGCAGGAATTTTATCACCGCGTCGAGGTCTGCGCGCGCGATGTTGTTTTTCATCAGCGGCCAGTCGCTCAGCTCCGCAGGGACCGCTTTACTTTTCGTTGTAGTAGTCGCCATATTCGACAATGATGGTGCTGCGTCCATCCTCGCGTTCCAATGCCCTTTTATAAGCGGGGAAAATCTGGTCCGGTTCATCGAGGCGGATGACTTCAATGGTTTTGCACATCAGCCGGAACGCTTCCGTGAAATCGCCGACGTGCTGATATTGCGGATGCAACGGGCGCTCGGAGCCAATGCCGGTGCGGATGATGACCCTGGGCTGGTACCCGCCGTTGGAAACAATCGGCAGCTTGTCCAGGTGATTCACGACCTGATTGACGGACAGGAGGAGAAAATTCCAACGCGGATAAATGCTCACCGGCACGTGACCACCGAGCGCCAGTCCGGTGGACATGCCCATCTGCATTTCCTCGGTGACCGGCAGTTCCAGCAGCTTTTCGCGTGAAACTTTTTTGAGGGTATTGGTCATGGCCGTGCCGGGACAGGCCACCGCCTGGCCAAGGAAAATCGTCCGCGGGTCGCGCCCGAGAAATTCCATCGCGCGGCAGAGCTCGTCAAAATACTTCATGTCAGAATTGGACGCGTTTTCCCGCGCCGGCATGCGGATATTTGGTTTGGTACTTGTAATAAACCACCAGCGGATGGCGGCTGTTTTCGTAAGTCAGCACCGGCTGGTTCCACGATTCGCGCGTGTCGGTGCAGACGGATTTGGCGTTGTCCTCGATGATAAACCGGATCGGCAATTGATGATTCGTCGAATACTTGAGGCATTCGTGAAAACTTCCGGTTTCCGCCGTCATATCACCGGCAAAACAATGCACGCGCGCTGGTCCCCCACGGCGTTTGATGCCCAGTGCCGCGCCGACCGCGATGGGAAGAACTCCGGTGACGATGGCCGACGAAACAATCCGATATTTCGGGAAGCAAAGTGAAATCGAACGGCCGGCGAGGATTTCCGCCTTCACTTCCTCACGCGGAACGCCCTTGAGCAGACATTGATAATGGCTGCGCCACGAACAAAAAACCCAGTCTTCCGGCTTCACGTCGCGGAAAACCTCGATCATTTGCACCTCGTTGCCGTAATACAGGTGGACCGGCGCGCGGATTTTGCCAGCGTTGAAAATATCTGCAATTTCCGACTCAAAGGCAATCAAGTCTTCGGGCGTCATCTTTTGTCAGACTGTCGAAAAGAATGCATGACGTCAAGTTGCGGCGTGGCACAAATGGGTTGTGCGGGTGATGTTGTTCTTCATCAATAGTCGGTCAAGATTCATGCAGAAAATCGGGCGTGGCGACGCCGGGTCACTTCACTGCAACTGTTGCACGGTTCACGGTTCATGAATTCAGTCCATACCGGCGGTCTCCTTGGCCACTTCGAGCCGCCAGTGGTCAAGCAGGAAGGCGACGCTCTCTTCGAACGAATATTTTGGTTTCCAGCCGGTCGCTTTTTCAAATTTTTCAGTGGAAGGAATCTGCAACGTCACGTCGGCGGGGCGCAGTAACGCGGGATCCAAACGCGTCGGGATGGGCGCTTGGGCAAGCGACTTTAGCACGTCGAGGAATTGCCCCACGGTCATCGTGGTTTGGCCGCCGATGTTGTAGGCCTCACCCGGCGTGCAATACAACACTGCGTCCCAGTAGGCGCGCATGGCATCACGCACGTCAACGAAAGTGCGGACGGAATCGAGGTTGCCATGGACGAGTTCTTTTTGGACGCCGCGCTCGATGCGCGCCACCTGTAGCGCGAACGACGTGGCAAATAAATCTGTCCGCCGCGGGTTCAAATAGGCAAACATCCGCGTGCGGATGACGGGCATCCGGTAGGCGACGAAATAGGTGTAGCCGAGCAAATCCTGTGTGACTTTCGAGACGGCGTAGGGACTGGACGGCCGCATCGGCGTCTCTTCGCGGATGGGCACGTCCTTCGGGTCAACCTGACCATAAACTTCAGAGGTGCTGCACAGTTGGAAGATGGGATTTATTTTAGCCGCGCGTACGGCTTCGAAGAGGTTCGCCGTGCCCATGATGTTATTGTTCAACACGGCGAGCGGCGTCTGGAACGAGGCGCGGACGTTGGCGTGGGCGGCAAGGTGAAAAATGGCGTCGGGCTTCGCTTTTTCCAGCGCGGCCAGCACGGAACTGAAGTCCATCAAATCGCACTCATGTACCGTTACGCGGGAACGAATTTTACAAAGGTTGTCGGCGGTGTTGGTGCTGTGCCAGCGCCCAATGCCGTGGACCTCCACGGCGGGATGGTTTTGGACGATGTATTCGGCCAGATAACTGCCGCCTGAACCGTTGATGCCGGTGATCAACGCGCGTTTGATATTGACGCCGGTGTTCCTCATCTAAAAAGTTCGAATGGGCGCGCAAAAACGCCGACGGGCGTCAACGGCGGCTCAATTCAAACCGTCCTTATAGCCGTCAATGCCCGCTTATTCAAGCATCAATCAGATGTTATCTGGCGTCGTTCAGACGGAGGCCAGCGGCGAATCGGGATTCAACTCGCGAAACGACTCTATCTGCCGTTGCGCCCGGTCCTTTTCATGCCTGGAGTAATCCTCTTCCAGATCATAAAAAATGATCTGGCTGCCGGAGAATTCGAATTCAAACGGCACTTCAATCAGCCGGTTGAGCTGTTTGCGGACCCTGGCCTGCTTTTCCGGCGGCACAAACAAAAGGAGGAAGCCGCCGCCGCCGGCACCCAGAAGTTTTCCCCCGATCGCTCCCGCCTTGCGGGCCTCGTCATACAAGGCATCCACGCGCGCGTTGGAAACCTTGGCGCTCAATGCGCGCTTGGCCTGCCACGCCCGATGCAACAGTCCGCCAAACGCGGCGAGACTCCGGCCGCTGTTTAGAATCGCGCAGCTTTGCTCCACATAATCGTGCATCCGCGTCAGCAGCGAGGAGCGTTCCTCCATGCTCGCGGCGTAACTCGAAGCCACCTCCGACGCCGTCCGTTTGATGCCCGTGTAAAACAGAACCAGATGCGAATTTAATTCCGTCAGTCGTTCGTGGGTGAGGATCATGGGTTGCACCGTGAAGTCTCCATTCTGCAGGAAACTGATGCGGTTCACTCCGCCGTAGGTCGCGCAAACCTGGTCCTGGGAACCAACCGTTTCCTTCAACACCTCCTGTTCGACGTGGATGCTCTGCTCGGCCAGTTGCTTTTTTCCGACCGCGTGGCCTTGCAACGCGTGGAGGGCGTGCAGCAGCCCGACGGTAAACGACGAGCTTGAACCCATGCCGCTGCGGCTGGGCAGGTCGCCGTCGTGGTGGATTTCCATGCCGCGGTCAACCTTCAAGTAACGCAACGATTCGCGCACCGATGGGTGTATGATGTCGTCCACCTTGTGGCAATTCTCGATCTTGGAATACACCACCCGGATGCGGTGCTCAAAAAACGGCGGCAGATAGCGGCAGGTCAGATAACAGTATTTGTTGATGGTCGCCGCCAGCACCGCGCCGCCGTGCTGACGATACCACGCCGGATAATCCGTTCCGCCGCCGAAAAACGAAATCCGATATGGTGTGCGGCTGATGATCATGATTCAAAAAAACCCGCGTTCCGCCGGATGAATTCTTCCGCCAGCGGCAATGACTCGGGAGTGCCTATATCCAAAAACGGCGCGTCCGTCACGCAAACTTTCAATGACATACCATCTGGGATTTGTGTCGGGAAAACATCCGTCTCAAAACTTAACGGTTTTTTCGGGTGAAATTTTCCAACAACCCAACTGCGGAATAAATAGACTCCAGCGTTGATAACGCCTTCACCGGGCTTCTTTTCATTGAAGCCTGTCAGTCTGCCATGCATATTTTGCGAAATGGTTCCAAAACGCGAAGCATCGATCATTGGCACACCGAGAATCGCGCCATCCCAATCTGGATCGTCAAGAGATTGGAACATTTCATCCAAGGGTGTAGGCGTGAGCGAATCGCCATTCAACACAAGCCAGCCTTCCGGTTTTTCTTTAGTGCCGTGAATCGCGTTCAGAAATCCGCCCGCGGTTCCGAGTGGTTTGGTTTCCGGCACGCAACTCACGCGAACATTTTTGACGGGCTGCGATTGAAAATGCTTTTCAATGGTTTCCGCCAGATGGCCGGTGGACAGAATCACACGGCTGATTTTTTGCGCGGCCAGATAACGCACGACCCATTCGAGAAACGGCCGGCCGTTCACCGGCGCCATCGGCTTCGGCAAATCCGGCAGCAAATGCCGGATGCGTTTGCCAAAGCCGCCGGCGAGGACGACGGCGGGAATTTTTTCGGGCGAAACGCTCACGGCGATACGCGGTCAGACGTTCGAGTAAATCGTGTTCCGCAAAATGGTGAAGCCCTTGATGAGTTCCGTGATGCCGCGGTCCAGGCTCCATTCCGGCTTGAAGCCGGTGGCGGCGATGCGCGCGTTGCTGACGATGTAATCGCGCTTGTCCGGGTCCTCGCCGATGGGCGCCTCGACAAAAACGAACTTCGGCAGGTGCTTTTGGATGACAGCGCAAAGTTCGAGTTTGGAGAGGTTCGCGTCGTCGAGGCCGACGTTGTAAGGCTTGCTTTTCATTTTGTCGAAATTGGCCATGCCGTGCAAAAACGCGCGCGCCACGTCACGGATGTGGATGTAATTGCGCTTGAAGTGCCCTTCAAAAACCAATACCGCGCGGTCGTGGACGGCGCGATAGACAAAATCATTTACGAGCAGATCCATCCTCATGCGCGGCGCGCAGCCAAACACGGTGGCGAGGCGAAAGCTGATGCTGTTGCTGCGCGCGAGCACGGCTTCCTCGGCTTTTACCTTGGTAATGCCGTAGCTCGAAATCGGACGCAACGGCGTGTCTTCGGTGCAAAATTTTCCTTTTTCACCGACGCCGTAGCCGCTGTTGGTGACCGGCATGATGACCCACTGCTGCTTGCCGGCGAGGCGGCAAATCATTTCAACCGCTTCCTGATTCGTGGTCCGGGTGGCCATAGCGTCGGTGTTGCAGAGTGGCACGCCGACGAGCGCGGCCAGCGGGATGATCAAATCGGCCCGGGCGACGAAGGGCTTGACGATGGATTCTTCGCGGCAATCACCACGGACGACCTGGAATTTCTCAAACTGGCAGCAGTCAAGCAGGCTGTTTTGGTTGAAATAAAAATTGTCGAGCACGGTGACTTCGTGGCCGTGCATTAGAAGCGTGGGCGTTAGAACCGAGCCGAGATAACCGGCGCCGCCGGTGATGAGAATTTTCATGAGCGTCGGCAGCCAAATTTGTTATTGCGCTTTGCGACAAACCAGCATTTCCCAAGCAATACCGCAAATGCGGCAGGCTTGCAACAAATGTTCGGCGGCCCTCGAAAAGCGGAACGGCAGCGCGATCGATGCGGCCAGCAAATGGGCCAAGGCATGAAACGGTGCGCCAATGATTCGCGCCGCTCTGTAAAATCCACGATCCAGGCCGCCGCGGCGTGATTTTAACCGTTGAATGGCAATGGAGCGTCCGTCGTTAAACCGCCCGCGCATCATCCCGCGGAATTTCATGCGGCTGGCTGGCACGAAATGCTGGATGGCCGCGCCGGGCAGCCACCAGATTTCATGGCCTGCGTCCTGCAGACGGAGAATCAAATCGCTGTCTTCACCGCGCCCCAAACGCGCGTCAAACATTCCAACCGCAAGCGCGGCTTCACGACGGTAAGCCGCGTTGCCGCCATACAGACTGCCGCGATAGGGAAGACACTTCGGTGTCTCGCCGCGATCAAAGGTTGCGCTGGCGGTAGCCCATTTCGGCGGAGGGACTTCACATTCATTAAACACGGCTCCGCCAACGACCGAGATTTTTTCCGAAGGCGGCGCAGACAGAAACCGCTGATAGGTTGCCAGCCAGTCCGGTTCCGCCGTCTCATCATCATCCAGAAAAAGCACAAATTGACCGCGCGCCTTCTTCAACGCGGCGTTGCGGGCAATGCTGATGCCAATTTCATTTTCACAGCAGACCGTCAGGCATGAATTGTCAGCCGCCAGACGCGCCGTAACTTCGTGCGTGTTATCCGTTGAGGCGTTGTCCACGATCAAAAGTTCCGCGTCCCCGGTCATTTGGCGGAGAACGCTGCGAACGGCCTTTTCCAAAAGAGCGGCGCGATTGCGCGTGCAAATGGCCACCGTGATAAGTGGACCGGAGACTTGGGAATTTGTCTTGGATTTGTCAGCCATCTCATCAGCGTTGAGCATCTTGCAAATAATCAGGTTACGAACATTAAAAACAGAAAAAATTGCGCCAACAAGGTTAAATTTTGGAAGCGACTCAGGAAACGAATCAACCGGGGACTCCACCTTGACACCGCCGAGCCGGCGCCCAAAACTGGCCACATGAACTTGCGGTTCAAATACATTTCCATCCATCGTCCGCGCCCGGCGGTCAATTCCCGTGGAACCACATCATTGACTTAATGGACATCAGTGTCATCAGTGTGACCTACAATTCGGAAAGGTGCATTGCCGATTGTGTCAGTTCAGTTCTGTCCCAACGCGGTGTGGAATTTGAAATTGTTGTGGTTGACAATGCCAGCACAGACAACACTCTGGCCCGGGTCAAGGAATTGAAATGTCATGTCATCACCAGCAAGGAGAATGTCGGCTTTGGACGCGGGAACAATCTGGGATTTGCGGCAACTTCCGGACGGTATGTATTTTTATTGAACCCCGATGCGCGGCTGGTTGAAGCCGATACGCTGGCAAATTTGTGCCGCCTGATGGATGCCCATCCTCGTTGGGGAATGGCAGGGACGGGGGTGCGTTTTCCGGATGGAAGGCCCGAAAGTCCTCCGGCCACCATTTATCCCGGCCAACGCCATGTCCGGCGTGATTTTTCAAAATTACCGGGTAAAATTGCCTGGGTGTTGGGCGCCAGCATGATTATCCGGCGCGAGCTCTTCGAAAAACTGGACGGCTTTGATCCCGGTTTCTTTCTTTACAGCGAGGAGACAGATTTTTGCCTGCGCCTGAGGGAGATCGGCTTTGAAATCGGTTTCATTCCCGAAGTGGTGGTCGAGCATATCGGTGGCGCCAGTGAAGATACCCGCGACCCTTATGAAGTCTCGGGTCGAAAGCTGCAAGGCCTGCTGCGTTTCCGGCAGAAACATTACTCGCCCGACGATTGCTTATGGCTGGCAAAACGCGATTTACGGCGGGCACGGTTTCGGATGATTTTGAACGGTCTGCTTGCCCGTTTCCAGCCGCCCGGCTCGAAGAGCTGGCAAAAACATCGTCTTTATCGCGCCATCTGGGAGGTCTCGCGCGGCTATCTTGAAGCCAGAAAAACGCCGCAAGTTTGAAACAACGCGTCACCGGTTTTTCGCCGGTTTTTCCCCCAGCAAAACGATTTCCTCCCCGCAACGGGGATGAACTTGCGTCGCACGGTCCGCCTGCGCCGCCTGCCATGCAATCAACCAGCGGGTGGCCAACGGCAACTTCGGCCGCCGTGCCACCAGGCCGCCTCGGCGGATGATGCTGCTTTGCTTGAAATGTTCCCGCGCCTTGAGGCTCGGCCGCGATGGTCGCGTGACGGTAAAACCGCAGGATTCCAGCACTCGGCGTAACGAATTTTCCGTGAACAAAACAAGATGCCGCGGCGGGTCCAGCGCCACCCAGTCAGGTCCGTAAAGGTCATGGCCATGTGAGCCGAAATTGGGAGTGATCACTGTGATATGCCCGCCCGGCTTGAGAAGCTTCCAGCACTGTCGCAACGTGTCCACCGGGTCGTGCAGATGTTCAATCACGTGGTTCATTGTGATGGCGTCAAAATGCGCTTCCGGCAGCGACTGCTGCTGGAGTAATCCCTCCCGCACATCCAGCCCGGCTTCCCGCGACTGCGCTGCCGACTTCGGATCGGGTTCCACCCCGCAAACATTCCAGCCGAGTGAGCGCATTTGCCAGAGAAAGCCGCCGTTGCCGCAACCGATGTCCAGCACACGCGCGCCGGGGCCGGGAAAACGCAGATAGCCCGTGAACGTGTCAAACCGGCGGCGGCGTGCGTTACTCAAAAAAAAGGGATGCCAGGCCGACGGTTTCAAATCGTAACCATAATGAGAGTTCAAATAACTGTTCCGCTGGGCAATCCGAAATCGCCGCCACCACGAAGCCTTTTCATAATTAACACCGCCGGTCCGGGCGTGCGTCCAATAGCTGGAATATGCCAGCGCAATTGTCGCCCGCGACGGACGTGGATCAAGGTAGGCGGAACCGCAGCCTTCACAACGATATGACGTCCACTCGCCGGGCGCGCAGCCAATCACCCGGTCACGCAATCCGGTATGAACCGGTTGCCGGTGACTGCTGCCACATACCGGGCAGAGCGGAACTTTCTCCAATCCTTCAGCCGGCCAGCGATCCGGGTTGCGATGATTGTTACCGGTGGTTGACATCGCCGGAGCATCAGTTTTTCGTGTTCTTTGTGTCAAATAGAATAGATTTGCCGCGGCACGCGGTTCAAACTTGTTAACCTGGACGTTCGCGCTAGACTTTTTTCAGTGGCAGCTTCCGACCTGACAAATTTTTTCCAGCGAACCCGCAATGCCAATAAGGTCATGGTCCTCGACCTTGGCTTTCTGGGCGACACAGTTCATTCGCTGCCGTCGTTGTGGATGGTGCGGCAGGCGTATCCACAAGCCGAGCTCCATGCCGCTGTCGCGGCGCACATCACGTCGTTTATGGACTGCGCGCCATGGGTGGATCGCGTCTGGGGATATATGCGTTACCCGCGGCATGCCACTTTGCGGGAAAATTTTCTGATGGTCGCCCGGATGCGCCGCGAAAAATTTGACGTGCTGATCAATTTAAACGGCTCGGACCGCTCAAGCTGGCTGACTTTTTTCAGCGGTGCGCGCGAACGGCTTGGACGGATTCCCGACGACGGGGGCCCGCCGTTCTGGCGGCGGATGTTCACCGCGCACGTGTCGCATTCCTTCACCGGCGAGCCGGTGTATTGGCAGCGCTGCCATTGCCTGGCCCAGGCCGGATTCCCGTTTACGCAGCCGGAGTTCCACGTTGAAATTTCCCCTGAAAATCTGCGTGCCGCCGATATTTTGCCGGCTGACGCGGGTACTTACTTTCACATCAGTCCCTTCACGACGGCGGATTACAAGGAATTGCCGCCGGACCAGCTGGCGGAATTCATCGCTGCGCTCGCCAAAAACTTTCCCGACCAAAAACTGGCGCTGTCCTGCGCGCCGACAGAACGCGAGAAGAAAAAAATGGCGGCGTTGCTCGCGCGCCTGCCTCAAAAACCCTGGCGCGTTTTCACCGGAAATTTGAACCTCACGCAACTGGCGTCGGTAATCCAACATAGCGCGCTGCATTTTTGCGGCGACACCGGTACACTCCATCTTGGGGTGATGACACAAACGCCGGTCGTCGCGTGGTTCTGGCCAAACCCCGGGCTGCGCGAGTGGGTGCCGACCGGTGAAAAGTACCGCGTCATTGTTGGCACCAACGAACCCAACACAGGTTTTCTGTGTAAGATACAGACGGGGGATCTGGTTCAGGCGGTACGGTCAATTCTGACTTCACCAGGCTAAACTCGATTTGCTTTGCGGCTGAAAAATTGTGGTGGGCCGGTTTTACACCGGGAAGGCGGAAAATGAATTGTATTGGCGGCGCCCAACCTCCCGGTTAACTTTTATCTACCATGATGACTGATAATTGCGGGCTTTATCTCGAGTTGATGAAGAAGAGCCTGACCTGCACCCAATATGAGGACCTGGATGGGGCACCTTGGCTTCCTCATAAGCGGGTGCATCGGTGGGCGCTGCGGCTGGTCGTTCCGAAAAAAATCCGCCTGTCCAAAATCGTTAAACCCGAGGAACGCCTGGAAGGCAAGGACTGTCCCCTGCTGGCCCAAACGATGGTGGGGATGGAGCGTTTGAACAACCTGCAATACTGCGTTGAAACCGTTCTAACCGACGGAGTGCCGGGCGATTTAATTGAGACGGGAGTCTGGCGGGGAGGCTGCCCTATTCTTATGCGGGCAATACTAAAGGCTCATGGCGCCAGCGATCGAATTGTGTGGGTAGCTGATTCGTTTGCCGGCCTGCCGCGACCCGACCCCAAAAAATATCCCGCCGATGCGGGTGACATATTTTACACGCGAGCGGACTTGGCTGTCCCGCTGGAAACAGTCAAAGGCAATTTCGAGCGTTATGGTTTACTGGATGACCAGGTGCGATTTCTAAAAGGCTGGTTCAAAGATACATTACCCACCATGCCAGCTGAGAAGCTTGCTGTCATCCGCCTGGACGGCGACATGTACGAATCCACGATGGATGGTTTGACAAATTTATATCCCAAACTGCAACCCGGCGGTTTTATTATTTTTGACGACTATCGCTTTTTGGCGGGTTGCCGGCAGGCCGTTCAAGATTATCGCCAGAAGCACGCCATCACTGAGCCGATTCAAACCATTGACTGGTGCGCAGTTTTCTGGCGGCGACAAAAGTGAAATCGCTCCCGGCCTCTTAAACGCTTTGCGTATCCTGTCCCTGCCCATTCGATACATCAGTTTCAAGACGAAAAACAGCCCCTCCCGGTTTGTCACACATCGGTCATTTCAGTGTGACTTTGACTTGTTGCAGTTTCCATGTCAGGCTGATCGCCCTTTTATGCCGCAGTCATTTGTTGTGGATGCCGTCGTGGCCGCCGTCAAAGAGCTGCCGAACTTTCCCCATTTGCGGGTGTTGGACTTGAGTTGCGGCGAGGCGGAGATCCTCAACCGGCTCAAATCACTGGGTTGCGAAGTTCAAGGCACACATTATCGGACAGACGATTACATTGTAAAAAATCGGCAGGGACTTTCAAATTTGACGATTGTCCCCGGAGTGGATCTCCATAAGCCGCTTCCTTTCCAGGATGCAAGTTTCCAGGTGGTCATTCTCTCGGAAGTTTTGGAACACCTGGAATGGCACGGAACCGTCATTCGCGAGGCGGGACGAATTTTGGAGAAAGGTGGATACTTGCTTTTCACCACACCGAATATTTTCCGGCTGCATTCCCGATTTCAGTTTTTTTTCACCGGCAAGCACAAGCTGATCCAGCGCAGACTGGGGTGGGATCTGGGCTACGACGAACGCTACGCCTATCACATTACTCCGGTTGACTTCCCGCTCGTTCACACGCTGTTGTATCAAGCGGGGTTGCGCATTCGGAAACTCCGTTCCACGCGGATCAAGCCCTTCAAAACCGCGCTTTGGGGACTATTTTATCCCTTGATTTGGTTGAGCTGCCGGTTGACTTTGGACCGGAACTTGAAGGGACCGGGAGCATTTTTAAACGGAGAAAAAGAATTGAACCAGTGGTTGTCGCACCCGGCACTTCTCTTCAGCGAACAACTGTTTGTCGTGGCTCAAAAACAAGATCCCTGAATGACCCGACCTGTTTCCCTCTACATCATTGGCTATAACGAAGAAGCCAACTTGCGCGAGTTATTGCCCACGGTCACCTGGGCGGACGAAATCCTTTACGTGGATTCTTTCAGCACCGACGGAACGGCCGCGTTTTGCGCGGAACACGGCGTGCGTCACGTCAACGTGCCTTTCACCCGGTTCGGAAGAATTCGCAACCAGGCGCTTGAACTCGCTTCCCACGATTGGATCGTGAGCATCGACACCGACGAGCGCGCCACGCCTGAATTTGCCGCCGAGGTGCGGGAAACCCTCATCCAGCCCAAACACGACGCCTACTTTGTCCCGCGCCGGAATACGTTTTTGGGCAAACCGGTCCGTTTTGGCGGGATGTATCCCGACTACCGGCAGCCACAGGTTTTCGATCGCCGCAAGCTGCGCTACCGGGACGATTTGGTACACGAAGGGTTTGATTGCAACGGCACTATCGGTTACTTCAAAAACGCCATCTGGCAGCACCCATGGCCCACGATGGCGGTGGCCGCCAAAAAGACCGACCGCTACACCACGCTGATGGCCCGGAGAAAATTTGACGCCGGTGAACGTGCTTCATTGTTGAAACTGGTGGGTGCTCCGGCGGTGGGTATATTCAGGAAATACATTGCGCAGCAGGGATTTCGTGACGGAATGCCCGGCCTCATTCTCGCCGGTCTTCATGCCTACTACACGTTTCTGAAATACGCCAATCTGTGGGAGCTGCAAAACCGGCCGCCCTCGGAACCGCCTGACCGCAAGCAACCTTCCTGACCTATGGACAGTGCTTTCGCGCTCTCGCTTGTCATCAATACATTTAACCAGCCGGATTATCTCCACCGGGTGCTCCGCGCCGTGTCGCGGCAAAGCGTGTTACCGGAGGAAGTCCTGCTCGCCGATGACGGCTCGGCCAATGAAACCCAATTGGTTTTCAGCCAGTGGCGGGGGGCACAACCGTTCCGCTGCAAACACGTCCGGCAGGAACATCAGGGCTTTCGCCGCGCGCGCATTTTGAATCTGGCGATTGCCTCGTCGCGCGGCGATTACCTGGTTTTTCTTGACGGCGATACGATTCCGCATCCGCGTTTCATCGCGGATCATCAGGCGCTCGCGGGCAAATCGCAATTTGTTCAAGGCCATCGCGCGCTGATCGGGGAAACGGCCGCCGTGTGGTTCGGCAAAAATGATTTTCCCCCCGACCGCCGCCGCGCCATTTGGCAAAACCAGATTTCCGGCCTGAAAAACTCCTTCCGCTGGCCGTTCGCCTTCCGCAAAATCAACCCTCGCCTGCGCGGGATTCGCGGTTGTAATCTGGCCATCTGGCGGGCCGACCTTGTCCGCGTGAACGGCTACAACGAGGCATTTGTCGGCTGGGGCCGGGAAGATTCGGAACTGGTCGTCCGATTGAAGAACATCGGCGTGCGCCGGCTCGACGTGCGCGGTCGGGCGTTATGCTACCATCTCTGGCATCCGCCCGTCAGCCGCGCAGAACTCGCAAGCAACGACGAATTGCTGGCAATGGCCATTTTAAAAAAACACACCCGCTGCGAACAAGGTTTGAGCCGGCACCTGACGGCGGTTTGATGAGTGTTGGCGCGCCAACCGGTAATGCTTTTTATGACAGTGCGTGTACGGACCCAATACATGTTTCGCATCGTCTTTCAACCGGGTCGGTAACGCAGCGACAGGAAGCGGAGGAAAATGAGCGGCAGCCGGGGATTTTGACACTGCAATTTCTGGAATTAAACACTGTGAAATCAAACCTCAATCCGGCCAAAAAGACACCCGCAAACACCAATGACAT
>Ga0265338_10001697_pt1 | contig 34969 bp, 29 predicted proteins | sample 42126metaG_FD_193579 | JGI IMG/M metagenome (GOLD analysis project Ga0265338, IMG submission 193579) | Rhizosphere microbial communities from Carex aquatilis grown in University of Washington, Seatle, WA, United States - 4-21-26 metaG | ecosystem: Host-associated > Plants > Roots > Rhizosphere...
GAACGCCAAGTCGCCCAAGGACCGCGACATCGCGATGGTGTTCCAGAGCTACGCGCTCTACCCGCACATGACCGTGCGGGAGAACATGGGCTTCGCGCTGCGGCTGGCCAAGGTGCCCAAGGACGTCGTCAACCAGAAGGTGGAGGAGGCGGCGCGGATCCTCGACCTCACCCAGCACCTGGACCGCAGGCCCGCGAACCTGTCCGGCGGCCAGCGGCAGCGGGTGGCGATGGGCCGGGCGATCGTCCGCGACCCGGCCGCCTTCCTGATGGACGAGCCGCTGTCCAACCTGGACGCCAAGCTCCGGGTGCAGATGCGCACCCAGGTATCGCGCATACAGCGGCGTCTCGGCACCACCACCGTGTACGTGACCCACGACCAGACCGAGGCGATGACGCTCGGCGACCGGGTGGCGGTCATGCGCGGCGGCCTGCTGCAGCAGGTCGGCACCCCGGGCGAGCTCTACCAGCGGCCGGACAACCTGTTCGTGGCCGGGTTCATCGGCTCGCCCGCGATGAACTTCCTGCCCGGCACGGTCGAGAACGGCGCCCTGCGCACCGGCCTGGGCGACTTCCCGCTGACCGACCGGCTGCGCCGCGAGATCGAGGGCGCCAACACCGGCCGCGACGTCATCGTCGGCATCCGGCCGGAGAACTTCGAGGACGCCGCCCTGGTGCCGGCTGACGTGCGGGGCCGCGGCATCGGCTTCAAGGCCAAGATCGACGTGCTCGAGTCGATGGGCTCTGACGTTTACGTCTACTTCAGCCTCGGGCGCGACATGCAAGTGAGCGCGGCCGAGCTGGACGAGCTGGCGGCGGACGCGGGCACCGCCGACACCGGCGCCAGTGCCGAGACGCTCACCGCCCGGCTGGACGCCGCCACCCGGGTGCGCGAGGGCGCGGACGCCGAGCTGTGGGCCGACGGCGGCTCGATCCACGTGTTCGACCCGGCGACCGGCCGCAACCTGTCGGTCGCGGCCCGCACCCTCGCCGCCCCCGCCTCTCCGGCACCCCCCGCATCGCCGGCATCCCCTACCGCTCCGGCACCGCCCGCCACCGAGGCGTCCAACCCGTAACCTCGCGACCCAAGCCGCCCAGCCCGTGACCACCCCAGTCTGCGTGAGTTTCGGGCATTGCGTGGATTCCGGGGCGCTTGGGTGCACCAAAGTTCACGCAATGAGTCTCTGGCCTGCAGGAATGTGACTCAAGAGGCTGCCGTGGCACCGGCCGCGCCGGAGGCGGCGCCCGCCCAGTCAACGGCCTTGGCCTATGCCCGGCCAAAGCCGCAACCATGACGCCCGGCCTCAGCGGGGACGGGAGCCCGCAGCGCGGTCACCGACGTCGCGTTGGCGCACGTCGAGGCCGCGGGCGGCCAGCGCCGCCTCGGTCCGGTAGATGTCCGCCTGGGTCGCGCGGTCACCGGGCGGCGGGGGAACGCCGAGCCGCTGGCAGGCCTCGGCCAGCGTGTCCAGGTAGGCGCCGCGGGCCGAGCGCACGTGGTGCTGCTTGGCAGTCAGCTCGATGCTGGTCTCCGACTCATCGAGTTCCGCCCGCAGCCGCCGAAGCCGGGCCGCCAGCCGGTCGCCCGGCGTCGGCGGCGGTGCCTGGCGGCGCTTCTCCTCCAGCCACCGCGCAGCCCGCAGCGCGCCGATGAGGGCGTACCCGGCGGCCGGCATCAGCGCCACGACGAGGACCAGTTCCACGGCCGAGCTCACCCGTCCAGTGTCGCCACCGCCGGCCAGGTAAGGCAAGGCCGGACTGGTCGCCCGCCATCGACGTGTCGCCCACCATCGGGGCCGGGTCGGTGATCCGGTCGAAGTCCTCGGCCGAGATGTAGCCGAGCGCCAGGGCCGCTTGCCGCAGGGTGCTGCCGTCCTGGTCGGCCCGGTGCGCGATCTCGGCTGCCCGGTCGTACCCGATGACCGGCGACAGCGCGGTGACCAGCATCAGCGACTGGTTGACGTGCTCGGCGATGCGGGCCGCGTTCAGCTCCGCCCCGGCCACGCAGAACACCCGGAACGTGCGGCACACTCCGGCCAGCAGCCCGGCCGAGTGCAGGAAGTTGGCGATGATGACCGGCCGCATGGTGTTCAGCTCGAGGTTGCCCTGGGCGGCGGCGAACGCGATCGTCGCGTCGTTGCCGAGCACCTGCGCGCACACCATCAGCATGGCCTCGCACTGGGTCGGGTTCACCTTGCCCGGCATGATCGACGAGCCGGGCTCGTTAGCGGGCAGGATCAGCTCGCCCAGGCCGGCCCGCGGCCCCGACCCGAGCCAGCGGATGTCGTTGGCGATCTTGGCCAGCGGCACCGCCAGCCCGCGCAGCCCGGCCGAGGCCGCCGCCACCGCGTCCGCACCGCCCAGCGCGGCGAACTTGTTGGCCGCGGTCACGAACGGGTAGCCGGTTGAGGCGGCGATCCGCGCGGCCACGTCGGGGCCGAACCCGGGCGGCGCGTTGAGCCCGGTGCCGACCGCGGTCCCGCCCATCGCCAGCTCGTACAGGTCGGCGCCGGACCGCTCAAGGCCCGCCAGCGCCAGGCTCAGTTGCCGTGCGTACCCGGACCACTCCTGTCCCACGGTGAGCGGTACCGCGTCCTCCAGGTGGGTCCGGCCGATCTTGACCACGTCCCGCCACTGGGCGGCCTTGCCCGCGATGGCGTCGCGCAGCGCCGCCGCCTCCGGGATGACCGACTCCGCGAGCACCTGCACCGCGGCGACGTGCATCGCGGTCGGGAACGTGTCGTTGGACGACTGCCCCAGGTTGACGTGATCGTTCGGGTGCACCGGCGACTTCGACCCGATGACGCCGCCCGCGAGCTGGATGCAGCGGTTGGCGATCACCTCGTTGACGTTCATGTTCGACTGGGTGCCGGAGCCGGTCTGCCACACCCGCAGCGGGAAGTGCGCGTCGAGCTCGCCGTCGATCACCTCGTCGCAGACCCGCGCGATCAGCCCCGCCAGCCACTCAGGCAACCGCCCGGCCGCCCCGTTGGCCAGCGCCGCCGCCTTCTTCACGTGCCCGAACGCGTGGTAGACGGCCAGCGGCATCGGGTCGCCGCCGATGTCACCGAAGTGCAGCAGCGACCGCTCGGTCTGAGCGCCCCAGTAGCGGTCGGCGGGCACGTCGATGACCCCCATCGAGTCCGACTCCCGCCGGTGCGCGGTCCCGGCCGCCCCGATCCCCACCGGCAGGTCCCGTATCTCCGGCGCATCGCTCATGAGCCCACCCTCGCACAGCCCACCCAGCGGCTTGTCGCCACGCCCCGCTCATACAGCCGCGCCGCACCCGGTCGTCCGGCCCCAGCCCCGTTTGGCTGGGCTGCCGGGAAGTCTCATTCCCGGCAGCCCAGGTCGGCTATGACGGAGTCATCGGCAGACGGCGTAGGGAGTGAAAGTGTAGGTACTGGTGCTGTTGTTCTTGACGTACACCAGCCATGATGTGTTGCTGTTAGCCCAGGAGTCGGTAAGCACGAGCGTGCCCGGGGCGTTGTTCCCCTCCCCGCCTCCGAAGACCTCGGTACCCGCCGGGCAGGTAACCATGCCGGAAGCGTAGCCGTTGGGGCCGAGGGTTACCACCGTCCCGGAGACCGTCCCGTGATTGAGGGCGGGCCTGGCGGCGTCGGGAATCACCTTGTGCGCGGCGGCCGGTGCGGTCGATGTCGCGGCGATGGCCGCGCCGCCGCTTAGCACTGCCGCGACGGCCGCCGATCCTGCCACCACAGCCATGACCGGACGGCGACCCAGCCGCGAATACGTCTTTTGAGCAATGTTGGACATGATGAATTCCCCCTTGTTCCTTCGACTCGATTACGCCGAGAATTTGATTCATCGCCAGCGTATCCGACGTTGGATTACCCAGGGGTGTCGAAACCGAAACCGTCAGCTGCTCATTTCAAGAAGCGCGCAAAGGTACATTGGTCCGGCATGCGACACAATTTCCTGCCTTCCAACAGTGGCTTCTAGTACTACAGCCGCATTTCATGCTTTCGGCCTGCCGCTCCCCGCCGCGCCGGCCTTACCGCCGTCCGCCCGCGGGCACCAGTTGTCTACCAACGCGCAGCTTCTTCCCTGGTCACACCATCCCCGCCGGTGTGCCCGCGCCTGCCGTGGTTGCGAGTTTCCGGCGCTTGCAGGGCAGCGCCGTTCAGCCAGGCGGTCGCCGCCTCCGGCGGTGGCCGTGCCACGACAGCCTGTTCCAGTCACATTTGTGCAGGCCGTGAAATTACCGGGTAAATTCTGGAGTGTCACGGCGCTGCTATGGCACGATGTCGGCCGGTTAGGCGAGCGCTTCCCGTAAACAGGTAGCGCCACGGCAGCCACAACCGTCTCAATGATGCAGGCCATGTAATGCTCTTGGAAACTTTTACGTGTTATCCGCGTATTTGTTTCCAAGAGCATCAGAAGGCTTGATTATCGCCCGCCGGGCCGGCTGATCAGGCCCGGTCGTGCGGGTGCCAGCGGACGATGCGGAACCCGTGCGCGATGGCGGCGGCCAGCGCGTCCGGGTCGAGGCGGCCGTCGGCCAGCCGGGGGATCGGGATGAACCCCATCGCCCGCGGGTTGCCCGCGGCGATCACGCCGAGCAGCCGCTCCACCTCGGCCGGGTCGCTGACCAGGTCGGCGTGGGCGGGCACGTCGCGCCCGCGCAGCCGGAGGGTGACCTCCCGGCCGTCCTTGAGGTTCAGTGTCCACCGCCCGCCGCCGGGGGTGAGCAGCGTGTCGCCGTCGCAGGCGTAGCTCACCGGCTGCCGGTAGGCCTTGCCCGACTTCACGCCGGTGTAGGACAGCAGCATCAGGTTGGCCGACAACGGGGTCGGGAACGGCAGGCTGAGTACGGCCCGCATGGGCACGTTGACCACCCGCATCATCCGCGCCTGCCGCCGCCCGGCGGCGGCCGCGTTCTCCGGGAAGGCTGTCATCGCCATGAGTTGAGTTTCCTTTCGCTGTTGAGCGGTGTTCAGGCCAGAACCGCGCCGCCGGCCACGTCGAGGACCACCCCGGTGATCCAGGTCGCGTCGTCGGAGGCGAGGAAGGCGGTGGCGGCGGCGACATCCTGCGGCGTGCCCGGCCGCTTGAGCGGGTGCCAGTCGGCCAGCGCCGCCTGCCGGGCGGCCGGGATCCGGGCGCGGTTCCCGGCGGTCAAGATGGTCTCCGGTGTGACGCAGTTGACCCGGATGCCGAACGGGCCGGCCTGAACCGATCCGTCGAAGGTGTTCATGAGCCATAACTTAGATATCTAATGATTAGATGTCAAACTCTTAGCCGTCGACGGGTGGTGTTACCCTGACGGGCATGCCGGAGCCGCTCCCTGTGCCGATCGGGCTGCGCCTGAACCAGGCCGCCCGCGCCGTCGGCCGTGCCTTCGACGAGGCGCTCGCGGCGGCGGGCGGCAGCCTCCCGGTCTGGCTGATCCTGCTCAACCTGAAGGTGCGCAGGCCGGGCACGCAGCGCGAGCTGGCCGAGGCGGTCGGCATCCGCGAGGCGACGCTGACCCATCACCTGAACGCGATGGACGCCGACGGCCTCGTCACCAGGACCAGGGACGCCGCCAACCGCCGGGTCCAGCTGGTCGCGCTCACCGAAGCGGGCGACCAGGCGTTCCTGCGGCTGCGCGACGCCGCCGTCGCGTTCGACAAGACGCTCAACGCCGGCCTGACCGGCGCCGACCAGGCCGCCCTGGCAACCCTGCTATCCCGCCTGACCGAGAACGTGGGCGCAGGCCCCCCGCCCGCCCTTGGTCACCACGGATCATGAGCGGCGTCAGCGGAACGCGGGCGCCCGCGGCGCCGCGGGCGGCGTCCGGGACCGCAGCAGCGGCAGGTCGCGCGGCGCGATGACGGTGGACAGCGCGATCGACGAGGTGGAGCGGGCGACCGACGGGGACGCGTCGATCCGCAGCAGCACCTGCTGCAGGTCGGCGTGCGAGGTCGCCGCCACCTTGCAGACCATGTCGGCCGACCCGGTGATCGCATAGGCCTCCAGTACTGCCGGGATCGCGGCCAGGTCGGCCTGCACCGCCTCCAGTGCCCCCTGGGCGATGGACAGGGTGACGAACGCGAGCACCGGGAACCCGGCCGCGGCCACGTCCACCTCGGGGCCGTAGCCGGTGATCACCCCGGCCTGCTCCATCCGCTTCAGCCGCGACTCCACCGTCGCCCGGGCCACCCGGGCGATGCGAGACAGCTCGAGCGCGCCGGCCCGCGGGTTCTCCCGCAGCGCGGTCACCAGCGCGAGGTCAAGCGCGTCAAGCGCAGCCATCCGCTACCTTCCTGGTGAGATAGGCAATCTGTATAGCAAGCAAGCAGATTGACTCGTCAAAATGCCCAACCAAGCTAGCAAGAGATAGTCCGGTTGACTAGGGTCAGCCGCACCCGTTCTGATGCTGGAAAAGGGAGGCACCGATGACCGTCAGCCAGCAGCTCCTCGACGCCGGCATTACCACCGACACCGACACCTTGACCGGCGTGGTCGCCCACGACATCAGCCGCGACCCGTTCCCGGTGGCCGGGTGGGACGCGCTGGTGTGGGCGGCCGGGAACGCGACCCAGGCCGCGCAGTACTTCCAGCTTGTGTTCGGCATGCGGCTCGAGGCGTACGCGGGGCCGGAGACCGGCCAGCGCGACCACCACGCCTACGTGCTGCGGGCCGGGACCGTGCGGTTCGTGGTCAAGGGCGCGGTCAGCCCGGACAGCCCGGTCGCCGACCACCACCGCGCGCACGGTGACGGCATCATGGACGTGGCGCTTGAGGTGCCCGACGTGGACAAGTGCGTCGCGCACGCGAGGCGGGCGGGCGCGCGGATCGTCGCCGGGCCGGCCGACTGCACCGACTCCGGCGGCACGGTGCGCACCGCCGTCATCGCCGCCTACGGCGACACGGTGCACACGCTGGTCGACCGGTCCCGCTACCACGGTCCCTACCTCCCCGGTTACGTCGCGCGGGCCAGCGCGGCCAGCGCGGCCAGCGCGGCCAGCGCGGCCAGCGCGGGCGGGAACCAGGCCGCGCCCGCCTTCGTCGCCCTCGACCACGTGGTCGGCAACGTCGAGCTCGGCGACATGGACGAGTGGGTGGGGTTCTACCGCCGGGTGATGGGCTTCACCAACCTGGCCGAGTTCATCGGCGAGGACATCGCCACCGAGTACTCGGCGCTGATGAGCAAGGTGGTGGCGAGCGGAGACCACCGGGTCAAGTTCCCGCTCAACGAGCCCGCCGCCGGCAAGAAGAAGTCACAGATCGACGAGTACCTGGAGTACTACGGCGGCCCCGGCGTGCAGCACCTGGCGCTGGCCACCCCCGACATCTGCCAGACGGTGGACGCGCTCAAGAGCCGCGGGGTGGAGTTCCTGGCCACGCCGGATGAGTACTACACCGACCCGGTGCTGCGGAAGCGGATCGGCGCGGTCCGGGTGCCAGTCGCGGAACTGCAGCGGCGCGGCATCCTGGTGGACCGCGACGAAGACGGCTACCTGCTGCAGATCTTCACCAAGCCGGTGGGGGACCGGCCGACGGTGTTCTTCGAGTTCATCGAGCGGCACGGCTCGCTCGGCTTCGGCAAGGGCAACTTCCAGGCGCTGTTCGAGGCGATCGAGCGCGAGCAGCAGCGGCGCGGCAACCTGTAACACCGCCTAACGCGCTCAGCCACGGTTCCAGCTGTCGCGCCGAAGACACCCCGAGCTTGCCGAACACGTCGGCTAGGTGCTCTTCGACCGCCTGCGGCGGCAGGAACAGCTGCCGGGCGATCTGCCCGGCGGTCAACCCGGCCGCGGCCAGCACGGCGACCTCCCGCTCGCGGTCGGTGAGGGCGCCCGCGCCCGGCCAGGTGCCCGGAACCGGGGTGGCCAGGGTATCCGCGTCGTTGATGGCCAGCGCGACCAGCTGATCAAGCGGGTACTGGCCGCCCGCGCGGAACAGCGCGGCGTACTCCTCGTCGCCGAGCGCGCCGCTGACCGTGGCCACCGCGGCGGCGTGCCGCCGCTCCCGGTGGACGGCGTTGCTGAGCCGGACGCCGATCCGCTGCCACAGCGTGTCGGCCGCGCCCAGCAGCCAGGCGGCCCGCTCGGGCCGGCCCGAGCGGGCCGCCAGCCAGCCGAACAGCTCGAGCCCGTAGGCCGTCCCGGTGACCTCGTCCAGGTCGTACTTGCCCAGCAGCAGCAGCGACAGCATCCGCGCGCACTCGGCTTCCCGGCCGGGCAGGTCCAGGTAGCCGAAGGCACCGCACAGCTGCAGGTAGCCGTGGTACATCCGCTCGCCACTGCCGTCGCCGAAGCGCGCCAGGCCGCGCTCGTAGTAGCCGATGCTCCGTGCGGGTTCGCCGATGGCCTGCCACATCGCCGCCAGGTGAACGTCCAGCATGATCAGCCCGTCGGTGTTACCGACGGCGGTGAGCAGCCGCTCGGCCGCCTCGCCGGCGCGGGCCGCGGCGGCCAGGTCGCCGGCGAACGTGTAGGCCAGGCAGAGGCAGGCATAGCCGCGCCCGGCAATGTGCGGCCGGTCAAGCCGCTCCGCCAGCTCGACGCCGGCTTCCCCGTCCGCGACCGCGTGGGGAGCGGTGCCGTGCATGGCACCGATACCGCACCGGGCCACCAGCAGCCAGGCCCGGTGCGGGGACTCATCGGTCACCCGGTTCAGTGCCCGGCCGAGCCAGTAAAGACCCTCGGCCATCAGGCCAGACGACATCCAGTAGGCCCACAGCCGGATGGCGAGCTCGGCCCCGTCGCGTTCCCTGGCCGGGGCTGTCTCGCTCGACCGGGGCTCGAGTGAGTGGCTGAGCGCCGCCTCGATGGTGGCGTGCTCGGCCCGCAGCCCGGCGAACCGGTCGAGCTGGTTGTCGCCGCGCGCCAGGTCGCCGGCGTCGCGGGCCATCGCCAGGTAACGGGCGAGCATCCGGTCGCGGATGCCTGTCTCGTAGCCCGACGCGGCCAGCTGCTCGGCGCCGAACTCGCGCACCGTGTCGAGCATCAGGAAGCTCGGCTGGTCGCCGTTGGCAACCGGGTCCACCTGGACCAGGAGCGACTTGTTGACCAGGGCGATGATCGTCTCGAGGATGGCGAAGCCGCTCAGCTCGCCGCTGGCGCACACTTCGGCGGCGGCCTGGACGCTGAAGGCGCCGGGGAACACCGACAGCCGCGCCCACAGCGTCCGCTCGGTTGCCGAGCAGGTGTCATAGCTCCACGCGACCACGTTGCGCGCGGTCGCGTGCCGCCCGCCGTGGCCGCCCGCGCCGTTCCTTTCGCCGCCCCCGGTCAGCAGCGACAGCCGCCGGTCGAGGCGGCCGCTGATCTCGGCCAGGGTGAGGTCGCGCAGCCGCCCCGCCGCCAGCTCGATCGCCAGCGGCACCCCGTCCAGGCCGCGGCAGATCCGGGTCACCTCCGCCCGGTTGGCGTCGGTGACGGTGAACCCGGGTACGGCCGCCGCCGCCCGCCGCGCGAACAGCTCGACCGCGTCGCCCGCGCCGGCCGACTCGTCCGCGCCGGTACCGTCGCCCGCGCCGTCGCCAGGTCCCGGCCCGCTCATCAGATCGGAGCTTCCGAACGAGTGCGGCGCTCCGCCGCTGCCCGCCGCCATTGCCCCCGGCAGCGGGCCGGCGTTCAGCGGGCTGACCGGCAGCGGGCTGACCGGCAGCGGGCGGATGCCGAACGTGGTCTCGCCCGCCACCTCGAGCGGCTCCCGGCTGGTGATGAGCATGGTGACCTGCGGGGCGGTGCCGAGGATGGCCTCGGCCAGCTCCGCGCAGGCGTCGATGAGGTGCTCGCAGGTGTCGAGCAGCAGCAGGAGCCGCCGGTCGCGCAGATACGCCAGCAGCGCCCCCTGTTGCAATTCGGTGGACTGCTCGGCCAGGCCGAACCCGCGGCCGATGGTGTGCGCCAGCAGCTCCGGGTCGCGCAGCGCGGACAACTCGGTGAAGCTCACCCCGTCTGGATAACGGGGTGCCGCCGCGGCGGCGGCCCGCAACGCGACCCGGGTCTTGCCGACGCCGCCCGGCCCGACCAGGGTGACCAGCGGCGCGTCCCGCAGCAGGGCGTCGAGCTGGCGCAACTCCGCGACCCGCCCGACGAATTCGTCCGTTTCCGCGGGGAGCTGACCCGCCCCCGCGACCTGAGTGACAACCATGTCAGTTCCCATTATGTAGTCGCCCGCGGGCTGCCCCCTAGTGTCCGTCGCGAAATGTGATCTCGCGGTTGCCCCACCTACTGCTCCCCCTTACCGGCGGTCTCGCCCTGCACGTCCCGCCTCACCGGGAAGGCCAGTCTCGTCTAGCCGGGCCGTCCCACCGCTACCTTTCATCGGGATGCCGGCGCCGGCCGGTGCCGGCGGGTGCCGGCGGGTGTCGGCGGCGGGTGTTGGCCGCGGACTCAGCCTGGGCGCCGCCGCCCGGCTCGGCCGCGAACTCGCGCAACTGGATAGTGAGCATCACCCGCGAGGTGATGCCGAGCTTGCCGAAGATGTGCTCCAGGTGGGCGTCAACGGTGCGCCGGGAGATGAATAGCCGCTCGGCGACCTGCCGGTTGGACAGGCCCGCCGCGACCAGGCTGGCGATCTCCTGCTCGCGGGCGGTGAGCTGGCCAGGCAGCCGGATCCGGGCGCCTGCCTCCGCCGCCGGGTCGCCCGCGTCGCTCAGCGCGAAGGCGACGAGCGCGTCACCCGGGTGCACGGTGCCCCGGGCGTACAGCTCGGCGAACCGCTTTCCGCCGAGCGCGGTCGCGCAGCCGGCCGCCACCTCATCGTGCGTGCGGCCGAAGGGAGCAGCCACCACCTGCCGCCCGCCCGCGCGCTCCCAGCGTGGCTCCGCCCCGCCGAGCAGCCAGGCGGCCCGCTGGTAGCTGCCCGACCGGGCGGCCACCCAGCCGAGCAGCTCAAGGGCGGCGGCGGTGCCGAGCGCGTCGTCGGCCTCGTGCATGACCTGCAGCGCCCGGGTGGCCGTCCAGGTGGACTCGATGTCGCGCCGTTCCTTATACAGGGCGAGCGAGGCGAGCAGGTACAGCCGGGCGTGCAGCCAGCGCTCGCCGGAGCCGTTGAGCTGGCGCAGCCCCCGGTCCACGTGCCCGAGCGCGGCCCCGGTGTCCTGCTTGCGCAGTGCCAGGTACCCGAGCTGGATGTCGAGGCTGGCCAGGGCGGCCGTGTCGCCCAGCGCGGTGAGCAGCCGCCGGGCTTCCTGGCCGGATTCGGCCGCCGCCGTCAGCTGCCCGGCCGCGCCGAGTGCGCCGTTCCTGGCCAGCTCGCCGTACGCGATGAGGGCAGGGTCGTCCAGGGCGGCGGCGATACTGAGGCCAGCCGTGGCGTCGGCCAGCGCGCCCGGCGCCCGGCCGGCCGCGGTGAGCAGGCAGGCGCGGGCGAACAGCGCCCGCGCCTGGGCCGGCGAGCCAGCGGGTGCCCGCCGTGCCGCCCGGCCCAGCCAGGCGCTGCCCTCGGTGAGCAGGCAGCGCGTCCGCCAGTAGCCGCACAGCACGGTGGCCAGTTCGATCCCGTCCGCGGTCAGCTCGTCCGCGGCCGGCCTGTCGGGGGCCGGCTCGTCCGCGGCCGGCCTGTCGCCGTCGCCGAGCGCGTAGCCGAGCGCCGCCAGCAGGTTGGCGTGCTCGCGGGTCAGCTCGCGCAGCCGGGCGGGCTGCTCGTGGCCGGCCAGTTGCTGGTGGAAGGGCCTGGCCAGCGCCAGGTACCAGCCGACCAGCCGCCGCCGGGCGTCCACCTGGGCGCTGCCGGTGTCGCCGCCGGTGTCGCTGCCGGTGTCGCCGCCGCCGGCCAGCTGCTCGGCGCCGAACTCGCGGACCGCGCCGAGCATCCGGTACCTGGTTGGCTCAGCCTGGCCCGCCTGCGGGTCGCCGGCCGGCCGCTCCGGGGCGACCCGGCTGAGCAGCGACTTGTCTACCAGCCTGATCAGCGTGGGCATGACCTGGGCGGGGCCGAGTTCGGCGGCGCCGACCGCTTCGGCCGCACTCATCGTGAACGGGCCCGCGAAGACGGAGAGCCGCGCCCACAGCGCCCGCTCGGCCGGGGTGCACAGTTCGTGGCTCCAGCTGATCGCGTCCCGCAGGCTGCGGTGGTGGCTGCCACGGTGCCCGCTGGTGAGCAGCTCGAGGGCCTGCTCGAGGCGGTCGGCCAGCTCGGCCAGCGGCAGCGCCCGCAGCCGCACCGCGGCCAGTTCGATCGCCAGCGGCAGCCCATCGAGCCGGCCGCAGAGCCTGATGACATGAGCCAGGTCCCCGGGTGCGAGGGTGAAGCCGGGGACCGCGGCCGCCGCGCGCTGTATGAACAGCTCGACCGCGGTTCCCGGGTGGACCCCGCTGGCCGGGTGGACCCCGCTGGCGGGCTGGTCCGCGTCGGCCTGGCGATCCTCGCAAGCCTGCTGGCCGGCGATCAGCGGGTCGTCGGCCGCGACGGACCGCGGCACCGGAAGCGGGCCGAGCGGGCACGCGTTCTCGCCGCTCACGTCGAGCGGCTCCCGGCTGGTGGCGAGCAGGGTGACCCGCGGCGCCCGGGAGATCAGTGCCTCGGCCAGCGTCGCGCAGGCGTCGACCAGATGCTCGCAGCCGTCAAGGATGAGCAGCAGCCGGCGGCCGCCCAGCTGGCCAAGCAGCGACTCAACTCGGGCGCCGGGCTCGCGCTCGCGCTCGCGCTCGCGCTCGCGCTCGCCGAGCGCACGCGCGACCGCATCCACCACCAGCTCCGGGTCGCGCACCCCGGCCAGCTCGACCAGGCAGGTACCGTCGGGGAAGCCGGGCTCAGCCCGGGCCGCCGCCCGCAGCGCCAGCCGGGTCTTGCCGACCCCGGCCGGCCCGGTCACGGTGACCAGCCGGGCCTGCCCCAGCAGCGCCGTCAGCCGGGCAAGCTCAGCCTCCCGGCCGACGAACCCGGTGGTCTCCACGGGCAGCCGCGTCCGCTGCGCCCGGGGCATGGCCAGCTGCGGAGCTGGCTGCGCCAGCTCCGCCTGAGACTGCGCCAGCTCCGCCGGAGACTGGGTTGACTCCGCCGGGGACCCGACAGACTCCGCCGGGGACTGTGCTGACTCCGCCAACGGCGGTGTCCGCTGCGCCGATATGTGTGCCCGCTGCGCGGGTGGTTGTGCTTGCTCCGCAGGCGGTGATTGCCGCTGCGTGGCCCGGCCGACCAACATGCGTTCCTCACGAGTTCGGGGGCACGGCTGTCGCCTCCCCGGTACCGTCCGGTGCTGCATGATTCACTGCGCGTTAATTCTACGGCACCCAGCTGCAATTGCACGGCGCTCCAGCCCGCAATGCCGGATTCTCTCTCCCCGACCGTATTGCCCGTGTCCCGAGTCCCGTGTCCCGTGTCCCGTGTCCCGTGTCCCGTGCCCTGCTGCCCCGTGCCCCCCGCAGCGCCTCCGCTGCCCGCGCCCTCACAGCGCTGCCTGCGGCTCGCTGCCCGCGGGCCCCCGCAGCCGCGCTTCCCGCGGCTGTCGCGACTTGGCGACTTTTGTCGCCCGTGGAAACTCGTACGTGCCATCGCGCAATGCCGTCAAATTAGCGGTTCGCGGCCGGACCGCAGCCCAGGGTGACGGTGACTCTCCCGCCGGCCCCACGGGTTTGCTTCCGTCACACCGAGCCCTGGTGAAGCGCTGTTGCTCGGGGGTCCGGATTAGCGGATGCCCTCGTCGGTGTCGCTCAGGGCTCGGCGGACCGCCAGGTCGAGCGGCGCGGCCGCGCCGGCCGCGCGCAGTTGCCAGAACTGGTCGTCGCCAAGGCCGGCCCGCGCCACCCGCTCGGCGATCTCGTGGAGTGACTCGAACGCGGGCGAGCCGGTGTACCAGCGCCCGGTGCGCTCCCACATCGGGGCGGACGCGCCGACCAGCCACGCGGTGCGCTGGTAGCGGCCCTCGCCGGCCGCGATGAAGGCCAGCGTGCCCAGGCTGAAGGCGATGCCGGTCTCGTCGTTGAGCAGGTGCTGTATCTCAAGCGCCTGCGACGCGGGCGGCCGGGCGCGGTCGATCTCACCCTGCAGGAACAGCCCGAGCGCCAGCATCTGGTGCAGCTGCGCCGTACACCAGAGCTCGCCGTCGGCGATCCGGGCGAGCCCAACGGACGCGCTCTGGCAGCACCGGGTGGGGTCACCGTCCTGCAGCCGGAGCATGGCGTCCACCACGTCGAGCTGTGCGAGCCCGAGGGCGTCGCCGACCGACGCGAAGCAGGCGGCCGCGGACTGCCCGGCCTGCTGCGCCTCGTCCAGGCGGCCGCGGAACGCCGCTGCCCGGTGCAGCGCGCTGTACCCGCGGCCGCCCACGCTCTGGTCGCCAAAGGTGGCCGCCATCGTCACGGCGGCCTCCGCATCGGCCTGCCCGCTAGCGAAGTCGCCGAGCAGCACCCGGACGTAACCGCGGGTGCCGAGCACCCGGGCGCCCGCCGCCGACCGCGCCGGGCAGCGGTCGGCCGCCTGGTCCAGCCAGTGCTCGGCCTCGCGGAGCAGTCCGGAGATCCGCCAGTAGACGAACAGCGAGGTGGCGAGCGCGACGGCGGCGCTGTCGTTGCCCGGCAGCTCGAGCGCGTAATCGAACGCGGCCCGCAGGTTCGCGTGCTCACGGCGCAGCCGCCGGTACCACGCGAGCTGGTCGGCGGCAGGGGCGATCTCGAACCGCTCGGCCAGTGCCAGGTAGTAGGCGACGAACCGGCGGCGCACGGCGGCCGCGGCGTGCCCGGCGGCCGGCTGACGGCACCGGCCCGGCCGGACGGTGGACAGCAGGCGCCCGGCCGGGCCGTCTGCCCGCTGTGCGCCGGGCTGGCCCGCGCCAGCCGGCTCCAGGTCGGCCTGGTGCAGCCGCTCGGCGCCGAACTCACGCAGCGTGTCGGGCATCCGGAAAGAGAGCGCGGCCGGGTGCGCCTCCCCGAACGGGCCGGTCCCCGGGGCATCACCCCGGGCGAGCACGTTCTTGTCCACCAGGCTGATCACCGCGGGCACGATCTCCTCGGCGGCGAGCCCGCCGCCGACGCCCACCGCTTCCGCCGCGGTCAAGTCAAAGCCGCCCGCGAAGACCGAAAGCCGAGCCCAGAGCAACTGCTCGGCGGGCGTGCAGAGCGAGTAACTCCAGTCGATCGCGGCCCGCAGCGTCTGGTGCCGTGGCGTCCCCGAACGCCGTCCGCCGGTCAGCAGCCGCAGCCGGTCGTCGATGCGCTCGGCCATCTGGTGCAGTGGCAGGGCGCGCAGCCGCATGGTGGCCAGTTCGATCGCCAGCGGTATCCCGTCGAGGCGGCGGCAGACCGTGATGATGTCGGCCAGGTTCCGCCGGGTGACGGTGAAGCCGGGCAGCACCGCCGCGGCGCGCTGCGCGAACAGTTCGACCGCGTCCGCCTGGCCCGCCAGCTCCGAGCCGGGGTCGGGGACGGGCAGCGGCGACAGCTGGAAGACCGCCTCACCGGCCGCGTCCAGCGGCTGCCTGCTGGTCGCGAGCACGGTGATGCCGGGCGCCGCCTGCAAGATGGTATCCGCCAGCGCGGCGCACCCGTCGACCAGGTGCTCGCAGGTGTCGAGGACGAGCAGCAGCCGGTGCCCGGCGATGAGGCCGAGGAGCCGGTCGAGCTGCGCCCCCTGGTCAGGCTCGGGGCTGACCAGTTCGGCGGCGGCCAGGATGGCCGCCACCATGGGCCCAAGCAGGCCGGGATCGCGCACCGCTGACAGCTCGATGAAGTGCACCCCGTCGGTGAAGTCGGCGGCCATCGACTCGGCGACCCGTACCGCGAGCCTGGTCTTGCCGACCCCGCCCGGCCCGGCCACGGTGACCAGCCGGGACGTCCGCAGCAGGGCCTGCACCCGGGCGACTTCCGCGTCGCGGCCGACCAGCAGGGACATCTGCGGCGGCAGCGTGCCGAGCGGGCGGTAGGAACTACCGGTAGCCATGGCGACCTCGCGGTGGGGGACCAAGGGTCAGGCTACTACGCGCGGGCGGGGGCGGGCACTGTGTCGTCCGGCCGGGCGGGGTCGTCCGGCCGGGCGGGGTCGGACAGCGGCCCGGGCACCCGGTCGCGCAGCCAGATGGTCAGCTGCACCCGCGACGACAGCCCGAGCTTGGTGAAGATGTGATTGACGTGCGCGTCCACCGTCCGCTTGGAGATGACCAGCTGGGCGGCGATCTCCCGGTTGTACAGGCCACGCGCGACGAGCCGCGCGATCTCCTGCTCGCGGCTGGTCAGCCCGTCGGCGCCGTGCCAGCTGCGGGCGTCGGCGGCGGCCGCAGCGGCCGGCACCGGAAGCAACTCGGCGTCGGCCAAGGCAAGCGCGGTGATCTCGGCCAGCGGCCTGGAGGCGCCGGCCGCGTGCAACTCGCCGTACTGGGCGGCGCCGAGCGCGTCGGCCGCGGCGGCGGCGGCGTGCTGGTGATGGCCCTCAAGCACGGCGCTGCCGCTAAGCCGGCCGCCGGTCCGCTCCCACAGCCCCTGCGCCGCGCCGAGCATCCAGGCGGCGCGCTGGCAGCGGCCCGCGTCGGCGGCCAGCCAGGCCATCACCTCAAGGGCGTAGGCTGCGCCGACTAGGTTGCCGATCTCGTGCGAGGCGCGCAGCGCGGCGCTGGCCGCGCTCGCGCACTCGGCCGGTCGGCCGGGCTGGTGGTAGTGCGCGAGGGCCACCAGGGCATGAGCGCAGCCGCGCAGCCACCGCTCGTCCGGGCCCAGGCTGGCCAGCAGGCGCCGGCTGCAGTCCAGCGCCGCGTCAAAGTTCCGCACGTGCACGTAGGTCAGCGCCAGCTGCATGTCGAGGGTGCGCAGCGCGTGCTCGGCGCCGAGCGCCGTTAGCCTGCGGCGCGCCTCGTCGGCGGCCTCCAGCGCCTCCTGGTACCGCCCGGCGGTGGTGAGCGCGAACTGCAAGGCCAGGTAGGACCGGGCATGCGTGCGCTCGTCGCCCAGCCGGGCGGCCATCACGATCGCCTCGGCGGCCTGTGCGACGGCCTCGGGACCGCCGGCCGTAGTGCACAGCAGCGCCCGGTTCGCCAGCGCGCTGGCCCGTTCCGACGAGGGCTCGGAGAACCGGTCGAGCGCCTTGTCCTGCCAATAGGTGCCTTCCCTGATCGCACCGGACATCTGCCAGTAAGGGAACAGCGCGCCGGCTAGCCGGGCGGCGGACCGTGCTCGCTCCGACCCGGTGCCGTCCGGCCCGCCGGCCAGGCCGAACTGCAGCGCGCCGCGGATGTTCGGGTGCTCGGCCCGCAGCTGGGACAGCAGGTCCCGCTGCCCGTCGGTGACCAGGCGGCGGCTGAACTCGCTGACCAGGCTGATGTAGCGGGCCAGGTGCCGCTCGCGGCAGCCAGTGTCCTCGCCCGCCTGCACCAGCCGCTCGGCGCCGTACTCGCGCACCGAGTCGAGCAGCCGATACCGGCCCGGGCCGGCGGGCAGCGCGACCGACTTGTCCTCCAGGCTGCCCAGCAGCTCGGCCACCTGCTCGGCGGGCACGTACTCGCCCGCGGCGACATCCCTGGCGATCGTTAGGTCGAAGCTGCCCGCGAACACCGACAGCCGCCGCCAGGCTGCCTGCTCGGCCTCGGTGCACAGCCGGTAGGACCAGTCGATGGCAGCGTGCAGCGTCTGGTGCCTGCTGACGATGCCGCGGCGGGTGCCGGTCTCGGCCGCCAGGCCCGCCTCGATCCGCACCGCCAGCTCGGCGACCGGCAGGGCGCGGACCCGGACGGCGGCCAGCTCGATCGCCAGCGGGATGCCGTCCAGCCGCCGGCACAGCCGGATCGCGTGCGGCAGTTCGGCCGCGCTGAGGGTGAACCCGCTGACGGCGGCGGCGGCCCGCTGCGCGAACAGCTCCACCGCGTCACCCGGCCGCGCGCCGCTGTCTGTGTCGGGCACCGGCAGCGGGTCGAGCCTGAGCACCTGCTCGCCCGCCACGTGCAGCGGCTGCCTGCTGGTGGCTAGGATGGCGGCGCCGGCTGTCTCCCGCAGCACCGTCGCCGCGAACCGCGCGCACGCCTCGGTCAGGTGCTCGCAGGTGTCCAGGATCAGCAGCTGGTCGCGGGCGCGCAGTTCGGCCAGCACCGCGTCCAGCGGGCAGGCGGAGTCCGTGCGGGGCACGCCGAGGCGCATCGCCACGGTGTCGGCCAGCAGCTCCGGGTCGGTCAGGCCGGACAGCTCGACCAGGCAGGCGGCGCCGCGGCGGGCGGCGGCGCGCAGCGCCAGCCGGGTCTTGCCGACGCCGCCAGGGCCGGTCACGGTGACCAGCCGGGCGCTGCCGAGCAGCCCGGCCAGCCGCGCCAGCTCGCCGCTCCGGCCCACGAATCCGGAAACGTCGGCAGGCAGCTGCCCACGTCGCTGCTCGGCACCGGGACTCCCGTACGCAGCCGGGGAATTCATGCGCACCTCACGTAGTCGCGGTTCCGCCTCCCACATTATCTCTCACCGCTGGCACGCGATCTCATGCATCGGTCTAAAAGAGACTTTGGGAATGTGCGGCGAAATAACGCCGATGCCGTCGACGGAAACCGCTGATTCCCGGGTAATCCGCTGTTTCGCTTTACCACGGTGCCCGGTGGGCACTACTTCGTCACCGGTGTGGCTCGGTGAGCACCAGGTCGTCGGCCAGCGTCATGTCGGCTCGCCAGACGGACCGGGAGATGACCTTGCGCAGGTCGGCCCGGTGGGCGTAGCGGGCGGCGACTTCCCTGACCTCGGTCAGCAGGCCCTCGCAGAGCAGGGTGGGGCGCAGGCCGAGGGCGAGGAAGTGGTCGTTGCGAACGCTGAGGTCGTTCTCCTCGGCCTCGAGGCGGGGGTTGGGCAGGAACGCGATCTCGCCGCCGGCCGCGTCGGCGACCAGCTTGGCCAGGTCGATGACCCGGTGGGTCTCGGTGACCTGGTTCAGCACCATGGGCCTGCTGCCCGGGTCGGGCGGGTTGGCGAGCGCCAGCTCGACGCACCGCACGGTGTCGGTGATGTGGATGAAGGCGCGGGTCTGCCCGCCGGTACCGTGCACCGTCAGCGGGTGCCCGACCGCGGCCTGCATGAGGAAACGGTTGAGCACGGTGCCGTAGTCGCCGTCGTAGTCGAACCGGTTGACCAGCCGCTCGTCGGCGGCGGTCTGCGCGGTCTGGGTGCCCCAGACGATGCCCTGGTGCAGGTCGGTGATGCGGAGCCGGTCGTTCTTGGCGTAGAACGCGAACATCAGCTGGTCCAGCGTCTTGGTCAGGTGGTAGACCGAGCCCGGGTTGGCCGGGTGCAGGATCTCCCGCTCGAGCTCGCCCGCGGGGGTCTGCACCCTGACCGTGAGGTAGCCCTCGGGGACGGGCGCGTCACCGGACCAGCCGTACCCGTAGACGCCCATCGTGCCCAGGTGGACCACGGCCGTGTCCAGCCGGGTCTGCACCAGGGCGGCGAGCAGGTTGTGGGTCGCGCGGACGTTGTTGTCGACCGTGTACCGCTTGGTTTGCTCCGAGCGCATCGAGTAGGGCGCCGCCCGCTGCTCGGCGAAGTGCACCACCGCGTCCGGGCGCAGCCCGGCCAGGACCTCCGTGAGCCGGTCGTAGTCGGCCGCCAGGTCCAGGTGGACGAAGCCGACCTCCCGCCCGGACACCTCCCGCCATGCCCGCAGCCGGTCGCCCGTTGACGCGACCGGCGTCAGCGACCCGACCCCCAGGTCGACGTCGATCTTCCGCCGCGACAGGTTGTCGAGGATAGTGACCTCGTGGCCCCGGGCCGACAAGTGGAGCGACGTCGGCCAGCCGCAGAAGCCGTCACCGCCCAGAACAAGGACGCGCATTGTGATCCCCCATTGCCTCGACGGCCAATCCCCGAGCCGAAACGGCGACGCCGGAAATGACTCCGCTGCGTAGCGGATTTCACTGTCAGGCTGGCAGCCCTCCACTGTTCCGGCGGTTCCCTGATCGGCGAGTGTAGGACTACCGAAGCGCGGATGTTGGCCGTTAGCCAACCTTTCTTCGTGCGTGTCCGGTAAAACGTGGCGCAGGCAGGCGACAAATCGGCGCCCACTATTCAATTACTAAACGTAGCTGGCTCAACTGCTCGATGGCCGGATAATGCGGGTGCCGTTTCCCGGCCGCCGCGCTCGGCGACCGCACTGTCGGACCGTGCTGTCAGACTGGGGCCATGGACGCCGGACGCGAGCACCTGGAACGCGCCTACCGCGAGGAAGCGACCCGGATCAGGGCCTCGCTGGCCGCGCGTACCGGGGACGTGGGCCTGGCCGAGGACGCCGTTCAGGACGCGTTCGTGGAGGCGATCGAGCACTGGGCGCGCGACGGGGTGCCGGCCAGCCCGGGCGGCTGGCTGGCCACCACCGCCCGCCGCAAGGCGGTCGACCGGATCCGCCGGGAGAAGGCGGGCGCGGGTAAGCTCGCGCTGCTCGCCGCGACCGACGGGTGGGCGGCCGAGCCCAGCCCAGCGGATCCGCCCGACGCCGGGGGAGCCGACCGGCAGGCCGACGACGAGCTGCTCAGCCTGGCGTTCGCCTGCTGCCACCCCGCGCTGACGACCGACGCGCAGGTCGCGCTGACGCTGCGCGCCGTCTGCGGCCTGGCCACCGACCAGATCGCGGCCGCGTTCCTCGTCAGCGAGGCGACGATGGCGCAGCGGATCTTGCGCGCGCGCAAGACGCTGAGCGCGCTGCAGGCTCCGGTCACCGTCCCCGATCCCGACGAGCTGGGCGGCCGGCTGGCCCAGGTGCTTGCGGTCGTGTACCTGGTGTTCAACGAGGGCTACCTGGCAAGCTCGGGCCGCGAGCCTGCCCGGCGCGACCTCGCGGCCCAGGCGATCGCGCTGACCAGGACGCTGCACCGGCTGATGCCGCGTGAGCCGGAGGTGCTCGGCTTGCTCGCACTGCTGCTGCTGCACGAGTCCCGCGCCCGGGCCCGCTTCGACGGCTGGGGGCGCCTCGTCCGGCTCGGCGACCAGGACCGCAGCCGGTGGGACAGTGAGCTGGCGGCCGAGGCGGCGGGCTACCTGGACCGGGCCATCGCGCTGCGCCGTCCCGGCCCTTACCAGGTGCAGGCGGCAATCGCCGCGCTGCACGCGCAGGCGCCGTGCTACGCGGAGACCGACTGGCGGCAGATCCGGCTGCTTTATACCAGGCTGCAGCAGCTCGCGCCGTCCCCGGTGGTGCTGCTGAACCGGGCGGTGGCCACTCGCTACGCCGTCGGGGCGGAGCAGGCGCTGGCGGAAACCGAGCCGCTGGCAGCCGAACTCGACGGCTACCACCTGTTCCACGCGCTGCGGGCGGCCCTGCTGGCCGCGCTTGGCCGTCACGCCGAGGCTGGGCAGGTCCGCGAGCGAGCGCTCGCGCTGGCCGCCAACCCGGCCGAGCGCGAGCTGCTCGCCCGCGGGCTTTCGCTGTTATCGCCCGGGGAACGACCCCCGGCCCCCCGGTGTCGGAGCTTGCGCGGTAATCCTTAGCCCATCTCGATGACCGGGCGGACTTCCAGGGTGATCCAGCCGCGGTCGACGCCCGGCCAGGTCTTGGCGATCTCCACCGCCTCGTCGATGGTGTCGGCCTCGATCACCGAGTAGCCGCCAAGGACCTCCTTGGTCTCGATGAACGGGCCGTCGGTGACCGCGCTCGCGCGGATCGTCCTGGCCGTCGCGGGCCCCTGAAGCTGGTGCCCGCCTTCCAGCCGCCCGGTCGCGCCCCACTTCTCGTACCACGCGCCCACCTCGGCGAACCAGGCGCCGTACTCGGCGGTGTCCGGCGCTGGCTCGCTCGGCGTGTCCATGATCAGCAGCACGTACTTCACGCGGGTCTCCTTCTCGTCACGGGGCGGCCGCTTCGGTGCCCCTTCAGCACAGCCACGAACGGCGTTACCGCCGATCCGACACCGCGGCGAATTCTTTTCCGCTGGCCGGCTTTCTCAGTCCCGCGAGTGAGCACGCGTCACGCGGGGTCAGCGGTTGCTCGTTCGCCAGACCAGCCGCAGCCCCGACCAGTCGGGGTCGACCGCCGCGACCTTGACGTCCACTAGGCCGATGTCCAGGGCAGCCGACCGCACCACGCTGTCGGTGATGTCGCTGACGTGGCCCGCTGCCCGCCGCGGCCACAGCGCCCAGATCGCGCCGGCCGGGAACACCTGCCGGGCGAGGACGGGCAGCCGCCGGGGGATCTCGTCGGCGGCACGGAAGAACGCGACGATCACGTCGGCGGCGCCGTCGGCGGCCGGCGGCAGCAGCCCGTCGGGCGGCCCGGTCAGCGCCCAGCCGTCGGGCGGCGTGTCGAGCGCGGCCCGCAGTCCCGCCTTGAGCCCAAGCTTGCGTGCCTGCGGCGTGCCCGAGTAGCCGGCCACCGCCTCAGGGCACCGGGATGTCGTGGTGCGCGAGCGCGAACGAGCGCCCGGCCTCGGTCAGCTCGGCCCCCTTGACCGGGCGGACCAGGTCCAGGTGCCGCCCTACCGGGCACCACTGGAACCGCCAGAAGCCGAGCCGCAGCGACTTGACCGAGGCACCCGGGATCCAGATCGTGCTGAACAGGTGCCCCTGACGGCACTTGACCACGGTGTTCCGGCCGAACGAGTAACCCTGGCGGGTAGCGACGACCGTCGCCGCCGCGTACGCGGCGACGAGCCCGGCCGTGACGGCGAGCCGTCGCTTGCGCTTAGCAGATGCCATAACACCACGCTACTCCGCCGGTGCTCCCCCGCGCTGCGGGCCACGTGCAGCACTGTGCCCCAGTGCCGCCGCAGCCACCCGTCCGGCCGCGCCGCCAGCCGCGCCCGGATCTCCCCGTACAGCCGTTCCCGCTGCCAGGGCTCCATCACCAGGTTGGTGGAGAACGTCTCAAGCAGCCGGATGTAGCTGTCGGCGGTGTACCTGACCTCCCAGTCGAACCGGCGCACGGTGATGTCGCGGAAGAGCCCGGACGCGGCGATGTCCGCTTCCTGCGAGGCGAGCGTGTCCGGCCGGGCGAAACGGTGGCCGTCCGGCGCGCCGCAGCCGATCTCGTCGTAGACATGCTGTATCTCGGCGAAGAAGGGGTCGCCTCCGTCTGGCCGCACGTGGGCCGCCTCCCAGAACGCCAGGTAACCGCCCGGCCGCAGCAGCGACGCGGCCTTGGCGTACTTCACCGCCGGGTCGACCCAGTGCCAGGCTGTCGCCGCGAACACCAGCGCGTAGTCAGCCCGGTCCGGCGGCCACCGCTCGAAGTCGTCATTGACGACCGTGACCCGGTCGAACCGGGCCAGGTTGCGGCGCGCCTCGGCCGCCAGCGCGGCCCCTAGCTCCACGCAGGTGATCGCGAACCCCTGGCGCGCCAGCGGCAGCGTCGCCTTGCCTGACGCGGAGCCCACCTCGCACAGCCGGTCGGCCTCCGGGCGCGCCCCGGTCAGGATGAGCAGCTCGGCGTACAGCTCCCGGGGGTACTCAGGTCGCGCGTCCTGGTAGTCCGCCGCGACCGCGTCGAACGTGCGCCGCAGCCGCTCGCGCTCAGCCACCGAACCCGGTCATCGAGTACGCCTCGTCCAGTGCCAGCTGCCACGGGAAGCTGTCTTCGCCTCCGCCGGAGGTGACTGTCCCGCCCGGGCCGAGCAGCACCGACACGCCCTCACCGCGCAGCGCCTTGACCGACCGGGCGAACTGCGGGCGGGACGCCAGCGGCGCGCTCACGCAGGGCAGCGCCACGATCGGCAGCCCCATCCCGGTCTGTTCCGCCAGCACCGCCAGCGCGTAGGAGTCGGCGATGCCCAGTGCCCACTGGTTGATCAAGTTGAACGTGGCCGGCGCGACGACGATCGCGTCCGGCACCTGGGACCGCGGGGTGCCCGGCGCCCGGTGCTCGCTGCGCACCGGCGACCCGGTGAGCGCCGCTACCTCCGCGGCGTCGAAGAAGGCAAGCGCGGACGGGGTGGCGATCACCTGGACTGTCCAGCCTCGCCCTAGTGCCTGCTTCACCAGCGACCCCGCGTCCGCCGCGGGCGCCGCTCCCGACACGACCACTGAGAGCACACCCTTGCGCGCCATAACCCGAGCATAAGAACCGGGCGGCCGCTTTGTCTCCCAGCGCCGCGCCGTATCGGCCGGCCGATACGGCCCGGCTGGGCGCCGGGGAGCAGGCGCGGGCACACCGGGCGGGGATGGTGTGACCAGGGAAGAAGTTGCGGTCGTGAGGCAACTGGTGCCCGCGGGCGGACGGCGGGAAGGCCGACGCGAGCGGGAGCGGCCGGTCGAAAGCCACGAAGTGCGGCTGTCGTGGTGCCGATCCGTTTACGCAGCGTCGTCTTCCCGGGGGAGACATTACGTAATCATGGTTACTTACAGCTCCGCGGTGGAAGCACCCGATATCGGGAATGGGCTGGTACCGGAAAACCAAGCGGGATTTCGCCGGCCTGCCCGAAGAAGAAGGCGAAGTAACCCGCTACTGACGGGTGCCGAAGGCGGCCTTGAACGCCGCCGTCGCGTTCGGGGAGGCGCCGGCGCTGTCACCCGGGATGTTCAGCGGCAGGGTGCCGTCGGTGTAGTTCCAGAAGATGGCCGGGCCGGTCGCGTGTGCCTTGATCCACTTCGCGATCGCGGTGACGAAGTACGCGTCGTCACCGCCGCCGCCGCCCGCGCTGGAGACGTTCAGCCCCCACTCCGGGATACTGACCAGCTTCTTGTGCGCGTGGCCGAACGCGGCCAGCCAGTCAAGCCCGTAGCCCTTGAACCGCTGCCCGCTGACGGCGTCGGGCGCGACCGAGGTCCAGTTGCCCGCGTTGAGGCCGTTGAGCAGGTCGGTCCAGCGAGCGGCGTCGCTGCTGGTCGCCTGGCCGAGCCCGTCGTAGACGTCGAGCGCGACCACGTCGACGTAGCTGTTGCCCGGGTAAAACTGTTCCAGGTTGCCGCCCGGGCAACTGACGTTGCTACTTTCCAGCGGATTCCAGATGAACTTGAAGTTCGCCCCGCTGACGCTGCGCATGCTGGTCACGATGTTGCGGAAAGCGGGCACGAAATCGCCCGCCCAGCTGGTCAGCGCGGTTCCGTTCTGGTTGCACACGCTCCAGCCCATCCAGCTGGCGTTGAATTCCCAGCCGATCCGGATGTAGGAGGAGCCGAAGCCGGCGGCCACTAGGTGCCCGGCCAGCGCCTTGTAGTAGCTGTCGGCCCCGCCGCCCGCTGCCTGGTTGTAGTCCGCCACGTTGGTGGCGCACTGAGTCGACGGGCCGCCGCACGGCACCATCGGCACGCCCCAGATCATCGTGAACGGGCTGCCCTTCCAGTTCGCAAGCTGCCATGGGTCGGCGATGTGTGACCAGTCGCTGGCGTCGATGAAGTCCTGCGCGTACCTGATCGAGCTGGCGGAACCGAGCCAGCTGGCGGCCTTCTCGATGCCGGCCGGGTTGAACTTGCCGTCATAGAGGCCAATTCCGGCCGCGTCAGCGGGCGAGGCTCCGGTAGAGGCGTTCGGCCCGACCGACCAGCTGGTGGTTGCCTTGGCGCTGCCGGGACTGCTGCTACCGCCCGTCGGCGATTGCCCGCAGCCAGCAGCGAGCAGCGCGATGCCGGTGATCGCGGCGGCGAGCACGGGAATGCGTTTAATGATGCGACGGGTTTTTTTAATCAACAAATCAAGCCGACTCTAGGTGATTGGCAGCGGGGCAACCGAACAGTAATTCCTTGTCAATTAATTCGGCAGCGGGGCGGCGAACGCCTGTGTTCGCCGCATAGGGGCAACTTGCCAGGGCCGTCTCCGCACCCTAACACAGTCGATCGCGCTCCGGCATGCAAGTCGCCGAGCGGGGAACTGTGTCTGCTAACGCCAGCCGGCGTACCTGCAAGGAGGCGGCCATGACCAACCACACGTACCGAGTGACCGAGATCGTCGGCACGTCACCCGAGGGGGTGGAGGCGGCGATCGGCAACGCGCTGGCCCGGGCGGGGGAGACGCTGCGCAACCTCGACTGGTTCGAGGTCACCCAGGTGCGCGGCCAGATCGACGGCAACCAGGTCGCGCACTGGCAGGTCGGGCTGAAGGTCGGCTTCCGCCTGGAAGAGGTGTAGGCGCCGCGCCACTCGGTCACTCATCGGCCGGGCCGGGCTCCGCCGCGAGCAGCAGTTCGTGCGCTTGCCGGGCGGCCGCCGTGGCGCCCGCCCGGTCTCGTGGTCCTGCCGTCGGGGTGCCCTCAAGGCCGCAGGTCAGGATCCGCAGGGCCTCGGTCAGCACCGCGACGCGTACCTCCAGCAGGTCAACCCGTTCCTGCAGGGCGATCGCGGGCGGCGGTTGCGCACCCGGTGCGGTGTGACTGGTCATCGGGACTCCTCCTCAGCCTGCGGGTCGCCGGAGCGGGGCGGCGGTGCCATCACCGCCCGGCCACGATCGGGTGGTACGCCTTCTGCGACGGGTAGGTCAGCCGGTCATGCACGGAGACGACACCCTCCATGTGCCGGATGGCGCCGATGATGTCGTAGCCCACCGCGGTGCTCTCCGGCATGCCCTCGATGGTGACCACGCCCCCGTGGACGGTGACGGTGAACCGGTCGGGGTCGCACAGGAAGGTGCCCAGGATCAGGTCCTGGGTGACCGCGTGGTGGATATCCGCGTCCGGCCGGTTGTACACGCTCAGCACGTCGGAGCAGGTCACGATGCCGATCAGCGTCCCGTCGGCGCTGACGACCGGAAGCCGCTTGACATGCTGGCTGAACATCAGCCTGGCGGCGTGGCTAACCAGCTCGTCGGGACCGATGGTGACGGCGGGCCTGGTCATCAGGTCGGCAGCGGTGAGTGCGTTCACCTGTGCCCGCACGCGCTGCCGGGCCAGGGTCTGCAGCGTCCTGGGCACGGTGCCTTCCATCGCCTCCTTGGGCAGCAGGTCGGTCTCGGAGACGACCCCGATGACCTTGTTGGCCTCGTCGACGACGGGGAACCCGCTGACCCGCTGGTTGTGCAGCATGGCCGCCATTTCCTTGTACGGCGCGGCCGGCCGCACGGCGACTACGTGGGTGCTCATGACGTCCTTGACGGTGGAGTTCATGGCTGTACCTCCTGTACTGCTGCCGGTCAGGCGTCTCCTGCCGGAATGACGACGACGGGGCAGCGGGCGTGCTGGGTGACCTGGGTGCTGACCGAGCCCAAGAGCAGCCGCCGGAACCCGCCGGCGCCGCGGGAGCCGACGACGAGCAGGTCCGCGTCGGCGGCGGCGTCCAGGAGTTCCTCGGCGGGCAGGCCGAAAAGGGCCGTGACGGTGACCGACGGCGGGCGCGCGCCCGGCGCTTGCTCGTCGAGCGCGGCGTCGGTCTCCTTCTGCGCCCTCTCCCGGGCCTCCTCGATGAGGTCGGGGGTGACCGGGTAAACGACGGGGGTGGCCCAGTAGCTGACGTACGGCTGCTGCACGGCGAGCACAGTCAGCGGTGCGTGGCGCACCGCCGCCTCCCTGACAGCCCAGTCAAGGGCGTAGCGGGAATGGTCAGAGCCGTCAACACCGACGATGATTCCTGGCATCTTGCTCGTCTCCTAGGCCGACCTGGTCTTGCACCTTCGACGCTAGGCTCGCCGCCTGGTGCGGGACAGGGGCGCAGGTCCCTCGCGCCCAGGCCTTCAGGCCTGTCGCGCGGCCACCGGTAGTGCGGGCTAGCTGCTCACCCGGCGGCAACGGCGACCGGGACCCGCCACTCCAGCCTGGTCCCCGGTCGCTCGGCCCCGGGCTTGGCCGGGCTCAGCCGCAGCTCGCCGCCGAGCTCCGCGGCGCGGCTGGCGAGGTTGCGCAGCCCGCTGCGCCTCGACCCGGACGAGATGCCGGTTCCGTTGTCGGTGACGGTTACCGTCAGCCAACCGTCCTCGCCGACGTCCACCGCCACGTCGGCCTGGGTGGCGCCCGCGTGCCTGGCCATGTTCGACAGTGCCTCGCGGAGCACGATCAGCGCCTGGTCGGCCAGGTCCTCGCGGTCGAACGCGCGCAGGCCGGGGCCTAGTCGCAGCGACGGGGCGAAGCCGAGCATCGCCGTCATCTCCTCGACCAGCGCGACGATGTCGGAGCGCGGGTCCCGCTGCACCTCGGCGTCCCTGGCCTGCAGCGCGAAGATGGCGCCGCGGATCTCCTTGATGGTCTCGTCCATGGCGTCTACCGCCTGGGTGATGCGGCTGGCGACCTCGGGCCGGCTGATCATCGGCGTCGTCGCCTGCAGCGACATCCCGGTCGCGTACAGCCGCTGGATGACCAGGTCGTGCAGGTCGCGGGCGATCCGGTCCCGGTCCTGGTACACGGAGAGGCGCTCGGCTTCCGCCCGGCTGGCCGCGAGCTCAAGCGCGAGGCCGGCCTGGGCGGCGAACGAGGCCGCGAACGAGGCCTCCGCGGCCGGGAAGGGGGCTTGGCCGTGGCGGCGGCCGATGGTCAGCACGCCGCGCTGGCCGCTTGGCGCCCCGAGCGGGAACACCACGGCGGGCCCGATGTGACCCATCGCTTCCCTCGCCGCTGGCGCGGCGCGCTCGTCGGCGGCGAAGTCGGCGCTGATCACCGGGTCGCCGCTGACCAGTACCTGACCCGACAGAGAACCGCCGAACGGAAGGGCCAGCCCGCGAACGCCCGCAGCGCCGTCACCGTCCTGGAAGGTGACGGTGAGGCACTGGCGTTCCTGGTCGGGCAGCGCCAGTATCGCCAGGTCGGCCCCTGACAGCTCCCGCGCCTGGCTGGTGATTCGCGCGAGAACCTGGTCGGGGTTCGCGCCCGACAGCAGCTCGGTGGTGACCTCGGCGCTGGCCTGGATCCAGCGCTGGCTGCGCCGGGCGGCCTCGTACAGCCGGGCGTTTTCCACCGCGACGCCCGCGGCGGCCCCGAGCGCGAGCAGCACCGCCTCGTCGTCCTCGGTGAACTCACCGCCGCCGCGCTTGTTGGTGAGGTACAGGTTGCCGAACACCTGCTCTCGCACCCGGACCGGGACGCCGAGGAACGACCCCATCGGGGGGTGCCCGGCGGGGAATCCGGAGGACTCGGCGTGCGCGGAGATGCGGGCCAGCCGCAGCGGCCGCGGGTCCTTGATCAGCAGGCCGAGCAGGCCGTGACCCTCCGGCCAGTGGTGGATCAGCTTGATTTCGTCTTCGGTCAGGCCAACCGGGATGAACTCGGCCAGCCGGTTGCCGTCGCCGATGACCCCGAGCGCCCCGTAGGTGGCGTCCACCAGCCGGACGGCGGTCTCCACGATCCGCCGCAGCGTCGACTCCAGGTCGAGGCCGGAGCTGATCGCCACGACGGCCTCGAGCAGGCCGCCCATCTGGTCCCTGGCGCCAATGACCGCCTGCAGCCTGCCCTGCAGCTCGGCCAGCAGCTCGTCAAGTCGCAGCTGCGGAAGAAAATCGGGGCCGCTGCTGACGTCCCGGTCCACCAGTCGGTCCTCCTCCAACGCCGATGCAGCGCAAGCCTAACCCCCCGCGCCTAGCGCCAGCCAGGGGGGCGAACCAGAGCAGGAGGGACGGGACCTAAGGCACCCGGTCCGGTGCGGTTCGGCCCTGCCCGCCTGCTGACCGCGCTGGCCACGGTGAGGAAAGCGCGGGGTTCCCGTGCTGGCGTGCGCCACGCGAGCCGTGCACCGTGCGAACCGAAGGAGATATCCCATGCGAGCAGCAGTCGTGCCTGGCTTCGGCCAGCCGCTGATCATCGAGGAGCGTCCGGTCCCCGAGCCCGGTCCCGGGCAGGTCGTCGTCCGGATGGAGGCATCCGGGCTGTGCCACACCGACATCCACGCCGCCAGCGGCGACTGGCCGGTCAAGCCGACCGTGCCGTTCGTCCCCGGTCACGAGGGAGTCGGTATCGTCACCGGCGTCGGCCCTGGTGTCAGCAGCCCGCTGGTCGGCACCCGGGTGGCCGTGCCGTGGCTCGGCTACGCCTGCGGCACCTGCCGCTACTGCCTGACCGGGTGGGAGACGCTCTGCCTGGCCCAGCGCAACACCGGGTACTCGGTGGACGGCTGCTACGCCGAGTACTTCCTGGCCGAGGCCGCGTTCGCCACTCCCGTCCCGGCCGGCATCGACCCGCAGGCAGCGGCTCCGCTGACCTGTGCCGGCGTTACCACCTACAAGGCGGTCAAGGTCGGCCAGGTCCGCCCGGGCGACCTGGTCCTGGTGTCCGGCATCGGCGGTCTCGGGCACCTGGCCCTGCAGTACGCCAAGATCTTCGGCGGGACTGTCGCCGCCGTCGACGTTACCGACGAGAAGCTGCAGCTGGCGGCCGACCTCGGCGCGGACATCGTCATCGACGCCCGCAAGCAGGACCCGGCCGAGGTACTGCACCGCCACGGCGGCGCTGACGTCGCGATCGGGCTGGCCGTCGACGACCGCTCGTTCGCCGCCGCCTACGCCGGGCTGCGGCGCGGCGGCCGGCTGGTGCTGGTCGCGCTGCCCGCCTCGGGGACGCTGGCCCTGCCAGTCTTCGACACGGTGCTGAACGGCACCTCGGTCATCGGGTCGATCGTGGGCACCCGCGCCGACCTAGACGTGGTCTTCGGCCTGCATGCCGCCGGCCGGACCCGGGTCAGCTACGAGACCAGGCCGCTGGCCGAGGTCAACAAGGCGATCGACGAGGTGCTGCACGGCCAGGCCCGGGCGCGTATCGTCCTCGAGCCGTAGGGCGTGACCGGGAGCGCCCCGCGGTCAGCCGGCCGCGGCGCTCCCGCGCGGGCCGAAGGTCCCGCCCCGGCCGGGCGCAATGGCACTGCCGCCGGCCCGGCCGCCGCGGCAGCCTTGACTGAGCAAGCCCGTTCCGGTCAGGCGAGGTGAAAACGATGGGCAGCGGACAACGAAAGACAACGCGCACCGGAAGGCTGCTCCGCGGGCGGCGGCTGGACCGCAACCCGCTGCGGCGCGCTTCTGACCGGGCCGAGACCCTGCTGCTCATCGCGCTGCTGGTGGCGTTCCTGGTCGGCGCGCCGCTGGCCGCGCTGGCGGCGGGCGCGTGGGCGCATACGCTGGCCCAGCGGGCCGAGTCGGCCCAGGCCGCGTCCCGGAGCCAGGTCACCGCCAGGGTGCTGGCTGCCCCGGGGGCGTCCACGATCGGCACCTGGGGGATGGGCTCGGTCACCAAGGCGCGCTGGACGGCTCCGGACGGCAAGGTGGTGACGGGCGAGCTGCCGGTTGGTGTCGGCACCAGGGCCGGGACACTGGTCCGGGTGTGGACGACCGCTGACGGCCAGCTCACCGCCCACCCGATGGCCGACTCGCAGGTGGGTCAGCTGACAGAGCTGGGCGCGGCCGCCGGGGCCGCCGCCGCCGCCACGGCGCTCGCGGTGGCCGGCGTCCTGGCCCGCTGGTCGCTCGACAAGCGCCGGATGGCCGCCTGGGACGAAGACTGGCAGGCGACCGGGCCGCGGTGGACCACCCGTGCCTAGCGGCGCCGGGCCGGTCGTCAGCGGACAGGGCCTCGTGGTCAGCCGGGGCGGCCGGCTGGTCCTCGATGATCTCTCCTTCAGCGTTGCCGCTGGCCAGGTCACCGGGCTGCTCGGGCCGAGCGGGTGCGGGAAGACCACGCTGATGCGGGTGCTGGTCGGCGTGCAGGCGGTCTCCGCCGGGGCGGTGACCGTGCTCGGGCTGCCCGCCGGGCAGCCGCGGCTGCGGGCCGTCGTCGGCTATGCCACCCAGGAAGCCGCGGTCTACACCGATCTGACGCTGGCTGAGAACCTGCGGTACTTCGGCACGGTGCTGGGGCTGCGCGGACGCGAGCTGGCGGAGGCCGCCGCGGTGACCGTCGCCCGGCTGGACCTCGGCGGCCTCGAGCGACGGCTGGCCGGCACGCTGTCGGGCGGCCAGCTCGCCCGGGCCGGACTGGCCGTCGCCCTGCTCGGCCGCCCCCGGTTGCTGATCCTCGACGAGCCGACCGTGGGCCTTGACCCGGTGCTGCGGCGGGACCTGTGGTCGCTGTTCCACCGCCTGGCCGCGGAGGGTGCCTCGCTGCTGGTGTCGAGCCACGTGATGGACGAGGCCGCCCGGTGCGATCACTTGCTGTTCATGCGCGAAGGCCGGTTCCTGGCCGAGGCGTCACCGGCGGAGATGCTCGCGCGGACCGGGACACCGGACCTGGAGTCGGCGTTCCTGGCGCTGGCCGCTCCCGCCCGGCGGGCGGTGCCGCAGTGACCGCCGCGACCCAGCTGCCCGGCCGGCTGAGCCCGGTGCTGGCCGGCGCCACCGCCCGCCGGGTGCTCACCCAGCTGCGGCACGACCCGCGGACCATCGCCATGCTGCTGGCGGTCCCGACGGTGATGATGATCCTGCTGCGCTACGTGCTGTCCAACGCGTTGCTGCTGAACCGGATCGCGCCCGAGTACATCGGCGTGTTCCCGTTCGTGAGCATGTTCATGGTGGCGGCGGTCACCACGCAGCGGGAGCGGGCGCGGGGGACGCTGGAGCGGCTGATGGCGATGCCGCTGGGCAAGCTCGACCTGCTGGCGGGCTACGGCATCGCGTTCGGGCTGATGGCCTGTGTGCAGGTGGCGCTGGTGCTGGTGGTCTCGCTGACCTGGCTCGGGGTCGCCCTGGGGGGCTCGCCGGTGCCGCTGGCGGTCGTCGCGGTGCTTGACGCCATCCTCGGCATGGCGTGCGGCTTGTTCAGCAGCGCGTTCGCCCGCACCGAGTTCCAGGCGGTGCAGTTCATGCCCGCCTTCGTGCTCCCGCAGGTGCTGCTGAGCGGACTGGTGGTGCCGCGCGAGCAGATGACCGCCGTGCTCCGCTGGCTGTCGGACGTGCTGCCGCTGTCCTACGCGGTCGACGCCATGCAGCGGATCGCCGCCTCGTCCACGTGGACCAGCGGCATCGGCGCGGATGTCGCCGTCATGCTCGCGTTCACCGTCGCCGCGCTGGTGGGCGGTGCCCTCACGCTGCGCCGGCGTACGCCAGGGCGATGATGACGCCGACGGCAGCGGCGGACAGCAGGGTGAGCACGCTGCCACGGCGCAGCGGCAGCAGCAGCACCAGCGCGGCCGCCAGCACCGGGTACTGCCAGGGATGGGTGAGCTCCCGGGTGAGGGTGACCGCGGAGCCGAGGATCGCGCCGATGGCGGCCGGGCCCGCGCCGTCGAGGAAGGCGCGGGCGCGCTGGTTGCCGCGGATCTGCGCCAGGCGGGGACCGCCCAGCAGCACGATCAGGAACGACGGGCTGAAGGCGACCACGGCGGCGAGCAGGGCGCCTGCCAGCCCGGCGGCGGCGTAGCCGACGACGGCGACGGTCTGCACCACCGGGCCGGGGGTGACCTGGCCGAGGGCCACCGCGTTGAGGAACTGGGCGCCGGTCATCCAGTGATAGCGGCTGACCGCGTCCGCCTGCATCAGCGGGATGATCACGAACCCGCCGCCGAACGACAGCCCGCCGACCTTGAACGCCTCCCATGCCACCAGGCCGAGGGCCCCGCCGCCGCCGGCCAGGGCGAGCACGGGGGCGGCCAGCAGGCCGCGCAGCTTTCCGCCGTCCCCCCGCTCTACTGAGTTCGCCGAACGGGTGGTGGCTTCGCCCGCATCCGTTCGGGCTGGCCTGAGGCGGTGCCGGGCCGCGAGTTCGATCGCGCCGCAGCCGGCCAGCACCAGGACCAGCCACGCGCCGACGGTTGCGGCGGCGGCGAACCCGGCCGCCAGGTAGGCGGCCCAGCGGAGCGCGGAGGCGCGGTTGCGCCAGCTCGGCCCGAGCAGCGACCAGCCGGCCTGCACCGCCACCGCGGGCACGGCCGCGCCCGCCCCCGCGCCGGCGCCGAGCACCCACAGCGGCGGGGAGCTGGCCACGAAGAACACCGACAGCACGAGGATGACGAGCAGGCCGGGGAGGATGAACGCCGCCCCGCCGAGGAGCGCCCCCGGGCGCCCGCGCAGCCGCCAGGCGCAGAAGATGGCCAGCTGGGTGGAGGCCGGGCCGGGCATCAGGTTGCACACCGCGATCGCGTCCTCGAACTCGCGGGCGTCCAGCCAGCCGCGGCGCTCTACGCACAGCTGGCGCAGCAGCCGGATGTGCGCGGGCGGCCCGCCGAACCCGGTGCAGCCGATCCGGCCCCATTCCCGCAGCACCGTTGCCAGCGGCGGCGGCGCCCCGGCCGGGCTGATCACTTGCCCATCGCGCACTAGGCGATGATACATCAATGCAGTTTGATGGATATCGGGCCGGTCCGGCCGGCCACGTTCCCGCTGCGTCCTTGGTCCCTTCCGAACAGGGCGAAGGCCCCTCTTCTGCGGCTGTCCGGCCAGACATGGTGAAGGCATCGGACAAGGGAGACAGGAGTGATCGCGATGACCGTGAACCAGGTGCAGGATGTGACCGCGGGGGGCGACAACGACCGGTGGCACTGGCCGGCGAAGCCAGATCCCGGCGACCTCAGCAGGCGCCTGGTGGCACGCCGGACGGAACTGCGGCTCTCCGTCAACCAGGTGGCCACGCGGGCCCGGGTCGAGCAGAGGTACCTGGCGTACCTGGAGAACTTCCCCGGTCACCCGGACGCGGCCACGCTGCGCCAGCTGGCCGCGGCGCTGCGCACCACCCCGGCCGCCCTGCTCGGGGCCGGCTATGAGGCATCACCCGGCCATGATCCGCAGGCGGCCTGCTGGGGCTCGTCCGGCCACCTTGAGCGGCTCAGCCAGGCCGAGTGCCAGCAGCTCCTCGCGCCACGGGGAATCGGCCGGATCGGCTTCGCGACCGCATCCGGGATGATCATCCTGCCGGTGAACTACGAGCTGACCGGCGGCACCATCGTGATCAGGACCGGCGCCGGCTCGGTGATCGGCGCGCACGGCGACGGGCCGATCACCTTCCAGGCCGACCACTTCGACCTGGACCTCGGCCAGGGCTGGAGCGTGCTTGTCCTCGGGCAGGCGCACCGCGTGCTGCAGCCGAACGAGGAGCGCTGGCTGCGCGAAGGCTGCGACCTGCAGCCCTGGCCAGAAGGCGAGCACGACCTGTTCATCAGGATCGTCCCCTCCCGGATCACCGGCCGTCGCATCACGGCCAAGTAGCGCCAGCGCGATTAGGGCCGAAAGGCCCGGCGCAGTGGGGACATCGGGCGGTGCCGGTGGCGGGGGCGGGCCGGGAGACTCGGTGGTATCAGCTCAGCTGAGCGGTTCGCCAGGGTGGCGGGCCGCGTTGCAAGGAGGATTACGATGCGCCGCTCTTCTCG
>Ga0265338_10001698_pt1 | contig 34946 bp, 72 predicted proteins | sample 42126metaG_FD_193579 | JGI IMG/M metagenome (GOLD analysis project Ga0265338, IMG submission 193579) | Rhizosphere microbial communities from Carex aquatilis grown in University of Washington, Seatle, WA, United States - 4-21-26 metaG | ecosystem: Host-associated > Plants > Roots > Rhizosphere...
TCCGTTCTCCGCCTTCTCGGCGCTGACCCACACGTGCTTGATGATCTTCTTGGGCATCAGGGCCCCACTACACCGTCAGCTCGCCTACTTGCCTTCCTCGATCTTGGCCATCAGCTTCGCTTCCAGTTCCGGTGGCGTCTGGATGTGCTGGTCGAACGCCCCAAAGACCTTCTCGGCGAGGATTTCATCGCGCTGGTCCATCCGCTCGGGAGCCGAGACCCCGAGGATGTCGAGCGCCGACCGGTAGACGAGCCGGATGGCCTCGATCCATGCGAGGCGACCTTCCGTCTGACGCACATCCCAATCGTCTCGCCAGTTGGGGTACTTGGCCACATCGGCAGCACGAGGGAGGATCGGGTCCTTGCGCGTCTCCGTGTAGTAGGAGTGGAAGTCGCGGGAGAGATCGTAGAGGTAGTTCGCGACCCGGTGCGGCTCCATCAGCTTCGTGGCCTTCTCCAGGATCTCGGGGTAGTCCCCCAGCCGCTGGATGAGAGCTAGCTCTGAGGCCACGACGATCGCCTCTATCGAACGGGTGTTCTGCTCGAAGCCCAGCTCTTCGGCACGTCGCAGGATGGAGCAGAGACGCGCGTAACCGTACTGGACGTAGAAGACAGGGTTGTCCATCGAGCGCTTGGATGCCTGCGTCACGTCGAACTCGAAGGTGGTGTTCGAGCTGCGCATGAGGAAGAGGAACCGGATGGCGTCAGACCCGGCACCCTTGTGGCCGGCACTCTCGTCGATCTCGTCCATGACCTCGTCGATGGTGATGATGTTGCCAGCTCTCTTGCTCATCCTGACGGGCTGGCCGTCCTTGATGATGGTCACGAGCTGGTAGAGCAGCACATCGAAGGTGCCCTTGAAGGAGAGCACCTTGAGGGCGTCACGGATGCAGGGGACGTAGCCATGGTGGTCGGCCCCGACGACGAGGATCAGCCGCTCGTATCCACGAGCGATCTTGTCGGCGCAGTAGGACGTGTCCGAGGCGAAGTAGGTCCACTCTCCGTCGGTCTTCTGCAAGACTCTCTCGCCCTGCTGAGACGCGTCGGTCTTGAAGAACATGGCGCCGTTCTTCGTTTCAACGAGGCCGGCGACAACAAGCCGATCCAGCGTGTCGTTGAACAGCCCCGACTCATAGAGGGAGGTCTCGCTGAACCACACGTCGAAGTTCACCCCGAGGGCAGCGAGGGAGGGGCGGATGCCCGGCAGGGTCTCGGAGCCAGGAATACCGCGCAGCATCCGGTTCACGCACTTGCGACCCTGCACCTGCTCGGAGAGTCCGTCGAGGAGTTCGTTGTGGGTGAACCAGCTGGCCAGCTCACTCACGTACGCGCCGTGATACTCGACCTGATCGCTGGTGTACGCGCCGGGAACCTGATGCGCGAACACACTCTTGGTGAACTGGGCGATCTGCTTGCCCCGATCGTTGATGTAGTACTCGCGCGTGACCCGATGGCCCTGCGACTCCAGCAGGCGGCCCAAGGCATCGCCGATGACCGCGTTGCGGCCGCTCGCTACCGTGACGGGACCTGTCGGATTGGCGCTCACGAACTCAAGGTTGATGCGCTCGCCTGTACCCGAAGGCTTGCGACCCCACCCCGCACCCGCAGCGAGGATCTCCTTCAGCTCGTCGTGGAAGTACTCCTTCGCCAACGTCATGTTGATGAAGCCCGGTCCTGCGACCTCGCAATGGGCGATGCCTTGCGCCTCGACGATCTCCTCGCAGATGGCTGAAGCGATATCCCTGGGAGGCTTGCCGAGGTGCTTGGCCAGTACCAGGGCAACGTTGGTCGCAAGATCCCCACGGGTCCCCTGCTTCGGGCGTTCCACGGACCACGGCAGGGCCTCGATCTCCGCAACGGGCAGAGGGCCATCAGCCGGAAGTAGCAGTCGATGTGCGACGGCTACTCGCTCGACCATGGCCGCTCGAACCATACTCGCGATGCTCATGAGCTACTATTACACCGATCGAGTGAACTCTTCAACGGTGTACTGGCAGCCCATGGGCTATCACCTGCGAGCGATCCAAACGAAGGGCACCTACGGCCGCACGTCCAAGATCCGGGAAGAGCTGGAGGAGCTGGAAGAGTCGCTAGAGCAGGACAACCGCATACTTGCGCTATGCGAGCTTGCGGACCTCTACGGCGCCATCGAGGGTGTGGCCATCGCGCTGGGTTCCACGATGGCGGACGTGGGCAAGATGGCCGAGGCGACTAAGCGCGCCTTCCTCGACGGCTCCCGGAAGGGGAAGCCGGTCATCGAGGGGCATCTCGAAGACGACCACTCTGAGTACGGCCTCAGGTCTATTGACTAGCGTTTCAGGGCTTCGCGAGCCATCGAGAAGCGAGGTTCGGCGAGGCCCGTCCCGTACGTCCAGCCGAAGCCGTAGGCTCCACGACAGCCGTAGCTACCCAGTTCGACGCCACCGAGGGTGATGTCGAAGCCGGGGCCAGGATTGATCGGCGCGTTGTAGCTCGGGGAGCGGGGCCACGGGTTCTTCGGGTTGGGGGTGATGAGACACTCAGGCTCGAAGCGCTGGAAGAACGAGAGGGCGATCTCGGCCATCTCGCGCTCAGGCAGCGAGGGCACGTCATCGCACAGTTCGCTGCCCCAACCCTTGGGCTGCTCGACGATATCGATCAGCTCGACCTTGAAGAAGGTCCTCTGGTGCCACTCGTCGGGCGGGTCATCTCGAAAGCACGGGCTTGCGGCGACGTAGCGTCCAACTTGAAGCTGACCGTAGATGATCATGTGCATGAAGGACTGCTCGGCTGATCCGACAAGTCCCCCGTCTCCGCACCACAAGCCTTGCCGGTCTTCGGGCAGTGTGAGGAAGAGCGCCTTTGGGTTGACGACCCACGGGACCTCGACGTACCGGAACCCCTGCTGCTCGTAGTAGCTGAGAGCCTGCGAGATGAGCGAGTAGTCGATGCGGTTCATGCCCTCACGTACACCGGTGTAGTGACCCCTCTATGGCACTCGAAGTTCAGGTCACGCTCGCATGCGACCACTACCAACCTTGTTCCGGACGCATCACCGTGACAGCTACCCTCCGTGGGAAGAACAAGGACAAGGCCCGTCTGAGGCTCCCCTACACAGTGACCGGAGGGTGGGTCATCACTCATGCGGAGCGCGGATACGGTGGGGATCCAAGCGAGGACTTCATCTGCTACTGCCCGAACCATGCTGACAGGAGTTCTTACTGATGGGCATCTACACTGTCGGCGAGTGTCCCGTGTGCTGGAGCTTCTACATCGAGCCGCCGTTGCTCGACATCGCAGGCAACCCTACTGCGGCAGCAACGCTGACCCGCCAACAAAACACCTCATCGAGATCGAGGTGGGGGTTGCTCACATCCTGGCCCGGAAGCCGAAGCCCTGACCTTCTGCAAGACCACCTCGGCGTGACTCCAGGCTTTGGTCATCGTCGGATGCTCCACGGGGTGGGGCACCGCAGACCGGAGTAACATCTCGATGGTCTCGACGAGCTGCTGATAGGTTGGCTTCTTCATCTCTTCCACGCGGCCTCGGGCCAGAATGTATGGCAGTCAGGGCACCACATCAAGGGCGGTAGATCGGGTCTGTCGTGAACCGGTGAAGCAACGAGCGCCTTCGGGTGTTGACACTTCCAACCCGTCAGGAAACCCTTGAGCCAGCGCCACAGCTGCGTCACGGGCAGCCCAAGATGGCACCGGTCAGCGTGCTACGTAGGGTACTGTACAGCGGGATGTCCCACTTGTTCGCGCAGAAGGTCATGTACCGGTTGTGCGGTGCTCCTGGGGGGTAGCCGAGCACCACCTTGCCTGATCTGGCGTAGAGCCCGAACTCTACGTTGGTCGTGAGGGCGAGCATGCTGGTCATGTCACGTGGGACCCAGAAGAGGACGCAGGTAGCATTGTCAAGGTGTACCTGCTCCCATTCGCACTGGTCCTCATAGCCGGGCCACTTTCCCATGTGACCCTCTTTGGGCTCTGGGACGTAGACGTAGCCCTCGAACCCCAAGCCTTCGAGGATGTTCACGGCCTCCGGTCGCCAGGAGAGAGTGTTCTCGTCCTTGGGCGTGGGGCCGGCTAAGAACACCGAGGGGTTGCCCAGCGTCGGGTCACCAGCGTAGACGACCTTCACTGGGCCCTTTCTTTCTTGACCACGTAGACTGCGCGGGCGACGATCTCGGGCACCGTCATCGAGAAGCCACGGTGCCGACAGCCGCCGTCCTCCGTGATGTTCGCTCCGCCCTTGAGGCGGCACAGCTCACAGGGAACCGTCTGGACGAGTCCCGCCAGTTCCGACATGAGTAGTCGCACCTCGGTTCTACCCTGCGCCATCCCATGTACGTAGGAGGAATGACCGAAGGCTTCGATCTGGTCACTGATGGCCGTGTGCTGGGTGGTGCGGGTTCGAAGGTAATCCTGGAACGCCAGGTCCCTCTTGTGCATGGGCTGGAAGTCATGGACAGGACACGACTCCACGGTGCCTCCCGGGGCATTCGGATCGTCGCAGTTGCAGAAGGCCTGGCCGCTCACGGCTCTTCCTCGTCGTCCTGACCGTTGAGCCGGTAGTTGCACTTCGGGCACTTGTCCGGACCGTCCGGAATGCCGCGTGCGTACTGGACGCTCCGACGGATGGTCTCCCCGATGATCAGCGTCAACAGGACGGTAAGGACCGGGTGCTCACCCATGAAAGACAGAAGCGGCATGCACAACATCTACACCGAGGATGAACTCGGCCGCCGTCTTTTTCCCCTTCTTCAGGTTGCATGGGGGACAGGCACATACGATGTTATCTGCTCCGTTTGAACCCCCACGACACAGTGGTGTCATGTGGTCAAGATGGTAGCCCTTCACGAGCGACACTAGGCAGTAAAAGCAGCGCCAACCTTGCATTAAAAGGCAATTTCGTACGTCGTCTTCTGTAAACTCCCCGATAGCACCTCTAAGTCTCGCGGCACGACACCGTTGCGCGGCTTTGGTCTTCTCGGGGTGGGTTTTACGCCAGTTCCTACAGTACGCTCGTACACGATCGGGGTGATCCTCAGCCCACTGCTTGATCGAAGCTCGATGTCGATCGTAGTTTGCCTTTGACCATTGCTTCACACGGGCACGTTGAGGCTCTGAGGCAGCGTAGGCCTTTATCTTGTCTGGATGAGACTCTCGATAACGTTTAGTACTATTTCGTCCATTAGTTCTGGCACGTTCTTGGTTCTGTTTACGCCAAGCGTTGCTTCTCGCAGAGTTATCCTTTACATGGGCTTGGTCGTAAGCTTTCTTCTGTGCGCGAACACGTTCAGGGTACTTCTCTCTGTACGCCGCTTGGTAGCGTCTCTTCGCCTCTTTGCGCTCCTCGATGCTCTTAGGCACGAGCCTCAAGCTACACCGTTCGCCTCGTCCAGGTCCGGTCACATCCGCAAGAGGTGGTGTCTCCAGCGAGTAGATGGTCGGTGCGAGCGTTGTGAAAGTTGCCGCACCGGCACTGGCACAGCCAGTAGACCCGAGTGGAGGGTGTCTCGGCGCGCCCTACAACGGTGAGTAGGTCGAAGACCCGGTTGCGGAGGTTGGGAGAGATCATTGCTCGTTGTTGACCTCGGGCCGGATCACAAAACCGCTCATGAAGGTCTTGAGGCAAGGTTCGCACAGGTCGAAATTCCACCTGTCGCAGTCGCCCAGGATCGAGGCGTAGCCCCCACAGTACTCGCCGACGAAGTAGTTGCCGTAGAGACGAGTATCCCGGTCGATGTCCTGGCCGCACTTGTTGCAGGCAATCGACTCAACCTCTTGCACCTCACGGGTCTCAACCCGTGTCGTCAGCTTACGCATGTTCTTTCCTGCCTCGGACGTCCTTCATCACGGCCTTGAAGAACTCCCCGTCCATGAGCCGCTCGGCAGCCCGTCCAAGTAGCGACATCGCCTCCTCTTGCGCCCCGGGACCGAGCGTCAGAGCGAGGACCATCTGGCCCACGTTGGCCATCGCTACGGTCTTGCCGCACGTGTAGACCTTGTGCTGGCCGGACCACAGCTCGCAGCGCCATCCGCCTTCCCACTTCGGGTCGTCGAAGATGTGCAGACCATCAGCCAGGATTTTCTTCTTCATGCGGGCACAATCTCTCCCGTTACGACCGTCCGAACATCATAGCCCTCGAAAGTCTTGGGCACCTTCTTCACGTCCTTCTTGTAACGGAGCATGAGATGGATGACAGCCCGCTGATTGTCGTCGCTGACCCCAACGCCCACTCCCGTGAGCTGGATCGTCTGACCCAGCTCTTGGTAGAGCTTCTTACCCGCTGCTTTGCAGGCTTTGGCTTCCGGGTGGCCCGCTGAGAGCCAGGGCTTGCTCTTGTCCGTCATGCTTGCCCCAGTACACCGGCAGCTTGAACGTCGGCTTGCCATCCTGCGTGAGGATGCCCGCTTCGACGGCTTTCTTGAGCGAGCCAGCGAGCATCCTGCGACGGTAGGATGGCCGTGTGTACGGCCAGTCCCTGTAGGCGCCATTCTCAAGCATGACCTGGTACTGCCTCATCCAGGCGGTCCAACCGGAGAGGCGTAGGAACCTGGTTGAGTAGCACTCGAAGGCCAACACAAGCCCTTCAACCTCGTCTCCCGCATCGGGGTCCTTCTCGTCCAGGCAGTGGCCGACCTCGTGAAGCAGCTCGTTCGGCGCATCTCCATCGAGCTTGCTGTCACCCCAGAGGATCGTTCTCTTGGGCCAGTCGATGACCCCGTGATTGGTGCTGTGGAAGCGGCCGTAAGGGACGTCGCGCATCTCACCTTGGATCCACTCGTCAGGCAGGATCACAACCTTGACGCCCCACCGGTGGACGTAGTGAAGCACCCTCTCAAAGTCGCGCGAGACCGCCAGCATGCTACCGACCTCGAATGGCGACTCCGACCGACGAGACCGTGAACGCGATCACGTCGTAGACGAAGTGCACCAGGATAGCGGCCAGCAGCCCATAGTGGAACATGATCCAGAAAAGGAACATCCCGATGAACCAGGAGTTGATGTAGCCGAACCAGCCCTGGTACTTGTGACCGTCACGGAAGAACGAGTTGGTCGAGAGCATGGCCGCGCCGACCGCCCACCCCTTCGGGCTGAAGAGCCACTCGTGCAGGTTCCCCATCGTCGTGAGATCCGCGAGCCCGCCGAAGAAGTGCACGTGCAGCCACTGGGGGATGCCGAGCCCGATGAAGCCGAAGAACAGGAAGTTCACGAGCTTCAGGGTTGCGATGGTGCTGAGGAAGATGAGCCACCTGAAGCAGATCTCCTCAGCGAGGCCCGCCCATGCGCTCACCAGCAGGCCCTTGACGAACAGGAAGGGCGCGTCCCCGCTCCAGGCCCTCGCGTGGGCGGTGGAAACGGAGGCTTTGAAGGTGTTGACGAGGGCGACCCATAGGAAGACAGGCCACGCGGCTAGCAGCCACACGGAAACGCTGCCTTTGCTGTCCCAGAACTCGAACGCCCCGAAGGGGATGACGCTGGGGAAAAGCAGCTTGATGAAGAGGATCCACAGGGCGCCCAGCAGCGCCGACACGAGGTAGTTGCGGTTGCGGTCCTTGCTCTTGAGGGTCACGTAGATTCTGTACACCGATCGGTGTAATGGTTGAGGGATGACGCACCAGTTCCGAAAAGGTGAGACGTTCGGACGGTCGTCACGGGAGACCCCGGATGTCCTTCGCGATCCTTGATGCAGAGTGCCGCAAGATCCTGGAGCGGATCGTATCTGACCGGGAGCGACGCATCCTCTTCCTCCGCAAGCGGCTTGCCTACGGGGGCAAGAAAGGCCGCAGCGCCATGAGGCACATCCGCCGGATGGGCGGCAACTGGCTCTATGCGCCCGTGGACGACATCATGGCGGAGCTGACGGGAACGCCCACCTGACGGTGTAAGGGTGCTCGTGTTCATCCGAGAAGCATTGCTCGCCATGCGCATAACCGGTAGCCGAACTCCCGGCTAGGGTCTACGACCTATGAGGATCGACCGGTACACGGCTGAGGAGATCAAGCGAGAGGTCAAGAAGGACTTCGATCGGCTCTTTGCGCCATGGGCTGTCGGTCGCCCCGAGACGTGGATCCCCGATCCGCGCACGAAGGACCTGATCAGCATCGGCGCCTGGCTGACTGAGGAGCTTCAGCGCCTTGGAGCAAGCGACGACGATCGGCGCACCCAGCAGCACTACTACAACCGGTGGTCCAGGTCTGAGGATGACCTGTTTGAACTCGCGGCCCGGACACTCAACATTGTTTTGAGCGGCGCGGTTGAGCAGAACCGTGTACCTCACCGGAGATGGGGATGAGGTCCTTCGTTGTAGCTCTCGCGCTGCTCTGCTGCGGGTGTGGGTCCCTATTCAACGGTGTCGGTCAGAACACTGCTGCCGGGGCCATCACAGCAGCGACAGACGCCGACTCCCAGAAGAAGATCGACAACGTCGTCACAGAGGCCACGAAAGCGGCGAGGGACGAGGCGCTAGGTCCCAACACCGACGCGGCCCTCCAGAAGCTCATCGCCGACACAGACGTGAAGCTTCAAGCGATCGTGACCGAGACCGGCAAGTCGGCCCAGGGGCAGCTGGACGGGATGACGGCATCCCTACAGCAGCGCGTCCAGAAGACGATACGGCTCACGATCGACGAAGCCCTGGGGGCTACCACCATTGCCGAGGCCGACGCTCTACGCGAGGAGCTGGTAGGGACCCCCTTGCAGAAGGACGTCGATGCCTTGATCGACTCGGCGGCCCCACACATCAATCAGGTGGTGCAACAGGCCGTACAACAAGCGGTCCAGACCTCGATTGCGCCCATCAAGACCACGGCGGACGCAGAGGCCGCGAAGTGGGAGCCCATCGCGATCGGGTTCGCCGTCGGGGCGGCCCTACTGATCGTCTGCTGCGTCATCCTCGTGCACGTCTTGAGGGCGCACCGGCAGGTGATCGACAAGTTGATGGCGCAGCGCTAATCGAGAGGCTCGAACTCGATGGTGATCCTCCACCGACCCTTGCGCCCCTTCACCCCATCGGGCATGAGTGCGTCGGGGTAGACGCGGCAAGCGTCATCGAGGAGCCCCTCAGGTATGGGGGTGTCCTCGTCGATAGGGTCACCACGATGGGCGTCCCACCACTTATGCCACTCCTCTGAGTGGTACTCGGGGTTCGGATGCGTGTCCCAGACGAAGGCCTCGCAGTCACCCGTGGCGTAGTGCCCCTCAAGGACCGTGGTCTTCGTGAGAGTGGTCTCTATGGGGGTCGCCTCAACGCACGTCACCTCGTCCTTGCTCCAGGCGTGGACCGGCCACACCAGGCGGACCTTCCCATCGACCAGGACCTCGTACGCTGGCTGTGGTGGGGGCGGCTCAATGCTGTAGCCCCTCTCTTCGCGGAAGGCGGCCCACGCCTCGGGCTTGATGATGTACCACGTCATAGCTCTGGCTTGCCGTTCGGCCAGATGACAACAGTCGTGGCGGGATCGGCCTTGAAGAGCGGATCGTTGAGCGGCAGGTCGTTCGGCTTGAGGAACTGGATGGTCCCTTGCTCGACATGTCGGCTGCGCCAGACCTCGCGCTTGCGACCATCTGCGGCCGTGAAGATGCCGCTGTAGCCTTTGCGCAGCAAGGCCACGTCCATGCATCGCTCGTAGTGCACGCTTTTGACGAGGTCTATATCGTCGTGGATGTTTACCCACGCTCGCGAGGTCTCTGGTATGTGCGCGGGAAAGAAGGCAGCCTCTCGCCCTTCTTGCATCTTCCTGGACCACTCGTTGACGTTGGGCGGGGGCGATGGCCACGGTTCCGCTTCCCCGTCCGACAGCGCCACGAGGTTCGCATAGAAGCCCTCGGGGAAGTTGATGCTGACCACCGGAACAATCTCCCCCTTCGCACGCGGCCCGCAGGAGGCCGAGATCTTGGTGGGCTCGATCGCGATGGTGTCCACGATGCGATCCCGGGGCTCGATGATGCTTGTCAGAGTGTAGATGTAGGGCTCCAGCTCCTGACAGACCCGGTAGCGGGTGATGTCGATGCCCCACTCCACCTTGAAGTTCCAGTGGACCTGCTCAGCGAGTCGAGGGGGTCCCATCACTTCGCCCGCTTGGCATCGTAGGTACCCTTGAGGTCCCCGACGAGAGAGCGGAGCTGCCGGTAGGCGTCCGTTGCGCGCTCCTCAACCGGAATGATCTTGAGGAGGTTGTCCCAGTTGGTTAGGCACTCGGGGAACGTTGCCCGCATTGCCGTGTCGAGCGCTAACCGCACTGGCGTCTGGCAGCTCTTGAGCAGCTTTTCTCGACCTTCTGGGGTTGCCGTGTAGCAGGTGAGTATCTCGCGTATGACCTGCTTCGAGACGAGCCTCCCGGAGAAGGACGCGACCCAGATCTCGATAAACTCGCGAGGCGATATGGGGAGGCTGTTGTCCTGCATGGCTTCCTACCTGTCGGGGTGTGCTGCGTTGTTCTTCATGCCTAGCACGAGGCCATAGCCCGGCGTCCCGAAGAGCATCTCGCTCTTCTCAGCGGTGCCATCAGCCTCGAAGTCCTTGATGGCCTGACGAACCCCGGAGGCGAGCTTGGCCCCCAACTCACGCATGCGGTCCATGCGGATGTTGTTGGGCACCACTACAGTGAGGACGATCGAGTTCATGAAGGTCTGTACACCGTCAGCGCTTGCGCTTCTTCGCCGGCTTCTTGGCTGACTTGGCGGTCTTCTTGGCGGGGGCCTTCTTGACCCAACGCTTGATCTTCTTGGAGCTTGTCATGTCTGCGAGACGTTTCGCCGACAGTGCAGCAAGGCGCTTCTCCAGCTCGGCGACCCGCTCTTCGAGCTTGGCCTTCGAGGGATCCACGCAGTCGGGCTGTCCTGTCACCTTGTCGGCCAGCTTCGCCGCTTCGACGGCCTTGTGGAAGGCTTCGAGGAACTGCTCCCACGTGTACCCGGTCGGGGGCGGGGGAGGCGTCCACGGCACGAGAGGCTGTTGGGGGGCCGTCTGAGGCCAAGGGTCAGCCGGGTTCCACGGCGGCCAGGTCTGCGGGATGAAGGGATCGAACACATCGTAGACCATCGATACAACACACATGGCGTGTCTCTACACCGGTGTACTGGTCAACATGCCGAGATCCAGACCCTACCGCTCGAACGCATACGTGCCGCCCGAGCCCGACAAGTCCGAGTTCTTCTTCAAGATCGTCTCGGCTGTCTTCTCGACCATCAACGCCGTGAAGCTGCCCGTCACTCTCGTGGGCTTGATAGCGCTCCTCATCTGGGGAGGCATGTCGGGACAAGCACGAGAGCAGGCCCAAGTACGCGACTGCAAGGCCCTGGGCGGGACGTGGTTTCACGACGACCATCGATGCCTGCGCATCGAAGAGATCCAGCTGCCCCGTCGCTGAGCGTCACCAGAACTTCCACCATGGCTTCTTCGCGACCTGCGGTAGCGTGAGGGTGTCCTCGGGCCAACCCATCACACGCCGCTGTGCTGCTCGCAGCGCGAACACCTTGTCTCGGTCCTTCGCAGCTTCAGCGTCATTCACCATCGACCAGAAGAGCTGCATGTGCCCGTTGCGCATCGCTGGCTCCAAGGTTTCCTCCTCAGGGGTCACTTCTCGGGCTCTTCGAGGCGCTTCTTCATCCCGTGGAGGGCCCACGAGATGGGCATCGGCTTGGGGCTCTCAGACTCCTCTGCCATCCTGGCACGGGTCCTGGCCTTCAGGCCCTCCATGAACGCGTCCCCTTCGGCCTTCTTGACGGCGAGGAAGTTGCGCGTCGCAGTGAGGCGGGCGATCTCCTCTTGAAGGACCCTTTGAACCCCCGCTGCGGTCCTCGGGTCCCAAGGCTCTTCGGCGTAGCGGTGATCGTTGAGGATGAGCATGAGTGCTCGAATGGCCTTGTCGTGCAGGTCGAGGGCCCAGATGTACTGAGTGCGACGCACATAGGGCTCGTTGTCGATCAGCATGCGGATCGCCATCCTGCCCGTCATGTACGAGTAGGGGAAACCGTTGTAGAGGCTGGGATCGTCCTTCTCCGCGAAAATGCGGTCGATGGCCGGCTCGATCCCTTGGGTCATCATGTCTGACCACCAGTAGAGAGCTGCATCACAATCTAGAAGATCTGCGCCGTACCCCATTGTTCCCTCACTGAAGATGCAGACGGCGCTCTCGCTCGTCTCGCTCTGCCCTGTCCACCCATGCACGCAGCTTGGGCAGGTCGTGAGACTTGACGATGACCTCCGAGACCTCGCCGTAGCCGCAGGTGCGTCGGAACAGGTAGCGCAGAGCGACCTTGAGGCGGCCCCACCAGGAGTCTTCGTAGTGGAGGCAGACGTTCACGTACGCCTCGAAGGTGTCGTGGTCGCCAGGACCGGTCGGGAAGAACGTGAACTGCACCGCGTGGTCCAGACGCGAGCACGAGCACGTCAGGATGAGTTCGTCCGGAGGCGGAGTCTCGGGGAACATCACAGCTCCGCGTTGGGGCAGAAGCCTTCGTCATCGTCCGCAGGGAGCGGCGACAGATTGGCGTCCAGCCAACGGATGAGACCCTGCCGACCCGTGATGGTGTTCTTCGTGCACCGAACCTTCAAGCCCTGCTCGTCCTCGTCGATGTGAAATCGCAAGTGCGAGTAGAACTTGAGATACTTGTTCGTTTGCTCCTCAGCGGTGAGGATGAGGACAGCCGAAGTCGGCTTCTTGAGCTGTCGGAACGCCACCTCACTCAGCTTGACCCACCCGTCCGTCAGCCAGCCATTGAAGACCAGAAGGGGGCGCTCGCTCCTGAGGGCCTCCCACACCTCTTCCAGTTCAGGGGTCTTGCTGACGTGTGGGCAGTCCAGCTTCTCCATGAGCCGGCCCGGGATATAAGGCCATGTCTTGGCGCTGAACGTCACGTTCGTGATGTGGCCGACCGGCAGGCCCCCAAGCACCCAGTCGAGGGTGTCGGCCACGCGCAGTCGATTGGGTTCCAGGTGATTTTCGAGGAGTTCCTTGCTGAGCTTCAAGAAGCCCATGAACCTATGCATCAACCCTTCGTAGTTCAGGTCGTCCATCGTGGCGACCCTTACACCGGCTAGCGCTCTAGGGTGACTGCTCCGCTACTTTCAGCTCACCTCTCTCACGAAGACGCTTCTGCTCTCTGTGCTCGGGACACAGATTGCTCTTCGGAAACACGGGCAGGCCGCAACGCTTGTAGTAACAGACCCCCGTTGCTTTCGCTTCTGCACGGGTCGCCGCAATCCTGTCGGCCGCCGATTTCGCTTGTGCTGCCTGCTCCAGGGCCAAATGGAGAACAGACGAGGAACGCATCGTGAGGTCACGCTTCTTGAAGTAGGCCATCTCATCGAGGCGTAAGATGTCCGCCGAAAGATAGAGTGCCTTCTTGCTCTGTGCTGTCCCTTGAACAGGAGTGGGCATCCATGCAAGCTTGTTGCGTTCTCCAACCACATCGATGACGTGGCCCCGCTCATCGCGCTGCCCTTTGCCGCGTCCCTTCCGTTCGCGTGTTGTCCAGGCAGTTTTTGACGACATATACCCCTTCCTCAAGAAACCTTTGACAAAGGAGTAGACAGCAAATCGAAACTGATCAAAGGTCACGCCAAGATACAGGGCTGCCTCCGTAGCCGTCACGCAATCTTGGGGGCCCACTAGCTGCCCGTTCTTCGGAAGTGCGGGGCCCTGTCTTGCGGCCGGGTACTTGAGCGTGGTCATGTGATCGATGTCCGCCAGTACTTCGAGAGGTCTGTCGGGGGTACGCCGTACTTGGCTCCCGCTACGAGGGTCGTGCCGCTCTTCGAGTCCAGGATCTTCACCTGGATGGCAGGGTGCGGGTCGATCGTTACGCCGACGACCTCTGCACGTGTACCGGCTGCGATCTGGAGCGCATCATCGACGCGATAGTCCTTCACGCACACCGCGAAGATGCTCACGTGCTGGACGATCCAGACTGAGCGCGCTTGGCGTGGGTGGCCCGGCCACCCTTACGGCCAGCCTCGCGGGCTTCCTCCTGCGTGAACTCGTGGGCGGTGCCGGCCGAGTGAGCGGCCTTGCCGCCCTTGCGAGCGATCTCGCTCACGAGCTTGCGGTCCATGGCGGCGAACCCGCGCGGCTTGGGGGTGGTGTTGGTCTTGGGGGTCATACCCAAACTAGTACACCACCAGCTCGCAGTCGGTCAAGGTTGAGCTTCTAGCGTTTGGACAAACGGCGCCTGTTGACCCAGTGCGCAGAGGTGGCCCGGTTGCGGCGAAGGCGATCATCCTCAGCCCGCATCCTGTTCGAGTCGATCGTCACGAGAATCCAGAGCGCGACCATCCCGACGAGGCAGATGATGCCGAGGAAGATGTCGAAGACGAACGGAGACTCAGGGTTCACGAGCATCAGCCCCACAGCTGAAGAACACACGCTGAGGAGGGCTACCATGAGTCCCCAGGAGTGCTGGCGCCTATGTTTCACCGCCATGCCGCATGAATCTCCATGGGTCCTTCCGGCACCTTCAGCCCAGCCTCGGCAGCGAGAGCCCTAACCGCCTTACCCCGGGCCTCGTCCACAGCAGTCTGGACCTGGGACAGCTTCTCCCGATTCTCGGCGAGCATGCTCTTGGCCTGCTCGAAGGCCAAGAAGGAAGCCCCGATGGTCTGCGGGTCTCCTACCGTCGCAGCGTGGAACAGAACCCCATGGGCGGTCTTCTGAACCTCCCTGAGGCGCTCGTGGGAAGCCTCCACCTCACTCAGGATGTCGGTCAGCTGGTTCGATGCAGCCACCAACTCGGGGATCGTCGTCGCGGGCTTCGTCGTCATGGCTCTCCGTACACCGGTTGGTGTACGGTTCGGGGATGCGCGTCGTCACCTCCTATCAGTGCGAGATCTGCGAAGAGGTCTACGATTCACCGGTGCTTGCCCAACAGTGCGAGGCTCTCGGCTTGCCGGCGCCGATGCCCTTCATCCCGCTCGACAAGCCCGTCCCTGCTTTCGGAGAGAGCGGAGTCGCATGGGCCAAGATTCGCCGCGTGGGGGTGCAGCGCCGCCTCAGCAGTCACGAGTGGTGGGTTGCAACGGACCCGTTCATCCATGTGAGCCACAACCTCGAAGGGGCCCTTGTGCCAGCCTACGCCTTCGACCCCCGACATGGGATGGACGCCTTCCGCTACGCGTGCAGCATCTCTGACGCGCTCGTGTGGCAGCGCACGCTCGCCGACTACGGGTTCACCCAGGGAGACGCGTCGCCGTGGCTGGCAGAGCGCATCCAGCAGGCCGCCAGCAAGCTGCTGGGAGAGTCTTGACCCGGTTCACCTCATCGGTGTACTATCCGCCCATGAACCGAAGGAGCGACGTGAGCCCTATCGTTAGGGCAGTCGCCACCCTGGTGCTCTTCGTGGGCTTCGTCGCCCTCGCCTATTGGGGTGGGATGCATTCCGGCCGGGGAGAGCAAGCTGCGGTGCTGGCCATCGCGCAGGCTCGCGCTTCGATGTCTGCCTCAAAGGCCGTCCCTGTTGCTTCCGTCACCGCGCTCGTCTCGACTGCACCACTCGCGCCCCCACCTCTCTACGGCGCCGTGCGGATCGATTCGGACGGCCGCCGCATCTACCAATGCGCGGACCCTGCTGAGATCTGCGAGCATCTGACCAACATCGGATGCTCGACTGGACGCCTGGCCTCGTGCTTCGGCAAGATGTCGAAGCTCGGTGAAGACGTGTGCCTGAAGTTGTACGAGGCGAAGTACGCGCCGCAGGTCCAGGCGCTCGGAGTGACGTGCAACCCATGAGCGAAGACCGCGACCGCATCATGGGCGCTCTCGAACCGCCGGGTAGTTACGGCCTGTGCTGGAAGCCACTGCCCGACAACCTCAAGTGTGTGCTCGCAATCGACCACACAGGGGATTGCTCCACTGTCGAGCCCCAAGTTCTGGCGGAGCCCGTTTTTCCGGTGTTGTCGGGCAAGGGGCGAAAGTGAAGCGCTCGTAACGCTTCGCCCGCCTCTCGGCTCCCTCCCCTCAACCAACATCTGAGCTGGGAGGGGGCTGCCGCCGAGGGACGTCAGTCGTCAGACTCCCCGGTACGAAGATGGTCCCAGGCCGAGAGTGCTGGACCCGTAGGTAGTTCAGGCTCGGGCTCAGGCTCTTCGGGCATGGACTCCATCATCCTGCGTTCCGCAGCCTCTGCAAACTCTTCACGGATGCTGGCCACGAGACCTGGATGGTCCTGACCGAAGAGACGTCGCCATTCACGGTGAGCTTCCTCTTGGTCTCTGACCCTACTGTACCCGCTTGAAACGTCCCAGATGGACAGATCACTGTGAGTCATCATCGGGTAGGCAGCCACCGCCGCTGTATCGGCATAGTCGGCAGGGACCAGACGCAAGCTCACATCAGTTCCGCTCACGTCATCGATGCTCGCATAGGACCCGTACTCATCGTCTTTCTCCTCGATGATGGCTCCGGGGACAATCCACTCGAAATCCCTGCGGGGACCGAGATACGAAAAGCCGCAGAAGGGATCGAGCAGCACGCTGAGCGGTACCTCGAAGCTCTGGGAAAAGTCCGGGATGGGAGTTGTGGATTGAGCTGTTGATGGCGAGGCCGATTCGAAGTCTCCTCTGCCGAGTCGAAGCTGAACGAGCGTGGCTGCCTTCCGATCCACGTGAACGACCTCGCAGACATGCCGGGGCGGCGTCCATAGACGCACGAAGACCATCCACGTGTGGAGGAGACTTTGGGGTTTGGCCCGAAACCTCTTCCTCAAGCTTGACGAACAGTTCTGCATCCAATGGCTCATCTACACCGAATGGTGTAGATACAGGTGCAGTGGAACGATCCCGGCAACCCAACGAGCATGAACACTTGTGCCGACAGTGCTTCGATGTCGTCGTGTGCTTCGAGCCCACGTGCCGGATCGACTACGCCTCCGGCCAGTGGCTCGGGGGCTTCAGCTACTGCTTCACGTGCTCCTCAGACGAGGCCCCGACCGCCACGAAAGGCCGGGCTACTCTGCCGGATCGCTAGGCCTTCGGACGTGGGAAGGCCATCAAGAGCCTCTGCCTACCGTCCTGGGTCTTGAGGCAGTGGCGGAGGAGCTGTGCCTTGATGCGAGGAGACGCCCGCAACAGCAACGCCTTGGGATCGTCCGGCTCCGCCTCCATCCTCTTGAGGGACGCTTCGAGGTCCGTCGCCAGGATGAACCAGCCCTTGGCCCCCTTGTTGTTCTTCGGGAGGGTCAGGAAGCCGATCATGTACTTGTCCCCGGTGGACATGTCGTAGTTGAAGACCGTGTCCCCAGTGGCCCTGGTGTGGGCCGAGATCTCATCGACCATCGTCTGGAAGTCCGTGAAGGTCTTACCCGCAAAGTCCTCGGGGGTACTCGCCTGCACCGGGCAGGGCATCTCCTCCCCGAAGTGCATTTCGACGCCGCCATTCGAGTAGGACCAGGCCGCGCATCCCTCGTGGATGGCACCGACCGTCGGCATCGAAGAGGTGCTGTGTGTCTCGCTCCACGTCAGCCCCCTTGGCGGGCTTGGCGACGAAAAGAGCAGCCAGGGATCCGAGGATCGTCCCGAGGAAGGTTCGGCGGTTCGGCATGCCCTACCTTACACCATCGGTGTACAGGAGGCCATGGCCCCCAACACTTGTCCAATCTGCGGGTTTCCTCAAGAGACCGCCGACGAATACGGCACACAGCACTGCTCGGAATGGACGCGATCGCGAGAAACCGCGACGTGTTGATCCCGCCAAGCGCGTCGCGCAACCAGCGCAACGTCGTGAGACTCCACGGGCACGAGAGGTCGGGCGATCGCGGGCCGCGCGGCTGATTCACCGCGCAAAGGCGCGATCACTTCCAGACAAGCACAAGCTGGGAGTCGCGCTTGGTGGCGCCGCGTTGCTCGTCGTGGGCCTTGTAGTGATCTACGTTGGAGAAAGTCGCTCGAAACGTTGGGACGGCGTGCTAAAGGATCTTGACACACTTCTTGCAGATGCTCGCAAGCAGGGACCAGGAAAGTGAGGACGCCATGAGGACGGGAGCGCTGAAGATCATCGGCTTCGTGAGCGCATCTCTTCTCGGGCTAGGTCTGTTCCTCCTGTTGCTGGCGAGAGATTCGCACCTCTCGCTTTTGACAGGGGCGCTTTCCTTCGTCGCGGCCGTTGCGCTCTTTGTCTACGGCCTTGTGTCGAACGCAAATTGGAAACGGTCGGAAACAGACCTACTCGAACTGGCCAAGCGACCGCTGTTCCCGTTCTCTGATCAAGGACTATCGTCGCCTGTACCTGACCCCTGAGGCCTTGGCCGAGAGGGAGGCGCGAAATCGGCAGTACGCTGAAATCCTCAAGAGGCGTGACCTCACGTTGAACTAGTGAACGACGAGGGGAACCTATTGCTCGGTACGCCGAGACAGCCACGACTTGATCGTCACCGCTAGGTAGGTCCCCCACCCGAAGCCAGCGACGAACGAGGCCTCGACCCACCCGGTGTGGATCGCCTCACCGACGCCGCGTTCGATCGCGACAGCATAGAGCATCGAGAAGACCGCGGCGTGACCAGCCTTGCCGCTCTCGGAGGCAGCGACCCACCATAGGCACATGGACTCAGAGACGGCACCTCCCAGGAAGGCGATGCAACAGTCCGAGATCACGGGGTCCACATGGGGCCCATTGTCCAGCGTCCATCCCCGACGAAGTTGAAGGACATCACTGCCGTGTTGGGGATCGGCAGCCCCTTTGAGAACTGGTAGAAGGCAGCCATGTCCTCAAGGCCACCAACGATGAGGCGCGAGTAGAGCGCCGCCTGCATGAAGGTCCCGTGTGTGAAGACCGCGATCTCCTTGAGGCCCTCGTTGAATCGCACGGAGGCACGATCAAAGAGGCGCTCTACCCGGTAGCTGAATACCTCGAACGACTCGGCTCCGGCCCCATCGCAGTAGCGGGCGTCGTTGCGCTCCCAGTACTCCCTCACATGAGGCAGCCGGTCCGTGTGGGTTGTTCCGTTGTAGCGCCCGGGAGCGAGCTGCGTGAACTCCTGGACGGTCCATTCCTCATGGGGGACGCTGGGATGCCGCTCCCGAAAGGGAACAGCTGTCTGCTGCGTGCGGATGAAAGGGGAGGTGACGATCAGGTCCGGCTTGTCACCCCACAGGTTGGCAAGATGCTTGGCTTGCTCCTGCCCTTTCTCTGTGATGTGGACCTCACTGTGGCTTGCCGTCACGAGGCCCGCGTTCGAGGCCGACTCACCATGCCGCACGAGGAAGAGGCGCTTCATCCCCGAACGATACACCGATAATCCTTCGCTTCCAACCCATGAGGGATGGACAAGCTCGCACTGACGGTGGCTGCCCGCTTCGAGCGGTCGCTTGGGCTGTCGGCTCGCGTAGCTGCTCGGTACAAGAGCAAGAAGAAGGTCAAGACGGACGGCGGCGAGATGACCGTATACGAGTATAGTGACCGCCAAATTGCTCATCGGGACAAGAAAAAGGCGGAGAGAATAGAGAAACTCCGCAAGTCGATCGGCAAGCTACGCACGAGGGTCAAGAAGGACATGAAGTCCAGTGACCCAGAGACATCGATGACCGCCTTGGTGGTCGCCCTGATCGACGAAACGCACGAGCGCGTAGGAAATGACGGGTCAGCCAAAGACGGGCACTTCGGCGTCACCGGCTGGAAAAAGAAGCACGTGAGCTTCGGCAGCGGTGGTGTGACTATCGCTTACACCGGCAAATCCGGTGTGGATCATGAGAAAAAGGTCACGGACGCGGGCATCAAGCAGGCCCTGCGCAACGCCTACGAGGCGTGCGACAAGGACGGCGACGACCTGTTCTCAGGCGATTGGGGGTCGGTGACAGCTGAGAAGGTGAACGGATACCTTGAGCAGTTCGACATCACGGCCAAAGACCTGCGCGGCCATGGGGCCAACACAATCATGCGCGAGAAGCTCAAGAAGGTTCGCAAAGGCAAACTCCCTGAGGACAAGAAAGAGCGCGAGAAGCAACTCAAGAAGGAGTTCAAGAGCGCTCTTGAGGAGACCGCTGAGGCGATAGGGCACACCCCCAAGATGCTTGAGGACTCCTATCTAACCCCTGGTACCGCCGAAGCATACCTGAAGGACGGCACCATCTCAGAGAAGTTCGACTAACATGCGGTCGTGGGTTGTCTACACCCTTGTTGATCCAAGGCATCCCGAGCTAGTGCGTTATGTGGGGGTAACGCATCAAAAGCCACCGGCCCGTCTTGCTGGTCACCTACACCTCGCTCGTAAAGGGCACGGGAGCTATCTCTTCAACTGGATCCGCAAGCTGTCTGCCGCACAGAAGATCGCTGCCCCCAAGAGGGGCAAGCGCGCCGCCGGCTAGAGGGCGTGGACTGAGCCTTTACCGGGCTTCAGCTTCGTGCGCAGCTCCAGCCCGAGGTCGTAGTAGACCTTGGCACTCTTGAGGTCTGCACCTTCTAGGCGCAGGACCCCGTTGGTCCACTTGTCCGTGGAATCGTGCTTCCTGAACGTCTGCACCTTGGAGAAGCGATCAAAGCCGCACATGAACGCTTCAACGTCCGTAGGCTTGATCTTGAGCAGCTCCGCTGCTCGCTCACACACCTTCTTGGTGCTGCCCCAGGCGATCTTCTCGTCAGCACAATCGATGAGGAGCGCTGCCACGGGGCAACACTGACGAGAGGTCTTGCTGATCGTCCAGTTGCAGACGAGCTTCCACTCCTGCTTCTGGACCTTCTTGATCGCCCTGAGGATGCTTGCCTTGACAGCTTTGACGCCCATGCTGCTCTCTACACCGTGCTACGCGAAGGTGTCCTCGCATTCGATGCAGCCGAACATCCCGTTCGCCATCCTGTAGCCCTTGCGCCGGCCGTCCTCTGTGCGGCACTCTCGGCATTGCTCCCGGAACTTCTGACGCACGAACTTGAGGATCCCCATGTACTTGCCAACGGGATCGTTGGGATCCACGACCTCTTGACCGACGCAGAAGAACTCGTTGTAGGCCAGGTGCGCGCCCAGGTAGAACTGGTCCGCCCAGTGGTGCCACTCCATGGCGACAGCCGCAACGCCAGCGAGATGCTGGTACCCGTAGAGGATCGGTAGCTCGCTACCCTCGGTGTCGATTTTCAGGAAGTCGCACGACGGTAGCTCCGATGCATCGAGCGCCTTGACGGTGAACGTCTGGTCGGCGCGCTGTCCACCACGGCAATCGAGGCTCGCTTGCCCGCTGGCCTCCCCAAGTTCGTTGTTGCCGTCGAACAGCGTCACCTCCGAGTAGGGCTCACCCCGGGCATTGATGACAGCAACCTCGTGCAGCTCGACGTCAGGGCAGTTATCCCTGAAGCGTCGGGCGTTGTGCGGATGCGGCTCGTAGGCGATGACCTTCGCACCAGGCCACCGCTGCTGCGCCCACCACGTGAAATGGCCGACGTGTCCGCCGATGTCCAGGATGATGGGCGGTCGGCCTAGCTTCTCGAACGTGAGCGAGGGGATCTCGTAGGCCCCCATGCAGATTTCCCAGAGGCCCGCCCGCAGGCCCTCGGGGGCCAGCTCGATGTCGAACATCGGGCGCTCGTGCTTCGTGGTCAGAAAGTTCGGCAGCATCTCGGCCCCTACACCGCTTGCTTCAGCCCGGAGGCGATAAACGCACCGACGCCCTCTTACCTGATCGGTGTACTGGTTCATTGCTCGGTGCGCCGAGACTGGACAACCCCCAACGAACCCTGGTACTGTTGAGCTATGACCATCGGAGGAGAGCCCGTTCAAACCTCTGTCGTGCTGCGCACAGCAAGGCAACTCATCGAGCGTGAGGCCAACTGGACGGCCAGAGCGTATGCCCGCAACATGGTTGGAAAGGACGTGAGCATCACATCCTCCAGTGCCTGTTGCTTCTGCCTCGAAGGGGCTCTGAGGCGGGCCGTCTGGCAGCACTGCGGGATCACAGTACCCTTCGGATGGTCCCAGCTGTACGACGCCATGCACAAGCTCGCCAAGATGCGCGGCTTTCCGACTGCCGTCTCGGCGAACGATCGTGGGGGCCACAAGATCGCTCTGATGCTCATCGACGATGCCCTCGCGGAGTTGGAGGGCGCGTGACCGATCTTCACAAGTGCACAGCGCAGTTCGACGCTGATCGCAAGCCCATCACGGGTACCGCGCAATTCGATGCTGAGGGCTACCTGGAGATCAAGGAGGGCGCAGTCTATCGGTGCATCCGTCATGTGGCCCATGGCGGCCATTGCAACCTCAGCCTCATCCATGACGTCTCCTCGGACGGCACGTCCGTATGGGTCAATGGTGTGGGCGGCTTGCTCGGAAGGTTCGGCCGCGCTGGCATCGACATTCACCAGCCCTTATCCGAACAGCAGGAGAAGGGCGAATGCCTCTTCTGCACGCACGCCCTGACGTCTCCTTCGGATTGGGACCTCTTCGTCGCGAAGATGAAGGAGCACTTCGGCATCGAGGTGCCCGCCAAACACATGCCCACCACGTTCGCTGCCAAGGATCGACAATGAACCTCGAAGGTCTGCTCAAGCTGCCCATCCGCCTCTACTGCGTCGCCACAGGGGCCGGTGCTGGCATCCAGAAGATGCTCTGGGAGGTCCCCGGTGCCTCCTCCTTCCTGGTCGAGTCGATCTTCCCCTACGCGCCTGCCAGGTCCGCAAAGTTCGCGGGCATCACCCCGAAGACGTTCGCCTCCGAGGAGTTCGCGCTCGACCTCGCGGCCGCTGCGTACGTAGAGGCCATGGACGACCCGACGAAGGATCCAGTCGGCCTTGCCCTCACGGCCTCAGTGGCGAGCATCAAGGAGCACCGGGGCGACCATCGTCTGCACATGGTCTGCATGACCAAGGACAAGATCCTCGGCAAAACTCTCGTGCTGGCCAAGGGGACGTCGATGAGGACCCATGACGGCTACGCCTCGGACACGGCGACCCTCGACTTGCTGCTCGCCACGCTCGATATCGGGGGTGGGCTTTACGAAGACTACAGCCAGCAGGCCCGCCGACGCTTCTTCGAGCACCCTGTCTTCCACCCCAACGGCGGCCGCACGAGCGAGAACAGCATCGACGATCGACCTCTCTTTCCGGGAGCGTTCGATCCTCCGCATGCAGGTCACGAGACCATCGCGGATTCGGTCGCACATCCCGAGGTTGCCGATCTCGAACCTGTCTTCGCCATCTGCGTGGACCATCCCATCAAGGCCCCGCTGTCAGTCCAGGGGATGCTCCGCCGCGCCTCGCTGCTCAAGCACCGTACGGTGCTCTTCACGGAGGGTGACCCGCTCTACATCGACAAGGCTAGGAAGCATCCGGGCCGTCCGATCATCCTCGGGGCCGATGCCCTGCTGCGCATGCTCGATCACAAGTGGACCGAGGTCCCGCGCACCCTCTTCGACGAGTTTCGTACGCTCGGGACCAAGTTCTTCGTCTTCGGACGCAAGATAGGCGAGGACTTCATCAGCGCCTCTGAAGCCATTGTCATATGCGCCCAACACGGCGTCCCCCGAGATCTATTCCAGGCTCTCGACGGGCGGTGGGACATCAGCTCGTCGGCTATCCGGGAACACAAGGGCTGATCCGTGAACGTACTCCCACAGGCCAAGTGGGACGCGATGATGTGGCTCCTGGAGCAGGGAGAGACCCAACGGGAGATCGCCCGCCTCATCGGCGTATCCAGGTGTACCATCAGGTTGGCGGCTCAGGAGTGCGGCGATACAACGACACGTTCAGCGGCGATGCTGCGCTACCATCAGAGGCGACGTGACATGAAACCCCTCAACGGCACCAAGACCCACCCCCTCAGCCCCTTCGCGCTGGAGACGCTCGCCACCATCGCGAGGAAGCCCGTGCCCAAGCAGGAGGTCAATCCCGGTGTCGTCAACCGGCTCATGCGGGAGGCGCTCGTCAAGCTGGTCCCGTTACCGAGCCCCTACAAGAAGCACAAGGGCGGCAATATCGCGCACTTGCAGGTCACAGGCGCGGGCCTGTTGATTCTGGCCCGACTTGGGTTGTAGTACCGCCAGGAGGCCCCATGGCCGGTCGAGGTAAAGGGATCACGTTGAAGGGTGCTGCTGCGGGGGCTTATCGCGGCGCAGATGGGCAAGCCTGCGATGACGGACAATCGCTCCGGGTCGCCACGCTCGTCCACATGGAGATGAGCGGAGGCAGGACCGAGGTCGCCATGGCGCTCATCCGTGCCGTCGCCCGCGATGGCCTCGAAGCTACCGCCAAGACCTGCACGGCGAGCAAGGGAGGGTGACGTGGCCTCCCACAAATACAAGGTCGGCGACACGGTCTTAGCGCCCCTGCGTGAGGATGGCCCCAAGCCCGGCAAGTACAAGCTCCTCCGGCGCATGTCCGGCCACCGCTCGTGGGAAGCCCAGCACGAGGAGCTGACCTGGTCGATCCAGATCCTCGAAGAGGAGTTCGTCCCCGCCTCGCTGACGGAGCCACAGGCCGATGAGCTTCGGCGTTTGAAGCGTGCGCGTCAGCACACGTTCGGATCTTCTCGCGCACGCGTGCAGAACACCCTCGTGGCCATGAGGCTCGCGTCGTTCGTCGAGGATGACCGCTACTGCGAGGCCACCTCTGCGGGCCTCGACCTGCTCAAGGTGCTGTGATGCCCCGCTGCACTCACCGCAAACTGCACCTCGACGAAGCCCACGGGGCCCCGTACTGCGTGGTGTGTGACTCGTGCAAGACCAGGTGGTCGATCCGTAGTCGCCAGCCGTCTGTGCTTCGGTTCGTGAAAGCCCTGCCGCGTGAAGCGCGAGTACATCATGAACATGTACGCCAGACAGTCGGGTGTGTGATGCCCCGCGAGGTCATCACCCCTGAGACCTGCCGTTCCTGCGGCGCGTGCTGCTGGTCGATGCGTAACCAGGACCGCTACTGCGACATCACCAGGAAGGATGCCGAGAGACTCCCCAAGAAGTTCGTGCGCCTGCACGTCATCCAGGCGAGCATGTTCGAGCTGTTCTCCGGTGTGCCACCTTTCGTCATCTCGACGAAGAACGTCAAGCAGCGCAGCGGACCCCTCAAGGGCGTGGAGGCGTGCGTCTGCTCGGCCCTCAAGGGCTCGCTCATGCAGAAGGTCGAATGCACCGTCTATAAGGATCGCCCGAACGTGTGCCGCACGGCCGTCAAGCCGGGCGACCGCAACTGCCGAACAATCCGTCGCATGCTCCTGGAGGCAACGTGAAGTACGACCACGTGAAAGAGGTTGAGGGCCACTACACTGCCGCATCCGAGCTGCGAAGGCGTGCTTGTGAGGCCCGCTTGGAAGCAGAGGTCCGTGCGCAAGTTCTGGAAGCTGAGGCTCGGCGTGAGGTGCAGCTTGGACTGCACATCCATCGGCTCTGCACCTCGGGGTCGGCGTTCACGTGTTGCTGTCCACCCGAGTCAGCGACAACGTGAGCGCCATGGACATCTGCGAGGCTTGCGGACATCCGATCCCGACGTGGCAGACGGAAGCTGAGCACGCAGAGATCTGCGATGCTAGGGGCAGCAGGGTCCGGCTGGTGGTCCACCAGCCGCGTCACCAGTACGACTGCGGCCGATGCCGGTTCAACTGGAACTGCGGTCCGCTCTGCGCATGCTTCGAGTTCATCGGACCACCCGCGCCGCCCCAAAGGGCCGCACAGGTGGAGCGACTGCAAGCCGAATGGCGCAAGAGCCGTGGGCTTTCCCATGCAAGTTAACAAGACACCAACACCTGCGCAGCTGAAATGGCTTCGCAGGTCCAATCGACTCGGGGTCATCGAATGCCTCTGGACCAGAGGGCTCGCGCGGTCGTCCTACGAGCGCTGCATGAGAAACATGGTCGCCGCCGGATGGGTCACCCCGTACGTCCATGGTGGGTACGAGGTCACGGTCGAGGGTCAGCGTGTGTCGGCTGCAACCTAGCCAGCCCGCACGGACAATCGCACCACCGCCACATCGCTCCGGGCGTTGCCGCTGGCCGGGTTCGCCAGCCAATCGATCGTGAGGCCACGACCCGCGACCTCATGAAGGGCTCGCATGACCCCGTTGTCGATGGGGGCCGTGAAGAAGTCGTCGAAGACCAGGACGGCGCCCTCTCCCAGGTGGCGAGGGACAAGCCAGTTGAGGACGACCTTCGCCGACGAGTAGAGGTCACAGTCGATGTGGGCGAACGTCACGGGCGCGGAAGGGTAGAAGCTCGGCACCGTGTCGTTGAACCAGCCCACCATGAAGTTGACGCCCTCGGGCGGCATCGGCGGGTGTTCGAGCCGGTAGACCCCCTTCTTGTGTCCCTTGTTCCAATCCTCGGGGAGCCCTTTGAAGCTGTCGAAGCCCCAGAGCTTGGCCTCGCCCTTCTGCTGGTTGATGTACCGGAGTGTTGAGCCCCCGTGCACGCCGAACTCGCACCACGTACCGGACCTCTTGACGAGGTCCGGTTGCTCCATGGCCCACTGGAGACCGGGCTTCTGGACGGCCGGCAGTGCCTTGCGGGCCACCTCTGCGAACTCCAGCAACTTCCGCGTAACTTCTTGAGACGTTTCGTGCATGGTCCAACTCCAAGACTCAGTCACCGACACCAATGGGTGAAACTGGCATAAGAAGCCTGGCTTCAGCGACCGTGAGCTTCTCGATGCCCCTCAGGTTGATGAGGCCGACGCAGACCCAAGCGCCAGCGCCACGGTCTTCGTCGAACTCCAAGGCGGCCATGAGTTGCTCACCCTTGGCCGACACCTCACCGTATTGGTCACGCGTAACGGTCATCACGTGATAGCCGCCCATGAGGCCAGGAACCAGCACCTCGTCGCCCTCACATAGGTCGAACCTGCCGAGACGCGTTTGCGTGCTACCCGGCTTGCAGATCTCGACCCCGAGCTGCTCCTCGACTGTCCAGGCGAGCTTGATCTCGTCGGGCTTGTCCATCAGTTGGGCGGGAAGTAGAGAGGCTCGCGGGCTCCCGCGAAGACACCGCAGGACGGGCACGCGTTCTTGTCGTGATCCTCCGGGGTGAGGGGTCGCTTGCATGCGCTGCATGAAGCGGTGACGCGTCCCTCCTTTACGAGGGTGCCCAGAATCTCACGAATCTCCTCAGTGTCCAGGTTGTTGGCCATGGGTACCCTTACACCGAGTGCTTGATGACCAGGAGCGCCTTCACGACAGAGAAGCGCATTCGGTCCAGACGGCGCTGGAGTGCACCGCGTTCCTCGTTGAATTGACGCGCAACACGGTTGAGGAGACGCACTGCTTCGACCGCCTCATCCACCTGGCAGCCGAGGATGTGGGCGATCTCTTCCAGGTCCGCTTGAGGGTCATTTGCCATCTTTGGGCCAGTGGTCGTTCACGAGGTTAATCAGCTCCTGTGCCTGCATGGCCGTTCGGCCGATGGCAGCAGCGAGGTTGCCACGACCACCAGCTTCCGTGTATCCGTCTCGCTGGGAGTCCTCGACGACCTGGGACCAGGAGCGCCACCCGTGAGCTGCGGCGATGGCTTCGAGGCGAAGGTCTCGGGTTGCCGGGGGTTCCTTCTGGCGCTTCCTGTAGTTGTCGAAGTCGGCCGCCGTGCGGAGCCACGCGTCCTTCATCTTCGAGGCCTCGGCTTGCGCCTCTTCGGCCCTCTTCTGCATGTCGAGGGACAGAGTCCTCAGCTCACGGGAGCGTTCCTTCTCCGCACGGATTTCCTCGGCCGCATCCTGCCGAACCTTGTACAGGGTCTCGAATAGGCGCAGGAACTCTTCGCGGGTGTGCTTGCGGGGCTTGCCCGAGTCGAGCACCCAGTAGTTGTGGAGGTTGTCCTCTTCCTCTGGGGTGAGCGGGGTGAAGTCCCCCGTCGATGTGCCGGTGGGCTCGTCCTTAAGCAAGTCGAGGAGGGCATCGATCACCTTCTCGCATCGCTCGTAGTGGGCGGTCGAAGCTACCGCGACCTCGCTTATCTTCATGAGCGCCCAGATGGCCACGTCTCGCTTGTCCTTGGGCATGCCGGTCACTACACCGGCAGCACCTCAGCAGGGAGCCGGTTCCTCACCCTCCCAGCCGTCCTCGATGAGTTCCATGGGATCGTGTTCCCAGCCGACGATCTCGGCAGCTTCCTTCAGGCGCGCAGCGAAGGACTTGAGCCCCCAAGGCTTGACACCACCCTTACGCCAGATGCCGTAGTAGAACATGCGCGAGACCCAGGCATCGTAGCCTTCGACCTCGACGCGCATGAATCCGATCTTGTAGCGTCGGTTCTCCACCCGGTCGTCCGTGACGCGGACATCCGTCTCGCTCCAGAACGAGTGATACTCGTTGGCGGCGAGTTCGGGGGTCTCGGCCTCGATCTCTCGCCACTCGGAAACCTTGGGCTTGAGGGAGCGGCAGCGGAAGGTGGCCATTACTTCGCCCTCACAACGGAACTGGACCACCACCCCACGTCCCCCGCCTTTGACCATTCGGGGATTGTGCTGAGAGGGTCGTCTTGCGTGAGCCGCACGATCCGTTGATGGCCGCGCGCTCCGATGAGGATGCCGGACACCACACGCCTGCACCCAAGCTGTCCAGGTGCAGGGCTGCCGCCGCGCTCGACCATAACGGGCGTACCGAAAAGCATCACTCGTCCTTCTTCTCGCCTTCGGTCAGCATAGCCGGCATCGTGATGGGGGGTGCTGTGCCGGCGCCCATCGACTTGTAGCCCGCCGTCATGACGGCGTGGGTCACGAACGATTCGATCTCCGCCTTCGCGTTGGTGACGATCTTGCCCGTGGCTTTGTGGAACTGGTCCAGGCAAAAGGGCATGTTGCTGCGTACGTCCTGGATGATGAGCCCGAGCAGCTGCTCGACCTCTTCGCGGTCCGCCTTCGAGATCGTCTTCTTGCCCATGATCTCGTCGATGCGCTTCTTGGACTCCTCCATGTTGCGGGCGATCTGGGCGGTCTTCACCTTGAAGTCGTCGCGCACTTGCTGCGCTTCGAGCTTCTCCTCGGGGCACGGCTCCATCTGACGCCCATCGGCGAACCGCAACGTGCACGGGATGCCGTCGCCATGGTTCATCGTGGTCAGCAGCTCGGCGAACTGCGCCGGGGTGATGTCCACTTCGACGAGGGACCGCTGGTCTCCGTGGTACCAGTCGCCTCCGAGGCGATGCGTGCGCGAAGCCCGCATGATGCGCAGCCGGATGAAGGTGTTCTGGTTGGGCAGGGCCGAGCCGAACATCCTGCCGGAGCTGCCGGAGATGCGGCTGAACCCCATCATGCCGTACGACTCGTGCGAAAACTCCTGGTCGTCGCCGTCGTAGATCGCCTTGCGGTCAGGTCCTTGGGTCTTCTTAGGGGTGCTCACGTCAGTGCTCCTGTTTCGGGTGCCGGATCCTTGCCCATGAAGAGCAGGGTAGACTTGCGCCACATGTCGCGGTCGATGAAGAACAGGAAGCCGTTGTCCAGCTCCAACCAGCCCTTCGTCTCCAGGGTGTACTCCTCGCCGATGGGATCGAGCACCGCCTGGAAGTGGCTACCCATCTTCGTGCGGGCCTTGTGACCGGCGAGCTTCACGATGCTCTCCTGAGCCCCCTGGAGATGCTCCTTCCGACAGAGCAGGTACACGACCCGATCAGCCACGGGCGGGTGAACGGGCTGCTTCTTGGCCAGCTTGCCTGCCTTGGTGCGGGCCGGATGCTTGCGATTCCAGTTGGGTTCGATGTCCTTCGCCAGCACAGTCATGGGCGTGGCTACAAGCTGGTCAGCATCCGCCACCAGGGTCTTGAGGCACTTGGGGATGGCGCCGAACTCGTACTCGGCCGCGCCCATGTAGTCGAACGAGAAGACGTCTCGAAGAAGCTTCAAGCCCTCGGGGGACATGCCGATGCTGCCGCCGAAGGCCTGCTCGATCTTCGCATGCAGGTCGGACTTCGGCGGGTCCTTGAGCCGCTGAACGAGGTAGCTGTCGAGCATCATGACCGTACTACACTCCAAGGTTAGGCAGAATCAACCGCTACGCGGGCTCCCTCGCGTACGATACACCGTCGATGCGGTCCCAGGTGACACCCCGGGCGCGCATGTCCTTCAGGACCTGCACCCGCTCGTCCACCTTGGTCCGGTTGACGGTGTCCTTGGCGAGCCAGTTCTTTCGCTCGGCAACGGTGTCGAAGCGGCAGTACTGCGAACGGGGGCCCTCCGGACCATCGACGACTTCACGGGCGTAGTACGAGTGGTTCCACTTGGCGTTCGTCATGACCGGCTCCCACACATTGCCTTGACCTTGGCCCGGATCCTGGCGATGGCCGCGTCATCCAGGACCTTCGTGTAGACGCGCTTCGTGGCCGCCCTGCGCTTCGAGGGGGCTTCCACCTGGATGCCCAACGGCGCAAGCTCGACGGGGCTACTGTTGCCTTCCGGCGGGTAGCTGTACTCGTCCTCGTAGTCGGGGGCGGTGCCCATCAGACCCGAGCCCCCACGGCAGGGGCCTTGTGGACCAGCCGAGCCAGGCTGCGGGCCGCCACGATGTCCCCACGGACGAACTGCGCGTGGTATTCGTTACCCTCGACAGTGAGCTTGTTCAGCACCCACGTCAGACGTGCAACACGGCAGGCCTGACGGGTCTTGAGGGTGGACCGGTGTAGGGGGAACCGATTGCCCGGTACGCCGAGACAGGGTGGCGACGACGGTGTCCATGCAGGTACTACAGCCCATGATGCCTCAGAATCAACCGACCCCCGCATTACACCGCTGGTGGAACTGCCTTGCGGGTTGATTCCGGCCCGGTTCCGGTTGTAGTATGGGTGTATTCGGGGGTTTCCCACTGGGGCCTGGCTGGCACTGGAGGGTAACGCCCCGCGCACGGTACAGCCCTGGCGTTAGGGTCGAAAGGCGCGGGCCTCTGGTGGGGGCGGTTCGAGTCCGCCCCCGGTATGAAGCCCCTGAGTGTAGGTGATGACCACGGCACGCACGACAAGGATCCAACAGAACGGTACGCCGCGCACCAAAGGCATGCGTAATGCCGGCGTGGTGTTCGCGATGTCCATCAAGGGCGGTCCGATGAAGAACCGGCGCGACAAGCGCCGCAGCCAGAAAGAGCGCCGATTCGAGGACGCTGCGGGTTGATTCTGGCGTCCCTTGGGTTGTAGTACAGGCATGAAGATCACCACGCAGCTCTGGATCTGGAACTGGACGGCCGGCGGGTACAACTCGTGCCAGGCAACTGACCGCGAAGACGCGCTCAAGCAGGCCAACGCCATGACGCGCGGCAATGTGCTGGTCGTGAACGAGTCAACGCTGCATGTCGGTACGGACCAGGAGCTGCGCAAGCTCGACGCCCAGTATCGCGGGATGTTCGACTGACGGTTGATTCTGGCGACCCTTGGACTGTAGTACAGACATGAACACCACAACCGCCACCGACAGCCGCAGTGACCTCCTCAACGCCGTCACCAAGACCTTGAGTGAGGCGCAGTCGGCCGAGCGATATCTCGCGAACGCCCACCGGGACGCGAAGGCTACGGTCGCGGCCGCGCAGGCGGCGTACGACCTGGTGTCCAAGATGATCCAGGACGGGAAGGTGTCGCCGTGAGCTGGAACGCGAACCTCGGCAAACAGCTGGTGAAGCAGGCCAAGGAGTCTGCGGGCGGTGAAGAGGCGTGGAGCCGCCTTCTGACGACCCCCATCAAGGAAGCGCTCATCGCCGAGCAGGTCCTGGGTGTCGTGACGACCCAGGATGGCGAGACCGTCCGCGTGGCCGACGTGGAGGCCCTCCTGCTGGACGCCCGGGTCGCAGCCGGCCTCTGCCCCCTCCTGACCCCCAGGACAGCCGCGAAGGCCACCCGACGCTTCATCAAGACCATGGGCGGGTCCAAGCGACCGCCCGTGGACCCAGGTGACTGCCCCTCCTGCGAAGGCAAGGGCCACATCGACAGCAGGGGCCGGGGCACCATCGACAAGCGAGAGCGCCAGTGTGGCGACTGCCGGGGTTCGGGGAAGGCATGAAAGCCATTCTCGACAAGCTGGCGCAGCAGGCCCGAGCTTGGGGCGGGGAGCTTCGAGCTGTCACGGCGGAGGAGTACAACGAGGTCGCCTTGGCCTCGCGTGGCTTCTCGAATGCACCGTTCGTGTCCGGCGACCTCGGGGTAGACTTCAAGAAGAAGCTGATCCTATACGTGCCGGGTTCTGCCTCGGATGTCGAGCCTGTAGCGATCTGCCACGAGATGGGGCACGTATTCGCCTCACGTCGCTCCCCGAGGCACTGCAAGGAGTACAGCTTCCTTGGCTGGGAGTACATGCTGGCCATGCGCGCCGGCATCTCTCTGGACGACTGGATGGAATCGCAGAACGACTACGGGGTGGACTCTGTGGTCTTCCTGCCCACGAAGCGACCCTTGAAAGGCAACATCGGCCAGCTCTCAGACGAGGAGTTCAAGGCGATCCTGGAAGAGCGCATCGCCTACGCGCAGAAGCGTGGGCTCCTCACGGCGGATCGCACCCCGCTGGCCATCCGCTAGACGGACTAGCGGGGGGTGTACTTGATACGGGCCCTCGAACCGCTCCGATGTTGAGTTTTTTCTTCGAGCTGGAGGTCGATTTTCAGCCGTCGAGACCGTCGAACCAATCCCAAACCTCGTCACCGAAGACGCAGGTCAGGGCCGACTCGTAGATCTCGTGGCCGATGTCTTCATCGGGGGTTCCGTCAGCCACACTTCGGACGTGCTGGATGACCATCCGGTAGAGGGGCAGCCAATCCGTTGCCTGGAAGTCGTGGGGCTCGGGGATGTCCTGCGCCCGCTTGCGTCGGTCGATCTCCGCTTGCAGTTCGTCGATGCTTGCCTGGTCGAGGGTCTTGGCCATGCCCGCCCTTACACCGGCTAGCTCACACGTCAGGCGACGGTTCTCCTCGATGACGGTCCGGAGCCGCTTGTTCGTCGGCTCCTTGCCCGAGACGATCGAGTCGCACGTCTCGTTCCACATCGCCATCGTGAGCCCGAGCAACTCTCGGACCTCGGCAAGATCGCGGCGTGCGTCTGCCAGCAACTCCTGGGCGCTCTTACCAGTCACGTTCCTGTCTCCGGCGTACCGAGCAATCTTGGAACTGAGGTAATGCCACGCGTCAAGGCGCCAGGCTTATAGTCGTTCAACACAAGCCAGAAACCCGTCAGGCTCGTACTCGGTATGACCGACACTGACCAGTTATGCTCACTCTCGGGCCCGATGATCTCTTGGAGCATCAACGTGTAGCAGTACGGATGCTCGACGTAGACCCCGTTATCCCAGCCGATGGCCGCGTAGGTCCACCGCCTGACGAGGTGGATGTGTCCTTCCTCTGCGGGACGATCGAGGATGAACGTTCTGGATTCGTGTTCATCCGCCTCAATGAGTTGGACGAGCTTCCCCTCCTCATGTGGCGAGAAACTCTCATGGCGGCCGGCGAAGACCCCACAGCCCGGCTTGTCGGCGGGAGCATCAAGCCGCACAGCAAGTGTCGTGCAGTATTGCGAGGAGTCGATCGTGACAGGGCTAAACCGTGAGAGGTCGATGAGCATGCCGGCCCACTACACCATTTGTGAGCCCTCTTGGGGGTCATGACCTCGATTGCTCTAGCGCTCGCGCTCGCATCCCAGAGTCCCAGCCCCGATCCCAGCATCCCGACCGCCTCATGGTTCGGCGGCCGCGTCTACACTGCCCCAGACGGCGCCCTTCACGTTGGCATCAGGCCCGCTGCATTCCTCGACAACGAGAACGATGGAGCTTGGGAGATCGGCGTGGGCGCGACCCTCAAGGTGACGTTCATCGGCTGGTGATCAGAGCGGGTCGCCGCCCCTGGTGAAGATCTTGCTCGTGAGCCAGAAGAGGTAGACGTTCTCACGCGTGCATTCAGGGAAGCCCTCAGCTTTCACGTCCTCAACCACGAAGTCTACGGCATGCTCGATCTGCAAGTGGGGGTTGAGGTCCCAGTCGTTGGGATCGAACTTCGCCTCGGCCACTCGAATGATGAGGTAGTGCCGGATGGCCTGGTAGTACGCGATGACCCGATGCCCGTGGTCGCTGAGGAGCTGCCAGTCAGGCCGCATGATCGTCAGCTTACCCGGATCGCGATGGTGTCGCTACTGCTGCACGCAGCCAGCCATTCCCAACCGAAGCCCTCCTGCTGGCTCTCGTAGAGCGCTCGCAGGACCCCATTCTCGAAGGGTTGTGTGAAGAAGTCGTCGATGACCATGATGCACCCGCTCGGGAGGATCGGTTGCATGTGCTTCAGCACCGTTCGCGCTCCCGAGTAGAGGTCGCAGTCCAGGTGGACGAACGTCATGGGGCGGTCGGCCGGTGGATGCCAGTAGGGCAGCGTATCCTCGAAGAGTCCCACCACAAGCATGACCCCCTCCGGTGGCATGGGAGGCTGCTCTCGGGCGAACGTTCCTTTCAAGTGCCGCTCATTCCAGTCTTCGGGCAAGCCTTTGAAGCTATCGAAGCCGAAGAGCTTCGCATCCCCACGCCAGGCAGCGATCTGGTTGAGCGTACCACCGTCGGCCACCCCGAACTCACACCAGGTCCCGTCACGTCGAACGAGGTCTTCCTGGTGCATGGCCCATTCGACCGGCCAGACATTGACCGTGCGAAGCGCCTTACGTGCAGTGTCTGCGAAGTCGGAGAGCCCCATGGTGCTCTCTCTCTACACCTCAAGGCGCGTTCATCTCGGTCTTGTCAGACCGCCGACCATGTAAGGAAAGTTCTTGTGCGTCGTAAAAGGTGATGGCTGTAGAGCTTTTCGCCAACCAGGCTGCGACCACACTGAACGGTACGATCACGTCGGGCGCCTCCAGCTTGGTGGTGACCTCGGCAACGGCCTTTCCGACAGCATACTCCGGAGCGAGCCAGTTCCGGATCATCGTCGAGAGCGAGATCATGCTCGTCACGGCGACGAGCGGAACGACCTTCACGATAACGCGTGCCCAAGAGGGAACGTCAGCGGCTGGCCATAACAGCGGTGTTGCGGTCACGCACATCGTCACCGCGGCATCGGCTACCGGTCTTCAGTACGGCCCTGTACCGATCGACTCGAACACACTCCTGTACTGGCCGCTGGATGAGACGGCCTC
>Ga0265338_10001699_pt1 | contig 34937 bp, 36 predicted proteins | sample 42126metaG_FD_193579 | JGI IMG/M metagenome (GOLD analysis project Ga0265338, IMG submission 193579) | Rhizosphere microbial communities from Carex aquatilis grown in University of Washington, Seatle, WA, United States - 4-21-26 metaG | ecosystem: Host-associated > Plants > Roots > Rhizosphere...
AGCGACGTCGTCAAAATGAGGCCGCGTATGTTTCGTGCGGCCGCGTGCCGCATGAATTCGATACCATCCATACCGGGCATATTCAAGTCCGTGATGACAAGATCGAATTCCTGCGCCGCGGCCGCCAGCGCTTGCAAGCCGCTTGCGCCCTCAGCCACCTGCGTCACGAGTAGGATGCCATACGTTTTCAGCGCCAACTTCAGCACCGCGCTTTGTACTGCATCGTCTTCGAGCATCAGTACGCGCAACTTTGATAGACCGATAGGTAACGTCATTTTATTTCCTTGGTGCGCTGTATGTCGGCGCTGTATGTCGGCGTTGTATGTCAGCGCTGGATCAGTGGGAACCGCAATCTCGCAGGCCGTCGCTGCGCTTCTATGCCAACGTGGATCTGGGCGGTCCCGGCTCGCGACGCGTGGGCGTCTTGGCCCCGCCGGGACAGGATCAGACTGCGGCGAGCGAGACGTCGGTGAGCGCGGCATGACGCCCGTTGGCCAAGCCGCTCGTGACGTCGTCCGCGTACCGTTTAGAACTGTTCCCAGTCGCCGCCGGTGCTCGGCGCATTCGCGACACGCGCGAATTGCGCCGCATTGGAGGCCGCGAATTCCTTACCCTTGGCGTTGACCTTGGCTTTCAGTGCCGGGCTGGCTGCTTTGCCGGTCGCGGGCGTACGGTTCGTCCTAGCCACTGCCGCACCGCCGGCATGCGTTCCATCGACCTTGAATACGCTGACTGTCTGCGCCAAAATGCCGGCCTGATCTTGCAGCGATTCGGCTGCGGCGGCGGCTTCTTCCACCAATGCCGCGTTTTGCTGCGTGACGGTGTCCATCTCGGTAACAGCTTGATTGATTTGCAGGATGCCCACTTCTTGCTCCTGGCCCGCTGCAGCGATTTCGCGCATGATGTCGGTCACCCGTTTGACGCTGGCGACGATTTCTTCCATGGTCGTGCCGGCCTGATTGACCAGCTTGCTGCCGTTATCGACTTTCTCCACCGAATCGCCGATCAGCAACTTGATCTCCTTGGCGGCGCTGGCCGAACGCTGCGCCAAATTGCGCACCTCGGCAGCGACCACCGCGAAACCACGGCCTTGTTCGCCGGCGCGAGCGGCTTCGACCGCTGCGTTCAGCGCCAGGATATTGGTCTGGAAGGCGATACCATCGATCACGCCGATGATGTCGACGATCTTCTTGGCCGATTCGTTGATGGAGCCCATCGTGCCGACCACTTCCGAGACGATTTGACCACCCTTGACAGCGATATCGGACGCCGCTGCCGCCAACTGGTTGGCCTGGCGTGCGTTGTCGCCGTTTTGCTTGACCGTGGAGGTCAGCTCTTCCATCGAGGCCGCGGTTTCTTCCAATGCGGCGGCTTGCTGTTCAGTACGCGAAGACAGGTCGAGGTTGCCGGCGGCGATCTCGCTGGACGCAGCGGCGATGGTCTCCGTGCCCAGGCGGACTTGGCCAACGATGTTCGCCAGACTATCGCGCATCGTGCTGATGGAGAACATCAGGCTCGAGCGGTCGTTTTTCTTCAGCGGGACCAGCGTCGAAAGATCGCCCGAGGCAATTTTATCGGCGGCCGCGGCCGCGTCTTGCGGATCGCCGCCCAGTTGCTTGAGCAGGCTGCGCGCAATGAGGTACGAGGCCACCGTGCCAACCAGCGCAGCCAACACGCCCAGGGCGATCATCAGATTGCGGCCGCTCCGATAATCCTCCGCAGCCTGTTTGCCGGCTTTCGTCACGGCGGCATTTTCAAATTCGACGTATTTTCCGAGAGCGCTGATAAAGGTGAGCTGGGCCGGGCGCATTTTGTCCATCAGATGCGCTTTGGCGGCCACCAGGTCGCCCGCACTAACCAATTTGAGGTAGTCGTCTTCGAGCGGGGCATAGGCCGTACGCGCATCGATCGCCAACTGCAGCGCTGCCTTGCCCTCCACAGACGTGGTCGTATTCGCAAGCTGTTCCATATATTGCAAACGCAGCTTCTTCTCTTCATAGACCGCATCGACTTCCGCCTTGATCTTTTGCTTGTCGTCGAGGATCAGCATGTTTCGTACATGTCGCGCAGTTTCCATCAACTGGTAAATCCAGGCATTCGCCATTACCAGCCTGGGTACGCGTTCGTCGCTGATGCGAACCGTGTCTTCGGCGACGCTCGACAAGCGCGTCACGCCGATCACGGTAAGCAGCGCGAGCAAGGACAACACGGTGCCGAAACCCAGCATCAAGCGGTTGGCGACTTTCATATTTTCGAGTTTCATTTTGTTCTTCCTTCGGGGAATGATGGTTGTGTCAGTCGGCAGTCAGGCCGCGAGTTTTTCGGTGGGTCCGGTGAGCGTGTCGCAGAGCAGCTTTTCGATATCGACCAGGATGAGCATGCGGGCGTCCAGCGCGCCGATCCCGATCACGTAATCGGTATCGCATGCCGCGCGTAAGGTCGGCGCCGGCTTGATCTGCTCCCGGGTGAGCGTCAGCACGTCCGAGACGCTATCGACCGCCATCCCCGTGACGCGTCCCGCGATGTTGAGAATGATGACGACAGTGGATGAGTCGTAGGTCGGGGTACCCAGCTTGAGCTTGATGCGCATGTCGACGATGGGCACGATGATGCCGCGCAAGTTGACGACACCTTTCATGAAGTCGGGTGCCTTGGCGATACACGTGACAGTGTCGTAGCCGCGCAGCTCCTGCACGTTTTGAATGTCGACGCCGTATTCTTCCCGGCCCAAAGTAAAGGCCAGATATTCCAGGGGGAGTGCGAGCGGTGCGCCCGCGCTGACAGCAATAGCAGACATGGTTGTCCCTTCCGATCCGTTTGCGCGCACACATGTGCACGAAGCCGTCTGCGTTGAACCGTATGAGGAATGTCAACTGAATATCAGCGGACAACACTAGCGCGGTTCAATGTGCGGATACGAAGCGGCGGGTTTGGGCCGAAAGAACCAACTGATAGCCGCGGGATGGAGGGCGGCTGGAGTGGCGGTGTTGCTGGTGCAGCGACTCGGTAACGAGGTGGGGTTCCGAGATTTACAATCGAATCAGGTCGTACTGCGCCTGCTAATTCATTTCAATGTGGGGGGTACTGGTAAAGGCGGCGGATTTGGGCCGATTGAAGCAACTGACAGCCGCGGGGGGAAGGCGGCAGGGTGATCGTGTTTCTGGTGTAACGTCCCTGGAACGAGGTAGGGTTCCGGGATTTCCAGTCTGAACAGGTAGTGTTGCGCCTCTCTGACTGTTTAACATGCTACACGATAAACTCCTGTTCTCCTAACTTCAGATGAAAATAAAATTCGCTTCGCTCGGCTGGAGTGCGAGGCGGTGCCATTACTTATGATGGACCTGCTCCAAAAAACGTCCCGCAAGCCGATTCAGCGCTTCCTCAGCAGCGAGCAATTCCTTGGCCACGTCATTGAGCTTGAGGCGATTGGAGCGTGCATAGTCGCGCAATACTTCAAATGCGCTGTCGCGATCGGTCTTGTACCTTTCCATCAGCAGCCCGATCGCGATACCCGTCTCCCGGCCCGCCTGCAGCGCGGCGGTCAACTTGGATTCCGATTGCCGCAAATGGCGGATTTCGTCTGCGCGTGCGAGCGCCGCCTTGATCGAGGGGGTGATGCGCGCCGTATCGATCGGTTTGACCAGGTAGCCGAGCGCGCCATCCTCCGTCGCCTGCTTGACCACCTCATCATCTTCGTTAGCGGTCAAAAACATCACCGGGATCGTCGTCTCGGCCTGCAGGCGCCTGGCGAGCTCGAGGCCCGACATCGCCGGCATGGCGATATCAAGCACTGCCAGATCCGGTTCGCGTCCGCTTTCCTGGATCATATCGAGCGCCATCTGTCCCGAGGTCGCCATGCGCGTATCGAATCCCGCTTTTTGCAAGAACTGACTGAGCAACCCGAGAATGAAGATGTCGTCATCCACCAGCAGAATCAGGCGCTTGTTCTCGATCTCGCTTGCCGCACTAACTGGAGTGTTCATTGAGTGTCTTCACTTTGGTGGGCGCGCGCCATATCTTCCTGCCGATACACATGCTGTACCTCATCAAGCATGGACAAACGCTGCATGATTTCCATCACGTGCTGGGTGTCGCCGCGCCGGACAGTACGTTCGATATCCCGCGCGCACTCGGTAACAGCATGATAACCGAATGATCCGGCCGATCCTTTCAGCATATGAGCGAGGCGCTCAACTTCATCCCAGTTGCTTTCCGCAACGGCCCTTCCCAGGTACATCAGCCGGTCAGGAAGGCTCTTTTCAAAGGCGAGCTTGATATCTTGAAATTCATCCAGCTCGGTCAACGAAAGCACTGCGCGATCGTCACGCAGCTTTTGTTCAAGCAGTTGCGACAAGCATTGCGCAAGTTGACCGAAATCGATGGGTTTTCCTATGCAGAACGTGCAGCCCGAGCGCAGGTAGTGCTGAACATCCTCGGCCATCACGTTGGCGGTCAACGCAACGATGGGGCACGCGAACCCGGCGGCACGCAGCATTTTCGTGGCGCTGATCCCGTCCATCACCGGCATCTGTATGTCCATCAATACAATATCGAAGCTTTCGCTGAGCGCTCGTTCGACCGCCTGTGCGCCATTTTCCACAACGACGACCTCTAGGCCCAATTTGGTAAGAAAAGCTTCGATCAACTTGCGATTGTCCGGACCGTCCTCGGCCACCAGCACGCGTCCGTCCAGACGGGCCGTCAACGGCTGATCGGCGTGCTTCGCTTCCGAAGTCCTTTCGGGAGACGTGTGCAGCCATTGAACCGCCGGCGCTGCACGGGCAACGATATTGACTTCAAACACCGACCCTTTGCCCAGCTCGCTTGCAACGGTCACAACTCCGCCCATCTTCGTCGCCAATTGCCGCACCAGATGCAAGCCGAGGCCGGTTCCCCCGTACTTCCGGGCGATGGAACTATCGCCCTGGGAAAACGGCTTGAACAACATTTTTATCTGGTTGCCCGACATGCCGATGCCGGTATCCGACACGCTGAATGCCAGGACGCTGTTTGATTGGTCATAGGCAAGCTTCAGCCGCACGGTGCCGAGTTCGGTAAATTTAATCGCGTTGCTGCACAGATTGAACAATATCTGTTTGCACCGCGTGGGATCGCCCATGACTTGCGATGGGATAGGATATTCAATGGTTGTTTGAAATGCGATTCCTTTGCTATGCGCTTGCGCGCTCATCATCGAATTGACACTCCAGACCAGCTCCAATGGGGAGAACGCGACATGTTCCAGCATCAGCAAGCCGGATTCGATCTTTGAAATATCCAGAATATCGTTAATGACACTGAGCAGATGCTGGCCGTTTCTCAAGACAATTTGCCCGGCATCACGTCGCACTTCGCCATCCGCGGACGTGCTCAGTAACTCCGCAAAGCCGATGATGGAAGTGAGTGGCGTGCGGATCTCATGGCTCATCATCGCGAGAAATTCGGATTTTGCCCGATTAGCAGCCTCAGCCTCGCTGCGGAGTCTTTCCGTCAGCGCCATGTCGCGGTCCCGGCGCTTGAACGACTTCACGAGCAAGACGAACGCCAGGAGAATCGCCGCAATACTGCCGCCGGCAAATATGCTGATGATGGCGGCGGTTCGCCGCCATTGGGCTAGAAACAGGCTTTCGGTGACGGTGACGTTGATGACCAGTGGATATTTTGGGATCAGGCGCGCCGCTCCCATTCGCGTTACGGAGCGTCCCCCTTGTGACAAACGGGGGGAGGATGTCAGCACGACGTCGTCGCTCTCTTTCATCTGCTCGATCACCGCATAAGACGATCCGCTGCGATTGGCCTTGCCCATCAGATCATCCACAAGGGGCCAACGCGCAAGAATCGTAAAGTCGCGCCGATAAAGCGTGACGGTCGAGCCTTCCCCCAGGTTGATTTTCTTGTAAAAATCGCTCAGAGACGCACTCGATAGGCCCACCAATATCATGCCGATGAATTCGCCATGGGGACCGTTAAGCCTGCGGCTCAAATAAAATGTCCATCCGTTGTTACCTTTGTTGCGCACCGGTTCGCTGATAAAAATGCCGGGGCTGGGATCCTTGAGATGCGCTGCGAAATATTCTCGGTCGGCAAGGTTGATGTGTGGTGCCGGGTGGGCCCGCGTGAAATTGATGACGTCCCCGTTCGCCGCCACGATCGTGGCGACGTCGATTTGCGGAAGACCGCGCGTTTTGTCGCGCATGCTGTTGTAGGTATCCAAACCGGCCATCTTGTCGCGCAGACCTTTGGCATCCTTGACATTCGCGTCCGGCACACTATCGGCGATGCTATCCAACACCAGACTGGCGGAAGTGACTTCCTGCGACGTTTGTTCGGCGAGGATAAGCGATAAATTGCTCAGATTATTGCGCCACTCCTCCACCGATTGTTCGCGGGCCACCCACATCGCCACAGTCAGCGAAATGAGGATGGCGACGATCAGGAGCGCCCCGACGAGCGTCGCAAAATAGGTGGAGCTGCGCTTGTTTCGCATGCTTTCGGAGAATTTAGACTTACGGTTTCGCACGCGTGTGACCTTACTCTTTAACTAACGAGCGCGGATCGCTGTTATTGCATGGGCATAAACCCTTAGAGGAAGGTGTCCATCAGTCTTCAGAATCACGCGCGCACGGCAAGTACAGGGTCACGCATGTCCCCTTACCCACCTCGCTGGCGATCTCGCAGTTGCCACCCGCTTCCTGAAGGAAACCGCACACCATGCTAAGACCAAGGCCGGTGCCTTTGCCAGACGGCTTCGTCGTGAAGAAGGGCGTTTTTGCGTTGGCCAGCACGTCAGGCCGCATACCCATGCCCATGCCCATGCCCGTAACCACAACGGCAACATATTCACCGGGAGCAAGACCCCCGCGTGTTTGCGCGTGAATTCTCTCCGGGCGAGTTTCGATCGTGAGTGCACCACCGGTGGGCATGGCGTCTCGCGCATTGACTGCGAGATTGATCGCGGCAAGCTCCAATTGTTGCCGGTTCACCTTTGCGGGTCGTAAACCGGCTGAAAATCGCGTTTCTATCCTCACCTCGGAACCCAACGTACGGGCGAGCATGTCAGTCATCGCCTCTAGTGAGGCGTTGACATCAACCGGGTGCGTTTCGATCGGTCGCGGCTCGGAAAATGCACGTAAGCGTGTCGTCAGCGCACTCCCTCGATGAATTGCAGCGCGTCAGTCAGACACCAGTTTCCTTTTCCGTTCGGTCTTTGTTAGCTATTCCCAATAGCTCGATGCACACGAGGAGCCCGTTCAGCACATTGTTGAAGTCGTGTGCAATGCCGCTGGAGAGCTGGCCGAGCGCCTCCATTTTCTGCGCATCCTGCAATGTCTTTTCCAGCCGACGCTGCTCTGTAATATCCCGCGCACTCCCGAGAATGCCGATCATCCTGCCGGACTCGTTCCGCAGGGGAAGATAAACGGCATCGTATATGACCTGCCCGCCCCCCATATCGAAGGTAGGCTGATAGATGTACGGAAGGCCCGTTTCATCCACTTGACGTAACCCCGACATGATCGCGCCACCAACGGCGGGGCCGAGTACCTCCTCGGGAGGTTCTGCCTCTTACGGCGTCTAGCGTGAGTCCCACATGCGCGAGCCCCGCGGGATTGATCGACTCGTACACCAACCGGCCGTCGGTCGTCGGTCCGACATGGAACAGACAGTCTGCGGCACTGTCGAAATACGTCCGGAAGATGGCAGACCAACGTTGTCCGCCATACGCAGCGGCATCGTCGATCAGGAGGGCGCGCATGTTTTTGCCTCGATAACAGGCGGCACAAGCGTTCAGTGCCGGGCGCAATCGCTGCGCCGACGACCAACAGGCATGTTTGCATGGCCGCGGCATTGAGGCGTTTGATCTAGATCAACGACCGGCCGAATGCCTCGATTCACCTCGATTAGCGGGCAACTCCGTGGGACGCTGGCGGTCGTCCACAGCAACAACCGCATCGAGAACCCGACCTTGCGCCCCGAGGAAGAGCGCGGTGCTCATTCATTCGCGTGAGCACAGCTTGGATAAGATTTCCTGGATATGTTCACCCGTGTACGGCTTCCTTACCGCGAGCCACTCAAACGGGAAGTGCGCATCGTGGGGCAAATCGCGTCCCGAGGCGAACACGCATCTGAGCGCTGGCACGGCTTCGATCGCTTTGTGAGCCAACTCTACGCCCGACATGCCGGGCAGCGAGATGTCGGTCAACAGGACGTCGAAAGCCTGCATATGCAAATTCGCCAGCGCCTCCTCGCCCGACCCCGCGCTATGTGGCCTATGGCCGAGCATCGCAAGTACCTCGCAGATCGCTTCACGCGAATCAGCATGGTCTTCTACCACTAAAATGCGCAGGCCGGTCGCGCTTGGAGCCGTCGTCGGCCGCTCTTCTGCGATCGTATCCTCGCGACGGATGTTCACCGGGGCGGTTGCGCCCCTGAGCATCAGGCGTATTTTGTATGCTAGCTGTTCGCGACTATAGGGTTTGCTCAACAGTTCCACACCGGGGTCGAGCCGCCCCCCCATGCACGATCGCATTTTGCGTATATCCTGAAGTGAACAGAACCCGGAGGTGCGCCAGTATCCTCACGGCCGTCTTGGCCATCTCCGGACTACGTATGGGACCAGGCATCACCACATCGGTAAACAACAAGTCGATATGCACGCCGCTATGGATGATTGCCAGGGCGCTTTGCGCGTCGTCAGCCTTGAGCACCGCATACCCAAGCTCGCACAGCGTATCCACCACCGTAGACTGAACCTTATGGTCGTCCTCCACCACGAGTATCGTCTCATTTCCGCCAACGAGAACGGCGCCATGCCGCACGGAAAGCCGTCTGCGCCTCCTGCCGGTGCCGCTCGGCCGTGATCCGCTCGGTGGTTTCGATGACGATGGCAATGACGCCTGCTGGCGAACCATTGTCCTCGACGACCGGGCTGTAATATAGGTCCATCCAGACGTCTTCGGCTACCCCGTTGCGAAAAAGCACGAGCTCCTTGTCGCGATAGGACAATGTTCCACCCGCGAGGCACGTGTCGACAACGTTCCGGTTGAAAGCCGCAACCTCTGGCCAACCGTCCTCGACCGGCGAGCCCAGCAGAAAGGGGTGGCGACCGCCGGCGAAGACCGAATACGCGTCGTTATAGATCATGTATCCGGCATGCCCCCAAAGCATGACGAGCGGCACGGGGGAAGCCAGCAGCATCTGCACGGCCGCACGCAAGCTACTGGACCACTGGTCGATCGGGCCAAGGGAAGTCGTAGACCAGTCAAATTCCCGAATCCGCCCGGCCATCTCACCTTGCCACCCCGCACATCCGTGATCGTCGCTTAGCACTCTCATAGATACCGCCTCTCTTACGCCGATTCTGCAGTTTCTTATGCGCATCATGCGGTGTCAATTTCCGCAGTAATCTCCAAGCGGGGAGCTTATCAGGTCGCGACTGCGCGCCGTCGAGGTCGCGTCTGTGGCAGGGCGATCCTCACGCTTGCGAACGAAGCCCATTTCACGGGAATTGCTACAGGCCGGTAATACTCTGGGTGGCACCCGATTTTTGGATCGGCTACAGTTAGCTCACCAAATTAGCATTGATAAGGCCGCTGCCGCATGGACACCCTTCCACAAAGAAATGAAAGCGATGTCGAACTCGACCTCCATCACCTGCAAGTATTCGACGTACTGTTGACCGAGCACAGCCAGACCAAAGCTGCGCGCCTGCGACTGTATTTCGGTGACCCGCTTTTTGTGCGCGTAGCGCTGCGCATGGAGCCCACACCGAAGGCGCTCGAACTCGCAGACCCTGTGAGGGCGATATTGAAAGGACTGCGGGCGCTGCGTTCGGAGCACGCGTCGTTCGATCCGAAGACGTCAACGCGTAAGTTCAGCTTCTTTCTTGTTGATGCCGGTGTGGTAAAGATCTTCCCCACGCTGTTGAACTACCTGGCCGCTGAAGCGCCGGGCATATGCGTGCAGTCGATTCCGTGCGACGCGCAACACCTCGATCTGTGGCTGGAATCAGCCGGTATCAACAACACCGTAGAGAGTAATGCCCTGCGCCTGCGCAGGCGTATGCTAACCGCCCGCCAGGGTCGCCGCAGCGATGACCGACATAACTACGATTCGCTTCATGGTTTTTCCATTAACTTAGTAGTACTGGTTTATTAAATCATTCGCCGTCCCAGATTCGCAACACCGATGCTTATCTCGCTCGGTCGTTTCGATTCCCTGACACACAATTGGTCTTACAAATTTCCACCGTCGGGTACTCAACTGGGGAGTTGTTCCCCAGTCCCGTGAGTCCAACCACGCCGGGGAATTGTTTAGGTCGAGCGATCTTTACGACTGCGTGCACGTGAGGCTCTGCGCTTCTGTGCCAAAAAGGTCGAGCGCCAGCGCTCTTATTTCTTTCCAGCAGGATGTACAGACGATGCGCTCGACAAATTATTCGGACTATGCCGATAATGGAATAGACTCTATCGCTCAGAGTTATCGAGCGCGACATTTTGTCGGTGATAGTGCGATGTCGAGAAGGTGGTCGACATCCATGCATGCGGCTTGTTAGTTGCTGCCGCATTCACGATGTCGCGGTGAAGTTTGGGTTCCTGCCGTCCGTCCCGATCGCATAGCCGGGGCGACAAGACCGCTCACGGCGATGATGATGGGCCGCGTGACGACGATTTCGCGAGAGTTAGCGGCGCCTGCGCGAAAATCGCGCCGCTTTTCCATAATGTGCTTCGAGCATTACGCTGTTCTTTTGCGCGTTGGGGAACCCACTGAACTCTTGGTATCGTAGGTGACGCCATGGCGTTCCAGATAATCGCGGATAAGTTGCCGAACCACTTGCGACGGTGTCAAATCTTGACCGGCACACAATGATTCGAACGCTTCCTTTTTTACTGGGTCGATCAAGATCGTGAGTCGAGCGCTTTTTGTTTCCATGGAATCGAACCTGTTTTTAATGATAATTAAATTATAATACAAAGCTCCCCCTGGATCTGTTGGCGCAGGGCACAAACGCTTAACCATCGCGAAGAGTACAGCGTGACCCCCCTCAAATTCTTTCTTCGTTATACGGCGCTGCCATTGATCGGCTTTGTCATCTTCGTATCCTGGGCCATGACACCGACATTTGGCGAAATCGATGCACGCCAGTACGCCGCATTTTCAGAGGCCTATGCAGCGTTTCCCCCGAATCTCAGGGGCGATATCGCCGCGGCGCTGAAATCGGGAAAACTGAGTAAATGGGATTATTCGAAACTGGAGCGAGAGGCCCTTAGCGAGGGGTTCGTTCTCGATTGGCCGACAGACAACGTAAAGACTGTCGTCGGCGAGCGAACCAAGTTGATCGCGCTTGTCAAAGCAGACCGGCGTTAGACCCGAGGCTTCATGCTCCGGCATGAACCACTGCCGGTGTATGCGGCAAGCAGAGGACCTCGCTGCATTCAGGCGATTTTGAGTCGGCGAACAACCGCATCGGCAAACTCGATGGTTGTAGCCGTACCCTTGAGATCCCGCGTACGAATGTGATCCACGTTGAGGGTTTCGTCGATCGCGACTCGCAATCGATCGGCCAGTACGGTCAGCCCAACATGGTCGAGCATGAGGCACGAAGCCAGCAACAAGGAGATCGGATTGGCGACACCCATGCCGGCGATGTCCGGTGCCGATCCGTGGACCGCTTCGAATATCGCGACATCGTCGCCAAAATTGGCGCCAGGCGCCATGCCCAGTCCGCCGACGAGGCCAGCCAACTCATCGGAAAGAATATCGCCGAATAGATTGGTGCATAAAAACATATCGAACTGCCACGGATTAAGAACCAACTGCATGGCACAAGCATCGACGATCATGTCGTTCATTTGCACGCGGCCTTCGTATTCGCTGGCAATCTCCTTGGCCGCATCGAGGAAAATCCCGGACAATGCTTTCAGGATATTGGCTTTGTGAACCACCGTGATCTTCTTGCGCCCGTGCTTGACGGCATATTCAAATGCGAATCGCGCGATGCGCTGACAGGCAGCGCGTGTATTCACGCCGGTGGAGACAGCCACCGCTTTCGGGTCGTTGCCCACCGGCACGTAGTACTCATGTGCCACGTAGAATCCACCTAAATTCTCGCGCACAAGCACCAGGTCGATATTCTCAAAGCGTCCCGGAACGATGGTCCGTACCGGCCTCACGTTGCTATATAACTGAAACTCCTCTCGTAGTCCGACATTCGACGAACGAAAACCTCCGCCGATCGGTGTGGTCAATGGCCCTTTTAGCGCGAGTTTGTTCTTGCGGATGCTGTCGAGTGTTTCAAGCGGCAACGGGTTGCCACTGTGGGCGACGCCCGCGACGCCAGCCTGCTGGATGTCCCATAGAAAAGGGGAGCCCAAAGCGTGCAGGATCTGGACCGTGGCTGCGACAATTTCCGGCCCGATGCCGTCGCCGGGAATCAGCGTCGCGGGAATTTGCGATATTGTGCTCATGCTCTCGTTTCCTTTGATAGTCCTGTAATCAGATCGAGCAGGTGATTCCAACCATGCTCTCTTGGGCTCTCACCCTGCCAGCCGGCGCAGAAACGCGAGCCCCGCCTGGGTGATCGACACGGTGCTTCGCGCGCGCCCCGACATGGCGATAAATCCAGCGTCGGTCAGTTCTTGCGTCACTGACCAACTGAGCGTCGGTGCGCCGCTTCCATATCGTTTGTCGGCGACGTGTTCAAGTGCCCAGCGCGCCGAGTGAGATAAGGCCCGTGCCGGATTGTCCGTTTCATTTGTCATATCGACTCCCTCGAAGAAGTTTATTGGTCACAGAGCGGACAACATTCGAGACTCACCGGGACGAGTCCTGCATTTGAAGTTGCTTCCAGTCGAATTTCTTACCGTACTCGATGCACTTGGCTGCGGCTTGAAGGTCAACGGAATGCGTCGCCTCGAGTTCAGCCGCCCGGCTTAGCATGTCACTCAGAGGCGGTATCGCGTGCCCGCCCTTCCACGCAAACGCGATAATGTTAAACGGGCTATCTGCGGCGGGCGCCAGCGTCACCGCATCGCGGAAAATGTCCTTAAGCGTCTGGAGACATGTACGGAAAGTCGGTGCGTCTGTAATCAGATTTACGACCAATACGCCGTTCGCGCTGAGTCGACGGTGACAGGATTCATAGAAGGTCCGGCTCCTCAAATCAGGCGGAATTCCGTCGGAATCGTAGCCGTCGACCAGAAGGACGTCCGGCCGGTGATTTCCCCTGCGGACATAGTGAGCCGCGTTTGCGCAAACTACTGTAAAGCGTTCGTCATCGCGCGGTACATGAAAGTGATTGCGCAACGCGATGATCGCGGGATTGATCTCAACGGCCACAATATTCGTGGCTGGCAGATGGCGGTAGCAGTACTTCGCCAAGGAGCCGCCACCGAGCCCAATGATCGAGACACGGGCAGGACGAGGATGGAACAGCAGAAACCCCATCATCGTACGCGTGTAGCCTAAAGCAAGCACGTATGGGTCGTGCAAAAACATGCGACTCTGGATACCGCATGCGTCGAAGAAGAGCGAGACTGAATGCTCATTTTCGATGACGATAGGTTGATCGTAGATTTTCGTTCTCGTTAAGCGTGGCCCGACACCTAGATCCCGATGCTGGGAGTTGATGGGCATAGTTGATCGTTCAAGAGCAGCACTTGTGTTGTTCAGCGGCCGGCAACGTTCGTGACCAACTTCTTCATTCGCCCGCTCTTCCTAACGGACTGAATCGGTGCCATGGCGCCCGAAACCGCGCTGGCAAAAAAAGTATGCAGCAGTGCGTCCCAGTTTTCACCTTGCAATGCCACATCGGTGAAACCCACGTATTTCATGTCGTGATCGAGATATATTGCGCGCAACGACTTTGCCTCCTGCACATCCCGAAAGAATCGACCGTTGTCGTCCAGCAGAAAGGCGGGGCCACGCTTACACTTCGAACTCAACAACGAGATCGAGTCGAGAACGTGACGCGAGGATTCTTTTGGATAGACAAACGCCACGTTGACGCAGCATTCTCTCAGGCGCTCACAGACTTCCGAAAAACGGTACAACATCTGAAAACCCCGTTCGCCCGACCTGCCAACGCCAACGATGATCAGCCCCCTATCGCCGGAAAGATCCTTCGATAACACGTGCGTATAGTCTTGGGACAACAACGGTATTCTTGTGTCTATCATATCCGCCTCCCCGTTACTCGTCGGGAAAATGCTGTCGTGCTAGGTCGACCCGCAAGCAACGAATGGTCCGGCCACTGATGGATAACCGTCTATTACCATACTAGCATAAATTGAAACACATTTTATTATCATATGATATGCAGGTGAAGGTGATGGGAGACACAGGCCCCAGGCTCTCACTGCGATTCATAACGGGCCACGGTGAAGGAGCGCAGGGGTACATCGACCTTAGAAGGTCTTCGCCGCGTCGCGCAACGTGAGGCGCCTTGAGATCCGCGAGAGTTTGTATGTCTTGAACTATTATTTTCACGCCTTCCAAGAAGCCGTGTGGGGACGTCGAGATACGAGTCCGCGGAGCCACTCTGTTTGAAACTGTCTTGAAGCTTTGGCCTACGGCACCGGCCGTAGTCTCAACGCATGTTCCCGGTGTGGCCCAGCGAATAACGCCCAGGCTGCGGCCAAACCGTGAGGCCGTGCGGCTCCATGCCGACCTGAATGGACTGGACCGAACCGGTCGTGGTGTCGATCGCGTAGACCACGTCGTCGAACCGCCCCGACAGCCACAGCATCTTGCCATCGGCGCTGACGTTGCCCATGTCAGGGCTGCCGCCGCCCGGAATCGGCCAGTTCGCGACGACCTTGCGCGTTGCGAAGTCGATCACCGACACGCTGCCCTTGCCGTGCTTCGGCCCGTGCACGAGATTGGAGCCGCGATTGGACACATAGAGCCTGGTGCCGTCGCGGCTCGGGTACAGGCCGTGCGCACCGACGCCCGTCTTGATGAAACCGATCTTCGTGAAGCTGTCACCGTCGACCAGGTAGACGCCGTCTGCCATCATATCGGCGACATAGAACACCTTGCCGTCCGGCGAGACGCGGATATCCTGTGGCATGCCCTTCTTGTCGAGTTCGAGGTAGCCCACGACCTTGCGGTTGACGAGATCGATCTTGGCCAGCTTGCCGCCGAATTCGCAGGTGAAAAGCGCGTACTTGCCGTCGATCGAGAAATCGGCGTGATTGATGCCCTTGCACTGTGGCGCTTCGAGACTCGAGTTCAGCGCCATCGTGTGCGCATCGCGAAAGTCCAGTCGCGCGTGCGCTTCGGCCACGACGATCGCCTCCTTGCCGCTCGGCGTGAAGTACATGTTGTAGGGATCGTCGACCATGATCTCCTTGCCGGGTTTGCCCGTCTTCGGATCGATGGGAGTCAGGCTGCCGTCGAGCCGGCCTTCGGCGTTGTTAGCCACCCACAGCGTCTGGAGATCCCATGCAGGGACGACGTGCTGCGGACTGGAGCCCACATGAAACCGGTCGACCACCTTGAGCGTGGCGGGATCGATCACGTAGACGTCGTTTGAACGCAGGTTCGGCACATAGACTCGTGGCAACGCGCCGGCGACTGCTGGGCTCAGATGGCCGGCGGTCGCCTCGCTGTAAAGGTTATCGGGGTTCACCACGGGCGGCATCCCGGCCACCGTGGCGACAGCCGACGCAGCGCCGCTGGCGCAGAAACCAGCCAGCGCGACGGCGACGGCCGTTGCGACGCGGGAAAAGCGGGGAGAATACAATTGCATGGCGAATTCCGTTATCGAGTGAATGGGTGATCAGGGGCGGAAATGCAAGCGTAGGGGTGTCGAATGCCTCACCGGGTTGCAGTCTCTTTCTTCACGGCATCGATGGTTCGCGACACGATCGCATCAACGCCCAATTGACCGAGCTCGACGCTCGAACGTCGCGGGTCGCCGCCATAGATGCCGTCGGCAGGCCCCAGTTTCGGACCGCCTCGCAGGCGCTCGAGACGCACCATCTGCGGCGCGACCGCCAGCAACAGCGATGTGTCCGCGAGCCCCGCATGGGTGCCGATCTCGGCATCGCTGACACCGTGCTGCCGCAGGATCTGCGCGTAGCCGTCCGAACTGTTGCCGTAGTACTCCGCAGGCACGAATGCGTGCGCGTTCGAGCCGGCCCAGCTCTTGTTGAGCTGGGCTACGACGTGCTTGACGTCATTTTGGTAACCGCCGTGGTCGCCGAGAAAGACGATGTTGGTGAAGCCATGAATCTTGAAGCTGTTGGCGGCCGATTCCAGCGTCTTCTCGAACACCTCGTCCGGCACGGTGATCGTGCCGGGAAAGCGCATGTGCGAGGTCGGCGGAGCGTAGCCGCCCTCCGGCACATAGGCGATGACCGGCGCGACGATCGCGTTGCCGAGGCCCTCGGCGATACGCTGCGACAGCACCTTGACGCGCGCATTGTGCTTGCCGAGTGCGACGTCGGGGCCGCTTTGCTCGGTTCCGCCGATGGGGATGATAATGGTGGTCTTGCCGCTGTGAATCTGGTCGCGCAGTTCGGTCCAGGTCAGGTCCTCAAGGAGTACGGTTTTTGGGATTTGAGCAAAGACCGTCTGCGTGGAAATGAGCAAAATGACAGATGCGAAAGCGCGTCGTAATGGAAAGCGCATGAAGGGTCCTTACGGGAAATGAGTATTTCGGTGTCGGTCTGCGTGAAGTCTAGACCCACATTGGCATTGTACGGTGACCCAGTCTACCGGCGTGGGAGCGGCGCGCCATTTAGTATCGGATCCACCAAGTGGGTCCGCGCGAAATTGCAGCGGACGGAAGCTAGATCGTCCGTGGTAGATCGAGTTTGGAAAGCATCTCATCCATCGTCCGAGCATTCCGTTGCCCCTGATTTTCGAAGTTGTTGTTGAACACGACATGCGTCTGCGCGACAGCCTGGGATATTTCGTAGATCTGGGTCGCGAGTCCGCTCAATTCATCGTCGTCATAGTCGTAATTGAAGCGATCAGAGGATGCCGTCGTACCTTGTAGGTTCCACGTCGCATGGTTGCGGCCGTGCAGCCGCAATAGCGCCAAGTCATTGTTGGTCACTTCCCAGACCGCTGGAATACTGTTTGCGGGCCCCTGCGGCTCGTCGACAATGACATTCACCAATCCTCGCTCTCGTTCGAACGCCAGTGTGCGTGCGCTGCGCGCAGCGTCGGCGAACCACGACTCATGCCGAAATTCCACTGCCACAGTGTAGCCATTCATCACGTCGGTGCAATGCTCGACGTGCTTTCGGCCCTCGGTGTTATTGATCATCCACGGCGCGAACTGGAAATGCACGGCGCCGAGCTTGCCGGCGACGCGCAACGGTTCGATCGCTTCCCGGTATCGTCGCCACAATTCCTGAAGCACGTCGCCGGGCACCTGGCGATAGTACAAATTCTTTTTACCATTTTGCGGCAGCGCTGCCTGCATGTCCTTTGGAAACATCGCGCGGTCGGTCTGGTGGCCGGTGAACAGCCGAAACACCTTGATGTTGAACGTGAAGTCATTTGGTGTGCGCTCGGCCCACAGCACCGAATTGGTCGCGCTGGGCATTGCGTAGTAGCTGCTATCTACCTCGACAAGCGAGAATTGCGTGGCATAGAAGCGCAAGCGCGCCTCGGCTGAGGAGCAACCCGGCGGATAGAACCGCTTGGATCTGATGAGGGTGGGATCGGTCCAACTAGCGGTCCCAACTTTGATCGTCATGGGGCCTCCCTTGAATCGATCTCCGCTAGTCTACCCCCTAATGCAGACGCGCTGAACGCAATAGTCAGCCGCTAGAGAGTTCGGAGAACTGCTCATGATCGAGCCGATGCTGATGAGTGATTTCCTCGCGGTGACCGCGCCACAGTCTGAGGGCAAGAACAGCCTCTAGTTTGAAGGCCGAGCCCGGGAAATTTTCGCTTCCTCGATTTGAGCACCAAGCAATCGGTGAAGTGCGACGAGATTGTCGAACGGAATGATGACACCGAGCCAGCCAAATCCAGAGTGTCGAAAATAAAGCGAAGATCCGTTCACCATCGCGTTGGCTGTAGTGGAAAAATTCGGATCGAGTTGTGTTGGCAGCGACTGTCCCCCTGGAACCTCAAGGGGAACCGGTGGCAACAGATTGGCTCGTACCGCGGAAAGCGCCTCGATGTATTCGGACAAACCCTCTGCCGTGAAACGCCTCGTCTGTCCGTCGTGCATCAGCTCCACTTCCTGCGACCCATCGGGCATCCGGTACATAGTAGCTGCGATTTCGACTGGCATGATGTCCACCACTATCAAGTGATCGAGGAATAGGCGGTTGTCAGTATCGCATGGTGACTGGCCGCGAGACGGCTCACGCCGGAACCGGTTTGCACTTAACTTTTTTACGAGGCTTACAAGCGATCGTCTCGATCCCTTGGCAACAATTTTCGGTCAGGAAACCTATCAAACCGTTCATTTGTTCGATTTGGGGTGCATAGAACACGTACCGACCTTCTTGGCGCGGTGTCACGAGGTCGGCGTGCGTGAGCTCTTTCAAATGGAAAGACAGCGTTGCACTGGCAAGTTCAAGCTGTTCTTGAATGAGACCCACATTGAGGCCCTCTGGGCCCGCCGCAACGAGCAGTCGAAAGATTCTAAGCCTCGTTGGTTGGGCGAGCGCGGCGAGGGCTCTAATCGCGTCTTTTTCGTTCATGGCCTGTTTATGATCGGATTCAACCGATGATTCTAACGCCTAAAGTCCACCCTGGTCGGCCGAACGTGATTTACGCGGCTTCACTGTAGACAAAGGTCAAGTCTGCCCAGTAATTTCAGTCACGTGAACGGCGATGGCGAAATCATGAATCTTTGATGACATGCGTCGAACGACCGCAGTGTTGGGGCAAGATGGCATTGCACTCCTTGCCGAGGTCTAACATTTCGATTATATTGGAAATATAGAACATAACACTCCCCGCAAGACCCCATTCTGGAGAACCCCGTGGCTGTAAACCGAAAATTTAATGTCCTGTTTCTCTGCACCCACAACTCGGCACGCTCCATTTTGGCTGAGGCGACCTTGAATTTCATTGCCGGCGACCGCTTCACCGCGTATAGCGCCGGAAGCCATCCAGGAACGGCACCGAATCCGTTTTCGCTTGCCTTGCTCGACGCTAACGGTATTCCGACCGAAGGTTTGCGCAGCAAGAGTTGGGATGAATTTGCAGTAGAAGGCGCACCGCAAATCGATTTCATTTTTACCGTATGCGACGATGCTGCCGGGGAAACCTGCCCGATATGGCCCGGGCATCCCTCGAAAGCACATTGGGGCATACCCGATCCGTCCTTGGTGCAAGGTACTGACGAAGAAAAACATAAGGCATTCATGCAGGCGTTTGTTTCGCTGCGCAAGCGGATCGAATTATTCGTCAATCTGCCCTTGTCGAAACTTGACCGCCTTGCCATGCAAAGCGAGATTCAAAACATCGGCACTTCGCTGCGCGAGAAGGGAGAGTAAAGATGGCCGGCAGTGACATCGCAGCTAAAGCTGAACGCGGCAACCTTGCCGGCATCAGCTTTTTCGAGCGCTATCTAACGGTATGGGTTGCCCTATGCATCGTCGGTGGCATCATCGCCGGACAGTGGCTACCGACCGTCTTCGAAGCGATCGGTCGAATGCAGTTCGCACAGGTCAACCTGCCCGTGGGCGTGTTGATTTGGGTGATGATCATCCCCATGCTCGTCAAGATCGATTTTGGTGCGATGACTCAGGTCAAAAGTCAGTGGCGAGGTATCGGCGTCACGCTGTTCATCAACTGGCTCGTTAAGCCATTCTCAATGGCGCTGCTGGGCTGGGTATTCGTGCGGCACGTTTTTGCGCCGTGGCTTCCTGCGGCGCAACTCGACAGTTATGTGGCGGGCTTGATCCTGTTGGCGGCCGCGCCTTGCACCGCGATGGTATTCGTCTGGTCTCAGTTGTGTAAGGGCGATCCCTATTTCACGCTGTCGCAAGTCGCTTTGAACGACTCGATCATGATTATCGCCTTCGCACCGCTGGTAGCGTTGTTGCTCGGCCTGTCGGCGATTACCGTGCCCTGGGACACCTTGATTACATCGGTTGCTTTGTACATCATCGTTCCGGTAGCGCTGGCGCAAATCATCCGGCGGGCCCTGCTAACGAAAGGGCAGGATCATTTCCAACGTGTCGTTTCCTCGCTCGGGCCGTATTCGATTTGCGCGTTATTAGCGACGCTTGTTCTTCTCTTTGCGTTCCAAGGACAGGCAATTGTGCGCGAACCGTTGATCATCGCGATGCTGGCGGTCCCCATTTTGATTCAAGTGCTGTTCAACTCGGGGCTCGCATACCTGCTAAATCGCAAGCTCGGGGTAGCGCACTGTGTCGCTGGGCCGTCCAGCTTGATTGGAGCCAGTAACTTCTTTGAACTGGCCGTCGCAACGGCAATTAGCTTGTTCGGGTTTCAGTCCGGCGCTGCGCTCGCAACGGTCGTCGGGGTACTGATCGAAGTGCCCGTCATGCTGCTGGTTGTCGCAGTTGTAAACAGGTCCCAGCACTGGTACGAAGCGCAAAGCTAAGAACAATTTGACCGACAACCCATTGTTCGACACGATGCGAGATCGTCATCGATGCCCGGGGCAGGAGGATTCTTTGAATGCTGTCTGATCTACCCAATGTCAGTGCGCCGCATTTCGATGCACCTGATCGTCAACAAATCGAACCGTCGTCTCATTCCAGTCATCGCCCGAGAATTCTATTGCTATACGGCTCCTTACGACCGACTTCCTATAGTAGGTTGCTGACACTGGAGGCCGAACGAATTCTCCAGCAATTGGGTGCGGAGACCCGGCTTTTCGACCCGCGCGAACTACCCATTACCGACAGTGTGCCGGCGGATCACCCCAAAGTGGTCGAACTGCGCCAGCTCTCGGAATGGTCGGAAGGACAAGTTTGGTGTAGTCCCGAGCGTCACGGTACGTTGACCTCCGTATTCAAGAACCAGATCGACTGGATTCCCCTCGAATTCGGCGGCGTCAGACCGACTCAAGGCCGCACGCTGGCCGTGATGCAAGTGTGCGGTGGTTCGCAGTCGTTTAACGCGGTGAACGCCCTGCGCATTCTCGGTCGATGGATGCGGATGGTTACCATCCCCAATCAATCATCGGTCGCGAAAGCCTATCAAGAATTTGACGAGAATGGCCGAATGAAGCCTTCCGCCTACTACGACCGTGTGGTCGACGTGATGGAAGAGTTGATTAAATTTACCTTGCTCGTGCGCGATCGGTCAGCCTACCTGACCGATCGGTACAGTGAACGCAAACAAGCCCAGCCCGGGTTGGGTGCCACTTTAGTTGCCGCCGCAATGGAGCACGAAGGCGCAGACAGCGAAACCGACGATGCCGAACTCGAATGATAGGCTGACGCAGGTCGCAGTCTTGGTCTACGGCGACCGCCCTTGGAGACTCGTTTGACTGGCAAGCACAATGGCATCCCTGGCGATGCACGGGACCACGTTCGCATCTGGGCTTTGGCAATAGCCCAGTTGGTCTCCTGGGGGTCGGTCTACTATGCCTTCTCGCTGCTTGTGGTTCCGATGGAACGGACGATGGGCTGGGGCCGCACTGAAAGCAATGCAGCGCTGTCGGTTGGTTTACTCGTCTCGGGACTCGCCGCCTATCCTATCGGCATGTGGATTGACCATGGACATGGCAGGCGAATCATGGTCGCAGGATCCGCAATCGCCGCCGCCATGCTGTTGCTCTGGTCCCAGGCGCAAACCCTGCCGATCTTGTTCGTCGTTTGGATTGGCTTAGGCGTTGCGATGGCCGCGACATTTTACGACCCGATTTTTGCTGTGGTGACCCGTGACTATCCCACCACATTTCGAAGCAAAATCACGATCATTACTCTGGTAGCTGGCTTTGCGAGCACCATCTTTATTCCACTGACACAGGGTTTCGTGGATTGGTGGGGCTGGCGGCATGCATTGATCGCCCTGGCCGCAGCCAATCTTTTTATCGTGCTTCCTATCCATTGGTTTGCAGTCCCGCACCGGCAGGGTGCCCGGCCCACGCTCAGTGACACCCAAGCGGTTCGGACCGTGAGCCGCGCTGCCACCCGCCTAGCTTTGCGCACGCCGACGTTCTGGGCGCTGGTCGTATGTTTTACCGCTTACTACGCCACGTTTGCAGCGCTGACATTCCATCTGGTTCCGTTAATGACCGAGCGACGAGTGCCGGGTGCGATTATTTTGCTAACTATGGCGCTAATTGGACCTGCGCAGGTTTTCGCGCGCGCGATATGGTTCGCATTCGGTAGATCCGTCAAACCGAGTCACGTCGGTATCGCGGTGGTCACACTATTTCCAGTTTCGGTGGTGCTCCTCCTGGCAGCGGGAACCTCTTCCCTGGGCTTGTGCCTGTTCGCCATTTGCTATGGCGCGGCTAACGGCATGATGACAATTTTGCGCGGAACCATCGTGCAGGATTTGCTGTGGACCGAAGGGTACGGCGCGGTTAGCGGATTGCTTTCATTACCGTCTAACATCGCCAAGGGCATCGCACCAGTTTCTGCAGCGTTGATTTGGGCTTCCGGTCATCGGTATGCGCCGGTGGAATGGACTGTCTTGGCGGTCTCGCTGGTGTCCGCAGTCGCATTCATGTTCGCTACACGGTTCAGCGTACAGCGGCAACGCGACCAGTCTCTGGTGCCACAACCGCGATAGTCCACGCAAGCCGATGTGGCTACGCTCATCTGAGCTCCGCAGACCTTATTGCTTTGGCGCACCGGCGAGCACCCAGGTCAATACAACCTTCAAATCGGTGTCGCTGATCCCAGGGTTAGGCGGCATCTGGACCGTCCCCCACACGCCTGAACCACCGTTCTTGACCTTCTTCATCAACATGGCCATCGCGTTTGGGTTGCCCTTGTATTTCTCAGCCACGTCGCGATACGCTGGACCCACGACCTTATGGTCGGCCGCGTGGCAACTAAAGCACATATTTTTGCTTGCGATGCCCTGAGCCGTTGCAATGTCCACCTGCGCCTGGACCTGTCCCACCGAAAAGACACATGCCCCTATAACAAATATCCGTTTCATCTAGTTACCCCGAATAAAGAGAACCGTGCGAGTCCGCCTCGCACGGGTATCGCCGAAATCAAATGAAGCGTCGGCTCTTGAAGCTAACGGTGCGTTGATAATCTTCCATCGCCCCAACACGGCGCAGGTTGGCCCACGTGCCCTTGTAGTACGGAATAATGTTGCGGTCGGTCCAATCCGTGGTGACGTCTCCCTGGATACCGTTGACATAGCCGTACATCATGAACGTTTGGTTTCGTTTAATTTCGACCGCTGGATATGCCATCGCGTAGGTCGACCCGAAGTCATTGAAAACCTCCACGATATCGCCTGGGCTCAGGCTCAACTCCTTGGCGTCGTCCGGATTGATCTCCAGATACGCCATCGGGTATCGCGCGCGGATGAACTCGTTGTATTGATCGTGATAGGCGGTCTGCCAAACTTCATTGTTGCGTCCATTGTTAATCCAGAAGCGGTACTTCTTTTTTTGATCCGCAACTGTCTTGGGCAGGCCATTCCATGGTGCCGGTTTGAATTGCGCCCGGCCGTCCGGCGTGTCGAATTTCGAATCCGTGTACAGCATTTCTGTTCCGATGAGCTTTCCGTCCGTGTAGCTCTTGACCGGTAGCTGAACGCCGTTATTTCCGGCGGCAAGCAAGCGCTCGTACGTCACGAGATTGCCCGTCGGTCCGCCCTGACTGTCGATTTTCGGGACACCAGGCTGCCCCGCTCGACGAAAACCATCGTTGAATGCGTCTTCCTCCGTCTTCCAGTCAAACCCGTCGAATCGTGCCTCCATGGCAGTGTTGCCCTCCGCCTGATACATCGCCTTCAATGCGTTTGCCATCTTCGCGGCGATTAGTGCATCCGGCAGTGCACTGCCAGGAGGGTCCATAAATCTTTCGGATAGACGCATGCGGCGCTCGCCATTCATCGACGTCAAGTTCATCTCTCCAGGGTGAGCGGCTGGTAACAGAAGATGCGCTGCTTCCGCCAACTTCGTTGGGTAGAGGTTCACCGATGCAACAAAGAGGCCGCCTTTTGAAGTCGCGTCATAAATGACATTGACGAGGTCGGCGTCGGATGCGCCTTTCGCTTTCTGCATGGCTTCCTTGACGATTTGCGAGCGACGCAACACCGCTTCCCGGAGCGCTTCGGAGTTGTTGCTCGTCTGGAAGTTATTGCACGCCCACCACGTCATCACGCGGCCCTTGCCTTGAATGATTTGCTGGTCGATGTATATCTTCGAGTTGCCGGGGTAGGGGGGTCTCGTATAGCCCTCCTGATGGCCGCCCATGCGGACAACGCCGGTACCCCGCCTTCCGACGTTATGCGTGGCCAAAACGAGATCGACAAGCGACGATTGAATCAGATAATTGTCGTTGCCCCAGATGATCCCCTTTTCATACGCGTGCATCGTGCGTGGCAATTGTCCGGAGGACTTGGGCTTGTATGCCCATTCAGCCGCGGTGCGCAATTTTTCGACTGACACACCGGTAATCTTGCTCGTGTCGTCCAGCGACATCTGGTTGGTCTTGACTGCATCCTGAAAGCCGTTCGTATGCTGCGCAATGAAATCACGATCTATCCAGCCTTGCTGGACAACGTAAGTGAACAATCCATTGAACAGAGGGACATCAGTACCCGGCTCAATATCCAGATGGAGGACATTCGCCGATCCAGCCGCCTGCTCCGCGATGGCTATCGATGGCGTGCGCCTCGGGTCGACGAAGATAATCTTGGTTGTCGGCGTCGCCTCGCCCGGGAATCGCTGCTTTTTCTTATCCGCCGTTCCCCCCTGCAGGTTCGGTATCCAGTGGTTAAGGAAGTAATTGGTTTGCGTCTCGTAAGCGTTGTTTCCCACTGAGATGATGACGTCGGCCAACTGGGCATCTTCATAGGAGTTGTTCAGCTCGCCTATCCCCATTTCGCGCGTGGCATGACACTCCGAGTTGTACGCCGGGCGATTGTGAATGCGTACCATCGGCGTCTGCAGTGCAGTGAACATCAGCTTGCCCGTCGCCCAGGTATTCTCGAAGCCACCTCCGGCGCCACCGTGGTCAAACGCTGAGAAGACAAGGCCATCCGGACCGTCTTTGTCGAGTGTGTGTTTGAGCACGCCCGCGTAGAGAGCCATCGCACGGTTCCAGTCCGTGTCGACCCATTGGTCACCGATGTACAAGCGAGGATTCTTCAGACGCTCGCGCGTGAGCCCATTGGCGTTGTACATATACGTAGCCATCTTGCCGCCGCGCGTGGAACTCAGCCCGCTGTTCACCACGCATTGCTTATCGGGGACAATCATGATGTGGTGGCGGCTTCCGTCACGGTCGACCACCATGTTCGTCATTGCCGGGGTAAGCGTGACCGCGAGCGGCGGCAACTGTTTCGTGTAATCAAGACCGAGAGCATTGTCAGACGGCGCCCTGCCGCCCTCGACATTCTCGGGCCACTTGAACACGTTGTATCCGCATCCGACGATGCAGAAGTGGCAGGTCATGTTCGTGTGCTGCGCATTGACCGGCGGCAGTGTGATGCGATCGCCCTGGTTGTCCATGTCGTTCCCCTTCCTAGAGTACGTTCGCTTGCCGACCGTAAAGCATGCCGTCAATACCTGTCGCCGAAATCTTGCCGGTCTTTTCGTCATAGCTCAGACGAATGCGAGGCAAGTCTTCCGTGGCCTGCCCAGCGATCATCTGTCCGCCTTTCTCTGCATCGAACATGCTGTAGTGGCAGCCGCATTTGAAGGTATTGGTCTTCGCATCGAAAGCGACCGGACAGCCCATGTGCGTGCACATCATGCTGTACGCCACGATGTCATGGTCTGGGCCAACTCCGCCTAGCGTCGTTGTGCCAAGCTTTACCGCGAGACAGGGGGAGGACGCATCTGGGTAGCTGAACTGAAGAGGGGTTCCCACCGTCATTTGACTGGCGGAGGCCACAGGATTTGAGGGATACGGAAGCAGCGTGCGACCGGTGTTTTTGACTTGTGCCGGCGCGGCGTTCGCTGGGTGAACAATGACCGCGGCGGTTGCAGCAACGCTGCTACCGCCGATCTTCAAAAACGTACGGCGGCTGACGCAATCGTTAGACATGCCAACTCCTTGATACGCGGTGAGGTAACAGTTACTATCAAAAGCAGCAAGGCAAGGTCTATGCCAAATAGAAGAAAACCCGATGTGAAGCGGCACGCAACGATTCCACACCACTAGAAATATCGTTTTATGTTTCTAATTGGTAACGTATCAAAGGGACTGACAAATGGGCGGGTTACCGTTTAGTAACGGGCGCAGGAGGCTCATGCTGGCGGCCGGTGCGGGGTTGGCGATTGCGAGATTCGCGCGCGCCGAGCGCAGCCTTGTTGCACCGCAACGCAAGTTGCTCTTTGGGACGACGCCTGTTTTTCTCGACGACCAATTTCGCTTCTTGGCGAAATGGAGCGCACGGCTAGAAGATCAGTTGGGACAAGGCGTTCATTTCATTCAACGCGGAAGCTATCAAGAAATTACCGAACTCTTGCTCGCAGACCAGCTCGACGCTGCTTGGGTATGTGGCTACCCGTATGTGAGGCATGCTGATCGGATGAAGTTGCTAGCGGTCCCACAATATAAGGGCAATCCCTTATATCGGTCGTATCTCATCGTTCCGGCGTCCGACCCGTCGATAGCAAATATCACGCAATTGAGCGGCCGCATTTTTGCTTATAGCGATCCTCAGTCGAACTCTGGCTACTTGGTGCCAAGAACAGAACTTATCCGACATGGCATCGACCCACGTAGTTTTTTCGGCAAAGCATTTTTCACGTTCGCGCACCGCAAGGTCGTGGAGGCTGTGACCAGCGGCCTGGCGTCGGCCGGCGAAATAGACGGGTATGTGTTCGATACGTTGGCTAAGCAAAGTCCGGAGGTAGTCGAGGGGGTCAGAGTGGCATGGCAATCCCCCCAGTATGGATTTCCGCCCATCGTCGCCCGCCGCAGCTTGCCGCTTGAGGTCTACGCGCGTCTGCAAATGGCGTTACTGACAATGACGGAGGACACAGGCGGACGTGCCCTGCTGGAGCAACTGAATCTTGACCGATTCGTCATCGGTCAAGACAGTCTTTTTGATGGTATTCGTGGTCTCGTTAAGTTATCTGACACGATTCCAACTTGACGCCATCATGCTAAACAACGTCAGCTACCGCTTCAAAATTCCCTTGGCCTTGATGTTGGCAATTTTGCTCACGGAAATGGCGGTGACAGGCGTGCTTATTGCGCTATCGGTTTCCGACGCTCGTCGCAATCTCGAGAGCGGGGCTCAAAATCTCACGAAGGTCATCGCACTTTCTGTGCGTGATCTGATAGTCCGCGATGATTTGTTCCGAGTATTTGAAGTTATCCGCGCGCCGGTGTCTGCGAAAGAACCAGACAATCCGTTAAAGCAAGTTGTCGTATTTGACAGCACCGGACGCGTCTATGCGTCCACCGCCCCGAAGTTCTATGCGACGCTGTCCCATTCGTCTAAGTTAGGGGATAGCATGGATATGGCGATCGACTATCTGCAGGCGGGTTCCGGACCTTTCTACTTCAGCTTTCCCTCTGTTTTATCGAGTCAGGATATCGTCGCGGCGCAGAATATCACCGCGGGGGACGGCACTCGCCTCGGCTATGTGATTGCGACCTACGACACACAAAAATTGCGTGAGCGGATTGAGATACTGCTTCTACGTCTTGCTCTGCTCAACGTAGCCAGCTTGCTCGTACTTTTACCGTTGGGTTGGTGGTGGGGCAATCGCATGGCAACCCCGTTGCACCATTTGAGTCTTGCAATGACGCGCGTCCATAAAGAATCCACAGGCACTCTGAAACAGCAGGTCGCGTCAGGCGGCCAAGACGAGATTGGGCGCCTTTCCGCCAGCTTCCATGAAATGCTCGACGAGCTGTCTGAGAAACAGCAGCTTGAACGTGACATGGTGGCGGCAGAAAGACTGGCAGCCGTCGGTCGCGTTGCGGCCGGCATCGCGCACGAGATCAACAACCCGTTGGGTGGCCTGATTAATGCCGTCGACACGCTTGCGAAGCACGGTGCGCCTGACGGCCTGACAAGCCGAACTCTCGCGTTATTGGATAGAGGGCTCTCCCAGATTCGCGCTACCGTCAGCGCACTTTTGCTCGAGGCCAGGCTCGATTCGCCGTCGCTCAGTCCAGGCGATTGGGAAGACCTGCGGCTATTGGTCGAACCTCAAGTCGCATCGAAGTCGATACATCTTCTATGGATTGTTCCAACCGAGGCGATCACATTGCCTTCACATCTGGTACGACAGTTGGTCCTCAATCTGCTTTTGAATGCAGTGAAGGCCGCCGAAACGGGTGGTGGCGTCCGGTGTGTTGCTTCAGCACACGCCGGCGAACTGCGCATCACGGTTTCTAACAGCGGTGAACATATCCCCGAGGAAGTAATCAGTCATTTGTTTGAGCCCTACTCCCCGTCGCAGAGGAGCCACAATGCTCAATCGCACGGACTGGGTCTTTGGGTCACTTACCAGATCGTGAGTCAGTTGTGTGGCACCGTTACTGTCGCCAGCGAACCGGGCGACACCATCTTCACAGTCGTACTGCCCGTCAAAGAAGGAGATGCGCCATGAGTGACTGTCGGGTATGTCTGGTAGAAGACGATCTCGTCATGGGCGAGTCGATCGTGGAGCGTTTCAGCCTGGAAGGCTTCGGGGTGGATTGGCATACAAAAGCGGCTACCGCATTCGAGGCTATTCAATCTACAACGTACGGCGTGATCGTCAGTGATGTCCGTCTCCCGGATTTCTCTGGCGATGACCTATATCTCAGGCTAAGCAAGGCCATGCTGAACATGCCGCCTTTCGTGCTGGTTACGGCATATGCGTCTATCGACAATGCGGTCGAGATGCTCAAGGCAGGCGTCTCGGACTATGTCACGAAGCCGTTCGATATTGGCGAGCTGGTTCAAAAGATCCGTGCTCTTGCCGCTCTTAACATCCCGGAGATAGCTCTGCCAGCTCATGGGCCACTGGGTCTGTCACTCGCCATGCGAAGGCTTGCGGCAACAGTGCCTCGCGTGGCCAAGCGAGCCTCATCGATATTGGTTACGGGCGAGTCGGGTTCAGGGAAGGAAGTCCTTGCACGTCACATCCATGACGTCGCAGCCGAAGGTAAGGACGAGCCTTTTATTGCCGTGAACTGTGGGGCAATACCCGAGACGCTCATGGAAGCGGAGTTCTTTGGGCACGAGAAGGGTGCGTTCACAGGTGCTGATCGGCAGACGAAGGGGCTCTTCGAACTTGCCCATGGCGGAACACTTTTCCTCGACGAAATTGGCGATTTGCCGCTCCCTATGCAGGTCAAACTTCTTCGCGTGCTGCAGGAAAAGCGAATTCGTCGGGTTGGTGGGGAACACCAATTTGCGAGCAACTTCCGCCTGGTCTGTGCCACACAATCCGACCTAAGCGGACTCGTCGCCGCTCGACGCTTTCGGGAAGACCTCTTCTATCGACTAAACGTCATTGCCTTGCACGTTCCGCCACTGCGAGAACGGGCCGAGGACATTCTATGGATCGCCCGAAATTACCTCACCTACCATGCGGCTAGCGTAGGCGAGAATGTTAAGCACCTTCATCCCGCAACTGAGGCGGCGATCGTGTCGTTCGGATGGCCCGGCAATGTCCGAGAACTCAGAAACAGGCTTGAGCGCGCTTGCCTGATGTCGAGTGGCAAAGTCATCATGCCAAACGACATCTTCCCTGAGCGGTCCTTCGACCGAGGGGCCGAGCCGGCAAGTGTCACATCACCCACGTTATCCGCTTATCTCGACCGTTGCGAAATGCTTTATATCAGCGACACGTTACTGCAACACAATGGTCGAATCGCTGAAACTGCTGCTGCTCTCGGCATCTCACGCAAGAGTTTGTGGGAGCGTATGCGCCGACATCAGGCCGCGAACGTCGAACTGTCGGTCGGCAAGATAGACGACTGCCGGCCCGATGAGAATGGCAAGTAAATCGGTCGTATCGGACGAAAATTGATGCCACGGGAGCGTTGATTTTGGCGCGACCTAAGCGTTGTACCTCGCGCGTGCCGAAGCAAGCGGTAGATCCGAAACCACCGGCTGACTCTCAGAACGTTTGCCAATCGTCCGTAGCCGTGTGCGCCGGCACAGCAGAGGCAATTTTTCTCTGGACCACTTTAGTCTTCGGCTTGAATTCCGGACGGGTCACGCTTTTGGGGCGGTCCTCACCGCGACGCTCGGTCGCGGCCTGTGGGATCACGGTTGCGGCGGGACGTTCGACCCGGGTCGCGCCTTGCGACAGTTTGAACACCGCGACAACTTCAACCAATTGCCGTGCTTGTGCCTTCAGACTTTCGGCTGCTGCCGCACTCTCTTCCACTAACGCCGCGTTCTGCTGCGTGACTTGGTCCATCTGCAGCACGGCCTCACTCACCTGCGCCATCCCGATGTTCTGTTCGGCGCTGGCGGCACTGATCTCGGTCATGATGTCAGTGACGCGTTGAATCGAACTAACGATGGACACCATCGTCACGCCGGCTTGATCAACTAGCGTCGTTCCTTGGTCAACCCGCGTGACGCTGGCGGTGATCAAGGCTTTGATGTCCTTGGCTGCGTTGGCGCTACGCTGCGCCAGACTGCGCACCTCGCTGGCGACCACGGCAAAACCGCGGCCCTCTTCGCCGGCTCGCGCAGCTTCCACGGCAGCATTGAGCGCCAAGATATTGGTCTGAAAAGCGATGCCTTCGATCACGCTGATGATGTCCGCGATTTTCTTCGAGCTGTCGTTGATGCCCTTCATGGTCTCCACCACCTCGCCGACCACTTGGCCACCCTTGAGTGCGACCGTGCTGGCGCTAAGCGCCAACTCGTTGGCTTGCTTGGCATTCTGCTGGACCGCGCCGGAAAGTTGCTCCATCGATGCAGCCGTTTCTTCCAGGGCACTGGCTTGTTCTTCCGTCCGGCTGGACAGATCCAGATTACCCTGCGCAATTTGCGCACTCGCGATCGCCACCGCGTCGGCATTTTGGCGCACATCCGAGACCACGCGCAACAAGCTGTCGCGCATGGTCATTAGCGATGCCATCAGACTATTCGTGTCGCCGGGCCGCAGGTCGATGTTGACGCTAAGGTCGCCAGCGGCGACACTCTTTGCCAAGTCCGCGGCGATCCCCGGCTCGGTTCCCAACTGTCGCGTCAGGCTACGCGTGAGCCCAATCCCGATGCCTATGCCAACTAAGGCGGCGCAAAGCATCATCAGCAGCATCATATTGCGGCTGTCCACATACAGCTCAAGGCTGGATGCAGCACCCTCCTTACCTTTTTCTTCCTTCAGGTCCGACAAACCGTTCATGATCCCGTCAACCTGGTTGACCTTCTGGGCGAATTCGCCGAACAAATATTGCGTCAACTGATCGTGGTCTTCGGGTGTGGCGGCGGCAGTCTTGGCCTCCATCTTGCGGACGGTCTGGGCGTATTCCCCCCAGGCTTGTTCCAGTGCGGCGAATCCGGCTTTCCCCTGCTCCGACCAGAACAACGGTTTGGCCTTATCAAGACTTTCGCGCGTCAGGGCCAAGTCCTTTTCGCTTTCCGCAAGGAAGCGCGTGCGTTGCTCATTGGTGGCGGCCAGAATGGCATTACGCAGCGATTGACCAACGTGTAGCAGGTGGACGTCCGCCTGTTTTGTCAGGAACAAACCGATCATGTCCCTTTGATACATCTTTGCGCTCTCATCGCTCATCAGGCTCATATTGCGAATGCCGATGGTGCTGACGGCAGCCCCGATGGCGCACACCAAGATAAAGGCGCTGACCAGCTTGGTGCCCAGTTTCATATGGCTTAAATTCACGATGTCGTGATCCTGAGTAGAGGAAAGGTACCTTGTCGTCGTAAAACAATCCGTTCCCGCTAAGCCAAACTTGCACACCCGATTTACTGGGTCGCGAGGGCACCTTTGCCCAAGTCGGATGCCAATCGCTGATGCAGCATCCGTTTTCGCCTTTTACCGGAAGCCGAGTATTGGTAGAGATTCGATTTTTGGCAATCGCCCGAAATGTGCACAAATCGGACATGGCCACGCGGCAACGTTGTCCGCCATTTATTTTTTAAAAGGCAACCGTTATGACCGTCGCATAACTCCATGCCTTTGTTGCATTGAAGCAGGCCGCGCGGATCTGGCCGCAAGATTCCTCCCGTGGCAGGTTGTGCGTTACAGGCGGGTGTGAAACTGGAGAATTCGAGCAGAAGCGCACGCGTCGAAGATAGCGTCGCTTGTGCGAAGGCTATCGGCAAGCGGCTTGGACGTGGTCCCGTGCTCTCGTTGACGAAGCAGCGTGTGGTGCTGGAGCACCTAGCCATGATCTTCCACGGGGCTATTTGCAGGCCCGAGGCCAGCCTATGCCGTTACTCAAGATCCTCACAGGCATGAAACCGCCAAAAAATCTGTTTCTGCGCTAATTTTATCTACGCTAACATGATGGTGTGATAGCAAGCCACCGGTGCCATGCCTTCAGAAAACACTGCGTCTGATTTCCTCCTCTCCGGCGTTGCACTCCGCGAGTCTCTTTATAGAGGAGAGCCCGCATTTGAATTGAAGATGCTGCCATCCTCTCATCAGGATCCGGCCAAGGAGCAACTCAGTGATCGAGACTTCATGGCGTGGCTCCCAATTGACTTCCTGAACGGGACCATAGAGGTCGATGTCGCCAGCGACTTGGCGTCAGACGCGCCCGACTATGCGCGGGGTTTTATTGGGCTTTCATTCCGCATTGACGATGGTGGGCGATTCGAGAGCATTTACCTGCGCCCGACCAACAGTTTGGCTGACGACCAGGTTCGACGGAATCACACGGTCCAATATGCTGCCTACCCAGACTTTAGGTTTGCCCAACTTCGAACTGACTCACCGGAGAAATACGAAACTTATGCCGATATCGCTCTCGGGCGATGGATTCACATGAAGATTGTCGTGGACGGCGAGCGGGCGCAACTCTACCTCGATCACAGCGATAGGCCGGCGTTTCTCGTCAATGACCTCAAATTCGGGAGCACGCAGCGCGGTGGCATCGGCGTCTGGATCGAATCCGGCACGATTGCGCATTTCAAAAACCTGCGCGTCACGAATTTCAACTAAGGCTGCGAGCGTTCATATCGAATTGGGAACGCGGCCGCTGAAGGCGCAGCCAGTCGGTGGCTGCACTTTCGATTCTACGAAGGTAGACGATGCGACCCAGGCCGACGATGCGGGCTCTCTCCTAACGCAGATTTTCTCTGCGCTAACATGTCTTTGATTTCGGTAGTGCGACCGGCGGGAAGCTATCCTCCAACTAGCCGCTTTCAACCAAGCACATTGTGTGCTTCGTGCATTACTCTGGTTTTTTACGTGTCCGGGAACCTACCGAACTTTTTGTATCGTAGGTGACGCCGTGGTGTTCCAGATAATCTCGAATTAGTTGCCGAGCCACCTGTGATGGCGTCAAATCCTGACTCGCACACAAGGTTTCGAACGCTTCCTTCTTTACTGGGTCGATCAAGATCGTGAGCCGAGCGCTTTTTGTTTCCATGGTATCGAACCGATTTTTGATGATGATTTAATTATTATGCACAGCACCCTGAGAGTCATTAGCGCAGCGCACAAAACGCCTAACCTATTCTGCCCGCCGCGCCTCGTGTCGTCCCTCAACTAGTCAGCCGGCGCCAACTCACTGCTTTGCACTTTTTACAAATCAGCGGTGTTCGCATTCATTGAAAATTGCCCCCAAAGATCGGCAAAAGCGACGATCACGGCAGCTCGTTGCACTAGAGCTATCGGCGTAGACGTAGGTCGTCGACCAGCGGCACGATCGCTAGCACCAACAACACCGCAGACAGCGGAATCGTCGAAGCATAGCCAATGTGTTTGAACCCCATTGCGCCCACCACACCACCGGCAAAGAACATTGCCAGCATTGTTCCGTGCACTTTCAGCTTTGCCCGGTTTGCCAGTACGAAATGCGCGGTCGCATCGACGTTTTCGGAGTTCCAATAGAAGAGCTTACCGAGCTCGATACCAATATCGGTCACGATGCCAGTCATATGGGTTGTGCGAATCTCGGCGCCGGACAGTTTGGTAATCATCGCGTTTTGCAAGCCCATGATGAAGCATAGAAGCACCACGGTCAGTGGCACGAATAGCGCTTCCTGCAACGCCAAATGACTGCCGAGCAAGCCAAAACACAACAGTAGTATGGCTTCGACCAGCAACGGCGACGCGTATTGACTATTCATTCGCCGCCGACCGCCCCAGTTGACGAGCACCGCGGAACAGGCGGCGCCGAACGTGAACGAGATCAAGGAGCCGATGCCAGCCAAAACCAACGAGAGGTCACCCAAAGCCGTTTGATCGGCAATCGCGGATATCACGCCGCTCATGTGTGACGTGTATTGTTTGACGGCGAGAAAGCCCCCGGCATTGGTAGCACCCGCTACAAAAGCAAGGGAGAACCCAAGCTGCTTGTTGGCCTCGGCAGTCCGGTCTTTTCCTGTCAATGTTCGAAAATATTGCGCTGGCATCAAGTGTCGACTCGTCATTTCACCTGTCTACACAAATTTCAGTGCATTCCTGCAATCGGCCCGCGGGAGGATGCTCGCGCGTTACGTCGGGGCATGTTGCCGCAGTGTCTGGAATCGGATCAGGAAAGCTGGTAACATGATAACGCAGTTATCATCGATTGGTAATCAGATGCACTGTACGAAATGCCTTCATCGACCGAGGGGGAATGCCGATGGACCACCTTTTGGTAATCCATTATGTCCTGCTGGTCGTCGCCGGTTGGTTGGTCCTCGGTATCTTGGGGCTTCTCAACTTGCGCCGCACCGTGATCGTGGCGCATGTG
>Ga0265338_10001700_pt1 | contig 34935 bp, 25 predicted proteins | sample 42126metaG_FD_193579 | JGI IMG/M metagenome (GOLD analysis project Ga0265338, IMG submission 193579) | Rhizosphere microbial communities from Carex aquatilis grown in University of Washington, Seatle, WA, United States - 4-21-26 metaG | ecosystem: Host-associated > Plants > Roots > Rhizosphere...
GCCGCGGTGACCGCAGCCCTGGTCGCTCCGGTGACTGCATTTGAGACCGGCGTAAACCGCTGGCAGACGATGAGCACATGGCCGGTGGCCCCGGCGATGAAGCCGCTGTATCTCGAGGCGGGATTCAAACTGAGCTTTGAGGCTGGATCGTCGAACTCCGCTAACACCGCTAACACCACTACTTTTGACGAGTACATCTCCGACCCTGCGCATCCGGTGCCTTACCGCGCGCGGCCGTCTCAACCGATTGGCTACGCGCCGCCTCTCACCTGGGCGCAATGGCTGGTTGACGATCAGCGCGAGGCTTCGGGACGCACCGACGTGCTCAGCTACACCACGGATGTACTCACAGCGCTCGTGCACATTCTCGGCCAGCCGATTGCGAACCTGGTCGCGTCTACCAGTGGCACCGACTCCGACTGGGTGGTCAAGCTCATCGATGTTTATCCCGACCAGGTGGCCGACCATCCTGAAATGGGAGGCTACCAGCTTGCCGTTGCCATGGACATCTTCAGAGGCCGCTATCGCGAGAGGCTGGCAACTCCCAAGCCTATTGAACCGGGCAAGCCGCTCGCCTACCGATTCAATCTGCCGCCTACGGACCACGTCTTTCTGCCCGGCCATCGCATCATGGTACAGGTGCAGTCAAGCTGGTTCCCGCTCTATGATCGCAATCCGCAGAGTTTTGTGCCGAATATTTTCTGGGCCAAACCGGAGGACTACAGGAAGGCCACGCAGCGCGTCTACCATGCGCCGGGCGAGGCCAGCGCGGTGGAACTGCCGGTGGTGAGCGAGTGAATGAGAGAAAGAGTGAATGAGGGAGCTGAGAACTTCGCTGCGCGGGTTCGCCTACAGCCCCAGCACGGCCCGCTGCGCCGCAAAGACTTCCTTCAGTCCCGCCTCGGCCAGATCGATAAGCCCATTCAAGTCGGCGCGCGAGTACGAACCTTTTTCGGCGGTCGCCTGCGTCTCGATCAGACCGCCGTCCTCAAGCATCACCACGTTCATGTCCACCTCGGCCTGCGAGTCTTCTTCGTAGCAAAGATCAAGCAGCGCCGCGCCGCCCACAATTCCCACTGAGGTAGCCGCCACCAGTTGCTTCATCGGCAAGGCCTTCAGCGTGCCTGCCTTCACCAGCGCGTCCAGAGCCAGTCGCAGCGCAACTGCCGCGCCGGTAATCGCCGCCGTCCGAGTGCCTCCATCGGCCTGGATCACATCGCAGTCAAGGATGACGGTCCGTTCGCCGAGCGCGTGCATGTCGACAACCGAGCGCAGGCTGCGGCCAATCAGTCTTTGGATCTCGTGAGTCCGCCCGCCGATCTTGCCCCGCTCGCTCTCTCTCGGCGTACGCGTCAGCGTGGAGCGCGGCAGCATGGAGTACTCAGCCGTCACCCACCCGCGCCCCGAGTTGCGCAGCCAGCCCGGCACGCCCTGCTCCACCGTGGCACAACAAAGCACCCGCGTATTGCCGCAGGCCACTAATACGGAGCCCTCGGCGGTCTGCACGTATCCGGGAGTGAGGGTGAGGGGCCGAAGCTGGTTGGCGTTTCTGCCGCCGGGGCGAAAAATGGCTTGCATAAGGGAATTCTAAGTTAGCCGGGTCCTTAGCTGCTCGTCTCTCGTCGCGTTCCCGCAATGGGAATCGCTTCCGATCTCGGTCCATTCCGGGACACGGCGCGCATACCGCTCAAAACAAAGGCGTTCGTCGTTCACTGTTCGCGCCATGAGTTCCATTATGGAACTCGCTCCAGGGGCATCTCCAAACGCAATCCGCTTCGAAAGCTTGTCTAAAGTACTTCCAATCAATGATTTAACCGAACTGTCCGAGTTTGGCACACCACGTGTATAGAAACAGGACAGTTCCATGATGAAACAGGGAACAGGGAACAGGGAATAGGGAATAGGGAACAGGGAACAGGCGAAATGACTTCACGAACCACGATCCACGAAGCACGATCTATCACGCATGATTACCGATCCACCGCTTTGAAAGGCAAGGCCATGAACGACACGGGACTCATTGAATTCGAGCAATTCGAATCAGCTCCATTCGCCATCAATTCAGCTACCTCGACGCAGCATCCTGAACTGGAGAGACTGCTGGGCAGCGACACCGTGGCCGCACTGGCTCACGATGCCCGCAACCTCATCACCGCCCTCGGCCTTTACTGCGACCTGCTTGACGAACCCGGCGTTCTGGCTCCGCCTTTCGCTCACTACCGCAATGAACTGCGGCTGGTTGCTGCGGCCGGCCGCCGCCTGGTTTCGAAACTCGCTGCCCAAGGCGAGCTCAACTGCGGAGTGCCCGTCGCGGCCCTGCCCGATCTCCCTTTTGCAGGCCCTGCTACGCCCTGGCTGTTTCCGGTTCCCGACGAAGCTTCTGGCCTGCTGCCTGAGAAAGATGCCCACCTCATCCAGGAACGGTCAACATACCTACGATTCGACGATGAGTTTACCCCCGTCCCCATTACCAATCTGGCTGCGGAACTTCTGGCCAACCGTAACCTGCTGGCGGCACTCGCCGGTCCCGGAATCGCCGTCACCGTCGACGCCGAAGGAGGCGCACGCGGCATCCAGCTTACCGCCGAAGACCTCACCCGCATCCTGGTCAACCTGGTCAGGAATGCAGCCGACGCAATGCCTTCAGGAGGCCGCATCCATATCAGCCTGACCGAGATCAGCCTGACCGAGGTAAATGCAATTGGGACCAAACCAAACGACCAGCCTGTCGCCAACGGGGACCCCAACCGACTGGTTCTCACCTTTGACGACAACGGCCCCGGCGTCTCGCCCGATCTCCTCGACAAGGTCTTCGAGCGCGGCTTCACCACCCATTCTCCAACTCGCCCCGGCGAGAGCTGGGCGACCTTTCACCGCGGATTGGGCCTGGCCATCTCCCGCTCCATCATCGAGTCGGCGTACGGCCGGATCGAAGTTACCAATCGGCCCGGCGGCGGCGCGCGATTCCTGATCGAGCTGCCGGCTATTTGATGGCGCTCGTCCCAATGACTGATTTTTTCTGCCGGCGGCATGGTCCCCCGGTATCAACAGTGATCTTCAACATTCTTTGAACGCGTGCGAGGCGAATACAATGCTCACAACAGTCTTCAATACAAGGTCCATGGAAATGATTCCTCAAGTCGCCGAGCCGGCGTCGCGGCTGCACCTGCTGGTGGTCGACGCAGACCCGGCAGTGCGCTCGGCCTGCGCCGAGATCGCAGCCAGCCTGGGCTACGCTGTCGAGAGCACCGGCGATATGGGCCACGCGCGGGTGCAGTTGCGCGGCAAGGCTGCCGACATCCTGCTGGTTAACCTGCCCTACGGTACGAGCACTGGCATCGATCTCGTCTCCGAAGTCAAGCTGCTCTATCCTGACACCTCGGTCATTGCCATGACCGCTTCAGGCTCAGTCAACGCCGCGGTCGAGGCCATGCGTTGCGGCGCTTCCGACTACCTCACCAAGCCTTTCGCCGTCGACGAACTCTCCACGGTGCTTGAACGCGCCGCCCGCAACCACCGCGCCGACACTGAGAGCCGCGTGTTACGCGAGCGCCTGCGCCTCTCTGAGGGCCTGGGCTCCATGATTGGCCGCTCGCCCGAAATGGACAAGCTCTACCGCATCCTCTCCAAGGTTGCCCAGAGCACGCACCCGGTGCTGGTTCTTGGCGAAAGCGGAACCGGCAAAGAGTTGGTGGCTCGCACCATTCACGCGTATGGCCCCAACGCCAACAAACCCTTTTTGCCCGTTGACTGCGGATCGCTGGTGCCCACGCTCATTGAGAGCGAGCTGTTCGGCTACGTGAAGGGAGCCTTCACCGGCGCCAATCACAACAAAGACGGTCTTCTGGTCTCGGCCGAGGGCGGAACGGTTTTCCTCGACGAGATCGGCGAGCTTACGCTCGATCTGCAGGCCAAGCTACTGCGCTCTTTGCAGGAGAAAGAGGTTCGGCCGGTCGGCGCTACACATCGCATCCCCATCAAGGCGCGCATTGTGGCCGCCACCAACCGCAACCTGGCCGATATGGTCGAAAAGGGAACCTTCCGCAAAGACCTCTTCTACCGCCTCAACGTGGTCAATTTGCGGCTGCCTTCGCTACGCGACCGGCGCGAAGACATTCCGCTGCTTGCGGCGCACTTTCTTGACCGCATCAGCCGCGACCATGGCGCCAAGTTCACTCTTTCCGATGAAGCCCTGCGCACCATGATGCGCTATGACTGGCCGGGCAATGTTCGCGAGCTCGAAAACAGCGTGGAGCGCGCCTGCGCCCTCTCATCGGGTCCCATTCTTCACCTGGGCGACCTGCCCACGCAGCTCCAGAATCGGGGCCTTGAGTTCGGCAGGGACCAGAATGCCGAAGCCCGCAATGGCGGTGCCGCGGGCGATGCGGATCAGCCGGCCAATGGCGTTGCAGTCAAGCCTCTGGCCGATCTTGAGCGCGACGCCATCCTCGGCGCGATCCGCGCACTCAACGGCGACAAGCTGCAGGCCGCGCGCCTGCTCGGCATCGGCAAAACCACGCTCTATCGCAAGCTCAAAGAGTATGGCATCGCCGACCCGATGGGCGAAGAGTGACTAGCTATTAGCTGTTAGCTTCAGGGTTACGCTGCCGGCCTTCCGAACACAACCACAACTTGCCCGTTTCGAGACGGGAGAGCCAATAGCCAGCACTATTTTGCTACCAGCTACCGGCTACCAGCTACCAGCTAAAAGCTAAAAGCTAAAAGCTAAAAGCTAAAAGCTTACAAACAAGGATCCGAAACAGAATTCAGCATGACATTCAGGAGGAACGACAATGAGCATTCTAATGGTGACCGGAGTGGAAGGCGCACGCAATTGCGCCGATGCGGTAGCGAAACAACTGGGAATGGAAGTGGAAGTGGCCGAAGGGCGCAGGAGCGCAGTAAGCGCGTTGCGCCGCGGCGAATTTCAGGCGGTGGTGATCGACGAGTCGCTGGCCGAGTGCGATCCCGCGGCAGCCGACGCCATCTGCGAGCAGGCCGGCCTCGCCATCCCTCTGCAGATCAACTTTGCCCTCTGGGGCGCGGCTCGCCTGGTGCGCGAGATTCGCTCCGCGCTGCACCGCCGCGAGCGCGAGCAACTGCTGGCCCGCCGCGCCGCCTCGGCAGTCATCGAAGCCGAGCTCAAATCCACTGTGGCCGGGTTGCTGCTCAACTCTGAACTCGCGCTCAATGGCGGTAATCTGCCGCCGCTGGTCGCCGAAAGGCTGCGCGTGGTCGCCGATCTGGCCGGCAGTTTGCGCAGCCAGCTCAACGCGCCCGCTGCCCCGGCCGCCGTCCGCCCTGGCCTCAGGGGTACTGCCGCCGCTTAAGCCCGCCTGGGTCGGCTGACCATCGAGCGCCCGGGCTGCGGCATCGATTCGTCCCCGCAACCCCGGCGCTGGCCTCGTCCAAAGTTTCTTTGCGTTGCACGCGCAGACTGCCCTTCGCCCGCGCATTACCCGGGTTGAAGGATTCAAAGCCGGGGCCTGACCCGCCCCGGCATCTTTTCTGCTCGTGCCGAATCGCTGGCCCTTAGCGCTGCCCCCGAAGGGCGCTAATCTGAATTCAGCATGAAAGACTCCGCAGTTCTTCTGATCGACTGCCCTGACCGCAAGGGCCTGGTGGCCCGCGTCTCCGGCCTGCTGTACGAACACGACGCCAACATTCTGCACGCCGACCAGCACCAGGACCACGACCAGGGCCTTTTCTTCATGCGCGTCGAGTTCAGCTCCGAGTTCAGCCCTACAGGTGGCGACTCTTTGGGCGATACCGGAGGCCCAGCGAGCCAGTCGAACTCGAACGAGACCGGCCTTGAAAAATTCCGTGCCGCCTTCGCGCCGCTTGCCGCCGAACTCAATATGCGTTGGAAGCTCGCATCGAGCACACGCCGGCCTCGCGTGGCGCTCTTCTGCTCGCAATACCTGCACTGTATGGCCGACCTGCTGCACCGCTGGCGCACCGGTGAGCTCCACTGCGACATTCCGGTCATCGTCTCCAACCACAGCGCAGTTCAAAACCTCGCCGCCTTTTACGGCATCCCTTTTGAGCACACGCCGGTCACTGCGGCAACCCGTCCCGATGTCGAGGCGCGGCAGTTCGAACTGCTCGAGCGCCACGGAATCGAGTTGGTAGTCCTCGCGCGTTACATGCAGATCCTCTCGCCCAGCTTTGTCGCCCGCTACCCGGCGGCCATCATCAACATTCACCACTCGTTTCTGCCCGCGTTCACCGGCGCGCGTCCTTACCACGCGGCTCACGCGCGCGGCGTAAAGCTCATCGGCACTACCAGCCACTACGTTACCGAGGTGCTCGACGACGGGCCCATCATCGAGCAGGACGTGGCCCACATCTCGCACCGCGACCAGGTGGAAGATCTCGTGGCCCGCGGCCGCGACTTGGAACGTATGGTGCTGTCGCGCGCCGTGCGCTGGCATCTCGACCGCCGCATTCTCTGCTACGGCAACAAGACGGTGGTCTTCGATTAAGGCAGGGAACAGCGAAATAAGGGGACATGATATCGTGTCCCCTTATTCCCCCCTATTACTCCTCACAATGAATCCTAAGAAGCATTTCCAGATCGCCCTGCATGTATTCCTGGTGGCTGCCCCCATCGATTTTGGATCAGGAGAATCGTCATGAGAATGTGCGAGATCAGGAGGCCCGGCACCACGGTTACGCTAATCAGCCAGCCAACTCCCGTGAGAGAAGTCCAGAGGCGCAAAAGCATTGCCCCGCTCTGGGCAGCAACGGTATCGGCGAAGCCGACGATGTTAAGCACCCAGACGAGCGCTATGCACCACGGCGCTTTGATGCGCATGCTCACAATTGCGGCAATCGCAAGCACAGACACGGTCAAATCGCCAAAGCCGGTGAACAAAGCCCAGCCTGAAGCGGGATCCAGACCGCTGAGCCCCGGATGCAGATACGATGCTCCCAGGAAGCGGAAAACATGAACAAAAGCGATGGCGGTCAGTGCGTCCAGCAGCGGCGCCCGCACAAGCCGGGGATAGACGTAGATCACTGAAATCAACCCCAACGCTATATAGTCAATCAGCATCTGCGATGCGAGAACAAAAAACCGAGTCATTTCTGCCTCATTGGATTCAGGACGAAAAGCGGCTAAATCCCTCTGAATGATCTCCCATCTGTCAGCGTCAGTGTACGGCAGGTGGCGCACCCTAAAATTTTTAATCTCATAGGCGGGACATGATACTTATTGACTAATGACGCACCCGCCAAAACCAAAATCGAAGCCTCCATTTCCGTTCATCGTGGAAGCGCTCGCGACTTTGAATCCCGAGGTGCGGCGGATGTTTTCGGGCTTCTCGGTCTACATTGGCGATCGCATCGTCTGCATGCTTCGCGACCACGTGAAGTCTCCCCGCGACAATGGCATCTGGCTGGTTCTCTCTGAAGGCACCGACCCCGCTGATCGATCGTTGCGTCGCGAGTTTCCTTCGCTTCGCAAGATCGAGTTGCTGGGCGGTGCGATCGGCCATTGGCTTCTGATTCCGAGCGACGGGCCTGACTTTGAGACTGAAGCAATGCATGCGTGCGAATTGCTCTTGCGCCGCGATCCGCGGCTGGGGCGAGTGCCGAAGTCGAGGAAAAGCAGGGAATAGAGAGTAGCCGATAGCCAGTAGCGAAAAGTATTGGCCGCTGCATCTGAAATGTTCCTCGGCCGTCCCTACGGTCCGCAAGACAGTGCGCGCGCGGTAGGAGTTGATTATCCCGGCGAATGTCTCATACAGGTGCCATCCCGCCCGCGCGGTTCGGATATAGTGTCTTGTGGCGCGGATGTGCCCGTGCGCACGACTTGAAATTTTTCGCGGCCGATTATGCCGCGCAAGGAGAGAACGATGGCGATTTGGGGCAAAACAGCGGATGGAACGGCAGTGGAGATTTTCACGCTGAAGAGCGGCGACATTGAAGTACGCGTGATGGCGTATGGCGGGCACCTGGTGAGCGTGAAGGCGCCCGATCGCAACGGGAAGATCGCCGACGTGGTGCTCGGATACGACGATCTTGCTACATATTTGAAGGTTCCCAACTCCTACATTGGCGCGTTGATTGGGCGGTTTGGCAACCGCATCGGCTTGGGCAAGTTTTCGCTGGGCGGCAAGACTTACCAGATTCCGCAGAATAACGGCGTGAACGCGCTGCACGGCGGCCCGGTGGGCTTCGATCGCTACGTGTGGAATTCGCAGGAAGTCGCGGGCGGCGTGGAGTTCACGCATGTTAGCCCCGATGGCGATATGGGCTTTCCGGGAACGCTGACTGCAAAGGTGAAGTACACGCTGGCGGGGAATACGCTGCGGCTTGATTACTCAGCGACCACCGACAAAGAGACTGTGGTGAACCTGACCAACCACGCCTATTTCAATCTGCGCGGCAACGATGACGGAAACATTCTGGGACACAAGGTGCAACTGAGCGCCGATCACTACACGCCGGTGGATTCGGGGCTGATTCCTACTGGCGAAGTTGCGCCGGTGGCTGGAACACCACTCGATTTCCGCACGCCGCACGTGGTGGGCGAGCGCATTGACGATGAATTTGAGCAGATGGTGCTGGGTAATGGCTACGATCACAACTTTGCGGTCAATGGCGAGCCCGGAACGCTTCGCCATGCTGCAACGGTGGTTGAGCCTGAGAGCGGACGCAAGCTGGTGGTTGAGACCACCGAGCCCGGCGTGCAGTTCTACGCTGGCTACTTCCTCGATGGGTCTTTCACGGGGCGGCACGGGAAACCCTACGCCAGGAACACGGGCTTCTGCCTTGAGACGCAGCATTTTCCTGACACGCCGAATCATCCCGAGTTTCTGAGCGCTGCGCTCAAGCCGGGCGAGACTATGCACTCGACTACGACGTTTACGTTTGGGGTGGAGTAAAGTCGGCGAGTCAGCAAGTCAGCGAGCGATTGTGGTCTCCCTGGTCCCCAATTGCGAGGGGCCGGGCGCACCCTCGGTGTGGTCTTGAATGAGTCTCCGAGATCGGGGCCACCCGCCGTCAAGTAGATACCCCTATTCCGGATTTCTCGGATTTCCCTGTCCCTGGATTTCTGTCCCAGGATTTCTCAGGACGGAATCGCCGCCAACTTCAACGGGAAAGTTCCGAATCGCATTCTCGTCTGACGCTCTCTGGGCAATTGTGGTCTACCGAGATGGCTGCTTTTCTCAAGTTACTCGCTCGCGCGGGATCACTTTGGGAAGTTGCAGCCTGCACCAGTGCGCGGACACCTGCAGACGGGTCGTCGCGATAGATCAAGGACCAAGCCAAGGCCGCGTTCTCCTGGAAACGAGGTGTGACCTCGGGGGTGCGCAACGCCGAAAGCAGCGGATTAATTGCTCTGCCACCAAGCAGGAAAATACTGCCGACCGCGGGATATTGTTCCGCAGTTGGCGAAAAATGAATGGCGAATCCCTGTTGTTCAGCTGCTGACGGCAGTCGCTTATGATCAAGGAATCGGATAAGTACACCTACTTGTTCGTCCGACAGCTTCGACTTTGTCAGCTGGCTCTTGAGCTTCTCAAATGATCTGTCGATGCAAGCATTCTCTTCCTCGGGGCGATGGTCCTTCAAATAGTCGATCAGTACAGAAGCACCTGCATCCTCTGGAAATGGGCATTCACTCGAGTACACAGGAATACACCCACCCATGGCGATCAGGACGCTCAGAACAATTTTGGGACTTTTCATGGCATGCTCCTATTGAAGGTTCCACGACGTCTTAGTGGTTCCTTGACCGACCTGGTTGTCACCGGTCACATCGTTTGCAAAACTGACAACGCCCGACGAATTTGCCGTGCAGGATACCGCAGCAAACCAGTTGAAATTGGGAGACACCTGAATTCCGTCGGAGTCTGTTGCGTATTCGGTGAAATTCACGCGCAGGCGCTTCGTAGTATTTTGGGCGACCGCATACCCTTTCACGCCAGGACCGTCTAGATCATAGACCTTGCCACTAGATCCGCCTGATTGAGGATCAGTATCAAGGAGAGTCGGATCTGACGTGTCGTCGAACGGAGGCGTCGACGTGCCGCAACTTTCAGCCGTGCTCCCCAGATAACACCCCAAAGAGATCACAGTCCTGCGCAGGGTGATTAATCCAGTAAAGGTGTTTGGTGTGACTGCCGGGTGCCCAGGTCTCGCTTTTGAGACCTGGGAAAGCAATCACTTCGCCCGCGAGTTCAATTCATCCAGTGTGTGCTTCAAATCGTCCAGTTTCTGGCCGGCTTCTGATAGTTTGCCCTCCGACGTCAGCCGCTGATAGTCGGCGAAATCGCTGCCGGCTCGCGTGATTAGCGCCTTCGTGTCGGCGGTGGGTTGGGCTGCGTTGCTGGGTGATGTTGGTGTGCCGGATGCTGTGGGACCGCCGGGCTGCGATGGTTCTGCTTGCGCGATGGTTGCGGCCTCGGAGCCGAAGAGCGAGCTTAGTGCCGCATCGAATGTTGGTCCGTAGGCGAGGCGGTCCTGTAGCGCCAGCACTACCAGGCGCAGCTCGGGCATGGGGCTGCGCTGGGCCTGCAGATAGATGGGCTCGGCGTAGAGAATGGCCTGGCCGCAGGGAATGACCAGCAGGCTGCCGCGAATGACGTGCGAGCCCTGCTGATTCCACAACGTTAGCTGGCCGGATAGTTGCGCGTTCTGATCGATGCGCGCTTCGATCTGCTGCGGGCCATCGACCAGGCGTGTCTTGGGAAAGTCGAAGACCATGGCGGTGCCGTAGTGGTCGCCGTCGCTGCGGGCCGCAATCCAGCCGATCATGTTGTTGCGGTTGATGGGCGTGAAGGGCAGAATCTCAACAAACTCGAGATTCTTTTCGCCGGGCAGAGTCATGAGCACGAAGTTGGGGCTCATGGGGTTGGGCGCCTGATCGGCTTCCTGCTGCGAGCCGTTTTCAGTGGCCACCGTCCACTGGTCTTCACGGTTGTAGAAGACCTCGGGATCGGTCATGTGATAGAGGCCATAGAGCTCGGCTTGCAGGCTGACCAGCATTTCAGGGTAGCGGACGTGGGCGCGCAACCATGTTGGCATCGCGGACTCGTCTTTGAACAGGTCAGGAAAAATGCCGCGCCAGGCTGCGAGGATGGGATCGGCTTTATCGAATACGTAGAAAGTGACCGTGCCATCGTAGGCGTCGACCACGACCTTGACGCTGTTGCGGATGTAGTTGACGGGCTGGTTGCTCAGGCTCGATTGGGTTGAGAATGGATAGCTCGACGAGGACGTGTATGCGTCGATGATCCATGAGAGCCGGCCGTCGTCGCCGACTACTACGTAGGGATCGCGATCGAAGGTGAGGAACGGGGCGAGCGCCGAAACGCGCGCGACAATGTTGCGCCGCATCAGCAGTCGGCTGGTGGACGATACATCGTCACTGAACGGCAGCTTGGTGAGGTCGCCGCGATTGAAGGCCAGCAGCACGCGGCGCAGAAATCCACCAAGCTCAATGCCGCCGGTGCCGTCATAGTTGGAAAGATTGTTGGTTTGCCCCTCGGGGTAGTTGAATTCCTGTTGATGAGTCTTGACGTAGACATCGGTGTCAGTCAGTTCGCCAAAGTAGACTCCGGGCCGCGTAACTTTGAGGTTGGGCACGCTGCTTTGCACGGGCATGTTGCTGAGGTAAAGCGTGGGCAGGCCTTCGGGCGTGAATCCATTCACGGGATTCATGGTGATGCCGTAGCCGTGCGTGTAGATAAGCTTGTCGTTGATCCAGTTGCGGCTGCTCTCAGGCAGCTTGTTTACGTTGAGCTCGCGCACGCCGAGCATCACTTCGCGCAGCGATCCGTTGATGTTGTAGCGATCGATGTCGATGCCGGGGAAGTCGTAATAGGTGCGAATCTCCTGCACCTGGCTCAGCGTGTCTTTGAGCGCATTCACGTCCCACAGGCGGATGTTCTGGAGCGTGGCCTGGTTGTGTTCGGGATCGGCGGCGGCAGTTGTTATGTCCGCGGGGAACTCGCGCTGCGTGAAGGAATCGAGGCCATAGGCCTGGCGGGTCATTGCGATGTTGTCGGCGATATAGGGGCGTTCGCGAACGAGCTGGTTAGGCTTGACAATGAACGTGGTGACGTACCAGCCGGCGATTCCGAAGAGGATGTAGCAGACGACCGCGGGAGCCGCGCCGGCGGCGAGCCATCTTGCTCCGGGACGGATGATGCCGCCAAGGATTGCGATCAACGCGCCGATGGCAAGCGCAACGCTGATGCATAGCATGCCGAGTATCGTGACGTGCGCATCGACGTAGGTGATGCCGTCAAAGATGGTGTGGTGCTCAAAGAGCAGGCTGAAGCGGCCGATGTATTCGCGGATGGCGAGGGTGAGCAGCAGAAGTCCGGCGGCCACCGAGACACCGCGCCATGGCAGGGATCCGCCGAATCTACCATTCAGCGCGCGCCCGCTGCCGGCGGCGATGAAAAACACGACGGCAAGAATCGCGATGAAGACGGCGAGCGAGAGCAGCCAACCCGAAATGAGCTGCCACGCCGGCAGCGTGAAGAGATAGAAGCCGAGCGGGCGGCCGAAGATGGGGTCGGCGACGGCCTGGGAGGAGTGAGGGGCATTCCAGTAAAGAGCGAGAGTGGGCCATTGCGACACCATGGCGATGCCGATGGCTAAAGAAACGGCGAGGGCCGCGATGACCGAGACAATGCGCAGAGCCTTTACGACCGGGAGCTCAATAGCGCGCTGGCCCACGTAGATGGTGTGGGTTTCAGGCAGGTCGTCGGCATGCTGGTGACGTAGTGCGAGAAATGCCGCGAAGAGAATGGCGAAGGTGAGCGCGGCAAATGCGGCGAAGGTTCCCCACTCCAGGCTGAAGGATTTCCAGAAAACAGTGGCGTAGCCGAGCGAGCTGAACCAGAGCAGATCGACCCAGTAGGAGATTGCGGTGCTGCCGCCGAAAAAGATGAGGATTAGAACGGCAAGTATGAGGTAGAAAAAGGGATTCATGCGGCGCGGTTTTTCGCGCGCTTTCCAGTCGATAATTTCGGGCATTTGCCACCTTGCTCAGGCGAAATTGTCCGCACTGAGCTACGCAAGAATTGTACGCTGGTGGGCTTAGGGCTGCGTTTGAGCGCGCTAACCCAGGCTAAACGCAAAAACGCGTTTAGGATGCGGCGCCCATATGATACAAATTCAAACGGTCAAACCTCTAGATCAACTCGTCCCGCCCGGACTGGCTTAGTTCCTTTACCACTTTGCCCACATCCTGTGAGTGGTCGCGGTGGACGATTAGGAGCGCGTCCTCAGTATCGACAATGACAAGGTTTTCAACGCCGACCAGCGCTACAAATTTGCGCGGACTGAAGACGTAGTTGTCCGCGGCGTCGAGCGCCAGGTGGCCGTTGGTATCGGCAACGTTTCCGTCGGGGTCGCCACGCAGGCGCGAGTCGTGCTGGTACTCGTAAAGCGAGGACCACGAGCCCAGATCGTTCCAGCTAAACTCGGCTGGAATGCAATAAAGGTTTGAGAGGTGCTCGCCCTTGGCTGAACGCGGCTCGAGGACGGCGTAGTCTACCGAGATGTTTTCGCACTTGGGGTAGAGCTTGTGGAACACTTCTTCAAATTCTGGCGTGCCGTAGGCTGCGGCGATGCTTTCAAGCAGGGGCGCGGTCTCAGGCAGATGCTCGCGCACCGCGTTGGCAAGCGTCTTAGCAGACCACAGAAACATGCCGGAGTTCCAGTAGTAGTTGCCTGCGGCCACGAATTCGTCGGCGCGATTCTGATTGGGCTTCTCAATAAAGCGACGCACGTGCAGCGCGGAGTCGTCCTTGGCCAGGTCGCCGGTTTCGATATAGCCGTAGCCGGTTTCGGCGCGCTGCGGCTCAATGCCCAGCACCACCACGTTATCGCCCGCGGCGGCAACCGTAATACCCTTTTGCAAGGCCTTGAGGAAGCGCGGCTCATCGGCAATCACGTGGTCTGACGGGAAGACGCCCAGAACGGCGTCGGGATTCTCGCGCTCGATCAAAAAGGCGGCCAGGCCGCAGGCCGGGGCGGTGTTGCGCGCGCAGGGCTCCTGGACGAGCTGCCGGGCGGGCAGGCCGGGAAGCTGATCGGCGATTTCCTGGGCCAGGTATTCGTTGGTGATGATCCATGAATTTTCGAGCGAGGCAATGGGTTTGAGCCTCTCCATGGTCTGTTGAAGCATGGAGCGCTCTCCATCGAGAGCCAGAACCTGTTTGGCACGGGCACGGCGGGAACGAGGCCAGAAGCGGGTGCCGCTGCCTCCAGCAAGTATGACGGGACGGAAATCGATTGCGTTCGACATTGAAAAATCATCCTATAAGAAGAAGACGGTACTTGCACAGTGACGGATGAACTATTCTGCCAGATTGGGTGCCCAAGAATGGGACGCGGGCGGATCAGCGGTTCCCGGGGGCGCTATTTCAGGCCTTGGCGCCGGGAATGGAGTAACCTATCTCCAATGCCAGCTTTACGTCAGGGTGCGATTCATTTGTTCCGCGTTGCGGGGATCGATGTTTTTCTTCATTGGTCCTGGTTTGTGATTGCGGTTTACGAGATTGGCGCCCGGCAGGGGCGCTACTCGAGCTACGCGTGGAGCGCGCTCGAATACCTGGCACTTTTTGTGATTGTGCTGCTGCACGAGTTCGGCCACGCATTTGCCTGCCGATCGGTGGGCGGCACGGCTAACCGCATTATGCTGTGGCCGTTGGGCGGCGTTGCCTATGTGGATGCGCCACAGAGGCCCGGAGCCCAGCTATGGAGCCTGGCCGCGGGTCCGCTGGTTAACGTGGCGCTGCTGCCTGTCTTTGGCGCGGCGTATTTTGCGGCGTCATCGTCGGGTTGGGAGCATTGGCACCCCGATCTATACAACCTGGCGTATGGCGTACTGGCTATCGACATCGTACTGCTGGTGTTTAACATGCTGCCCATTTACCCGCTCGATGGCGGGCAGATTCTGCGCTCGCTGCTGTGGTTTTTTGTTGGGAAAGCACGCAGCCTCGCCGCTGCTACGGTGATTGGTTTTATTGGCGCTGCGGGGCTGGTGGGGCTTGCTATCGTATCGCACTCGACGTGGACGCTGTTGATTGCCGGCTTTGTGGTGATGAACTGCTGGGGTGGGCTGCAGCACGCCCGGAAACTGATCAAGATTGAGAAACTGCCGCGGCGGGAAGGGTTTGCCTGCCCGCAGTGCCACGAAAAGCCGCCCCTCGGGTCTTATTGGCGGTGCTCAAGCTGCAACTCGGCGTTTGACACCTTTGCCTGCCAGGCAGCTTGCCCGTTCTGCGGCACCTCGTTCAATAGCACCGTGTGCCTGGATTGCGGGCGGTCAAGCCCGATTGCCGCTTGGGCTAAGCCGAACCAGGGAGTGATCAATGGGGTGGAGGTTATTCCGCCTGGGTCGACGACTTACGGGGGATAGTTGAAAGTACAGCGCGGGTCTGGAGACCCGCGCTACAACCGATCTGGAGATCGGCGGTACAACCGGGCTGGAGCCCGGCGCTACTGGTGGTCGGCGCTACTTGTCGGCTGGTGCTACGCTAGCTTGCCCAGGAATTCCTTCATGCGGCGCACACCTTCGTCGATGTTTTGCTTGGTGACCGGGTACGAGATGCGGATGTGCTCGCTGGTGCCGAAGGCTTCGCCGGGAACCGTGACCACGTGAGCCTCGTGAAGCAGGCGGGTGGCCAGTTCAGTGGCAGACTTCACGCCGCCCTTGCCGATGAACGCTCCGATATTGGGGTAAACGTAGAATGCGCCCTCGGGCTTGGTGCAGGTGACACCGGGAATTTCGGCGAGCTTGGCCAGCATGTAGTTGCGCAGGTCAATAAATTCTGCACGGAACTGAGACACGCACTCCTGCGAGCCACTGAGCGCGGCGACGGCGGCCTTCTGCACAACGGAGGTGGCGTTTGAAGTCTGCTGCGATTGCAGTTTGCTGAGGTTCGAGACGATGGCCTTCGAGGCGAGCGCGTATCCGGCGCGCCAGCCGGTCATGGAGTAAGTCTTCGAAAGCGACCCGAGAATTACGATATGCTCCTTGGCCCAGGTGTAAGAGCCGCCAGAGACGCACTTACCGGCGTAGTTGAGGTACACGTAGCACTCGTCGAGCAGCAGGAAGATGCCGCGCTCATGGGCGAGCTGGATGATGCGTTCGAGATCGGCAGCCGAGACTACCGAGCCGGCGGGGTTCGAGGGCGAGTTGAGAATGATGGCCTTGGTGCGCGGCGTAATGGCCTTTTCGATTGCATCAGCCGTGATGCGGAAGCTCTCAGACTCCTCGGTTTCGAGGTAGACTACTTTGCCGCCCGCGTATTGGATGATGTCTTTGAAGCTGACCCAGTAGGGGACGGGCAGGATGACCTCGTCGCCGTGGTCGACGAGGATCTGGATGGTATTGAAGAGCGCGTGCTTGCCGCCGGTAGTGAAAATGGCCTCGTCGATCGCGTAATCCGAGCCGAAGTCGCAGGCATGGCGTTCGACGATCGCTTTCCGCACGTCCGGAATGCCGGGCACGACGGTGTAGCGGGTGAAATTGGCGTCGATTGCCGCAATGGCGGCGTCTTTAATGTGGCGCGGAGTAGGGAAGTGCGGCTCCCCGGCTCCAAAATCGACAAGGTTGGCGCCCTGGGCGCGCAACTTGGCGGCCTCGGCAGCTACCGCCATGGTTGCTGACACTTCAATGCGGCCGATCCTGTCGGCAAAGACTTTTGCGGGGGCTGTGACGGTCATGACAGTTTTATTGTTACAGATTTTTATGGGCAGCGAAACCCGAGGTGCGGTCTTTAATTCCCGCCGTTGTTGATCCGTGCCCGCAGCCGCTTCAGCACATTGGGCGGCACCAGGCCGGTAACATCGCCGCCGAAGCTGAATACTTCTTTCACCATGCGCGAGCTTACGAACGAGTAGCGGCCTGCAGGCTGCAGAAAGACGGTCTCGATCTCCGGCGCAAGGCGGCGGTTCATGAGCGCCATCTGGAATTCGTGCTCGTAGTCGCTGATGGCGCGGATGCCACGCAGGACTGCTGTTGCGCCTTGCTGCCGCGCGAAATCGACCATCATGCCGTCAAACGTGGCGACGGTGACATTGCCGATCGTGCTTGTAACCTCTTCCAGCATTTCAACGCGCTCTTCAACGGTGAAGAGAGGGTTCTTGACGGGATTAACCAGGATGGCGACGGTGAGCGAGTCAAAGATTTTTGCGCCGCGCTGAATCAGGTCCACGTGACCGTTGGTCGGTGGATCGAAGGTGCCGGGATAGAGCGCTTTGACAGGCATTTGCGAGCTCAATGGCGATTTTATCAGCCGAGCCCGCGAGCAATTCTCAAGCATGGGATGAGGCGGTTGCAGCCTCAGACTCCTCGGCCGGATTCATGGCGCGGCTGCGGTGGTTTTCGCGGCGCAGTGCACGGCGGCGGCCGGCGAGCAACTCGATGAGGCCGATACTGCCGCACGGTTTTCCAGTTTGCCTGTCGATCACCTGCAGGGTCGCAAGGCCGGAGACGGCCATTTGCTCGGCAACGCTGCGGCAGGTCTCATCGGAGTAGGCGAATATCTCAGGCAATTCGGCCGCGGCTTCTGTGTGGGCTTCGTCAGCCTCAGGCAGCTCTCGCATTACATCGGCAACATAGACGGTTTCAAGCGGGTCGACGCCATACTCGCGCGAGAGATGGTGGCCGCGACGAGCGAGCTTCTCAGTCAGGATTGATCGCGGCATGAGCAGCGAAGTGACGAGGTACGCGCCCACGCAGGCCGGGATGAGCGGCAAAAGCGCAGGCATAGCGTGAGTGAGCTCGAGCGAGAAGAGAATGGCCGTCAGGGGCACGCCCAGCGCGCCCGCCAGCATTGCGCCCATTCCCATAAGCGCCCACAGGGCCTGCGCCTGAACGGGAAGATGCGCGAGCTGGGCGGCAGCTTCGCCGAGTGCCGCGCCGATCATTAGCAGGGGCGCAAGCACGCCGCCAGAAGTGCCGGAGCTGAGCGCGAATGCCCACATAAGAGATTTTGCGGCGATGACGCCGATGAGCAGATAGGCGGGAGCGTTACCGCGCAGCAATTCGGCGATGTTGTCGTAGCCCACGCCAAGACCGCGCGGAAAGAAGAATCCGCCGATGCCCACACCGACGCCTCCGATTGCCGGCCACCATGCCCAGTGAATATGCAGCTTGCCGCCGATGTGCTCGAATGCGTCTTCGAAGGTGTACATCAAGCGGCTTAGGCCGGCGGCGACAAGGCCAATGGCCATTCCCAGTGGGAAGGCCACAATGAGCGCTCGCGAGATGGGGAAATTGGCCGGAAGCGTGACGGGGAAGATGGGGCCCGCACCAAGCAGGACGATGCGCAGTGCGGCGGCCACGACGGATGCGGCGGCGACAGGCACGAGCGAGCGGGGACGCCACTCAAACAGAAGCAGTTCAACTGCGAGCAGAATGGCCGCGATAGGCGAAGCGAATGTTGCCGACATTCCGGCAGCGGCACCGGCGACGAGGAGCGTTGTGCGTTCAGCGTCAGACAATCGGAGCCATTGCGCGACGAGCGAACCGAAGGCTCCGCCAGTCATGATGATGGGACCCTCTGCGCCGAAGGGTCCGCCGGAGCCGATGGCAATTGCAGCGGAAATTGGTTTGAGGAGCGCGACTTTGGGTTCGACGCGCGCGCCGCGCAGCAAAATGGCCTCAATAGCTTCAGGGATGCCGTGACCGCGAATTTTGTCGGAGCCGTAGTAGGCCATCAGGCCGACAAGCAGCCCGCCGACGACGGGTACGGCGATCATGAGCAGACGAGGAAGATTTGAACCGGCCGGCCCGACCATGGCGAGGCTGAGCCGGTGGTAGTAAAAGACGTTGGTGGCGAAGGCAATGGCGCGCAGCAGAAAGACGGCGAGCAGTGCGGCGCCCGCGCCAATGAAAGTGGCAACGGCCGTGAGCAACCAAACGCGGCGATCGACGGTGAAATCGCGCAGAACTGAAGGCCGCGAGATCATGCGCGGCTGTCCGTGGCAGCGGAAGAATGGGCCTCGACGCGCTTGAGGGTGCGCACCAGCAGTGGAGCGCGTTCGTTGAGCTCGCGGGCGTGGTCGCGTGTAAGACGCGCGAGAACCTGGTTGCCCTTGCGGGTAACGCGAAGAATGGCGCGGCGCTTGTCAGCGGCATCGACAGCGCGGACGATGAGGCCTTCGCGCCCGCAGCGGTCGACAAGCTCGACGGCGCTGTTGTGCTTGAGGCCGAGACGTTCGGCGGCATAGGCGATGGTGATTGCAGTTCCGGCGGGTGCGCCGGCAACTTGCAGCAATAGCTGATGCTGCTGCGGCTCCAGGTCCGCCTCACGTGCGGCGGCTTCACTGAAGTGGTGAAAGCGGCGCAATTCGTAGCGGAATTCGGCGAGAGTCTGGAGCAAGGGGTCAGAGACGGCAGCAGGAGAGGAGGTCCGCATATTTATATCGTATCACGACATATTTACCGGCACAAATGAGAGCGCCTCGGGGATGACAGCCAAATTCATAATGTGAATTCCCTGCGCGGGCTGCTAGCTCGAGTACACAACTTCTTTGTTGCTGTGCTGCGCGGTGCGCGAGGCTACGTAGAGCGACACCACGGTAATGTCGTCATTCTGGCCGAAGCGTTGCGCGGTCTGCGCAATGTAGCGAGCCGACTCGTTGCTGACCTGCTGAGTGCGCTCAAAGCCGAATAGCTCGCCATGCGCGTTGGTGGCTTCAACCACGCCGTCGGAGATGAAGACAAGCCTGTCGCCGTAGTTGAGCTGGAAGGTTGTCTGTTCGAACTGGGTGTCCGCGATGACTCCCAGGGGCAGGCTTGGCGTAAGCGGCACCTCGCGGCCATCCCGGTAAGGGCCAAGGTGGCCGGCATTGGCGATGGTGGTGGCGCCGTCGGGATAGATTCTTGCGCAAAGGCAGGTCGCGTAGCAGGGAGCGCAGTCCAGGTCGGGAACTGCGCCGGTGACCGGAACTGCGCCGATGAGAACGCGGTTGAGGTGCTCGAGCACTGTGACCGGTTCGTGGGAAAGCTCATTGCGCAAAGCGCCAACCAGCGTGCTTGAATTCATGGCAGCCTGCAGGCCCTTGCCGCTCACATCTCCCACCACGATCAGCAGCGAGTCGTCTTTGAGCGGCAGCGCCTGAAAAAAATCTCCGCCGACGCCGTTGATGGGGAGGTAGGCGCTCTCAAGCACGAAGTTCTTGTTCGACGGCAGGTGGGTGGGAATCAGCAGAGCCTGGACGCTGCGAGCGGCGGAGATTTCGGCGGCGGAGCGCTGCTCCTCTTCGCTGATGCGCACAAACCGGTAGAGGATGACCGCGATGAGGCTGCCGAGGAAGACAGTGTAGGCAACAGTGCTGGTGCCGAACTCAATGGGGCCAAGATAGAAACTGTGAGAAGCGAATTGTTGCGGAATCCAGTGCCTCGACGCCGCGAAATTGAGCACTGTGTCAGCGGAGTCTGCGGTGGCGGCAAGAAAGAAGGGCAGCAGCATGACTCCGGCCTCGCTTTTGCCACGCCGCCAAGCGCGGAAGAGCAGGGCGCAGACCAGGAGGCAAAAGACGACTTCAGCAGCAACGGAAAGGCCGTCGTAGACCAACTCGAGGTGAATGTAATACACGAACGGCAGCAACAGGACTGCGATTTGAACGCTGCGGACGAGCCGCCGCAATTCACTAGCCGTGAATCGCAGAATGAATTCAAGCGTGACCGCCATGAAAATGCGGCCGGTAAAGAGCGCGAAGACGCGGTAGAGAGGCAGCGATATGGTCGCCAGCCCGAAAGCAGCGTCGGCCGCGCCGCCCGCAGCTACCGAGAGGCAAAGCAGAGCCAACCACAGATACTCAGAATGATTGCGTTGGGCGAGGTAGAGGGCCGCCCCAAGACCAGCGACGCAGAGAAAGAGGAATGCCACGATCATTGCGGCGACCGCATGCTCGTTCCATTGGCGCCCGACGGCCATCGAGAGTCTTTCGGCCATGTCGTCGCGCGGGCCAAGCTCAACCTTGTCGAGCAGGCCGCGGCCGATGGTGACTTTGGGGCCTGCCCATGTGCGAATGGCAATTTCTGCAGGGCCTGACGTGGGAAGCGGAACGATAAACGGCGGCGATTGATACTCAGCCGGCGTGTCTGTCATGCCGCGGGTGTGGCCGGACTCCTGACCGTTCACGTAGACCGCGATCTGGCCTATCGAGTTCCCGGTGACGAGCAAGACCGGCTGCGCGTTTCCCTGCGGCCCCCCGAATTGCGAAATCAGCTCGGGTTGCAGGCGAATGCGATACCAGGCAAAGCCGTTATATGAATCGAAACCCTGGTCGGTGAGCGGCTGACTCAGAGTGATTGTCTGCCAGCTTGAATCGTCGAACTTGGCATCGGCGTAGCTTGGATCATCGCCAACACGGAAACGCCATGCACCGTCGAGCGTGATGATGCCGCGCACGCCTGCAGGCAGCGCGGCAGAAGTTGACGCGGGCTGCGGGGCGATAGTTGCGGAGGGGCTTTGCGCGGCCAGCGGCGCCATGCCCAGGCCAGAGAGTGCGAGCAACGCGGGCAATCCGAGAATCAGCGCAAGAATCGACCGCAGGTGACGCAAAGCCGACTGTCGCCAAATGGTTTTCATTCGCGTTTTCATTTTAGAGCAGACGCAGACCTGGCAATGCATTGCCATTCTTGCTCTTTACGGGCGTGCAACTTCGAATGTTCCCGCGTGACTGAAAAGGACAAATGTCCGTCCGGGCGTGAAGGTCGATCAGATTTGCGCAATATTCGGAGGTTATAACCCCCGAATACCTTCGAATTCGACGCCATGGAACTCTCGGCTCAACCTTTTTTTCCGCGAATCACTTCTTTGGCTTCGGCATGGCCACCGGCCGGAACTTCCGGTACGTCTGCCTTGATAGCGCCGATGCTGAGGTGCTTGCGCAGCTCGGCGTCCATCTTAGCGAAGAGTTCCTTATTCTCTTTGAGGAAGGTGCGCGTGTTTTCGCGGCCCTGGCCGATGCGCTCGCCGGCGTAGCTATACCATGCGCCCGATTTCTCGACGAGATTGTTTGCAACGGCTTGATCGAGGACATCGCCCTCTTTGCTGATTCCTTCGCCGTAGAGAATATCGAACTCGGCTTCGCGGAAGGGCGCGGCCACCTTGTTCTTGACGATTTTGACCTTGGTATGGGAACCGACGACGGTGTCACCTTCCTTGACGGCGGCGATGCGGCGAATGTCAATGCGTACCGAGGAATAGAACTTGAGGGCGCGGCCGCCGGTGGTGGTTTCAGGGTTGCCGAACATTACGCCGATCTTTTCGCGGATCTGGTTGATGAAAATAAGCGCGGTGCGGGACTTGGATACGCTTCCGGTGAGCTTGCGCAGCGCCTGCGACATGAGACGGGCTTGCAGGCCCATGTGAGAATCGCCCATTTCGCCATCGAGCTCGGCCTTGGGGACGAGCGCGGCGACCGAGTCGACTACCAGGACGTCGATCGCTCCGGACCGGACCAACGCTTCAGTGATTTCCAGGGCCTGCTCGCCCGAGTCGGGCTGGGAAACGAGAAGGTTGTCGACATCGACGCCCAGTTTTTTGGCGTAGCCGGGATCGAGCGCGTGCTCAGCATCGACAAAAGCTGCCAGCCCCCCGGCCTTCTGGGCCTCGGCAATAATCTGGAGGGTGATGGTGGTTTTGCCAGAAGACTCAGGGCCAAAGATCTCGGTGACGCGGCCGCGGGGCACTCCGCCTACGCCGAGAGCGGCGTCGAAGCTGATGGATCCAGTGGAGATAACTGCAATAGGCAGAAGGGCTTCACGCGAGCCGAGCCGGACGATGGACCCCTTTCCAAACTGTTTCTCGATCTGTGCAAGGGCAAGTTCTACTGCTTTTGTGCGCTCGTCGGCTACTGCCATGGGTGAATCCTCCTCAAATTAGGCAATCCAGAATCTCTCCGCCAATGAATGAAGCGGAAAAAGTAAGAGCCTGGAAAGCAAGGCATTTCTAACGGATTGTAGCAGGGCGGGATATGACATTGACAGCTAAAAAGGCGAACAAATAGGAAAAATGTGTACAGGAACTGGGCACAGCTGTGATGGGGCGCACGCTGATGCATCAAATACGATAGTGATGCACAATGCATACAAATGCATCAATAGATACAATGGTTCAGAGTGGAATTGATGGCATCAAATTAGGAATTGATGCATAATTGGCTTATGAGAACCACCATCAATCTTGATGAAGACGTTCATGAATTCGCGACGTACTACGCCAACGCCAAGGGAATTAACCTCAGCGCTGCGATGAACGAGATCGTTCGCAAGTTCGAGGCGGGACCAAAACCACCGCCGGATATTCGGAGAGGCCCGAATGGATTGCCCATGTTTCCACGAACCGGAAGAAAGATCACGAGCGAAATGGTCAAGCGGATAGAGGAAGAGGAATTTGATCCAAAAAACTTTGCTTGATCTCAACGTGCTGATCGCGCTTACCGAACCTGAGCACGATCACTTTCTTCGGGCGCAGGAATGGTTCGCTTCCTCGGGGGAAGCCAGCTTGGGCCTTTGCCCGCTCACGGAAGCTGGCTTTGTCCGCGTGACGACAAGTCCGGCGTTTCGCCCAGGTCCGCGCTCAATGGACCAAGCGATCGCGATACTCCAGATGCTGAAGGTTGAAAGCGGGTATTGGTTCTGTGGAATCGACGAGAGCTGGGTCACTCTCACCGCTCCGTTCGCGGCGCGCATTACAGGTCACCAGCAGGTGACGGACGCTTATCTTCTCGGCCTCGCAATCAAGGAAGACGGCGTGCTGGTGACCTTCGACCGAGGGATCAGATACATGGCCGGCGCTCAGTTTAGCCGCAACGTGCTATTGCTTCAGTAGCACCCGCCGCACCCCGATCCAATTACATTGGTTAAATCGCTACCAGTTCCCCCCGCGCAAGGAGCCTGAGTGTCATCACCCGTCAGCAACGAGCGTCCCGCGCCCGACAAGGTCATTGCCGACATTGCCGACTACGCGCTCGGCTACGAGATCAAGAGCGATCTCGCCTACCGCACGGCGCGCTATTGCCTGCTGGATACGCTCGGCTGCGGGCTTGAGGCGCTGGAGTACCCCGCGTGTACCAAGCTGCTGGGGCCCATTGTGCCCGGAACGATGGTTCCCAAAGGCGCTCGTGTGCCGGGCATGGGGTACGAGCTTGATCCGGTGCAGGCGGCGTTCAACATCGGCGCCATCATCCGCTGGCTTGACTACAACGACACATGGCTGGCCGCGGAGTGGGGACACCCATCGGATAACCTGGGTGGCATTCTGGCAACCGCTGATTGGCAATCGCGCACCCGTGTTGCCGAACGCAAGCAGCCACTGCGCATGCGCGACGTGCTGACGGCCATGATCAAGGCGCACGAGATTCAAGGCTGCATTGCGCTCGAAAACTCGTTCAATCAGGTGGGGCTCGACCACGTGGTGCTGGTGAAGGTGGCAACAACTGCCGTGGTGAGCGGGCTGCTGGGGCTGACGCGCGACCAGACTATTAACGCGATCTCGCTGGCATGGGTTGACGGGCAGAGCCTGCGCACCTACCGGCATGCACCCAACACCGGTTCGCGCAAGAGCTGGGCCGCGGGGGATGCCACCAGCCGCGGGGTGAGACTGGCGCTGATGGCTCGCGCAGGCGAGATGGGCTACCCTTCCGCGTTGACCGCGAAGACATGGGGTTTTTACGACGTTTCGTTTGGCGGGCGCGAGTTCAAATTCCAACGGCGCTACGGCACATACGTGATGGAGAACGTGCTGTTCAAGGTGAGCTACCCGGCCGAATTTCACGCGCAGACCGCGGTGGAAGCGGCGATGAAGCTTCATTCGCGACTGGCGTCGCGGGGGCTGGATGCCACGAAGATTCGCGCCATCACGGTGCGAACGCACGAGGCCTGCCTGCGGATTATCGACAAGAAAGGGCCGCTGGCCAACCCCGCGGACCGCGACCACTGCATCCAGTACATGATTGCGGTGCCGCTGCTGTTTGGGCACTTAACGGCGGCGGATTACGAAGATAAGGTTGCGAATGATCCGTTTATGGGGCCGCAAATCGACGCCCTCCGCGACCGCATTACCTGCGTGGAGGAGCCGGCTTTTACAGCGGACTACCATGACCCCGACAAGCGCTCGATCGCAAATTCACTCAAGGTGGAGCTGGCAAACGGCAGCGCAATTGAAGAGACAGTGGAGTACCCCATTGGGCACAAGCGCCGCCGCGACGAGGGCCTGCCGCTGCTGGTTGAGAAGTTCAGGACCAATGTGCATCGCCGGTTTAACCAGAGCCGCGAAAACCGCATTATGGAAGTTTCGCTGGACCCCGATCAGCTAGACGCCATGCCGGTGAACGAGTACGTCGATTTGTACCTTCCGTGAACTGGCGGAATATTTTTCAGGACACTGCTGGATTTATCAACTATATTTTAGTCACCAGAAACCTAAACACTGTCCGGGAGCCAATTTAATGGAGATCCGCAAGCGTGTCTCTGCCTCTCTTTTTCTCACTTTTCTTGCCATTTCCAGTTTCGCGTTGCACGCGCAAAAGCCGCCGAACTCGAATAGCTTCTACCAGCAACTGCGCAACCTGCAGCCCGGCGGCGAGGTTATCAATGTCAGCAATCTCGAGCTGAAGCGCGACGCGGCCACGTTTACATTCAAGAGCGGCAGCTTTGCATTTTACGGCGACGTGAACGGCAAAGTTACAGGCGCGGTTTTCAGGGGCGACGGGCATGTGCACATTACGCCGCCCAACGCCGAAGAGCGCCATAACCTGAATCTGCTGAATCATAGCGAAGAGTTTGACGAGGATTTTGACCAGTTAGTGCTGCGCTTTACCGACGGCACCGCAGCCGAACTGCATAAGGCCTCAACCGGCAAAGGGAACGACGACCGCGCCTTTGGCAGCTCGGCGACTGAACTGCACAATTACCTGCGCAACAAACTGCAATACAACCTGGATCTTCGCTTGCTGGTCGACGTGCTGAGCCCTGCGCCGAGTGAGTTCTTCCTGGCCGCGATTCACGGCCACAAAGATCCGCACCTCTTCTTCATCATTGATCCGCTGGGCGTATCGTTTGTCGCGCCCGAAGAAGTTTGCCTGGTGCGCTTCGATGAGTGGGGACCGGCATTTCTGACCGCATTCAATCTTGCGTCTGCCGGTAGCCACGGAGGCGCGAACAACGAAGCCTTTCGCTCCGATCATGAAGATCTTGACGTGACCATTGAGAAGAGCGGATTTCTGAGTGGAACTGGGAACGTGCACATTGTTGCCCTCAAGGATGGCGTTGCAGTGGTTCCCCTTGATCTGTATCCAACCTTGCGCGTAAGCAGGGTGCAGGGGCCGCAGGGCGACGATCTGAATTTTGTGCAGGAGGATAAAGACCACGACGCGGACTTCGGAGTCGTTCTGCTAAAGCCGCTGGGCAAGGACGAGTCGACCACAGTGAAGGTCACCTATGGCGGTAAGGATGTGGTCGAAAACGAGGGCAACTCAAACTACTATCCGGTGGCGCGTGAGAGCTGGTATCCCAATGCGTCGCAGGGGCTCGGCGATTATGCCACGTATCACATGTTTTTCCACGTTCCCAAGGGGCTGGATCTGCTGGCGACCGGAACCAGGGTGAACCAGGTGAACGAAGGCAAGGAAACTACGACCGAGTGGAAGACCGATGTGCCGCTTCCGGTGATCGGATTTAATCTCGGCCAGTTCGCAATGAAAGAGGCTACGGTGAGCCAGCCGGGAGGAGACAACCTTACGGTCGACGCCTACGCAAATTCGCAGCCGCCGGACTCATTCAATATGATTTCAGAGAATGCTTCGGAATCGGGGACTACTGCCATTGGCAATCTGGGCACCAAGGGGATGCTGCCCGTGGCGTTGAGCCAGGCCCAGGTTGCGTCACAGATCTACACCAATTACTTTGGGCCGCTGCCGTTCTCGAAAGTGGCAGTGACGCAGCAGTTTGCCTGCAACTATGGGCAAAGCTGGCCGATGCTGGTTTATTTGCCAATTTGCGGTTTTCTTGACGCAACCCAACAGCACGAATTGGGCCTGCGCCCCGAAGACATGTACTGGAAGGTCGTGACACCGCATGAAGTGGCGCACCAGTGGTGGGGCCAGACGGTGGGATTCAAGAGCTATCGCGACCAGTGGATGAGCGAGGGATTTGCCAACGCATCAGCGGCCATTTTCTTGCTATCCACGCGGCCCAAGCCGGATGACTACCTGGAATTCTGGAAGCAGCAGCAGCGCCTCATCGTCGAGAAGGACGCTGAAGGATTCCGGCCCATCGACGTTGGCCCGGTGACCATGGGCTTCCGGCTGAACTCTCAGAAAGCGGGCCTGGGTGTTTACCAGGACATCGTATATACCAAGGGCGCGTTCATTCCCCACATGATCCAGATGATGATGTGGAACCCGCGCGAAGGCGATGCGCAGTTCAAGGCGATGATGCAGGACTTTGTCTCCTCGTACAAACTGCAGCCGGCCACCACCGAGGATTTCAAGGCGATGGTTGAAAAGCACATGACCCCGGGGATGAATATGGACGGCAACGGCAAGATGGATTGGTTTTTTAATGAATACGTCTACGGCACCGAGCTGCCCGCCTATCACTTTGAGGGCAGCGCTGCTGAAACCGCGCAGGGCAATTCGGTGCAAATCAAGCTGGTTCAGTCCGGCGTCTCGGCAAACTTTAAAGCGCTCGTGCCTGTGTATCTGGAGCTGGCAGACGGGCACATCGTCAGGATGGCCCAAATGAGGATGGTTGGCGACACAAGCTATGAGCACACCTTTGACATTCCCAAACTGGCCGCGCCTATCAAGAAGGTGCTGATCAACTACTATTACGACTTGCTGTGCGTGTACAACTAGCTCGCACCCGTCGAATGGATGAGGAGACAGTAGACAGCTGGTATGGTTTATACTTCAGCCGGAGTGATGAAAGGTTTTTTGATGCGAGGTAACGGTATGAAAAAGTTTGCGTTTGCAGCTTTGCTGTTGAGTATGGTGGTTCCGGTTTCGCTTACGGCGCAGTCGGGCGACAAGATTCTGAAACCGGCAGAAACTGAGAAACTATTGCCGGCGAGCGTGTGGTATGACGGCCAGAGTGCCCCATCGCAATTGCGCAACTCGGGTGGCGTGAAGTTCGCTGACGGGCATTTTGTGCTGGCCACGCTGGTTGACACGAGTGGCTACTCGACGGGCATTGCCGCCAAGTACCAGGCGTATTTTGTGGTGGAAGACACGCTGAAGATTGGCGGGAAGAGCCTTGCGGCCGGCGTATATGGCGCGGGATTCATTGCCGGCAACAAGTTTGTGATTACGGATATCGGCGGGCACGATGTGTTCACGGTGTCCTCAACAAACGACACGGCGATGAAGCGCCCGATGCCGCTGCAGGTGATTGCCGATGCCGCTGGTGGATACCGGCTGTATGCGGGTAGAAACTACGTGACATTCAGCAAGTAGGGCTGTTGCTGGTTGAAACGCCGAACGCGGACCCTTGGGTCCGCGTTCGTGCGTTTGGTGGGTTGTGGTCGCTTTGTTTGCAGGTTGAAGCCAGTACCTACCGTGTTTCTTATGGGTGTTCCGCACGGCTGATTGGGGTTTGTGGCCTCACAGGATTCTGGAGCGCGATCCATAATAAAGCCCTCTGTTCGCTGCGGAGGATGAGCCCGCACCACGTGTCAGCGATCACAGAGGAATGGAAACGGGTCTGCTAGCTTGCGAGCGTTGTAACTCTTGAATCGGAGAATCCATGAAATTCAAGGCTTTGATATTGCCTGCGTTCCTATTGGTGGCTTCACCCTTGGCGACTTTGGCCCAGAACGATGCGGAAGGCTGCAAGGATTCTGCTCTGCTTACGAGAATGACTGGATGCGTGATTTCCGATTGCAGCAATTCGGAGTTTGATTCCGCCGAATTGCAAACATCCCTGGCCAAGGATCCGCGGACAACCCATGTGGAAGGCAAGGTGGAGACAATTCATTACACCTGCACGGCTAAATCCGCGTTACAGGTTCGGCGGAATGCCGAACAGGCTCTGCAGGCGGCGGGCTTCAAACTGGACTTTACAGGGTACGATGTGCCGGACCACTATGTAACCGCGAACAAGGGGCCGCAATGGGTAGCTGTGGTGGCGTCGGAGATGAGCGGCGACAGCTCTTACATTTTGACGACTGTGCTCACCCAGGCCATGCAACAGGAGATGACTACAGACGCCACTGCGTGGGCTGCGGAAATAAACAGTACGGGACATGCAGCGGTGTATGGAATCGAGTTCGACACCGGCAAGGCAACGCTCAAGCCGGCGTCAGAAAAGGTGCTCGGGGATGTGTTGAGCCTGCTCCAGGCGCAGCCCGATTGGAAGATGAAGATCGAAGGGCACACTGACTCGACCGGAACCAAGGCGAGCAACCTGACGCTTTCGCAGCAGAGAGCCGCGGCCGTTATGGCATGGCTGGTGGAAAAGGGCGTTGCGAACGCCCGACTGACGGCTACCGGGTTGGGAGACACCAAGCCAATCGCGGACAACACCACAGACGAGGGCCGAGCACGCAATCGGAGAGTGGAACTGGTAAAGCAGTAGTGCTCTTTCGCGGATGAGTTTGCGAGCGCAGAAACCCCGCGCAGAATGGCGCTCAACATCCCACCTGAAAAGACGCTGAGCGCGGACCTTTCGGTCCGCGCTCGTGCGTTTTGCTTCTCACAAACCTTGTCATCCGCGGCGACCTTCGCTCAGGATGACAATTCTTGAGGTATGCGCAAGGAAAACGAACGCGGACCCTTGGGTCCGCGTTCGTGCGTTAAGGACTAGTTCTGGTTTTTCTCATGTACGGGCTGAAGCCCGTACCCTTCAGCTACTACGCCTTCGCTGCAACCGGCGCGTTCAAACGCTCCTTCACCAGCTCGTGGCCGCGGGCGAAGAGATCGTCGATTGAGACCTTGCCGCTTTCTACTTCGGCGAGGATCGCTTTCTGCGCAATGTACTCGCGGTTCACGATGCCGGCCTTGGACTGCAGCATGCGCCACGCCTTGCGCCGCTCCACGCAGAACATCACCAACTGGCGCGAGAGCGCGTAGTAGGTCACCTTGCCTTCATCCTCAACCTTGATGTAGACGCCGAAGTCGGGAATGAAGCTGCGGTGCGAAGGGTTGAGGTAGTAGCGGTAAACCACATCCTGCTGCGTGATGCGCACCAGCATGTTGTCCAGATGTGTCAGCTTCTCGGCCTGCTCGGGTTTCAGCTTCTTCAGGTGGTTGCGGAAACGCGCTTCAGTGGTGCACCAATGCGCCACGGTGTAGCGGCGAATCTCTCCGCTGGCCTTGTCCTTGGTTTCGTACCAATCGAGATCAATGGACGGGTTGCCTTTGACGTCCAACGCTTCCTGGTAGGTTTCGCCGAGCCGCGGGTTGAAGACAAACTCCGGCACGCCGCGCGAGTCGCGCACGCGCTGCGCCTGGTGCAGGGCCATGTCGTCGGCCACGCCGTGCTCCGGCTGGCAGGTGGTGAAGCACTGCAGGAACATGGTGCCGCGATACTCCAGCCCGTCGAGAATGGCGCGGTACAGCTTGGGCGCGTTGGCCATTGAAACCTGTGCAACGAACGGCGAGCCGTGGCCGGCGAGGAAGGTCTCAGCCACCGTCTTCTTCTCAGTGTTCTTGCCCTGCGTGGCTGCGCCAAAGGTGTTCATATCGCCGCCGCCCAGCATCGGGGTCGAGTCAGAGTTCTGGCCGCCGGTGTTGGAGTAGACCTGCGTGTCGAGCATCAGCGCTTTGACGTTGGGCCGGTTCTGCAGGATGACCTTCGACATGTTCTGGTAGCCGATGTCGCCCATGCCGCCGTCGCCGCCAACCACCCAAACCTTGGGCAGCTCAACAATCTCCTGGTCGGTCATCAGAGCATCGGTAAAGTGCGTGAAGTGGTAGTACTCTTCAGCACTCAGGCCGCAATCGCGGAACAGCAGAATATCTGCCAGACGCTCAGGAATGACGGAGCGGCGCGCGTGATCCACAATGAAACTCTCGCCCATGAGCCAGCCCACCGTGATGCCGTCCTGGAAGAGCGAGTTCATCCACGGATATGGATGCGGATTGTTAGGCGCCGTCGAACCATACACCGTGTTGCACCCCGTGTGCGCGGCCATGGCCATGACGCTCATGCCGTTGGCCAGGCGTCCGTCGATGGGCTGCAGGTTCTTGTGGTTGAAGGCTTCGGTGAGCAACACCGCGGCGATGGCCTCAACCAGTTGCGCATCGGTGATGGTGCCGTGTGCCGCTTCGTAAGCTTCGACGCGCGCCTTGGTGTCGGTTGTGTCTTCGCCGCCCAGGCCCATGATGAGGTGCATGATGGCCTGGCGGGTGCGAGTGTACTCTTCGGGGGTGGCTGCCTTCAGCGCTTCGAGCTTGGCTGCGCCGGTCTTCTCGAGTTCGCCGGCCTTGGCTACAAAGCGGTCGCTCTTGGCGTGGAAGGCGGGGCGCATGTACGCCTCAGTGACTGCGGCGATGGAGCGCAGCACCGACTTTTCTCCGCAGCCTGCGCAGGCGCCGTCGCCGGCCACCAGCGCGTCGTAGTTGCGCCGCACCATGAGCATGTTGCGCAGCGTGGCAGTTTTTGAGTCGGCCGGGTTGGCGTTGTTGTAGAGGCCGAGGAATTTTTGCGACGTGTCGGGCAGCAGATCGAGGAAGTGCGTGCCCGTCTCGTGAATCGCGTTCACGTCTTCGGTCTCCTGCACCATCTTGAGCGCCTGGTGATCGCCGCAAGCAGTTACGCAGGCCGCGCAACCTTTGCACAAGTCAGAGACAAAGATGGAGAAGATGCCACCCGCGCCGGGCGTCTTGCGTTCCGGCGAGCTGAAGATGGCGTTCACCTTCTGGTAGGCCATCGGCACCTTGTCGAGAATGTTGAAGAACTGCGTCTTTGCATCGACCGAGAATCCGTCAACCGTATCGGTAACTTCGCGCAGAATCGTCTGCAGCGGCGTGCCGGTTTTGAATTCGGCCAGCATGCGCTCGCGAGTGCGCTTCTCAATCTCAGGCAGCGCTTGCAGCAGCTTGTTGCGCTCGGCCGGGTCGCCAACGTAGTAGGAAACCGCGGTCGAAAGCACCGTGCTCAAATCTTGCGAGCAATTGGGCAGCGCGGTGTCGGGGCAAACGCTGATGCACTCCATGCACTGTGTGCAGTTCTCAGGAATATAGAGCGGCGTCTCGCGGCGGGCGACGTATTTCGATGCGGTGTCTCCAGTGGCTGCGGCAATAACGCCCATGGCCGAAAGCGGCGTGGCCGGCTGGTTGTAGCCGAAGTGCGAACGGAACTCCGCGTCAAACGCAGCGACCGTAGAAACCGGTGTGCGCGGTCCCTGACCTGCGGGAACCGGTGTAGAGCGGCAGCCAGTGCCGCATGATCCGCCAGCAGTGGCGAGTTCGAGAATGGGCAACAGCGCTTCACCGCGCAGGCTTGAGCGATCGGCCGCGGCTAGCGCGCCAATCTCGATCTCCTTCACCTGCTCAAAGCCCTGGGTCATGATTTCCATGTTCGACTGCACAACGGCGTCGCCGAGCTTGCCGAACTTCTTTACGTACTGCTTGAACACGACATCGCGATACTGTTCGGGCGTAATGCCGAACTCTTTGAGCAGCGGGCTGACGCGGAAGAACGCCCCGAGAAATGCGTTGCCCTGCATGCGGAGCTGAAGATCGCCGCGATCCGTCGCCTTTCTCGCGATCGAAAAGCCGGGCAACGTGAAGACGCGAATCTTCTTCTCGATAATCTGTTTGCGCGCCCATTGCGGCAGCCGTTCCCACGCCTGCGCGCCTTCTTCATCCGACTCCCACACAAACGAGCCACCCTCCTGCATACCGTCGAGAGGGTTGGTGTGGGTAAAGGCCTTGGGATCGCAGCAAAGAACAGTAGTGACGTGGCGCAGATCGCAATTGACGCGAATACGATCTTTGGCCGCAACCATAAAGTAGCTGGTGGGCGCGCCCTTTTTCTCGGAACCGTACTTGGGGTTGGCGCTTACATGAATGATTTCCTTGGGATTTCCGTACTCGTCTTCGACTTTGTCGCGATCGTAGAGCAGATCGTTGAGGTCGCCGATAATTGCGCCCAGGTTTTTGCCTGTAGTAATGGCGCCCCATCCGCCGATGGAGTGGAGGCGGACGGCAATCGCGCCCTCCGGCAGCAGCGAAGGAGTTTCGTCGCCGACAACCGCGTATGGGTGGTCGATGCCGAGGACCATGAAGCTGACGCCGTCGGCTGCGGTCTTGCCGTCCTGGCGCGCGCGGCCTGCGGTGGCATATTCAAACGCGCCGATAACGTGCTCGGGGCGGAAGTCGCGCGAGCCCAACCCGTAGGTGCCGGCGAAGAAGCGCGGCACTTCGGCGAGCGTAATGCTCGGCAGGTCCTCAGTGCCCTGAACGGCCTTCGAAAATGCGGTGCGAATGTCGCGGCCGAGTGGGTTGTCGGGCGAGAGCGCTTCGTCGGTGCGCTCGAGAATGATCACGTTCTTCTTGCCCTTGAGTGCTGCAACAATTGCTGCCTCGGGGAAGGGGCGAATCACGTTGACGTGGATGGATCCAACCGAAGCGCCGCGCGTCTGGCGCAGGTAGTCGACGGCGGCTTCAATGTTTTCCGCAGCCGAGCCGAGCGAGACGAAAACGGTATCGGCATCGGAGGTTTTGTATTCGGTCACCAGGCCGTAGTAACGGCCGGTCAGCTCGCCAAAGTCCTTATACGCGGCCTCAAGGAAGGGGAGAATGGGTTCGGCAAAGTTGTTGCGCCGCGCCACGATGCCTTGCATGTAGTGTTCTTGATTCTGCACCGGGCCCAGCAGGATGGGGTTCATCAGGTCCATCATCTTGGGTACGCGGCGGCGGGTGGGTCCAAACAAAACGCGCTGCGCCTCGGTGGGGCAGTCAATCACGTCGTCGGGTGCGCCGAGGTATTCGCGAATCAGCTCCGACTCGTGCTTGTAGAAGGTACGCTCAAGGTGGGTGGTCAAAAAGCCGTCCATGATGTTCATGCCCGGCGTGAGCGAGAGCTCGGTAACTCGACGAAGAATGAGCGCCTGGTCGGCGGCCTGCTGCGCATCTTTGCCGAACAGCATTATCCAGCCGGTGTCGAACGCGCCATATATATCGTCGTGGCCGCAGTGCACGTTGAGGGCATGCTTAGTGAGGGCGCGCGCGCCAACCTCAAGCACCATGGTTGAGCCCTTGCCTGGCGCGTGATAGTACTGTTCAACGCCGTAAACCACACCCTGGCCCGATGTAAAGTTGACCACGCGCTTGCCGCAGACCGAGTGGGCAATGGCGCCACCCTGCGCGGCGTGCTCGCCTTCGGTTTCTATCGCAATAGTGTTGCCGCCGAAAACGTTCAAACGGCCTTCGGCATAGGCCTGCTGAAACAGCTCGCCGCCTTCAGTCGATGGGGTGATGGGGTAAAACACACCGGCATCGGCGATCCGGGTTTCAGTGTGGTACGACACTAGCTGATTACCGTTCGCGGTAATCCGGATTCCAGGATAACGAGCAGCAGCTTTCATTCGGGTCCCTCTCCATCGAGCTCAGTGGATTCTTGCTAAGAGTCAGTTTTTCGGGGCGGGAAGAACTCTTCGGCTGCCGCGCCCCTTGCTTCGGCAGCTATGAAATCGATTTATCGGGCAGGGCACACTTTCAGCGCTTACCCGATCGCCAATTCTTCGCGTTCTGGCCAGATTCGTTCAACAAGGCCGCATCTATTTGCAGCCCTTATGGATAGCAGCCCCTGACATTGTGTCAATTTGCTGAATGCGTGGCCGGCTTGAATGGCAGAGAGACGCAGGGGAAGGCTTCTCTCGCATAGTACGACCTACATAACTAGTATGCACCTTTAGATGGGAGACGCTGTACCAGCAGGTGAGATCGATCACATGGTGCGACGGGCGGGGGCGGGCTTACACTCGGTAGGCT
>Ga0265338_10001701_pt1 | contig 34933 bp, 30 predicted proteins | sample 42126metaG_FD_193579 | JGI IMG/M metagenome (GOLD analysis project Ga0265338, IMG submission 193579) | Rhizosphere microbial communities from Carex aquatilis grown in University of Washington, Seatle, WA, United States - 4-21-26 metaG | ecosystem: Host-associated > Plants > Roots > Rhizosphere...
CTAACATCGGCAACAGTTGCCCGTTGTCGGTCGTCTCTTGCGTGACCTCGGCCGCCACGATTACCTGCGCCTTGGAGTCCACCGCCGCCTGCGCGTTGTAGCCCTGTAGGAAGCTCCCCTTGTTGGCCCCGTCCGGCATGATCCGGCTTTCCGCATCGGTGAAGTTGCGCTGCGCCCTGGGGTCGGGTTGAGACTGCTCCGGGTCCGGAACCTGGGGCTCGCGGCCACGCTTCTTCTTGCCTGTCCGCGCTTCCTCGTCGCGCCGCTTGGCCAGCTTGGCTTCGGCTTCGGCGCGCTCCCGCTCCGCCTTCTCGCGAGCCTCTTGTTCTAACTCCGCCTTGGCCTGAGCAATCTTCTTCAGCCGACTCTCGCGACGCGCCAACTCGTCCGGCAACTCGTCCCCGCGCTTGCCCTTGCCGTACTGCGCGTCCTCGGCCGCGTCCACATCCTCGGCCTGCTTCAGCAGCGCTTCGACCTCCGCCTTCAACCGTTGCTCGGTCTCGCCCATCCGCGCATAACTCATCGCCTTGTGCTTACTCGCGTTGGCCTTGATCTTGGTCCCATCGATGGACACATGGCCCAGCCTCACCAGGCCGGCCTTCTCGCACAGCAGCAAGGCCTGCCTGAACAGCCCCGCCAGCGCCTCCAGATGGCGCTTGCGAAACTCCGCCAAAGTGTCATGATCCGGATGCGCGTCCGCGGACAAGTAGCGGAAAGCCACGTCCTCGTAGGTCTTCGCCTCCAGCTTGCGCGAGCTGTACACTCCCGTCGCGTAGCCATACAGCAGAACTCGCACCATCATCGCCGGTGCATACGACGACATTCCGCGACCATCCTTGGCTTCATACGAAGAAAAGATCGCGCTCAGATCAAGCGCCGAAACCACGTCCACCAGAAAGCGCGCCAAATGATTTTCCGGAAGCCAGTCGTGCAAAGAGGGTGGGAATAAAAGCGACTGATTTACAGCGTCAGGAAGAAAGCTCTTGCCCATACTCAGAATCGTAAACCGGCTCGACCCAGTTAACCCGAAAATAACCGTGAAGCGAATCTATCCCCGACACACTCCTAGGGAACAGGGATCGAGATGCAGCTTTCCGCTATTGGCATAGGGCTATTGGCTATCGGCTGTTGCCTGCCGTTGACCGCCTCCGATTGAACCAAAATCCTCTTCGAATCGAATATAATCTGTATTAATTCAGCTTTATTGGATGATAATACGTGCGATTCCCCACATTGGTTCTCTCCGCAACCGTCTCATTGGCTGCATGCGGGTCGTCGTCTCTTAAGGCACAAAACCAGAGCTTTATCGCGCATTGGCAGTCTCGCGTCACGGCAACGCAGAGTGCGCAGCCCCACTGGGTTACTCCGCTGGTCACCGTGACGCCTCGGCTCGAGCAGGAGTTCCGCACCGACTTTCTGCACTACTACAACAACAGCGACCGCCACATTTGGAACTACGGCAACGGCAAGGGTCTCGAGCTGATCCCCGAGAGGCACACCGAGCTGCTGTTCAATCTGCCACCGTTTCTCGACCGGTCGAACGGTCAGCAGGACGGGTTCGGTGACGTATCGTTCCTGCTGAAGGAGCGCATTTTTGCGCGCAACGAGGAGCACGGCGATGCCATCGTGACCGCATTTCTGGGCGCCTCGGTTCCTACCGGCAAAAACGCCAACGGAAGCTGCTGTGCCGTTGTCACACCAACGCTCGCCATGGGCAAGGGCTGGGGCAATTTCGACGTGACGTCGACAGCCGGCGGATCGCTGCCGGTAACCAATACCAAGGGCCTGGGGCAAAGCGTTATCTGGAATAACGTTGCGCAATACCGGCTGGCGAAAACAGGCGTGGCGCGGTTCTTCTGGCCTGAGCTCGAGGCCAACACCACATTCTTCAAGGGCGGCTCAAACGACGGCAAAACGCAGAGCTTCGCTACGCCCGGCCTGGTCGTCGGCCGCATCCCGCTCACTCATGATTCGAGCGGCAAGCCGGGACGACTGGGCCTCACCTTCGGCGCCGGAGAAGAGATAGCGATGACTCACTTCCATACCGCCAATCACTACACGGTGCTGACATTCCGGATCCCGTTTTAAAGTCAGCCAGTAGCCAATAGCAGATTGTTACCGACGTTTCACTGATGCTACACACTTTTGGCTATTGGCTGATGGCTATTGGCTATTCCCCGGTTAGCCGCTTGGCGCGGATCACGCGTGCAATGGTGCGCACCACAAATCCAACAGGCAAGAATCGCGAAGCCATCGCCCCGAGGTGGCCAACGAAATTGGGAATCACTGTGAGCTTGCCGCGCTCAAGCCCACGGATTCCCAGATGCGCCACTTCTTCAGCGGACTGGCGGCTGCGGTCGGAGACATGGCTGCGCGACACCTCAAAGAATTCGCTTTCAGTGGGGCCGGGGCAAAGTGTGGTGACCACAACACCATCGCGCGCGACCTCGGCAGCAAGGCCCTGGGCGAAAAAACGGTCGAAGACCTTGGTGGCTGCGTAGGTGTTGAGGTAAGGGATAGGCTGATAACTGGCCGTGGATGCGACCACCAGCATCCATCCGCGGTGGCGTTCGACCATGCGCGGGATAAAGAGGCGCGAGAGTCGCACAACGGCCTCGCAGTTGACGCGCACCTGGCTCAGCTCCTGCTCAACGTTGCCGGCAATGAACGGGCCGAACTGACCGAGGCCGGCATTGTTGATGAGAATGTCGACGGTGATGCCGGCGCCCTCGGTGGCGATGTAAATCTGTTGCGGCGCGGCAGGGTCGTTGAGGTCGGCGACTACGACACGCGTTTCGGTACCGGCGGCGGCAAACTCGGCAGCTAGTTTTTCAAGCCGGTCCTTGCGGCGAGCCGTGAGGATGAGCTTTGCGCCGCGCTTCGAGAGCTCGCGGGCCAGAGCCACACCTATGCCCGCGCTGGCGCCGGTAACCAACGCCCATCTGTCTTTGAACACACTTGTTTGGGACATTCCGCTCCGATGCGCGTTACCCAAGCCGCCAGGGCTAACCCCGCCAACTCCGCTAACCCCGCTGCATTTAATCCATCAACAGCTTAAACGCATGGGTCCAATGGTTGCGTGTAAAGCCGAGAACGCACCAGAGTTTGCAGAGGGGTTCAATGGCGCGGGCCGATTCAGCGCCGCCCATATCGGCAGTCTCCCAGCCGAACTCATCGAGCAGCGCGGTGACGGTCTGTTTTGCAGCCGCATTGTTACCGCAGATAAACATGGTCGGCTTGCCACCCACGAATTTGGGATCGACCATGCGCGAAGCACCGACGGAGTTGAAGGCTTTGACAAAATTGGTTTCAGGAAACTCCGTTTGCAGCGCTTCCATCAGCGACTCATTCTGATCGGTATAAAACTGCAGAACGCCATTTACCGGGGGCGCATCGGAAATAGGATTGCAGGTATCTATGACGGTTTTATCGGCGAGATTTGTTACTCCTGCCAAACCAAGAGCCTCCGAAGCAGCGGAGCCCTTGACGGCCAGAATGATGAGCTCGCCAAACTCGGCGGCGTCGGCAAAGTTGCCGGCAGTAACTCCTGCAGTATTGGCAGCGAACTCGGCCAGCTTTTCTGGCGAGCGCGACCCGATCACGACCTGATGACAGTATTTAGCAAGCCCAGCCGCGAGAGTCTGGGCAACAATGCCTGAACCAAGTACACCAACTTTCATTGGGTACCTCCTAAGAGGTGAGAGACTCGCGGGCAGGGAAAAGGTTCATTTAAGTTTGGTTGATTTTTTTGGAAGTGATTTGCGGGATTTCGCGGCGGACGCCGGTTTTCTTCCTGACTTGGCGTTCTTTTCCACACGCAGCTTCCAGGCCGTGTGCAGCGCGCCCCGCAAGGAATCCTCATCGGCCTCGGCAAGGCGGATGTGGGTAGCACCCATGCGCCCCCACCCGCCATGGATTGGCAAAAAGAGCTCGGGACGCTCGGCGATGAACTCGGCCTGCAACTCGGGAGTGATCATCAGATTGCCATAACCCTCTTTGACAGAGGCGAGCGTAGCAAAAATGCGCCCGCCGACGCGGAAGTCCGTCGCACCCATGTGCGAGCCTTCTTCAGCGCCTTCGAGGCTGAGTGCGATGCGGCGAAAATCTTTGGCGGTCATGGAGCGCCTTTCTTAACGCCGCCCGGACACTTATGTGGAGGGTTCTTCACTTCGGGCTGAAAACCGTCCGCATTGATTTCTCTGTAGCGCCCGGTTGCCTTGTCCCATGCAACGTCGGTGGGTTCCTCTTCGTTGTCGTTCTCGGTCCGCCTCCATTGGATGCTAACGACAAGACCATTCTTTCCATCCGGGCGTTTGTCCCAGAACTCAATACGTTGTGCCCAGAGCGGTGAGCAATCGTCGATGTATTCGAGACCGACATAGCCCGCACCGTTTTGAATGTCGCGGGACGCACGAAGAGCGGTTTTCCACTCCCCGGCGTCCCGTCTAAGGATTACGAGTTGGCGGACAAAGGTGCCCTGAACCGCGTGGGACTTCGACCTGACAGTGATTGCAGCGATGGATTCCAATACCTCGGGCTGGTTGAGTTCGCCACACTTGAGTACCTTCGCGCTGAGGCCTAGAACTTGACGCGCAGCCCTCAGGCATTCCTGTTGTTGAGCTGCCGGTTCTTGTTCGACGGATTTGCGTAAAGGAGACTGTGCGGCGCTTTGGCCCGCGCCGCTACTTCCCTTCTCATCAGGCACTCGATTGAAAACCATTCCCCAGATGGGGTCGTAGTTTGTAAATTCGAGCCGGCCCGGTGCTTTCAAATCGAAGACCGCCTCTGCTTCCTGGTTAGGCAGATAGAACCTGGTGGCCGATTCGGCGTTCATGGGCGCAGGAGAGCCGCCGATGTTCTGCATAAATAACCGGCCATTCTGAAACGTCAGAATCATATCTGTCGGGTGGTCTTTATCATCTGACCTGTAGCGTCCGGCATAGCTGCGAAGAATCTCCGCGGGGACCTGTGCCTCCCTGCCATCGGAAGGAAGAATCGGATCGTCATCCATGCCCAGTCGCACCAGTTCCGTATCCAGTGCCAGCGTTCCCGGAGTCGACAGGTTCCCCTGCTTCACCTGGTTTGAAAGCACAACCACCGTTGTCCGTGTTGCTGGAATGTAATCCAGGCAAGAAAAGAATCCATCCACCACGCCATTATGATTGATGTCGCGTTCCGCTCCCTCACCATCGATGTCGAAGCCATACGCGTAGCCATTCAAATACGGCGCGGTCATCTCAACAAGCGAAGCCTTCGACAGCAGCTTGTTCTCAAACAGCGCGTCCGTCCAGCGAATCAAATTGTCGGCCGTGGAATAGAGGCTGCCCGCTCCGGCGATAGCGCTCAAGTCTTCATCTTCAAAAGCGACTGGGCCATTAGGGGATGGTGCATATCCGTAAGCGCGATGCTCAACAGAATGCGTGTTCCAGTTGCAGTCGGTTTCGTTGAGTTGGAGCGGGCGGAAGATACGATCGCGAAGGAACTGGCAATAAGGTTCTCCGCTGACCCGCTCCACCACCAGGCCAAGCAACATATAGTTTATGTTCGCGTATTCGTATTTTGTGCCGGGCGCAAAAGTCACCGGCTTGCCCACCACTTCATTTAGAAGTTCTTCGGGCCTATGCAGATTGCCGCTATGAATCAATCCGAAATCGATATCGGCAATGCCCGAGGTCTGCGTCAGCAGATTTCGAAGCGTGATACCGCTCCACGCTGCCGGAGCATTTTGATAGTAACGTTGGATCGAGTCGCTCGTATTGAGCTTCCCATCCTGCTGCAGCAGTAGAATTGCGGCGGCTGTGAACTGCTTTGAAAGAGAGCCGATCGGAAAGCGGGTGTCGCGGTCAAATGCGGTGTGGGAGGCCATGTTGGCGTAGCCATAGCCCGACTCGTAGACGAGGTGATGAGCCCGCTCGACGGCAACCACACCCATAAAGCCATACCGGTGGTGGTAGAACTCTGCCGAATGCTCGATTCGCGTGGACAAATGGGGCACACCAGGCTGTGCTTGTACTGCAGCCTGGGGATTAGCCGCGAACGCCAACGTTGCAACCGCACCGAGCAACGCCGATAAGAAGATTTCCCTGCGCATGCCGCGCATGTTTCCCTCGCTCCCTAGCCCTTCGTTCCCTGTTTCACCCCCACCACCGCCATCATGCGCCCGGCCCGCCCGTGTGAGCCGCGGTGCGAGTAGAAAAGATCCGCGTGGCACTGAGTGCAGCCTTCAACCACGGCAATCGATTCCGCTCTCAGCCCAGCATCCAGCAACTGCCTGCGATTCGCCTCGATTAAATCCACGTGCAGGCTGGGACCGATGGGTGAGTGCCCCGGCGCGCGCTGGGTGAGAAAAAGCATCGGGTACTTTTGCCGCACCACGTCAGCGTCGTATACCTCGCGAAAAAGCTCGCGCCCATAACTGAATTGTGACTCGAACTCCGAAAGCACTTCTTCACCCACGGCATAGCAGCACACACCGTTTCCGGGCCCGATTGCCGCCACCAGGTCCTCAGGTTTTGAACCGAACTCGAGTCGCATTCTCCCCACTCCGATTTCTGCAACGCGCTTCACCGTTCCCCGCCAACCCGCATGAAACGCTCCCACCGCACGCAGCCTGCGGTCGGCCACGATCACTGGAATACAGTCGGCCGTTTGAACCGCCAGCAGAATTCCCGGCTCGTTGGTGATTTGGCCGTCGGCTTTCCGCGGCCGCTCGCGAAGGGCATCCGCAGCCGTCGCGCGAACTACAAGATTTGAATGGAACTGCTTCAGCGCGATAAGCGGGGTGGCCGCATCGCCTGTCACCGCTTCGGCAAAAAGTCGCCGATTGGCTGCCACGGCTTCGCGGGTATCTTCGGAGGTATATCCAAGGTTCAATTCGCCGGGCGCAACTTCAGGGCAATAGGCGCGGCTCACTCCGCCGATCCTGGTACTGAAGCCAGCCCAGAGCCAGGGAAAGTCCCAATCGGGAACCGGCAGCCACCCCACGCCGTTGCCGGCAATTCGAGGTTGGGGCGCTGGACGCACAAGTTCCTCTTGCCCGGCGCGGTCAAAATTGGCCGCGCGCACCTGGGATACAGCCGCCCCCCGCCGGTTCCTGACCAGGCCACCAATCGCGAACATCGCGTCGATGCCGGCGACCGTTTGTTTGCTGCTAACCACTTGGGCAACAAGGTTGCTTCGCGAGGAACCAGCCGAAGCCGGACGCTTTAAGCTCGGTCGTTTTTCTTGAGCCGAAGGTTTTTTGGTGGGGCGGATAGGCATCCTGAATTCAATTTTAGCGGGATGGAATGAGAATGCTGTTCAGGATGAACTGGGCCCAAACGAGCAAATGGGCCTACCTTCCGGTAGGCCCGCTCGAGAGGCATTTAAGGGAGGGAATCCAGGGGGGATTTTGGGAAGAGGTCCAGAAACGGACCCTCAAAAAGGAATAGTAACCTTTACTAGGTGGGACATATTGGGGAAGCCTCTGCTAATTACTAGATAGGATGCGAACTCTAACAAAAGGTTGCAACGTAAATCGGTAGTTCACCAAAATCTTTTTTGAATTCGTTAAGCGATTTAGTGTCCCGATTTGGTCCGGGCCTGTGGAAAACATGCCCGCATTGCCCCAAATCCCGTCCAAACCCAGCTGGAACGGGGAAAATCAGGGCGAAATCGGGCCGGTTCGCACTGATTTGGTCTAGGGCAGATCCCGCACCCAGATATTCCTGAAACTGATGGGCTCGCTCTTGTCGCCGTGGGCCTGCAGCTTGATAGGCGCGCGGTCGTATTTCTTGTAAAAGGGCTTACCGATGTAAAGCGTCTGCCCCGTCAGCTGGAAGTGGTTCTGCACCAGCACTCCATTGAAAAATGCGGTCAAATATGCAGGCGTCTTCAGCGAGCCGTCGTCGTTGAAGGTCGGCGCCGTCCACACCACGTCGTAGGTCTCCCACTCGCCCGGCTTGCGCGCCGGGTTCACAAGCGGCGGGCTCTGTTTGTAGATGCTCGCGCCCTGCCCGTTCACATAGGTCGTGTTGTTGTAGGAGTCGAGTATCTGCAATTCGTATCCGTCGTCGCCGGGGCCAGTGGAGGCAAGAAATAATCCGCTGTTGCCGCGCGCCTGCCCGCTGCCGGTAATGTTCTCGGGAATCCGAAACTCGAGGTGAAGCTGATAGTCCTTGAATTGGCGCTTCGTCTCAATGTTGCCCACGCCTGACGCCTTCTTCACCGTCAGAGTACCGTCGTTCACCACCCACTGCGCGGGAGTGTGGTCCTGGGCTGAAACCCACTCGTCTTCATTTTTGCCGTCGAAAAGGACGATCGCGTCGGACGGCGGATCAGCATCTTTTGCGCCGGGAGTGACGATGGCCGGCACCGGCTGCCAAATCTCGGTATCCTCCGGCTTGGGCTTGGGCTGCTGCTGCGCAGCCAGTTGAATTGCAAATGCAGAGAGTGTGACAAGTGCTAAGAAAGTAGTGGTGCGCCGCCGGCTCATAGACAGATTCCTTCCCGATCCAATGTACAGGTTGAACCCACCAGAGCGCCAAGCGGGAATTTCAGCTTTTAGCTTTTAGCTTTTAGCTTTTAGCTTTTATTGGGTACTGGCCATCCCTTAACTTTGCTCCTGAAGAATTCCAGCGTCCGCGTCAGCCCCTCTTTGAGCTGAACTTTCGGTTCCCACCCCAGCAATCGCCGCGCCTTGCTGATGTCCGGCTGGCGCCGCACCGGATCGTCTTCAGGCAGCGCGCCAAAGCGCATCTCGCTCTCCGACCCTGTCACTTCAAGCACCGTCTGGGCGCATTCCAGAATGGTGAACTCGTTCGGGTTGCCGATGTTCACCGGCAGCCGCTCAACGCTGCGCGAGAGCCGAACAATCCCCTCGATCAAATCGTCGACATAGCAAAAGCTGCGCGTCTGGCTGCCATCGCCATAAATGGTCAGCGGTTCGCCGCGCAGCGCCTGCATCATAAAGTTCGACACCACACGCCCATCGTCGGGATGCAGGCGCGGGCCGTAAGTATTAAAGATGCGCACCAGGTGAGTGTCCACGCCGCGGCTGCGGTTATAAGCCATTACCAGCGCTTCGCCGAATCGCTTCGCCTCGTCGTAAACCGAACGCGGCCCCACCGGATTCACGTTGCCCCAGTACTCCTCGGTTTGCGGGTGCTGCAGCGGGTCGCCATAACATTCCGACGTCGACGCATGCAGAAACCCGGCCTTGTGCCGCGCCGCAACCTCGAGCATGTTCCTGGTGCCTGTCGATCCCACCGCCAGCGTTTCAATTCCCAGGCGCTTGTATTCCGGCGGGCTCGCCGGCGAGGCAAAGTTGAATACGTAGTCCACTGCGCCGGGGTCGACCGCTGCCGAGAATGGCTCGCAAATATCCCAGTCGATAAATGTGAAGCGCGGCTCGCCCGACAGGTGCGCAACGTTCTCGCGCTCTCCGGTCGACAGGTTGTCCACACCGACAACAGAGTGCCCTTCCCCGAGCAATCGGTCTGTAAGGTGCGAACCAAGAAATCCGGCAGCGCCGGCGACGAGTGTGCGCATGTTCAACTATCGAACTCCAAACCAGTATGCAACAGCGAGAGCCGGCCCGGTTCAAATGTCCGATTATCTTTATCCAGTTTGAAAGGAGCGTGAACCCGTGGCGGAAACGGTGGGGGTGGGAGCCGAGGTGGTAATGGATCTATAGGGTGAAGCCAAAACCAAACAGAACTTTTATTGCGGGTTCGGCTCGAACTTGGTATCGAAACTCGCATCGCTGCCGTCGCATGTCACCGAAACATCGCCCTTTTCGTTACCGGTCACCTGTGGGCCCGATGTGGTGTGCGTGCGTCCGTCTTCGGTCGAGTAAGTAACGGATAGCGCGCCAGGACCGTTGAAGTGCCGAAATATTCCAAGATCGGTCATGTTGTTAAGTGTCTTGATGGTGAGCGTGTCGCCGGGATAGGAAATTACAACGTCGTGCAACGTCTCACCCGAGCGATTCCTCACTCTGAAGAAGACATTATCCGGCGCGCATCCCGTTAAGACAGTGAGAATGAGCATCGCCGCCGCTGCAGCGAGGCTTAATGGGGCCGAATTCCGTCTCATGGCTTTTCCCTTGATTGAGGTTCGATGAGTCGGGACGTTGGGCGGAATCCATCATCTCCGGCTCGTCCCTAAGATTCTCGCACGCGCGGCGCCACGTAGGCTCAGCACGGCAGCGTTTTTCAAGGCTCAACCTTGAGAAAGTTGTTAAGTATCTGACGCTCCTGCGGAGAGAAGTTGTTCTGGTAACGCGCCGAGTTCAACACTGTTTGCCGCTGGTCGGGGGGAACCGTGCGCAGGTCCTGAAATGCCTGCTTCACCATCGATTGGCGGCCGGGCGGCAGAGAGTGGTATTGCTGGTTGGCCCCGCGCACCTGCATCTGCTCCTGCGGAGACAAGCGCTCAAGCATCTCACTGCGCGCCAGCCTGCGATCGCGCTGCGCCTCAGGCATCCGGTTCAACTCATGCAGTTGCTGTGCAAGGCGTTGCTGCGTCTGGGCAGGCAGCCGGTTGAAGCTCGGACTGTTGCGCAGCAGGCGTTCCTGGTCTTGAGGTGGCAAATTGCGATGCTGATTAAGCCAGTCTCCCAGGTGTCCCGGTGGACCCGGGTTCGGCCGCACAGCCTCGGGCCTCTGCCCTTGATAGGTAGGTCTCTGAGCCGGGTATGCGGGAGTCTGAGCGGGCCTGTTGGGCTGCACGCCCTGGTACGCGCCACCCCGATATCTGTCTCGCATCTGGCCGGGCTGGCGCTGAATCGGTTGGCCCTGGTATTGTCCTCGGAACTGTCCTTGGTTGGGACGCTGCATTTGCCGATTCTGCTCTTGCTGCGGCCGCATCGGGGCGCCCTGACCCCTGCCCTGGTCAGCGCGCGGAGCGGAATAACGCGGCGGCGCGGGAGGGGCGGCATCGCGGCGCTGGGCCGGCATAACCGCCGGCGCCACGCACAGCAGCAGCGCCGGCAACAATGCCGCCAGACGCATTCCTTCCGCTTTGGCCATCCCTTTCATCTTTCTTTCCGCTCCTGAGTCTAAACCCCAAGTAAATCAGTCCCCGTTGTTGTTGTCCGTGCTGGTCAACGCTTCCATCTGATCCAGCACCTGCGCATTACTGTCGATCGTCTGCAGGTCGTGAACCGCCGCAGCGTTCGGGCCCGGCTGCGCCGGCTGATTCCACACCGCCAGATCGAGATAAGCCCCACCACCCAGCAGCAGCATAATGGTAAGCGCCATGGCAGCCAGCGGGCGCGCGTGGTTACGCGATCCGTACGCAAGTCCCGCACGGAAGCTGGCAATCCTGCGCGCCAGCCAACCTGCAGGCGCGGCCTCACGCTCATGTCTCATCCGCGCCTGCATCCGGGTCATGAAAAACGGGTTCGGCTCGGGAGCTTTCCACGCGTCCAGCAAACCCATGGTCGCCTTCAGTTCCTCGAGCTCCCGCTTGCAACCTGCGCACTCCGCAACATGCGCGTTCACCTTGGCATCCGCATGGGCCGGATCGAGCAGCAGTTCCGCCAGCTTCGATTCCATCCCAGTGCAATTCGACTTGTTCATTTTGTCCATTAATTCCATCATGGTCGTCACTCCTGTCTGCCGGTTGGTTCCGGTCATCTTTCAACTCAAACAAAACCCTTCAACTTGTCGCGCAACGTTTGGTAGGCGCGGAAGAGCAGCGACTTTGTAGCTGATTCGCTGAGCTTCAGCACTTCCCCAATCTCCCGGTAATCCATCCCTTGATACTTGTGCATCAGCACAGCCACGCGCTGGCGCTCCGGCAGCGCCATTACATGCTCGCGAATCGCGGCCATGCGCTCATCGCGCAACAGTTTCTGCTCCACGCTCGGCTCATCGTCAGCAAGGTCGGGAGTGGTCCCCGTATCCTGGTCCGGCTCGTCAAGGTAAACCGTTGCTGCCGCCCGCTCGTGCCGGGTATCTCGCGCATGGTTCACTGCCAGGTTCGTCGCAATCCGGTAAAGCCACGTGGTAAATCGCGCCTCGGCCCGGTAACTATCCCTGGCCCGATAGACGCGTAAGAATACTTCCTGTGCCAACTCCTCGGCCACCGCCTGATTACGAGTCATGCGGTACAAAAAGTGAATCATCGGGCGGTGGTACTTTCCAACGAGGTAATTAAAACTCGCCTCGTCCCCCGCCGCAACCTTCAACATCACACCCGCATCGCTGGCCGGATCAACCTCAGCCCTCATCGCCGCAGCCGGATCAACCCCCAGGTCGATTCCCGTTCCCTGGCTCCCAGCCGGGCCAGCTACCAATCCCGATCTGTCCAGCACGAGCGTAGCCATATCTTCTGGAACCCCATCTTCGTCCGAAGGTTGCGTTTCCGGGTCGTTTTCAGAGTCGTTTTCGGGATCGTTTTCGGGGTCCGTTTCAGGGTCCGTTTCAGGGTCGGAATCCCCGGCTCTGTAGCGCCCCGAACTCCCTTCTTGTCCTGAAGATCGGCCGCTCGCCGCGAGTCGAGCAGGCAGGGCTGAGCCGTCGCTCTCTGAGAGCATTCCAGAAGGCAGCCAGCCAGCCGCTAATGGGCAAAGCCCCCCGTCCCCAAACCAGGGGAAGATGGCCGCGCGGATGAGAGATCGGACGTTCCGGAACATGTCTGGCTGGTACAAAACCTGCCTTGCGTCAGTTTGAAGAATACGGGCTTCTCAAGCTGCTGAAAAACTTGTCATTGGGTCGTTCTGTAACAAGGGTTCGGCTTTTGCCGGGCCGATAAGAGCAGCAAAATCACCCGGGCTTTAGTCGCTGCGGAAAACCTCGCCACCTCTGGCAAAGGGAGTTCTGTAACAGGGCACGACTTCAGTCGTGCCGATAAGGCCGGCAAAATGAGGTGGGCTTTAGCCCCTGCCATTTTCGCACCTCTTGAAATTCACGCTAAGGACGACTCTTTCCGCAGCCGCTTTAGCCCCCAATGCATCGTCTTTTCACTTCCGCTTCGGGTTGGTTCCAAAGCACTGCTGGTGTTACTCTAACGTAAAGGATCGGCCTGTTGCGCGGTCTTTATCCCACCCGTATAAGGGCGGCTAGCTCAGCTGGTTAGAGCGCCTGCTTCACACGCAGGAGGTCCGGGGTTCGAGTCCCTGGTCGCCCACCATACTACGCGTATGGCGAACTGCGCGCTTCGCGCGCCAGGCGGCTTTTGAGACGCTCCCGTTGGTCGCGGGCTAGCGTCTTCCCCCCGAGAATAAAGAGTTACTTAGGATTTCGCCTGCAGGCTCTTCGGCCCAATCTCAAATGGGTTCGTCTCCTTGCACCAACTTCGCCATCAAAAGCATCCAAACCATTAAACCTGCGAGGTATCACCATGAAAGCAGTTGTGCTACACGAATACGGCGGCCCCGAAAAGCTGAAATACGAGGACTGGGACGACCCCGTGGCCGGCGACGGGCAGATCCTGATCCAGGTCGTCGCGGCTGGAACCAATGCCATCGATTGGAAGCTTCGTAGCGGCGCCATGAAGAGTTTCATGCCGGTGGCGTTGCCCGCTATCCTCGGTTACGACTACTCCGGCATTGTTCGCTCGGTCGGCAGAGGCGTTGAGGGCTATCGAGTGGGCGATAAGGTCTTCGGCCGCGCCGGCAAGGCCTATGCCGAGTTCCTTCTGGCCGATCTCGCCGGACTGTCCAAGCTCCCTGCCGGCCTCGACCACGTTGAAGCGGCAGCACTCCCGGTGGTGCTCAACACCGGCCAGCAACTCATCGCCGAATTTGGGAAAGTTAAGCCCGGCCAGACGGTTGTCATCACCGGCGCCCTGGGCAGCGTTGGCCGTACCGCTGTCTGGGTGGCGAAGAAACTCGGTGCGCACGTCATTGCGGGTGTCCGCGGCTCACAGAAGCAGGCGGCGGAGACGCTCGGGGCCGATGCCCTTCTCGCGATCGATAGCCGCCAGGAGATGGAGTCACTGGGCCTGGTCGAAGTCGTCGCGGATACGATTGGCGGCGATATCGGCAACTCGCTTCTGGCCAAAGTCAAGGCGGGCGGCGTCTTCGCCTCCGTCGTAGGGCCTCCCTCAGACGCTCACCTGCACCCTGCGGTAAAGGTCGAGGCGTTTGGCTCCCATCCAGACGGTGCGGGCATGCGCTCGCTCGCGGAAGACATCGTAAGCGGAAAGTTCAAGATTCCAGTCGATCGCACTTTTCCGCTCGCCGACGCGGCAAAGGCCCACGCGGTAGCGGAGAATGGCGGAATCGGCAAGGTTCTCCTGTTAGCGTGACCCCTGCGCTGAATTGGGGGAATAGGGGCGGCGAGCTGCGCGTTTCGTGCGCCAAGAGGCTTTTCAGGTGCTCCCGCTGGTCGCGGTCGAGCGTCTTCCTCCCGAGAATAAAGAGCGGGCGGCCAATTTCCCCGCCAACTCGCGCCACACGCCTGCGAACGAAACGAAACACCGTTAACTGGCCGGTATTACAACAGGCACCTGCACCGTACCCAGCTTGCGGCTTGATTCATCGCTTACGCCCAGCACAACCCGATATTTTCCTGGTTTGAGTGCAAGCTGTTGGCGATATGCAATCCCTGCTGTACTGATGAACTCATAGCGTTGCGGATCGAGATCGATATTCAAAGTGCCTGAAGTCTGCGGAAGGATTTTCGGCTGCTTCGCGCCATCGTTGAAGGCGGCAATCTGGACGAAGAGCCTGGCGTGTCGATGGCCGTCGGGCGTCATGGTGAATACTAGGTCCTCGGTTGTGAGGGTGGTCTCGACGAGCAGGCCCGGGTGCTGAGGGTCGTTTGGAAGCAGCTTAGTGCGAAGGCGCAGAGAAGTCTCTTTCGGGGCGTCAGGCAGCATGGCGCGCCTGAGATCGTCGCCGCCATCTGTGACCGCGCCTCCGGGCGTAGCGAAATAGCCACGCCTATAAATCAACGAGCCGCTGCCCGCCGCTTCAACGTGAATCTCACGGAAGTTACCATCCCATTTATCGTTGGTTGGCTTGTAGATGAGCGTGTAGTAGGTGGCGCCATCGTTGCGTGTATGGTCCATCGCTCCGGCAATGTCGTTGGTGCCAAAGATCGCCTCGCCGCCGGTCTCCCGAGCAAGATCCTGCATCTCGCTTTTTAGATTGGTCATGGTGAAGAAGCCGCCGCGCGGGTCACCGGGGAGCGGAGAGCCCTCAAGTCCCGCGGACACTGCCGGTGACGATGACTCTGTCGACAGCCCAAAGACGCTGGTCGGATAGACAGCAATACGCGCGCTTGCCAGCAGGTTGAGCGTCTTGCTCATCTCCAGTCGCGAGGTATGGCTGAAATTGCTGGTTTGCTTGCTCGACTCACTTGTCGTAAGACGCGCCGCATGTCCGCCCACTCCATTGTTTTCGGGCGGCGCAGAAAGATCGATCGAAAGCGGAAAGCTCTCCGCCAGCCAGTAAAGGCTTTTGCGTCCGGGGTAGCCTTCCATGGCGCGCGCCACTTCGGCCAGCATAGAGATCGTGGTTCGAGCTCGCACATCGTAGTTCTGGCTCTCCGCAATGTTCACCGAGTCTGCCATAGCCCCGATGCGCGAGGCCGCGGCAACCTGAAGGTCGTTCATGGTTTCGTTCTTGGCGTCGTCCATTCCCACATCGCGTGGCCGCAGCATCGTTGAAACGGCCTTACGCGAAGCGGGATCGCCGGTGAGCACTTGCGTCATCTGCATGCCATTGGTCAACGCGAAGACCGTAATGTGCTCGCCGTGTGGCAGCATATCAAGGAACTTGAGCATCTGTTGGCGAGCGGTAAGCTGATCGTCGTTGGGGGTATTGAGCAGGTCGTAAAGCACAATCGTAAGCGGCTTCGATGCATCCCCGGCGGTGAAGTTCGCGAACTCGCTTTTAGAGATTTCCGGCGCCGGCTCGGCGGTCTTCGTCGAGGATGGCGGCACGGGAATATGGGCGGTGAAGAAGTCGATTGAGACTGGGAGGCCATCTTCAAGAACTTTGAAGTCTTGTTGCGTCAGGCCGCGCATCACATTCCCCTTGGCATCCCGCGCGACGACATCGACATACACCAGGCGCGAGTAAGTGCGCAGCGTGAGGCTGGAAGCATCGGCTGGCTGGGATTGCGATTGAGGGGTGGAATTCTGTGCGGTGAGCGGCAGAGTCAGGCTTGCTGAGAACGCGAGCAACTGAATGAGCCGAAGGCTTAATCGTGCCATTGCAGCCCCCTGGCAGTTCGGGGGAATTGTAGCCCACTCCGTTGGTGAGCGCAAAGCAGGCTCAGGCACTCCCCCGGTCACCAAAGGCGAGGGACCCATTCGGCTGCGCGCAGGGCGGCTCGGGGCCACCCTCAACTTGATAATCTGCGGCCATGAGACCGCGGCCCCCAGCGATCAAGGTTTGGCTTTCGCCTTTGGAAACCTGGGGAAACCTGGGGGGAAACCTGGGGACGGGAAACCTGGGGAAACCTGGGGACGGAAACCTGGGGACGAAACCTGGGGGACGAAACCTGGGGACAGACGGGACGTTCCCGCCGATGTGTGGCCTTATTCCGACCCAAATATCAAACCTCACATGGGCAGCCTGAGCTTGCCCGCGTAAAACGTATCCCTTAGCGAGCTGCTGTAATAGCGAAAGGGATGGCAGATGAGGAACGGTAAACGGGAAACCTGGGGAAACCTGGGGAAACCTGGGGACGGGGAAACCTGGGGACGGAAACCTGGGGACAGACGGGACGTTCCCGCCGATGTGTGGCCTTATTCCGACCCAAATATCAAACCTCACATGGGTAGCCCGGTCCCTCGTCAGCCGCGGCGGAAGGAATCAGGGGAGAACGCCAGCCTGCCACGGCCGCACCGTAGGAAGACCCGAAAAAACACCGCGCCGTTTTGCAGGTAATTAACCCCGTCCGGCGCACAATCAAGTCATGAAGCCCTTAGCTCACCGAGCCCACCGCCAACTGTTCACCGTCCACCGTCCACTGCTACATAGCACCCTCCCCCTATGTAGCACTGGGAAACTGGGTTCTCTTCACGCGCATCGGCGGCCGGGCCGCCCGATACAGAGTCGGACTTGGCCCAGATGATTCGGACACGCAGACTTGCCGACAAGGAGACTAGCTGACCTACTGTCCCTCTAGCTCCGCTAACACCGCTGCCCCTACGCCGTCGTCCAGTTCAGGATCACTTTGCCGGTTTGGCGCGAGACCATGGCTTCAAAGCCCTTTTCGAACTCCGTGTAGTCGTACCGATGCGTGATTACCGGCGAGATATCGACGCCTGACTCGAGCATCACCGTCATCTTGTACCAGGTCTCGTACATCTCGCGGCCGTAGATGCCGCGCACTGTGAGCATGTCAAAGATGATCTGCCGTATATCAAGCGTCATCTCCTTGGCCGGAATGCCGAGCACGGCGATCTTGCCGCCGTGGCTCATGTTGGCGATCATGTCGCGCAGCGCCTGCGGGTTGCCCGACATCTCGAGCCCTACGTCGAACCCCTCGGTCATGCCGAGTTGCTTTTGCACTTCTTTGAGCGGCAACTGCGTGGGATCGACGGCCAAAGTCGCGCCCATCTTGCGGGCCAGCTCCAGCCTGAAGGGATTCACATCGGTGATAACAACGTGGCGCGCACCCGCATGACGAACCACCGGAATCGCCATGATGCCAATGGGCCCTGCGCCGGTGATGAGCACATCTTCGCCGAGCACAGGAAAGGCCAGCGCCGTGTGCACAGCGTTGCCGAAGGGATCGAAGATGGCGGCGACTTCCTGGTTAATGTCCGGGCTGTGGCGCCAGATGTTCGACATGGGCAGTGCGATGAACTCGGCATACGCGCCTGGCCGGTTGACGCCCACGCCCTGCGTATACGCGCACAGGTGCCGCCGGCCGGCCAGGCAGTTGCGGCAGCGCCCGCAGACCACATGGCCCTCGCCGCTCACAATGTCGCCGGCAAAAAAGTCGTTCACGTTTGAGCCGACCGTGACCACCTCGCCCACAAATTCGTGGCCGATGGCCATGGGCACCGGAATGGTCTTCTGCGCCCACTCGTCCCACTCGTAAATGTGCACGTCGGTGCCGCATATGCCGGTGTAGTGGACGCGCACCAGCACGTCGTTAATGCCCACTTCAGGCTCAGGAATGTCTTCAAGCCAAAGCCCGCGCTCGGCCCGGCTTTTTACTAATGCTTTCATTACTGGTCACCCGCCACTTTGAGAGTTTAGTCCTTCACGCCGGCACGAACGTACCCCGCTCGCGATCTTTACGCACATGCGCCACTGGAAATACCTGGCCATGAATCACGATAAATACGCCCGGTCCAAGAACCCGCGCCGCAAACAAGCTTTCAGTCAGGTTCTGCAAACCGTCGCTCTTCTCAAATCCAAGAGGGCTCATAGCGCCGGTCAGAATGATGGGAACCGGCGGCGAGGGGAACGCGCGCTCGATGGCGAGGCCGCTTTCAACCATTGTGTCGGTTCCGTGCGTAATAACGATGGGCTGGTTGAGGGGCAGCAGCTTACCCACCTCCGACGCCAGGCCGGCCCGATCGTCCGCGCTCATCTCAAGGCTGTCTTTGTTCATCAATGGAGTGACCCGCACATCGAGGTCTGGCAGGCGCAGAAGTTTCAGATACTGGCCGATCTTGCTGGTTGTGTTGAGCACAGCGCCCGACTGCTCAGAGTACGCCTTCTCGATGGTTCCTCCGGTAGTGATGACATGAACTGTTGTCATAAGGCGCCTTTCCGCTTTTCACCTTAACACGCAGGGCGCTTATGTAGCGCCGGTCTCCAGACCGGCTGTACCGGCGGTGTCCACACCGCCGGATGCTGCAAGGGCCACAGCTCTTCAGATGGACGACCGCGCATATTGCACCTCCTGCACGGCTTCGCTCGACGGTAACAGCTCGACCACAAAACAAGCGCCATCGTCGATAGGGACGTAGCGAAGGTCCCCGTGGAAGGAACGCAGGAATGCGCGCGACATGTAGAGCCCCAGGCCGGTGGACTCAGCATCTGCCTGGAACGGCCTGAAGAGATGCTCGGGCTGCGCAACCCCGCCGCCGTTGTCGACGACCTCAACACGCACTTGACTGCCCACCTGCCTGGCGTGAAAAGTGAGTGTGCGGTGATCCTTGCGCAGCAGCGCCCGGCCACTGTTTGAAATCAGATTCAGAAACACCTGCATCAGGCTTGAGCGATCTCCCCACACCGGCGGCAGCCCGGGCTCAATGTTCCACTCTGTCCTGATTTCATCTTCACTAAGCGACGGGCCCACCACAATCTTCAGCTCGTCAAGCAGAACATGTAGATCAACTTCAGTGGCCTGGCTTGCCGACTGGCGCAAATTGACGCTGGCGATACGCTCCAGCGCGATCACCAGGCTGCCCAGCGCCTCAAAGTCCTTATTGCCGCTTAAAGACGCCGCGTTCTTCAGGTTCTGGTGCACCACCGCAATGGTGCCGCAAATATTGCGAATCTCATGCGAGAGCGCGCTGACTGCAATGCGCGAGCCTTCAAGCAACTGCTGCATGCCGGCCACCTCGTGCGCGCGCAAATCCTCCGATGCATCCAGAACCATGGCGGCCAGCCGCGTGCCAGCGTTCGTCTGATAAGTCGAAAAGCAGATGTCGGCAAGAAAAGCTTCGCCGTCTTCGCGATGCCCGCGCGCCTGCATCACCGCGCGCAACAGTTGCAGCGACTGGTCGTGATTCGTGATGTTTGAGAGTGCAGGCAGATAACGATTGATGGGCTTGCCCGCCAGCGCGCCCGCCTCCACTCCCAACATTCGATGCGCGGCCTCATTTGCCATCAGCACCGTACCGTTGGCTTCGGCGGTAAAAACTGCCACGGGGCTGCTCTCAAACAAAACCTTCAACTGCTCTTCAGCGTCGCGCCTGGCGTCGCGCTCGCGTTCTATGTCCTTCAGGTTTTCCGCAGCCGCAAGGCGGCTGATGTTTATTTGCCTGATGAATAGTCCGGTTCCTGCAAATGCCGCAAAATACAGCAAATCTCGCGAGATTCCAGTTCGCGGGCTCCATTGAGGATTGCTGAAGATTTCAGAAAAGTACGTGCACAACAATGCTGTGCCAATGATTGGACCGCGTTCCGCCACACCGCCCACCATAATCATGGGCAGAAGATAGAGAAAGCCCAGAGGAATCGGGTCTACGACCCTCCAGTCAACAAACGCAATGACAGCGATAATGATGCCCGCCCGCAATAGAACTACGCGCTTGCTTCCTTTGAAAAGGATTGCGTACATGCTTCACCTGCAGGAACCTGGCTGGGTGCGACGGGAAAAAACCGACACAGAATATTGTAGCTCTCGATGAATAGGCCGCACATAAACGCCGCGAGTGGCCCCTACTTGAAAAATGCTACGCATGCCTTAACAGCCCGCGATTGCTCGGCCGCGGAGCCTCAAAAGAAATATAGAACAACCGTAAGACTGAAATGAATGCGGAAACGGCTCAGGAATTCCGCAACTCAGTATCTGCAGGTGCCGGCAATTATGGGCGCTGGCTAATCTGCGCGTGGTACGGGTCGCCGATCTTGCGGCCTGAAGCGCCAAAGCGCGGCACGCGCCGGATTCCAAGCTTGTGAAGCACAAAGCTCACCGTAGTGGCGAGAACACCTAAACCGTATGTCACGCTGCGACTGAAGTTGATCGACGACGCTTCTTCAAAATACTTCGTCGGGCAAGAGATCTCGCCGATCTTGAAGCCGAACATCGCTGCCTGGGCAATCATCTGATTGTCAAAGACAAAGTCGTCGGAGTTTTCAAGTAGCGGCAGCGTCAGCAGCAGCTCGCGCGAAAAGGCGCGAAAACCTGTGTGATACTCAGAGAGCTTGATGCCTAGAAAGAGATTCTGGAATGCGGTAAGACAACGATTGAAGACGTATTTATACAACGGCATTCCACCCTTGAGCGCGCCTGCCCCAAGAATGCGCGAGGCGAGCACCATGTCGTAGAGGCCGCTGGCAACCATACTGGCCATGGCAGGCACCAGCAACGGAGTGTATTGGTAATCGGGGTGCACCATCACCACAATGTCGGCGCCGGCAGCCAGAGCTTCGCGATAGCAGGTCTGCTGGTTGCGCCCGTAACCGTAGTTGGCATCGTGAACGAATGTCAGCACGCCGAGGCTCTTTGACAGCTCCGCCGTGGCGTCCTTGCTTGAGTCGTCGACGAGAATCTTGATGTCAACAATGTCGGTGAGCTCGGCCACCGTTTGTGCCAACGTTTTTTCAGCGTTGTACGCCGGCATTACCACTGCCACGCGCTTGCCGTTGATCATGCTTCGAACTCCTGTTGGCCGTTCCGCGCAATTGCTGCGCACAAATCTTTAATGCGCGCCTGCTGAGCCGGCAAGCTCGATCGGATACGGGCTCACCGCGACCGGAGTTGTATCTGGTTCAATCAGCCAGACCGTGCGATTCCGGTAATAATCAATCAGACGTTTATTATCAGCCGGATCGAGCTCCCTTGCCCATACGACTTTGGAAGCATCGATATCCGGAGCGTTATAAACCCATTCGTCCAATACCTCATGATTCGGTGTGTAGCGGACGATCGCCAGTTGCTGGCCGGGCAGCGCTTCAAGGCTCGACACGACCCCGGCGCGCACCGCCCCGTAGGTCTCGGGACCATACCAGGTAAAGTTCCAATTGCTGGTCGGCATCACTGTTGGAGCTAAGTGCAAAGGCCGCGCAAAAATCCTGGCGCCCGCCAATACCACCATGACAACGGCCGCCAATCGCACCAGCGCGAGTCCAACCGGCCTCCGTTCAGGCTTCCATACTCTCAGGTGTCGCATCGCCTGCAGCCCGATTGCGTAAAACACTATCGTGAAGGGCGCTACATAGTGTGGCAAAAGGTAAATCTCAATCGCCATGCCTGCCATCAATACCAAAAGGCACACTATAAGGAAGCGCAAGCGGCGATCGAGAAACACCCGCCGGATCATAATGAGAGGCAGAAACAGAGTGAATCCCGCAAAGAAAAGCAGGGTGAACATGACCTTTTCCAGAGTCTTGGGAATGAATCCCGCTGGGGAATGGATCTCCTTGTAAAAGGGCAATTCGTTTTGTTCGTAAAAACGCTGCATCTCCAGATTGCTGTATGCGGGCTCCGGCCTTTGAGACTGCCAAATGTAATACGGGGCGATCGCATAGGTATTTCTGTCGACCACGTATGGCGGAGTAAGCGGGTTTCCGAACGCGCGGTAGTCATAGAAACCCAGCCAGGCCACCGCGGCAATAACAATCGCCAGGGGCAGCACTGCGCCGCGCACTAAAACTGCGGGCCGGGGCCGGTTCTTTCCCTTGATGATCCAGCGGGCCAGCACCACAACCACGGGCAAGCTCAACAGAACCCCTTCAAACGGCCGCGTGAGGCTGAGAATTGCCATCCCCAGCGCCATCGGCAGTGCGTATCGAACCCGTCCGGTTCTAGTCAGCCGCGGCAGTGCTCCTAGAATCAGGGCTCCGCCTAACGCGGCGAGCGACCCGCCCGCGTGGTAAGTGTTGGTCCAGTAGCTGAACACGCCCAACCGTATTACCGCAATCAAGCCGCCGAATAGCGCCCAGCTCGGAGGCAACCATGCCTGCAGTGCCCAGCAGATTGCGGCACACATCAGCGCACTCGCAATCAGCACCGCAAACCATGGGTTACCGAGCAATACCTTGCCTGCCGCCAGAAGAAGCCCCTGCCCAGGGAAATACATGGACATGTAAGTGGGTTTCATGGTGACGTGAAGGGTCTCGAAGCTAGGCCACATCGCCGGAGAGGGATTGGCGAGCCGTCCGCTGGCGAAAGTATTCGCGGCAAGAAGAAAACTGAAATCGTCAGGAGCAAAGGGACGGGGGATCGGATGTATTGGCAGGATCGCGAGACGGATCAGAATGACCGAAAGTCCCGCGACTATTACTGACAGGCCCCTTCTCCTGGCTAGTGATGTGCAGATCCGTTCAATAGCTTTAAATAATCGCAAACCAATCGTGGGCCACGCATAGCCCAGCGCAATACCGATCAATGTAATTCCCATGTCGAGAATCAGGAAGCCATTGGCGTTATGCGGGGCTGGGGGCGAAAGCATGTGCGATCTTGTTCTTTGCCAGAGTCAGGCACACGCAGCCTTAGCTATAGCCTTCAAAACTGCGTATCGATGTCAATGATAAGAGAGGAATGGGAGAGTTCGCATCTTTAAATCATTTGGGCCCTGCGTAACTCCCCCAAATAATCCGGGTATGTCGAAGGATTGCATTCAGATCTCAACGCGGGGAGTGATGATGAATCTTGTAAGGCACGAGCCCGCGCACGAGTTATTACATAACTGCGCGCAGCATTCTCGACGTTGCGCCCCAGTTATGCGAGGGTCGTGCTGACCTTGCCAAACATACTCACAAGTGCGACTGCGAGCTGCGATTGGAGGCTGATAGCAACAAGTGAGGCAAGGACCACGAGCAGGCCATATTCCATAAGATCCTGGCCATTCTCGTCGGCAACCCACTGCCGGACCTTTGCCGCCAGCCATAGGAACTGATCGGGCATGTGAGACCCCCAAAATTAGTGCCCGGCGTAAGCCAGGCGAGGGTATTGCTATTCCGGTGCCGACTCCCGAGGTTCAAGCCAAATAACTACGGGAGAATCGGATTAAGCAGGCAAGACGGCTACCTGCTCCCGACTATGCTCAGTTGAACCCTTGCGGGGAGAGTAAAGCGGTAAGCTCTACTCCCCCACGAAGGTGCTGAGGTACTGGGTGGATTCCAATTAGGCGTAACGCGAGGAACTAGGCGAGGGTGGTGCTGATGCTGCTGAATACGGTGTTAACTGCCGAAGCAACTTGCTTCACACCGGTCACGGCAACCAAGGCGATCAGGGCGACGAGCAGGGCGTACTCAACGAGGTCCTGGCCTTCTTCGCGGTTCAACAGAGCCTGGGCCTTAACCAACATCTTCAGAAAAAGGGTGTTCATGTGTTTTCTCTCCAGTTTTGAATCTCCCAGCCTCAGCCGGGGCAACCTCAATATAGCATCTGCTGTGCCAATCGCGAACAATCCGTAAATACTTTTTATTGCGTGACTTAGGAAATATCTCCCCGATTACTTTGGACATATCCTGTATACACCCGTTTACACTCCGCAGTTCGCTAGAAAGTCCGCGTATACATCACACAAAGGTGTAACAACTGTTATTCCCGATAGTTACCGCAACTTTATCAAATTGCAAGTACAATTGCCACCATGGCTTCCGGCCCGAACTTATCCCCACCGCTGCCGCGCAGCGACTACGCTGATTTTGCGATTGCACTCTCGTGCGGGCTGATTCTATCGGTTGGCGCCATCTTTTTTGTAATTGTTCTCTTTTCAGGCAAAATGGCCGGCTCTCGTGACTTTGTCTCTTACTGGTCTACCGGGGTCCAGCTCAGGCACCATGCTGACCCTTATAACTGGGAACAGATGATGGCTCTTCAGCGCTCCGCACATCTTGATGCCAAGGGCGTGCTATTTATGCGAAATCCGCCCTGGGCCTTGCCTCTCGCCTACCCTCTGGGCTTTCTCGAGCTGAAAATCGGCGCATTTATATGGAATATCCTTCTGCTGGGGTGCCTGCTGACCTCGGTACATCTGGTCCGGGTTATGCACGGTTCGCCGAATAATTATGTTCATTGGTTAGGTGTGGCATTCACTCCTGCCGTCATCTGTCTCAACATGGGCCAAACCGGGCTATTCACCCTCCTCGGTATGGTCCTCTTCCTGCGCTTTCATCGCACGCATCCATTCGCCGCAGGTCTTGCGCTTTGGCTTTGCGCGCTCAAGCCGCATTTGCTTCTGCCTTTCAGCGCGGCATTACTTATCTGGATCATCGTCAGCAAAAGTTACAAGATATTGGCCGGATGGGCACTGGCAATGGCCGCGAGTACCGCCCTGGCATGGTGGATCGATCCGCAGGCGTGGACACGTTATTCCGCTCTCATGCGCTCCAATCCAGTCCAGTACGAGTTTGTTCCCACGCTCAGCGATGCAATCCGTTTCTGGATCCATCCACAGTGGATCTGGTTGCAATACGTGCCCGCGGCAATTGGTTGCGTGTGGGCGATCTTCTACTTCTGGAGCCGGCGCAGCACCTGGGATTGGCTGGAGAACGGCAGCCCGCTCTTGCTGGTCTCGGTATTCGTCGCCCCCTATTGCTTCCCCCCGGATCAATGCCTGGTGATTCCCGCGCTCATGCACGGAATGTACAAGACCCGCTCCAGGGCCATGCTGGCCTTACTGGCTGTCATGCTGCTGGCCATTCAAATTGAGACCTGGAAGGTGCGAATCATCTCAGGCTATTACATGTGGACGGCTCCCACATGGCTCATCTGGTATCTGCTGGCCTGCCGGTCAACCAACGCTGTTGAAGTGGTTCCCACTCCGGCAATGGCTGAGTCTTAGCTTGGGCAATGACTCCGGCAACCTATTCAGCTAAGCATCTCTCATTCTGCTGCGCATGAATCCCGCACGAGTGCAGGCCGAAGGGTTTGCGTTCGCGAACGCGAATCACGCTGTGGGGCCCTGAGCAGCATGTAGAGCTGGAACAATCCGAATATAGCCAGCGTGAGCGTGAGAAGCTGCCCGCTATGGGATTGTTCGCTCTGGTATGTTCCCCACGACCCCACACTGATAAAGACCAGGAGAGCTGTAGACCAGCCTTTCGCCGCACTCCATTCAAGTTCGCGGAGTGCTCCTATGGTCAGTATCGCTGAAATCGAAAACAGAATTGAGTCGTAGGCTGGGACATAGAGATTGATGAGAAGAGTCCAGGTGAGAGTAGTCGCCCAGGCCAGATCCTGTGCAGGCCGCCCAGCTGTTGCAGACTTCCACAGCGCCACTGCAAGCCCCCCGGCGACCATGCTAATCGCCACGACGAAGATAGCCAGGTTGAATACCGATTGGTTGCCCCACACTGACAGGACAGATGCTCTAAGGTCGATATACTGCGTGAGATTCAGGGCGGATTGATTGTGGAAACCAGCAACTTTCCCAAAGACGCTAAGGAAATGCAGGTATGCCGGCCAGATCTCAATTCCATCTATCGCCGTGGTCGCACACCCCAGAATCGTCGCTCCTAGGATGAAGCCGAAGAAGGTCCTGAATCTTCGAGTAAGAAGCAACATAGGAATAAGAAGCAGGAGCAAAGACGGCTTGTAGATAAGGAAGGCCAGCGCCAGACCGCATGAAAGCGGCTTTCCTTGTCTTTCATTGGCAACCGCGATCCCAACGGCGCAGACAGCAATAGTAGAAATCTGCCCATTGGCAAGGGTGTTGTGAAGGAACGGAGCGTACGCGAGTGCAAAACAGAAGATCAGAGAGGCCTTCAGCGGTTCTCCGCGAAAGAAGGTTCTGACTACCGCCGCGATACCTGTCAGGTAGAGCGACAGCGAGACAGCCGCCCACAGAAAGAACGACGGAATAATCGGAAGTCGCGCGAACGGGCTGAAGAAAAGGGCTACAAAGGGAGGATAGGGACTCGGTCCGTAAGCGCCATCCTTTATAGGGAAGATCTCATTGAATACCCTTACCTGCAGGCTGTAATCGTACAGCTTTGTAAGCGGAAATTCGTTTGCGATGTGGCCGATACCATAGAAATAGATAAAATCCGCTGGAAGGATGTGAAACGATCCCACGCCGGTCTTGTACTCAACCCAAAGTGAGAATAAGAAGCGTGCAAACAATAGCGCGATGAACAAGCCCCAGCAGACAATGTTGATTTCTTTCAGGTTCGGAATCGGTCCTATGACTCTGCTGAATCGCGCCCCGAACGCCTCTCGGGAGCCTTCCCGGTCCACAGTCTGCCTCTCGCTGTTAATGCAGAACTCCTTCATGGATAAAACGCTATTTGATCTCACCAGTGGCGAGGATCATGACTGGCGTGGCGCTGCATCCTTAACTTCTCAACAATGAAACCACGGTGTTGATGTTGAGTCAAGGATAGGGCACCCGACAGAGGTTACGTTTGCGGCCGAACCTCTCAGTGGCCAGCGAACAGACAATTACAGCGCAATTACAGGCTTTGCATCCGATGCAATAGCCGCGCAAAGACGGACCTCACTTCCGAGATGGTTAGTTCGGAAGTATTGTCGATCGACCGGCTGCCGGCGCCGATTGTGCGGCGCATGATTCCGCGCGCAATAACCATGGCCAAAACGGAAACGGCGATACCAGCGACGACATCGCAAAAATAATGATTGCCCACGCTCATGGTGGAGAAGACTATGAGCGCAACGAAGGCATAAAGCGGGAGGCGAAGAGGCTTGATCCACGAGAGCGCTTGCGCGCTGAGGAGTGCCCAGACGACGTGAAAAGAGGGAGCGCAGATGGCTCCTTCGGGGAAAATATAATGATAGGTTCCTGGCTGGCGTAAGTGAAGAACCAGGTCTGTACAGAACTGCTGTTCGGGAGTAGGAGGGAGATGATAGCCATACCAGGGTCCTATACCTTCACAGAGCGCAAAAACGGGTAGACCGATCACGAAGGCCACCACATTAGCGGTGATGTATTGTTGTGTGAACCGCACGCGGCCACAGAGGATTGGGACGAACACGGCGGCGCGCATGAGCGCGACCAACAGATAGTAGCTTTCCTCGGCAGGGCCTCCGAACCAGTGGTGGTGGACGCACCACAAGTTAATGGCAGGCACGTTAATGCCTAACGCGTGGTCAAACTGCATAAAGAGGGGATCGCGCAAGGGAAGGCCCATACCCAATCTCGCCGCGATCGTGACCGGATAGCCAAGCATGAAGGTCACGAAAGCGGCCCAGATTATCGTGGCGATGGATTCCTGCAGGTAAATCGCACCCCTCTCCCGCAGATACAGAACGATCGGAAGTGCGAAAGCAGTGAACACGATCCACGCTAAAACCATTGTTCCCAAGTCAGGGACGGAGACGGAAGTCAGCCAGCAGCCGGCGAAGGCAATGATGACGATGGCGGTGCTGGCCAAGGTCATCTGCTGATTGAATCCGGGCATGGAGAGCCTCGACATTATGCCAGCTCGCTTTCGTCGCAGGCCTCGCAAGCGCCATGAAGTATTGCGGTTTCCGGTAGCCAGTTCCGCCTGCGTATCGGGTTGGCCAGTTGGTCGCAGCCCTTGCAGATCGGCTCGCGACTCCCGTGGACGAGAATCGAGGGAACCGTGCTCGGTCGCCTCGCATTTCAAGATTACGGCGTTGGCGCCGGCTCAGCGGATTCAGCCATCTCAATCACCAGAGTGTCACCCCGTTGCGTCTGTGTTTCCCGAATCGTGCCCGCAGGCAGCTCGATCACCGATTGGGCGGTGAGACAAAGCGAAATACGTCCAGGGCCGACCGCGCTCTTTACCTTTCTAACCCGTTTCCGGGCGTCCAGGTAAACCAAGTCAATGGGAAACTGCATGAAGAAGGTGTGGACCGACTGGCACGGAATAATCCAAAGCCCTCCACCGGGCTCAAGGCCGTCACGATTCAGCAGGCCTTTATTCCGAGCAGGCCCCGAGTCAGCGACTTCAAGAGATGAAGCCAGAACCGTGCCGCGCGTAATATTCGCGGCATGCATTCGCCGGTTTGGATCGGGCGGAGGGGACGACGCAAACAGCTCTCGCAGGCTCTCTGCGATCAAGCGAAATGCTCTCATCCCCTGCCTCAAGAAAGGTTAGTCGTCTTCAGCTTCAAATCGACATTACGGGCCAGTTCCAGCCGCGGTTGGAACCGACGAACCATTCGCACTCATGGTTTGGCCTCCCCCAGTGCCGAATCCACCGCTGGTTCCTTCTATAACCAAGGGCTTCTCCAGCTTCATGCTGTCGATAAGAGTCTCCACCGGGATCACGGTCGGTGCCGCGGCCATGGTGTTTTCAGCCGTTTTGCCGTCCGGATTGTGCATCGGCACGTTAGAGTTGGGCGGCAGGAACTTAACCGGATAATTCAATGCCGGCAAATCCTGGCCCGCTGCTATGGGCGCCACAACTTCAGGAGTGACAATCACCATAAGTTCGGTGTTGTTCTTGGTCCATTGGATTGACTGGAAGAGCTTGCCCAGGATTGGAATGTCACCCAGGAATGGAATCTTCAGGAAGGTCTGGGTTTCCTCGTTGTCGAGCAAGCCGCCTATAACGAAGCTTTGTCCGTCTTTCAGCTCAACTTCGGTATTTACCTTGCGGTCAGTAAGGCCGGGGACCGTGAAGCCTGAGATGGTGACTTCGTGACTATAGTCAAGGGCGCTCACTTCCGGCGCAACCTGGAGTCGGATCGTCCCCTGCGGAGTCACTGTAGGTATGAAGCTTAAGCGGACTCCGTACTCTTTAAACTCAATCGTCACCGCTCCGCCGACGCCCCCTGAACTACCCTGTACCACTGGATACGGGAACTCGCCGCCGGCAAGAAAGCTGGCCTCGTGGCCATTCTTTGCCAGAAGGTTCGGCTCCGCCAGAGTCTCAAGCAGGTTCTTACTCTCAAGAGCCTGAATATCGGCGCCTGACTTGAGTCCTGGAAAGAATGCCAGGAGGTTCAGTTCATTTGAAAACACAGCCGATCCACCGGGGGATGACACTCCGGAAGAGCCAGAATTGGAGCTGGAACCACCAGTGATCGACGGAGGCGAGAACTGTCCAGTTGATACACCTCCGTATGCATTGCCCAGCCCTAGGTCAAAGAGATTGATGCCAAGCTGCTTCTCAATGCTGCGGTCCACGCTGATAAAGCGGACTTTGAGCAGAATCTGCGGCTCTGACGCCGGAACATTCACATTCAGCAGGTTGACTACCTTGCTGCCTGACGAGCCTGCGATCTGCACTGCCCGCTCTGAAGAGGTAAGATCGTTGACCGTGCCGCGCAAAAACACATTGTTGTTGTCGTAGCTGACTTTGATAGCCTGCCCGGGAAGTTCGCTTCTGAGTTCCCGCCGCACTGCATCCAGCGTGTCACTGGAAACAGGCGCGGGTGCGTGAACTGACACATTGAAGAACTCGCGACCGCCGTGAATGTCCCAGACGATCAAGCTGGTCTCGCCGGGCTTGCTGCCGTTCACCATGATTTCGGTGGGGCTAACCCCATGAATCTCAGCAATGCCGCCGAGGCCGATTGCTACCCTGGCGATCGGGGCATTGGTGTCAACAAGTACTGTTTTTCCGACCATTACTGAAAGGTCGTTTGTTGAGTCCTGAGCTCCGGAAGTGGGCGCAGCCGGGGTTGAGCCTTGAGCCTTTATGCCCTGCGCAGCAAACAGGACCACCCCAACAGCGATGATGCACATAATCGTTTTTGCAGACTTAGCTCTCAATGCTGTCCCTCTGAAGAACCAAAGTTCTCTTGCGATGAAGATGACCCGTTAATGATCTCCATTGAGTAGGGTTTCGGTGCTGGTGGCTTGGGTGCCACGCGCCTCACAACCTTCACCGGCGCAGCAGCGGGCTTCACTGCTCCAAACAATGCTGGCGTGGCTGTCGACGGAACCGGTTCTACCTTAGTATCGAGCGGATTCCTCAGGACCAGCTGAATCCTCAACTGGCTGCTCGCCAGGCTTAAGGTCTGTGCCTGTTCGGGGGTCACAAGCAGATTTACAACCTGCACCGACACCGGCTTGCCTTCCGAGTCTTTTTGAATGTTGATGCCGGCCGAGAGCACTTCCATATTCTGCAGGAGCGTAGTGGTTACAGTTCCCGTATTAGGTGGAGCGTTCGGCGGAATACCCGAAGCCAGAACATCAACGCGCATGCCCGGCGTTACAAACCCGGATACGCCAACGATGTCGTCGACCCTGATTGCGCAGGCCCTCATCCCCTGCGGGATAGTGGCCGCCAGTCCGCCGCCGGAACCTGCCGCGGCCAAGTTGCTTTCCACGATCGGCGAGCCCTGGCCAATCTCGGTCACCACGCCTCTGCCTACGAGGGTAAGGCGCTGCTGCTCGGGGACAGCCCCTTTAGGCAGAGTTCCTGAGATCTTGATCACCCCGAGGTCCGCCTGAGTCAGCACCGTTCCAAGTTTCAAATCGGTGGCGGCCGCCACGATGGACGTCGTCGGCGACTGTTGCTGCGTTGACATTTTGGAACCCACCACGCGATAGACCGCGAATGCACAAACGCCGGCTATCACAAATGCAACGAGAAGGATCGTAAGCAGTCTTCGATTCATTCCTGAGATGATCCTGGTTGGCGGTTAGGCCAACCACACCTTTCTGAACCCCGATTCGATCGCCGTGCCCGGCTGACGGCCATCGATCGCGACTGCACCGGGGAACACTTCGATGTCTCTCGAGCCTGGAGGGGGATAGTGTCGATTCAGTATATCCTCTTCATGCACACTAAACTCAAATCGAGCTTATTTTTTTCGACGCTTCAGGTATCAAGAGAGCTATGAGCCTTAGGCTACAGAATGAGCGATGCTGAAGCAAGGGAATTTTTGGCTCCGCTTGAACTTCCTGATGCATTCGTCGGTACACTTTACCTCAGACCTGAGGGCTCGGAAAAATGCCAGGGTATACGCCTCGATAACAGGTATGTCCACCACTCCATAACACGACTCGAAATGGCCTCTAGTAACCTTTAAGAAACGCCCGCTTGCGTGTAAGGTTGAGTTGCATATTTCCCCGGATTAGGAGCATCTGAGGCGCTTATTGTTCTTAGCCTGTTAGTACTCACAGGTTGATCGTGAGTTACTATTTGAGTTACCAAATAACTTCTTAACCGTGTTACCACCTTCGCAAGGAGGTACTGGTCAGAGTGTCGACGTCATTGCCAACAATCTCGCTTCTGAATCAGCAGCCTCAATTTCGGCAGGCGCCGACATCGTTTCTCGCTTCGGCTTTCATCCACGGTACGGTCATTGCGCTGGCCTATTTTGTCATCGCCTTTGCGCCCCGCATCGATACTCACGCACCGGTGCGATTCGACATGCGCCAGCTTGATCTGCACGTGCCCGATAGTGAACTCGCTCGCCTTCGATCGGGAGCTGACAGCATTCCTGGACCGCCCTCTGTCCAAAAGAACCCTGGGACGCGAGGAGACGAAGCGGCCCACAGGCCTTCGCCAAAACTCGTTCCCCATACCCCAATCGGGCCGCAGACCCTCTTGCAGCCTGATTTGAAGATCGCCGCAATGCTCGACCATGAGATACCCCTTCCCAATGTTGTCGTGTGGTCTTCGAACAAGATGGTGGTGAAGAAAATAGCGGCTCCCACGATCCAGAAGCCTCCCAGCGTCGATGTGAAGCCGCAGCTAGACATTCCCAACCAGGAAGTGAAACTGGCCGACATACCGCTTGCCTCGACCAGCACGCTCGCTCTCCACCCATTGGTCACGGCCAGCAACACAACACCTATCGTCGCTCAGCATCCTTCGCAGCAAATCGACGTCGCTCCGGTCTCTACGACGCAGAGCCAGTTACAGCCCACGCCTGTGGCAATCATGTCGCTCTCTGACATCACGATGAAAGACGCCAATGTTGCAATGCCTGCCGTGAACCAGGCTGCTCGGGGCGATGCGAATGGTTCTTTGACCCCGGCAAACACAAAGCCTCTGCCGGGCCCCGGAAGCGTGAATGCACCGGAGAACGCAGCCGGCAATGGCAATTCAAAATCAGCCGGCATCCACCCGGGCACTGGTACAGCCAACCAGGCCAATCTCACCTCGGGCGGAGGCAAATCTCTACCCCCAGGAGGCGGCAGCAATGGTGCAAGCAGCGGGTCGGGGCAAAAGACCGGCAACGGAACAGGTGACGACGATCGGCCGACTGCTACCAAAATTGCCTTGCCTCCAACAGGCCGCTTCGGCGCGGTCGTCACCGGCACCTCGCTCGAAGACCAATTTCCCGAGATGGGCAGCGTTTGGCACAGTCGCATGGCTTACACCGTTTACCTTCACGTTGGACTTGCCAAGAGTTGGATATTGCAATACGCGCTTCCCCGAACGGCCGATGCATCTGAGGCTGGCTCCATCGGCCAGCTTGACGCGCCCTGGCCGTTCAATATCGTGCGCCCCAACCTGGCTCCCGGAGTTATAGATTCCGATGCGCTCATGGTGCACGGCTTCATCAACACCGCCGGTCGATTTGAAGATCTCAATGTCGTTTTCCCCCCTGCATTCCCAATGACTGATTTTGTTTTGCAGGCGCTGTCGCAATGGCAGTTCAGGCCGGCGGCGCAGAATGGCAAACCCATTCGCACCGAAGTGCTGCTCGTCATCCCCGACGAAGACGATTAGAGCGGTTCCAGGATAGATATACCGTATTCAGCTTTTGACCAGGGTCGTCCCTTCTTGAGGTCCCACCCCAGCGAATACAATTCATTCGCCGGGGGCCCGGGGTCGGGACGACTTGAGTTTATCGAGTCGGGGAATAGCAATCCTGAACCGCTGTCGTCGCCTGATTCACGCTGCATGCACAAACAGAAAGGGTACGAGCCAAGGCTCGTACCCTCAGACTGCTGACGAACCCCATCATTTTTGATGGGGTTTGTTTTTGGTTAGTGGATTTTCAGCCCTGTTGGTGCGCAGCGGCGATTTGCTGATAGGAACGCAACAGGCCGATATAGGCGTTTAGGAGGGCCGGTAGCGTGGAAATGGGCATCTGCGGACCCATCCTGCTTAGCAGCAGGGCGATCTTCTTGATGTTCTGCGCGGCGGCGGCCAACAGGCATTGTTGTTGCACTCGAGTCAGGCCGCGCATCCTGGCATAGCGGTGTCCGTGCAGTTGTTTGCCGTCGGCGAAGCTTCGCTCCACCGTCTCTTTTCTGCGCTTGTAGATACGTTTGCCCACGCGGCTGAGCCGATGCTGTTCTATCCGCTCCCGGCTCGATTCCCACACGTGTCGCGTCACCACTTTAGTTGCGTTGGCGCTCCCGGTGCACTTTTGTCGCACCGGGCAGTTGCGGCACTGGTCCGGGTCGGAGTGGTACTGCCGGTAGCCTTCGCGGTTGGTGGTGCGGTAACTGAGCAACTGGCCGTTGGGGCAGATATAAACATCGAGCTTTTCGTCATAGCGATACTCGCGCTTGTAGAAGTAGCCATCGCGATGCGTCGGGGTGCGATAACCGATCACTCCATAGATGTTGCGCTCTTCCAACCCCTGCGTGATCGCCGCAGCCGCGTATCCGGCATCCACGCCCACCGCGCGGATTTCGAACCCGAACCGCTCCCGCTGCCGGTCCAGCCGGCCCAGATATGGCACCGAGTCATGCACGTTGGCCGGCGTCACGTGCGTGTCGGTGATGATCGCATGGCGCCCATCCACGGTGCGGTGATCGAGATAGAAGAACCCTTTCGGCTTGCCATCCCGCACCATGTAGCCCGACTCCGGATCGGTGCGGCTCACCTTGATTTCCTTGGTCTCCGGCTCGGTTGCAGGCTGTTCCTTCAAGGGCCTTTTGCCGTGCGCGGCCCGGTCCTCAGCCACCGCCGCATCCAACGCCGCCAGATACTGCTGCGGCTTCACCTGAACCTCGGCCAGGTCGTACCTGTTCTTGTTGGCGTTGGCCTTCAGGTGCGTCGAATCGGTATACAACACCGTGCCCGAGGCCAGGCCCTTGTTCACTGCCAGCAGCACGATCTCGTCGAAAATCTCCTGATAGATCGTGCTCTCGGAAAATCGACGCCGCCGGTTCTGGCTCAGTGTCGAGGCGTCCGGCACCTTGTCGCGCAGCTTCAGACCAAGGAACCAGCGGTAGGCCACGTTCACCTCCACCTCCCGCATCAGCTGACGCTCCGAGCGAACTCCGTACAGATAACCAAGCAGCAACAGCTTGAACAACACCACCGGATCCAGCGCCGGACGACCGTTGTCCTCGCAGTAAAGATGCTTCACTCGATCCCGGATAAAACCGAAATCCACCGCCCGATCGACCTTCCGCAACAAGTGCTCCGATGGAACCAGCGACTCGACCGAAACCATCTCAAGCTCCTGCTGCTGCGCTTCTGGCTTCTTAAGCATGTATACAAAATAAATAAGGCTCCCGTGGAAAACGAGAGCCTATCTTGATACTTTGTCAGCAATCTGAG
>Ga0265338_10001702_pt1 | contig 34926 bp, 26 predicted proteins | sample 42126metaG_FD_193579 | JGI IMG/M metagenome (GOLD analysis project Ga0265338, IMG submission 193579) | Rhizosphere microbial communities from Carex aquatilis grown in University of Washington, Seatle, WA, United States - 4-21-26 metaG | ecosystem: Host-associated > Plants > Roots > Rhizosphere...
GTACCTACAGGTTCTGGATGGTGCCGGCCCCTGTCGGCACCATCGCGGGTTCGTGTGTAAGAGCCGGGAAGGCGGCCGGGCCAACACTTTTCGGCCGGCTTTTTTCTGCCGGATGGGCCGGCGATTTTCGGCCGGAGGCAGATGCGCCCAGCCGAGCGGGAAGAACCACTTGCGGAGAGGTACCTGAGCCAGATGAACTTGCGCGTGAGCGCGGATCTTCAGCGCGACGAAGCGCCAGGGAGGGCGGCATGAGCGTGACCGAGACCGAGATCCAGGGAACCTGCGCGGCGGGGTATGAGCCGGTGCGGGACGCTTTCGCGGAGAACTTCGCGGAGCGCGACGAGATCGGTGCCAGCGTCGCGGTGGTCGCGCACGGCGAGCCGGTGGTGAACCTGTGGGCCGGCTGGGCCGATCCCGCGCGGACCCGGCCCTGGCAGGAAGACACCCTGACCAACGTCTGGTCCACGACCAAGCCGATGACCTCGCTGTGCGCGCACATCCTGATGGACCGGGTGGGGCTGGACATGGATGAGCCCGTGGCGTCGTACTGGCCGGAGTTCGCGGCCGGCGGGAAGGGGGACATCCCGCTGCGCTGGGTGATGTCGCACCGCAGCGGGCTCTCCGGGCTCGCCGTGCCGGTCACCGTCACGGATTACGAGGACTGGGAGAAAATCACCTCGCTGCTGGCCGCCCAGGAACCGCTGTGGGAGCCGGGCACGGTGAGCGGGTACCACGCCATCACGTTCGGCTTCCTGGTCGGTGAGGTCGTCCGCCGGGTCACCGGGGAGAGCCTGGGCCGGTTCTTCGCCTCGGAGATAGCGGGCCTGCTCGGCGCCGATTTCGAGATCGGGCTCGCCGAGGGGGATCTGGAGCGCTGCTCCGATGTGCAAGGGGTCCGGCCGTCCGCCGAGGAGCAGGCCGCGACGGCCGCGATGATGGCCAACGCCCACCCCGCGGCGCTGGCCGCGCTGGCCAACCCGCCGCTGAGCGGCGATGAGGCCAACGCGCCGGGCTGGCGGAAAGCGCAGATCCCGGCCGCGAACGGGCACGGCACCGCGCTGGCCCTGGCCAGCATCTTCGGTTCCCTGGTAGATGAGTCGGAGCGGCTGATCTCCGCGGCCACCCTGCGGGCCGCGTGCACGGGCCAGGGCAGCTGCACCGACCTGGTGCTGGGCATCCCGCTGGAATTCGGGCTCGGGTTCGGGTTGTCCGGTGCGGAGCACTACTACGGTCCCAATCCGGCCGCGTTCGGCCACGACGGCTTCGGCGGATCGGCGGTGTGGGCCGATCCGGAAACCGGGGTCGCGGGCGCCTACGTGATGAACCGGATGGGGATGACCCTGGTCGGCGACGCGCGCCGGGTGGCTCTGCTGGACGCGATCTACCGGAGCCTGGGCCGCGCGGGCTGAGCCTGTGGCACACCGGCTGAGCCTGTGGCACACCGGCTGAGCCTGGTTGGCCTGCACCGGTGGAGCCTGGCCGGCCCGGACCGGTGGAGCCTGGCCGGCCCGCGGCGGCGGAGTTAAGCTGAGCCGCATGCGGGCCGCTAGCTTCGCGATCCTCGCCGCCTTCTACCGGGTCGGCGCACACGACTTCGGCGTGCTGTCCGGCGGCCATCAGTCCGGCTTGATGATGCTGGCCGCGATCGCCCTCACCGGTGTGCTCATCGCGCTGCTCGCCCAGAGTGCGCGGATCGCCGGTGGTGCCGCTTCCGTTCCGCCGGGCTGCCGGGCCGCCGCGCTGCGGGCCAAGTCCTGGCGGGCCGCGTTCCTGCCGCAGCGTGATCCGGACGCACCAGGCCGGTCCCGGCCCCGAGCGCCCACCGCGGGCCCGGCGGCCGCCTGATCCCGCCTCCTGTGATCCGGCGCTGGCCGGCCGCGCTGTCTACCGCTGCCCGCTGACGCCCGGTCCCGGCGTGCCCGAGTGGCCGCCTCCAGCAGTCATCTGATTCTTCCTGACCCGCTGGAGGGTTTCCGTTATGTCAAATCTTCTCGGCGTTCCGGTGGACGCTGCCTATCACCTGGTGTCCGCACTCGCGGGCGTCTTCGCTCCGATGCTGGGCGGGCTGGCCGTCGCCGCAGCGATCATCGTTTTCACCATGGCTGTGCGGTTGCTGGTGCTGCCGCTCAGCTATTACGCATTCCGCGGCGAAAAGGCCCGGGCCGGGCTCGCGCCGCAGGTTCAGGAACTGCGACGGCGGCATGCCGGCCATCCAGAACGATTCCAGCGTGAACTGTCCGCCCTCTACCAGGCGGAGGGCACTGGGATGTTCGCCGGATGCCTTCCCGCGCTGCTGCAGATACCGTTCTTCAGCGTCGTGTACCGGCTCTTCCTGTCCCACCGGATCGGCGGCGGTGCCAACATGCTGCTCAGTCATAACCTGTTCGGGGCGCCACTCGGCAGCCATTGGCTCACCGGAGCGGGTCCGTTCAGCGCCCAGGGTGGCGTGTTCGCGATCCTGTTCGTGCTGCTCGCGGTAGTGGCCGTGTTCTCGGTGCGCGCGGCGAAGCAGATGGCCCAGCCTGGCGGGGTTTTGCCGGCTGGCGGAGCTTTGCCGGCTGGCGGGCCTTTGCCGGCTGGCGGCGCAGGCCGGCCCGGCGGAACGGCGCAGCCCGAGAAACTGGTCGCCGCGCTGGGGCGGTTCCTGCCGTTCGGGACGGTGCTGATGGCGGCCGTGGTTCCGCTGGCCGCCGGCCTTTATCTGCTGACTACGACAGCATGGACGGTGACCGAGCGCATCTATCTCCGGCGGCGGTCGAGGCGCTAACCTCCTTCTGGGGTCCAGATAGGTGTTTTCGCTTGGGGTTCGGGGTGAGCGACGACACGAGGGGGGCAGCGTGGCTGATCCGGCAAAGGTGCTTTTCCGTGACCCTTCCTATGACGGCCAACTTGTCCGTACCCTCGCCGCGGCGAGCGTGCAGGCGGCTGATCTGGGTGAAGCCCTGGCCACCGCGCGCCGGGTGGGCAAGCTCAACGGCCGGTCCTGGTACGACGCGTGGTCGCGGACCGCGGCGCAAGCCAGGAGCGCCGGCGACACGGCCCACGGGTCGGGGAACCAGGTCACCGCCCGGCACGCGTACCTGCGGGCCAGCGAGTACTACCGGCAGGCCTACTATTTCGTGCGCGCCGATCTGGATGACCCCCGGCTGCATGACGGCTATCGCGGCCATGTCGGCGCGTTCCTGGCCGCCACGCAGTTGATGGATCACCCATGTGAGCAGGTACGGATTCCCTACGAGGGCAGCACGCTCGGCGGGTACCTGTTCGCTCCGGACTCGACCGGCGCACCGCGGGCAACCGTCGTCTTCCCCTGCGGCTACGACTCAACGGCCGAGGCAGGCTGGGTCAACGTGCCGCCCGCCCTGCAGCGCGGCTACAACGTGCTGGTGTTCGAAGGTCCCGGGCAGGGGGAGGCACTGTTCACCCAGCGCCTGTCCTTCCGGCCGGACTTCGAGCAGGTGCTGACCCCGGTCCTGGACTGGCTGCTGGCCCGGCCGGAGGTGGACAAGTTCCGTGTCGCGCTCGTCGGCAGGTCCTTTGGCGGCTACCTGGCACCGAGAGGCGCCGCGTTCGAGGGACGTCTCGCGGCACTGGTGTGCGACCCGGCGCAACCGGACATGAGCGCGCGGATTCCCGTCGGCCTGGCCGGCAAGATGGCGGTGCCGGTGGTGACCGCGCAGACCCGGTTCAGCGGGAGGCGGGCAGAGTTTTTCGGGGCCCGGATGGCCGCGCACGGCCTGACATCCATCGAGCAGTATTTCGCCGAACTGCGCCGTTTCACCATGCTGCCGTATGCGTCGCAGATCACCTGCCCCACGCTCATCATCGAAGTGGAGCACGACTTCGCCGGCGGCGGCGGCCAGATCCTGCGCGACGCGATGACCGCCCCGGCGGAACTGGTCCGGCTGACCGAGGCGCAGGGTGCCGACGGCCATTGCGCTGGCCTGGGCCAGGAGATCTGGGCCGAGGCCGTTTACGGGTGGCTGCAGAAAACCCTCTCCGCCGCGCGGCGCACGCTAGAGGCCGGCCATCCGGCAACCGGCCAGCCACGAGGCTGGAGGTCACCATTACTCTGATTTCACGATCACCCGGGAGTGACAGGCATCGTGGGCGCGACTGAGGACAACGCGACTGAGGATAAAGAGCCGGTCAGGTCGAGATCAGAGGGCCACGGCTGTTTCAAGATCGTTCTAAGGCCAGCGCTGGCCGTTCCCGGGCTGCCGGGGCGTGATGTTGTGTCACGGTCTGGTACCGGCCCAGCGGACCTGATCATGAAGTGAGGCGAAGCCCCGGTAATACGAGGTGTCTTCCTATGGCCGTGGTGACGTGATGGCACGACCTCGGTTCCAGGCGCTCAGCCGGGGCGACGCAGCACGCCCTCGGCCAGGAGAGCCTCATGCGCGGCCCGGAACGCCTGGCGCCCGGCTGGTGTGCCGCAGTACACGGTGGCGTGGATCAGTATCTCCTTGATCTCGTCGACCGATACGCCTGTAGCGATCGCGCCCTTCACATAGATGCCCAGCTCGTCGGGCCGCCCAAGCGCCGTCAAGATCGCAAGATTCAGCATGCTCCGTGTCTTGCGATCGAGACCTGGCCTGCTCCACGCGTACCCCCACGCCCACTCAGTCACGACGCGCTGGAAGGCCATCATGAACTCGTCGGTGTCAGCGAGGTTCGCGTCGACGTACTCAGCGCCCAGGACATCCCGCCGCGCTTGAAGGCCCCTCTCGAACAGTTCGCTCTCGGCCATGGTGGGCGACTCCTTTCTGAGTGCCGGCCGGCACCGATGCGAGGCTGCGGCTGGCGCGGGCGGCGGGCCGATCATCGTTTGATATCGGGGCTACTATCTGGCATCGCTCCTGGTGCTGTCCATCTTCCTGATAGCTGCCCTGCCCTGGCGAGCGGTTGCCCGCGGCCGTAGTAATGATCGTGATGTGAGTCCGAGAATGGTGAAGGGCCGGCCCATGTTGCGGCTGGCCCAGCGGCTGGCTTCGGCGGTGTCGTGCCGCCCGGCCAGGTTCGGGCTCGCGCGGGTGCTGGCCGCCGGCCGGGCGTTGCTGCCATGTCGGCCGGGCATGTGTAGCCTCACTGCGAGGAGGTCACCATGCACCAGCCGCCCGTTCCGCATGTCGCGCTCACCGACCCGGAGACCGCCGTACTGATCAATGAGGAGGCGCGCCGCCAGTTCGAGAAGATCAGGCTGATCCCGTCGGAGAACTACGTCTCGCTCGCCGTCCTGGAGGCCGCGGGCACGGTGCTGACCAACAAGTACTCGGAAGGCTACCCGGGCCGCCGCTACTACGAGGGCCAGCAGTTCATCGACCAGATCGAGACGCTGGCGCAGCAGCGGGCGCAAGCACTGTTCGGTGTTGACCACGCCAACGTGCAGCCGTACTCCGGGTCGCCGGCGAACCTCGCGGTCTACCTGGCCTTCCTGAAGCCGGGGGACACAGTCATGGGGATGGCGCTGCCCATGGGCGGCCACCTCACCCACGGCTGGTCCGTGTCAGCCACCGGCAAGTGGTTCCACTCCGTGCAGTACGGCGTGCGGGCCGACACCGGGCGGCTGGACCTGGACGAGGTGCGCGACCTCGCCCGCCGCGAGCGGCCCAAAGTGATCTTCTGCGGCGGTACGGCGATTCCGCGGACCATCGACTTCCCAGCCTTCGCGGAGATCGCCGCTGAGGTGGACGCGGTCCTGGTCGCGGATATCGCGCACATCGCGGGTCTCATCGCGGGCGGCGCGCATCCCACCCCGGTGGGCCACGCCGGGGTGATCACCACGACGACGCACAAGACACTGCGCGGCCCGCGCGGCGCCATGATCATGTCCACCGCCGAGCACGCGTCCGCTGTGGACAAGGCGGTCTTCCCCGGCCTGCAAGGCGGCCCGCACAACCACACCACGGCGGCCATCGCGGTCGCGCTCAGGGAAGCGGCGCAGCCGGAGTTCCGCAGTTACGCGCACCAGGTCGTGGCGAACGGGAAGGCCCTGGCCGAGGCGCTGTCGGCGCGGGGGTACGACCTTGTCTCCGGTGGCACCGACAACCACCTGATCCTGATGGACCTGACCCCTCAGGGCATCGCCGGCAAGCCGGCGGCCAAGGCGCTGGACCGGGCCGGCATCGAGCTGAACTACAACACCGTGCCGTTCGACCCGCGCAAGCCCTTCGACCCGTCCGGGGTCCGGCTGGGCACGCCAGCGATTACCACCCGCGGCCTGACTGAGCAGCACATGCCGCAGATAGCGGCCTGGATGGACGAGGCGATCACTGCCGCGGTCAAGGACGACGAGGCGGCCATCGAGCGGATAGCGGGCGAGGTCCGTGACATGCTCGCGGCGTTCCCGATGGCCGGCTGGGCGCCAGAAGCCTGATCAGAGGCCTGATGCCGCCAGCGCGGTGCGTTGTGCGCGCATGAGGGGCACAGCGCACCGCGCCGGTTCTGCACCACAGCAACGCGGTGCGTTGTGCGCGCGTCAGGGGCACAGCGCACCGCGTAAGCAATGATCGGCGTGTGCCAGGGACACGCCCTAGCAGGATGGCCTGGGGGAGGCGGCCGCCAGGTGGGTCGCGGCCGCGGGGACGAGTGCCGCATTGCTCGGCGCCGGGCTGGCCGTGCTGCGCGCCGGGGACGGGCTGGCCGACGGGGGAGCCGTCGTGGCGGGGGCAGGTGCCGCGGCGGCCACCGGTGCGCCCGCGCCGTACATCGACGTCCGGGTGGACTGGACGACGCCCGGGGACAGGCTGATGCCGGTCAACGTGACCTGGTGGCCGACGGAATCGGTGAGCTGGACGGTGAACGGGCCCGGGCCCATCCCCGACGTGGCCAGCCAGTAGTTGTAACTGGCGTGGGTCAGGCTCTGCGCGCCCTTGGTGGGACTGCTCACCCGGACGCTGGTGATCGCGTTGCCACTGCCGATGGGCAGCAGCGCCAGCCAGTACTGGGAGGAGCCCTCCTTGACCCGCAGTGACAGCGGCGCGGGCAGCGGCGGGTCGACGATGGTGTGATACGTCACCGGGACGAGGCCCGCGGAAAGCTGCGCTATCTGCGCGAACGCCGCCTCGCTGAGGTCGATGTGGCCCGCCGCGCACTCCGGGCACTGGTCGACGACCTGGACCTTGACCGACCCGTTCGGGCCGGTGACCTCAAGGTAACTGCCGCACGCGGCCGCGGCACCGTACTCACTGGGGGACAGCGCCACGTAGAGCTGGCTCGCGCCCACACCGGGATAAGAGCAGTTGCCGTCGCCGGTCTGCAGCAGGTAGTGAGTGGCCTCGCCCGTGGTCTGGCCCGCGACCGCCGTGCCCGCGACCGCCGCGCCCGTGTCGGCCGTGGTCAGGACCGACGCGCAGGCCGGCGAGCTAGTCGCCTGTGAGATGCCCACGGCGACCGCCACCGCGATCGCGCATGCCACGACGGCTCCGCCGAGTTCAATGCCGAGCAACCGGCGACGCGGAAGTCGCTTGCGGTGGCCTGGGCCGGCAGCCATGCGGGTGAGTCTAGAGATCAGCGGTATGCCGCAAATCGTATTCTCCGGACTCATCTCATAGCTGTAATATCCAGGCCCCTGCTCCAATGTCGAGGCCCGGGCATCAGGTATCCAGGCCGGCTCTCCAGAGCGGTGCTCTTTATTCGTGGCGGTGCTCTGCTAGAATGCGCATGTGAACGCAAGCCGCAGCGCCCGGGAGCGGGTCCGCGAGGAACTCACCCGGGAGATCACCGAGATCGCCCGGAGCCAGCTGGCGACCGAGGGGGCGGCCGGGCTGTCATTGCGGGCGGTCGCCCGGGAGATGGGGATGGTCTCCTCGGCGATCTACCGGTATTTCCCGAGCCGGGACGACCTGCTCACCGCCTTGATCATTGATGGGTACACCGCGATCGGCGTGGCCGCGGAGCAGGCGGATGCGGCGTCCCCGCCCGATGACCACGCCGCGCGCTGGCTCGCGGTCTGCCGCGCGGTGCGGGACTGGGCGCTGGCCCATCCGCATGAGTACGCGCTGGTCTATGGTTCGCCGGTACCTGGCTACCAGGCGCCCCAGCAGACGATCGCGCCCGCCGCCCGGGCCGCCACGGTCTACGGGAAGATCATCAGTGCCGCGCACCGGGCCGGTGCGCTGGATCCGCCCGGCGTCTGCCCGCCGCCGCCCGAGTCTTTCCGGCCGGATGCCGCCGCGTTGCGTGACTCGGTGATGGCGGAGGTCCCCGACGACGTGGCCGCGCGGGCCGTGGCCGCCTGGGCGGCCCTGTTCGGCATGGTGAGCTTCGAGCTGTTCGGGCAGTTCGAAAACGTGATCACCGACCGCGGCGCGTTCTTCGAGCACGCCATGCGCTGCCAGGGCCGCCTCACCGGCCTGCCCGCCTGACGGCTAGCGCCTTCCCCGGGCGAGTTCGGTGCCCAGGGCGTCCAGGCGCGGCGCCCACAGCCGCCGGTAGCGCTGCAGCCATGCGTCGGCCTCGCGCAGCGGCGCGGGATCCACCGCGTAGAGGCGCCGGGTGCCGTCCGGCCGGACGGTCGCGAACCCGTTCTCGCGCAGTATCCGCAGGTGCTGCGACACCCCCGGCTGGGAGATCCCGAACTCCCGCTGGACCACGGCCGTGATCTCGCCTGCCGCCAGCTCACCGTCGGCGAGCAGTTCCAGGATCAGGCGGCGGACCGGATCACCGAGGACATCGAACGCGTGCACGGATTCTTTATATCAGTAACAATTTATATAAGTAAGGCTGAATGCTGTAGTTGACCGCATCAACCCGGCGAAATTCCGGGCGAGTTGCTTGCGTGAATCATGAATCGAATATAAATTCGATCGCTATGGCGCTGCCTGACTTCCCCCGGGTGGTTCAGCGGAACGCAGTGAGCGGGAAGCGGGCAGGCATGTGAGCAGGACGTATGGAGAGCCGATCGATGTCTGGGTCCAGGACGGCCGCCCGGCCAGGTTCGCATGGCGCGGTCGGCTCTACGCCGTGCTCAGGGTGCTGGATCACTGGGTGATCAGCAGGGAGTGGTGGAGGGAACAGAACCCAGATCCGGACGCCCCGGCCGAACGAGAGTTCTGGCGGGTTGAGGCGTCACCCGCGCGCGGTGTGCCCGCAGCCGCATTTGAACTGCGCCAGGACGTGGCGACCGGTGACTGGCTGCTGGCCCGAGTATGGGACTTAACGGACTGACCTGGGCCGGTCACTTCATCCACCTGCATGTCGCGTCGTCGTACTCGCTTCGCTATGGGGTGGCTAGCCCGGCCATCCTGGCGGCCAGGGCGGCCGAGCTCGGCATGCCCGCGCTCGCGCTGACCGACCGGGACGGGCTCTACGGGGCGATCAAGCATGCCGTGGCGTGCCAGGCGGCCGGTGTCGCCCCGGTCCTCGGCGTCGACCTGGCCCTGGCGGGTGCGCACATGCCGGTGCGGCCGGCCCGGCTGAGCAGCGAGGACGCGGTCCGGGTCACCCTCCTCGCGTCAGGCGGCCGAGGGTGGGCGTCGCTCTGCCGGCTGGTTAGCGCCGCGCATCAGGCTGGCGAGCGGGGCGCCCCGGTCGTCACGCCCGACCTGGTCGCCGCGCACGCCGAAGGCCTGACCATCCTCCTGGGCCCCGGCAGTGACGTGGGGCGGGCGATCTCGGCCCGGCGCCCCGATCTCGCGATGGCGGCGCTGGGCCGCTGGCGCGAGCGGGGCGACGCGGTGGTCGAGATCACCGATCATCGCGGCCCGGGCAGCACCCACCGGGCCGCCCGGATGCTGCGGCTCGCCCGCGAGGCAGGCAGGCCCGCGGTGCTCAGCAACGCCGTCCGGTACTGCGACCACGCTGACGGGCCGGTGGCCCAGGTGCTTGACGCCGCCCGGCAGCTCACCCCTCTCGGGCCACGCCACCAGTCCAGGGAGAACTCGCAGGCGTATCTGGCCAGTGGAGCCGACATGGCCAGGGTCGCGGCGCGGATCTGCGGTGCCTCCGACCGTGGCGGCGGTCCCGGTGGCCGTGCGATGGCGGAACTGCTCGCCCAGACCGTGGAACTGGCCGGGCGGTGCATCCTTGATCCCGCCCGTGACCTGGGTATTGGCGGCAGGTTTATGCCGGAAACCACCGCTCGGGAGCCGCAGGCGGTCCTGCGCGCCAGGTGCAGGGCAGGGCTGCGCCGGCGCTATCCGCGCAGCCGCCGGGCGATCGTCCGGCGGCTCGACCATGAGCTTGCCATCATCGCGAAGGCCGGGCTGGCCGCCTACTTCCTGACCGTCGCGGATGTCACCGCGCTCATCGCCGGGCGCGGCATCCGCTGCTCGATCCGCGGGTCAGGGGCCGGCAGCCTGGTCAACTACCTGATCGGCATCTCCGGCATCGACCCCATCGAGCATGACCTGATCATGGAGCGGTTCCTGTCCGAGGGCCGCAAGGGCCTGCCCGACATCGATCTTGACGTGGAATCGGCGCGGCGGATCGAGGCCTACCGCGCCATCCTGGACGCCTACAGCGAGCAGCGTGTCGCCTGCGTGTCCATGATGGAGACCTACCGGGCGCGCAGCGCGATCAGGGATGCCGCGGCCGCGCTCGGCCTGCCCCGCCACGAGATCGACGTGCTGGCCAAGGCATTCCCGCACATCCGGGCTGGCCGGATCACCGACGCCCTCGCCGACCTGCCGGAACTGCGCTCAAGCGGCCTCGCCATGCCCCAGCTCAGCGGGCTGTTCCGGCTGGCCGAACGGCTCGACGGGCTGCCCCGCCATGTCGCGATGCACCCGTGTGGCGTCCTGCTCTCCGACAGATCCCTGCTGGACCGGACCCCGGTCGAGCGCAGCATCGAGGGCCTGCCGCTGAGCCAGTTCGACAAGGATGACGTGGAGATCGCGGGAATGATCAAGCTGGATGTGCTCGGGGTGCGCATGCAGTCGGCGATGGCCTACACGCTCGCCGAGATCGAGCGGTGCACGGGCGAGCGGGTGGACCTTGACGCCGTCGACCCGTGTGACGAGCCGACGTTCGAGATGATCCGCAGCGCGCGGACGCTCGGCTGTTTCCAGATCGAGTCGCCGGGCCAGCGCGAACTGGTCGGCAAGCTGCAGCCACGTGACATGGCCGACCTGATCGTGGACATCTCGGTGTTCCGCCCCGGGCCGGTCAACTCGGACATGATCACGCCGCTCCTGGACATCCGCAGCGGCCGCCGCCCCGCGTGCTACCCGCACGAGGACCTGGTCGGCCCGCTGGCCGAGACCCGCGGCGTAGTTATCTTCCACGAGCAGGTGCTCCGCATGATCGACGCCATGACCGGGTGCGGGCTTTCCGATGCCGAACGGCTCCGGCGGCAACTGTCCGACGAGGAGTCCAGGGCAGAAGCGGGGGAATGGTTCGCCGCACAGGGCCGCCGCCAGGGTTACGACGGGCTGACCGTCGACAAGGTGTGGGAGGTTCTCGCGGCATTCGGCGGGTTCGGTTTCTGCAAGGCGCACGCGGCGGCGTTCGCGATCCCGACCTACCAGTCGGCCTGGCTGAAGCGGCACTACCCGGCCGCGTTCTACGCGGGAGTGCTTACCCATGACCCCGGCATGTACCCCAAGCGGGCGATCGCCGGGGACGCGCGGCGCTCCGGCGTCCGGCTGCTGCCCGTGAGCGTAAACACATCCGGCGCCGATTGGAGTGTGCACCAGGTGCCCGGACCGCCGCCGGGGGAGGGCCTGCGCCCCGGGTTGCGCGAGATCAAGGGGATCAGCGACGCCGAGGTCGCGCGCATTGTCGGCGGCCAGCCGTATGCGTCGCTCCGCGATTTCTGGGAGCGGGCCGCGGTGTCCCGTCCGGTGGCTGAGCGGCTGGCCATGGTCGGGGCCTTCGACTCCCTCTACGGAATCGGCGGCCCGGTGTTGGCCGCGAGCGCGGCCGCGAACACGTCCCGGCGTGACCTGCTCGCCCGGATCCGGGTACTCGACCGTGGCGCCCGCCGGTTCTTCACCCGCTCGGTGCCCGCAAACCCGTCTAAAAAGCGCACAGAAGTGGCTGCGGCGCGGGAAGAGCCGGCGCGGCGTGCCGCGGACCCCCGTGACGAGGGCTCCCGTGACGCGGGCCCCCATGACGCGGGCCGCCGGCCGTCGGTGCAGTTGCCGCTCGATCTCTGCGGCGGCGGCGACGGGCTCGCCGAACTGGTTCCCGCCGGACAGCTCCGGGAGCTGACCGCTGCCGAGCGCGTCGAGGTGGAGCTGGACATCCTGGGCATCGACCTGAGCCAGCACGTGCTGGGCTTCTACGCGGACCTGCTCGGCCAGCTCGGCGTGGTCCGTTCGGCGGATCTGGCGGGCTGCCGGGCTGGCGCCCGGATCCTGGTCGCTGGGGTGAAGATCGCCACCCAGACACCGGCGATCCGGTCCGGCCTGCGGATCATCTTCAGCACGCTCGATGACCCGACGGGCCAGGTGGACCTGGCATTCTTCGAGTCGGTCCAGGATCGCTGCGCAGCGCGGGTGTTCGGGTCGTGGCTGCTGGTGGTGGCAGGCCGGCTGCGCCGGACCGGCCGGTCCGTGTCGGTCAACGCCACTGAATGCTGGGATCTGGTGGCGCTGGAGGAGATCCACAGGTCCGCAGGAATCGGCGCGGTGCGGGCCGCGATGGCCGCCGGCGACGTGCCCGGGGCAGGTGCTGCTTCGCCAGCGTCGCAGCCGTCTCAGGGCGCAAGCGCGAAAATTATTTATCCCAACGGATTCACGCTGTCGCCCTATGCGGAAGCCGGATCACCCGGCGCGCCGGTCAAGGGCCCGCCGCGCATGCTGTGGCATGCAAGCCCCGGCAGCTCCGGCGGTATGCCGGATTAGCGCCGGGCGTTCCGGGGTAATCACTGCGATAGCGGGCGGGAATATACGGGCAGAAATTAATACTGCGCATAAACTGGCGGCGCGGTCTTCATTGCTAAGCCTATTTTTCGGTGAATGCTCTCTATGTAATTGCAGTGCCCCGGCGAGTCGCGATAGTCAGCCAGATCGGTAACGCCTATGCTCCATTACCGAGATGAAAAATCGCCGCAACATCGCCTGCCGCTCGCCTGGCATAGGGGAACTGCGAGCGCGTCTTCGCGTGCGTCCCGCTGAATATCGCGGCAAATAACTGTCGGGATGAGCTGCCGTCGTAACTGGCGGGCTCTCCAGCGGGCGCCGATGGCGGGTGATAGCGGCCGGCCCGGGGGAGTCATCATGCTCGCAGACAGAAGGCCACGGCGCGCCCGTCGCAGCCGAGCCCTCGCGGCAGGCAGCATGGTTGCGGCCCTCGCCACCGTGGCCGTGAGCAGCTACGCCGCCGCGGGCACCCCATCCAGCCTGCACCAGGTCTCATACCGCGGCTACACCTTCCAGGTGCCCCGGACCTGGCCGGTGATCAGCCTCGCTGATCATCCCCGCTGGTGCGTCCGGTTCGACCGGCACGTCGTCTACCTGGGTGCGCCGGGCCGTAACCAGTCGTGCCCGAGCGCACTGGTCGGCACGACGGAGGCGTTGCTGGTCCAGCCGTCCGCCGCCCGGGCTGCGGTCCATGCGGTGGCGAATTCGGTTGATCGCCTGATCACGGTCGTCACCAGGCGTATCACCGTGACCGCGACATACGCCGCGCACCGGCAGCGCATCGAGGCCATCCTGGCCAGCGCATCGCTGCCCGCGCCGGCCGTCCTGGCGCCCGGCGCGGCGGCGCTGCCGCGGAGCTCGGGCGGCGGCGCTACCGGGCAGTCCGTGCCCACGCCAATTCCGGCGGGCGCCACCAGTTACACCGGCCCGGGCTTTGACACCTGCTCCGCGCCAAGTTCGTCCGCCATGCGGACCCTGATGGCCGATTCTCCGTACCGGGCCGTCGGCATCTACATCGGCGGCTCCGACCGTGCCTGCAGCCAGGCGAACCTGTCGGCGGCGTGGGTAGCCAGCGAGGCCGCGGCCGGCTGGCATTTCCTGCCTTTGTACGTAGGGCCGCAGGCGAATTTCGGTGAACTCAGCTCACCTGCCAGCCAGGCTGTCAGTGCAGCCCAGGACGCGGCCGCCTCGGCCAGGCTGCTGGGTTTCGGATCGCGCACCCCTCTCTATTACGACATGGAGGCATATTCACCGGGGCAGGCGGCGGCGGCCCTGCGCTTCTTCTCATCCTGGACCGAGGAACTGCATGCCCTTGGCTACCGGTCCGGGATATACAGCAGCTCGCTGTCCGGAATCATCGATCTCGTCAACAACTACACGAATCCCGCCGACACGATGCCTGACGTGATCTATGACGCCTTGTGGAATGGCAGCGCCAGTACGCAGGACCCGGTGATCCCGGTGACATCATGGCCCGGCCACCTGCGTGTCCACCAGTACACGGGGGGCGTCACCCAGACCTTCGGCGATGTCTCGCTGGATCTCGACCAGGATTACCTCGATGTGCAGCTGACGGCGGCCGGCGGCACCGCGCAGGCGTCACAGGCCGCGGCCGATCAGTCCACCGGGACAGTCAACACGTTCTTCCGGGGATCTGACGGCGCGCTGTGGCACGAGTGGTTCACCCCCGCCAGCGGATGGCACGGCCCGGGCAGTTTCGGCGGGTCGCTCGCCTCCCAGCCATCGGTCGTATCGTCGGGCCCGCAAGGCGTGGCGGTGTTTTACCAGGGCATGGACGGCAACCTGTGGTCCGCGGCCTACTCGCCCGGGACCGGCTGGTCAGCGCTGAAGGACCTCGGGATGGGCCCGATCGGCAGCAGGCCGGCGGCAGTGGCGCAGGCCAGCGGCGTGATCGACGTGTTCTGGCGGGGGCAGGCTGACAATCATCTGTGGCACGCCAGGTACACGCCAGGCAGCGGCTGGACCGGCCCGGACAACCTCGGTGGCAGCCTCGCCTCGGCGCCGTCTCCCGCGGTGTCCAGCGTGAGCACCGTGAGCGTCTTCTGGCGGGGGACCGACGGTCACCTGTGGCACACACTGCAGAGCCCAGGATCAGCCTGGCGCCGGCCGGCCAGCCTGGGCATGGGGAACCTCGGCGGTCCGCCGGATGCCACCGCTCAGCCGGACGGGACGATAGACGTGTTCTGGAACGGGACCGCCCACGCCAGCCTGTGGCACGCCACGTACACGTCCGCTGTGGGCTGGGGCCGGCCAACCTTCCTCAGCACCGGGGTGGTCTCCGCGCCGTTCGCGGTGGCATCGGCGCCGGGCTCGGTGAACGTCTTCTGGACGGGAGTGGGCGGCGGCCTGTGGTGGGCCGCCGCGCAGGGCACCCTCTGGCAGGCGCCGGTGCCGCTGGCCATGGGGCCGATGGGGGGCGGGCCGTTCGCCGCCGGCCAGGGCGACGGCATGATCGACGTCTTCTGGCGCGGATCGGCCGACTCGCACATCTGGCACGCCCGGTACACCGGTTCCTGGGTCGGCCCCGGGGACCTCGGCGGCAGTGCAAGTTAGCGGCAGCGCCCAAGCTAAGCGCGCGGGGCGGACGGCCACTGGCCGTCCGCCCCGCGCGCTTGCTGATCGCTCAGAGCGGCTACTTGGTCGCCTCACTGATGGGCTTGCGCCACTGGATCGTGGGGCGGAGGGCTTCCAGCCGCACCCGGTGGGCGTACCGCTTGGTGATGCCGAGCAGCGAGTCGATGAGCGTGTCCGAGAGCAGGTGCGGCTCCAGGCCAAGCTCGACCAGCTTGGTGTGGGTCACTTTGTAGTAGTGGTCGTAAAGCTCGACGCGGGGGTTGTCCAGATGCTCGATCTTGACCGCGTCAGGGCTGCACCGGGCGATGGTCTCGGCGATCTGGGTGATCGACATGGACTCGGTCATCTGGTTGAAGACCCGGAATTCGCCCTGGTTAGCGGGGTTCTCACAGGCGATCTGGATACACCGGACGGTGTCCCTGATGTCGATGATCCCGCGGGTCTGGCTGCCGTTGCCGTACACGGTCAGCGGCTGGCCCAGCACCGACTGGATAACGAACCTGTTCAGCACGGTGCCGAACACCGCGTCGTAGTCGAACCTGGTGGCGAGCCGCTCGTCCTTGGCCGTCTCAGCGGTCTGCTGGCCGTAGACGACACCCTGGTTGAGGTCGGTGGCGCGCAGGTTCCAGATCCGGCAGGCGAACTCGATGTTGTGGCTGTCGTGCACCTTGGACAGGTGGTAGAAGGAGCCTGGCCGCTTCGGGAACAGGACCCGGTCCTTGCGGCCCTTGTGCTCGACCTCCAGCCAGCCTTCCTCGATGTCGATGTTGGGCGTGCCGTACTCACCCATCGTGCCGAGCTTGACCAGGTGGATTTCCGGGTTGATCTCGGCGATCGCGTACAGCACGTTCAGGTTGCCGACCACGTTGTTGGTCTGCGTGTAGACCGCGTGCTTCCGGTCAACCATCGAATACGGCGCGGCCCGCTGCTCGGCGAAGTGCACTATCGCGTCGGGCTGGAAGTCTCCCACTATGTGGTACGTGAACGAGGCATCCACCAAGTCGCCGATGTAGCACTTGATGTCCTTGCCCGTGTGCTCCCGCCACACCGCTACGCGCGTCTGCAGGCTCTCGATGGGCACCAGGCTGTCAACGCCGAGTTCATGGTCATACCCCCGGCGGGCGAAGTTGTCCGCCACAGCGACTTCGTGGCCGCACGCCGAGAGGTGAAGCGCGGTCGGCCACCCGAGGTAGCCGTCCCCGCCCAACACCAAGATCTTCATGATCTTGCTCCTGCCTTGTCGGTGTCTCGCTTGGATTGTCCCCGTCCCGCAGCGGCCTGTCTTCCCCGGCCGAGGCTTGATGGTGGGGGGTCACCGTCCGCGATGGCCGGGGTCTCCTCCCGTCGGCGTCCACGCCAACCTGGCCGAGTGGCTATGCGGAGGTTGCCTTCTTCCAGCATCGTTCGGTTCCCGTACTGTATACCTGACTGGACGGCCCGTCGGTCTTCCGAATACCTAGGACTCCCATGACACTCGTAGCGTCCCGGCTTGCCACCTCCCTGCGACGCCGCCTCCGCAGCTCGTTGGGCAAGCGCTTCAGCAGGTTCGTGCCCGTGGCACTGGCTTCCTTCGTGGCGAGCCAGATCACGCTGACCCTCCTGCTTGGCCCCGGGCACGCTACTGCTGGCCTGTCGGCGATCGCGGCGTGGTTTACCGGCGCGGCGGTCAGTTACATCCTGAGCCGCTGGGCCTGGGAGCGGAAGGGCCGGCCGAATCTGGTCAAGGAGACCTTGCCGTTCTGGGCGGTATCGGTCGGTGCGGCGGTCGTGCTGACGCTCACCGCCAAGTACGCGAACCAGGAAGCCCTGCGGATGGGCCTGTCGCATCCGGCTCGGGTGCTGTTCGTGGATGCCGCCTACTTGGTGGCGAACTGCGTGACATTCCTCACAAGGTTCGTGATTTTCCACTACGTCCTCTTTGCGGACCGGGGATCCACAGCGCCATCAGCGGCCGCTGGCGAGCCGGCCGGGCCGCCGAGCGTCTCGTCGGCAGCGGATCCGGCCCGGGTCGCGCTGGCCATGGGCTCAGCGCGGGTCAACGGGGCGGCGGCCTCGGGCGAGGTCCCTGCGGAGCCGTTGCCGGAACCCCCGGCCGAAACCGGTGACGACGCGGTGGCCGGGCGCGGCGCCCGGCGCTGACGCTCTCGCCACCAGGTCCGCGCGATCACGCCGGCGAAATTGAGGCCGTAGAGCGCGTTGTGCCCCTTCTTGCTCTGGCCCACCTGCCGCTTGTGAATGGTGGCGGGCACCTCTTCCACCCGGAATCCCTTGGCCAGCACGGCGATCAGCAGCTCGGCCGACTGGTACTGGGGCTGTTCGAGGCGGACAGTCCCCGTGACCTCGGCGCGCATCGCACGCAGGCCGAACGAGGAGTCGGTCACCCGCTGCCCGGTCAGCGCGCTGATGGTCACCGCGAAGACCCACGTGCCCAGGCGGCGGACCAGGTCGTTGGTCTCCTGGCTGCCCAGCTTGCGCGATCCGGTGACGAAGTCGGCCTCGCCCGATACGACCGGGTCAAGGACCCGCTCCATCTCGGCGGGGTTGTACTGGCCGTCGGCGTCGGTGGTCACGATGTACCTGGCCCCGCCCTCCCGGGCGAGCCGGTAGCCCAGCCGGAGCGCGGCGCCCTGGCCGCGGTTGACCGGGACGTCGCAGACGAGCGCGCCATGGGCGCGGCCCTCGGCGACGGTGCCGTCCTTAGCCCCGTCGGACACCACGACGACCGAGGTGGCGAGCCCGCACAGGGCGGGCGGAAGAGCGTCAACGACCGAGCCGAGCACCCCTTCCTCGTTGTAGGCGGCGATCACGATGGCGACCGGCGACAGGTGCGCGGCGCGCTCGCCATACTGGGCGGCGAACGCCTTGATGGCGGCGTCATCGACTACGTCATTGGCCACAGGCACGGAAGTCACTGTGTTGCCTCCTCCGCTCCGGGACTGGCTGCGAATTCTGGCCAGACAGTGGCCAGGCCGGACTTCAGGTCGTGCGCGGGAGCATAGCCCAGCGCCCGCGCTGCGGAGATGTCTACGATGACCGCTGGCATCTCGCCGGGCTTGGCCGGCACATGGTCAGCCGGCAACGGCGCGCCAGTGACGCTCCGCGCCGCCTGCACGATGTCGTTCACGGAGAAGGATTCGCCGGCGCCGAGAATCAGCGGGCCTGTCGCGCCGGCCCGCCACGCGAGGAGGATGCCCGCGACGATGTCGTCCACGTGGATCAGGTCCCGGACCTGGTTGCCGTCCCCGTATACCTGGACTCCGCCGCCGTCGCGGGCGGCGCGCATCAGCCGGGGCACGAAGCTGTCCTTCTCCTGCATGCCGGGGCCGTACACGTTCGAGAACCGCAAGGCGCAGCCCGCGATGCCATAGCTGGCGCAGTAGGCGCTGAGCAGCATCTCGCCGGCTGCCTTGGTGGCCCCGTAGGGGGTCAGCGGGAGGATGGGCGTCTGCTCGGTGATGACCCTCGTGCCCACATTGCCGGCCACCGCGTTGGTGGAGGCGAGCAGGAACGCGGCGACGCCGCGGGTGCGAGCGAGTTCAAGCAGGGTGGCGGTGGCGTCCACGTTGGTCCGGTAGGTCTCTACCGGGTCCTCGATAGAGCGGAGCACGGAGGTGACCGCGGCCAGGTGCATGATGACGTCAGTGCCCGGGCGCACGGCCTCGGCGGCGACGGACGGGTCGCACAGGTCGCCCAGGACTGACCGCACGTCCGGATCGCGCGGCGGGCGCTTGTCCACCACGGTGACCTCGGCACCCTGATCCAGCAGCGCCCTGACCAGCCGCCGTCCGATGAACCCGGCGCCGCCGGTTACCAGGACACGGGAACGTCCCTCAGCCGTCATCGATTCTCCATTCGCGATACATGTCCTCGTCATGCCACCCCGGTGGCCCCGGGCTTAGCCGACATATGCTGCCCGGCCTAGTTGAATGCAATCTGCTGAGAGGCTGAACAATTCAGCTGTCTCCCGCGGGACATACCTGGTTACGGCCCGTCATTTCTGAGCCGGCACCGGTCATTCAATCCCGTCGTGCACGGTTGCCCTGCTGCCCGGCGTGATTCCCGGAGTTGGTCCGGAAACGTGACCATGCAAGAGCATGGTCAGTGTAGCGGCGCAGCGTATGAGCTGTGCCGGGGATGCCGGTGTGCCATGCTTGTGGTTCGGACGCCGCGCTCTGTTTCCGCGCCCGGCATCTCCGTGGCAGACCGTGATCACCGCACCGCTGGGGCACCGGAGGAAGTGATCCCATGACGACCGGGGCCGCAGATCCGCGAGCGGAGGCGGGCCGGATCGATGAGCCGGATGAGTCGCAGCGGATCGTGCGCTCCCGGATCGACCTGAGCCGCCTGCCGCCGCTGAGCCGCGCCGTCACCGAGCAGGTCATCATGGCCAGCGCCGACTTCGACTACGCAACGGATCTTGTCTGCGACGAGGAGGCCCTGGCCGCGGCGGTGGCCGAGGTAGCGGCGGGCGCCGCGGTGGTCGTTGACGCGGCGGCGGTCGCGGCTGGAATCACTGGTCACCCGGTCATCTGCAAGAGCGGCGAGTCGCTGACGGAGCGGCTGGCCCGGACCGCGGGCATCGCCGTGGCCGCGGCAGCGGTGCGCCTGGCCTTCGGCCAGGTCGGCCCGGGGGCCATCTGGGTGGTGGGCTGTGCGCCCGCAGCGCTGGACGAGGTCATCAGCCGGGATGTGCAGCCGTCGTTCGTGATCGGCCTGCCGGTGGGTTTCGCGGGCGCCGCGGAGGCCAAGGACGCCCTTCGCGCGAGTGGCCTGCCGTCGCTGAGTAACCGCTCGGAGAAGGGGGGCGCCGCGGTGGCCGCGGCAGCGCTGAACGCGCTCCTGGGCGCCGCCGCGGTCCGGGGCTAGGCCAGGGTCTCGTGGATCTTGGCCGTCGCGAGCGTTGGCCGGCGGACGTGCCGCAGGCTTAACTTCTACGGGACACAGCCTGAAGTGCCCGCAGCGCGCGGGGGCCACAGTGCTCCCGGCCCGGGCTGGCCTACCCTGTACTGCCGTTACTCTCGATCATCTGCCAGCTTGAACCGGAGGAGACCGGACTGCCATGGTTGCCGTCGAGGCCGCCCCGTACCTGCTCGCGCTCCGCCTGCATGGCCGTCGCGTGCTGGTCGTCGGAGGCGGCGCCGTGGCGACCCGGCGGGTCCCGGCCCTGCTGGATGCGGGCGCCGATGTGCATGTCGTTTCACCTGAGCTAAGCCCGTCCTTGCACGGACTTTTCCTGGCGGGCCGGATCCGCTGGGAGCCGCGCGGCTACCTGGCCGGCGACTGCGCGGGTGCGTGGCTGGTCTGCGCGTGCACCGATGACGGCACGGTGAACACGGCCGTCGCCGCGGCGGCCGATGCGGCGGGGACCTGGTGTGTCCGGGCGGACGACGCGGCCGCCTCCGCCGCCTGGACCCCAGCGTCGGGGCAGGCGGGGGATGTGCGGGTCGGCGTGCTGAGCGGCGATCCCCGGCGCAGCGCGGGCATCAGGGACGCGGTGCTCACCGGCCTGCGGTCCGGCGCGCTGAGCGCGCGCCAGCACAGTGCCGCCACCGGCAGTGTCGCGTTGGTCGGCGGCGGCCCGGGAGATCCCGGGCTGATCACCGTGCGGGGCCGGCAGATTCTCGCCGACGCCGACGTGGTCGTGGCCGACCGGCTCGCGCCGTGGTCGCTGCTGGACGAGCTGGCGCCGGGCGTGGAGATCGTGGACGCAGCCAAGATCCCGCGTGGCCGGGCCATGGCCCAGGAGGACATTAACTCACTGCTGGTGGCCAGAGCCCGGCAGGGGCTGCGCGTGGTCCGGCTCAAGGGCGGCGATCCGTTCGTCTTCGGGCGCGGCGGCGAGGAATTGCTGGCCTGCCTGAGCGCGGGCGTGCCGGTGACGGTGGTGCCCGGGCTTTCCAGTGCGACCGCCGTGCCCGCCGCTGCCGGGGTGCCGGTCACTCACCGGGGCGTGACCCAGGAGTTTCATGTGATCTCGGCGCACGTCCCGCCGGGCGACGAGCGGTCCACCGTGGACTGGGCCGCACTGGGCAGCTCACCTGCGACACTGGTGCTTCTTATGGCACTTGAGCACCTGGGATCCATCGCTGACGCGCTAATTCAGCATGGACGCGCCCAGACCACCCCAGTTTCGGTCATTGCGGACGGTACCCTGCCCACGCAGCACATAATTACCACAGCACTGAACACGGTCGCCCGTGAGGCATCAGCAGCGGGCATCCGTCCTCCGGCGGTCATCGTGGTGGGTGAGGTCGTGAACGTCGCGGCGCAGATAGCCGGGCTCTCGCTCGGGCCGGGCGGGGGCGCTCCGGCTGGCACCTTCACGCCTGTACCGCCGCAGCAGCGGCACTCGCCCTCCGGGGTGACGGGGACGACGCGAGATGATGGGCGAACCGGCCTGGCGGATCTGCCCGGATGACGGGCGATCCGAGGTGCCGGATCATGGGCTGACGGACCATGGGGCGACGGGATATACGAGACTGAGAGCGACGGCAGGAAGGCGATGACCGAGGGACAGGGACTAACGGCCGCTTCCGCCCGCACCGCTGGCGCGGGCGTGCCGCCGTCTGCCCAGGGTCAGCCCGGCGTCCCGCTGGCCGCACCAGGCGCTGCCCTGGCCGGTGATCTGGCCGAGGATGCCGCTGCGCCGCCGGAGCGGCCGTACCGGCGGGTGGACGCCCGGCAACTGGAGGCGGCGCTCCTCGGGCTGCGCCACCGGGTCGTCGATGTCACCCTGCTCTTCGATACCGAGGGCGCCGACGAGGCGAGAGCGGAAAGACGCAAGCTGCTCAGCCAGATCGACGACTATCTGCTGCCGCGGCTGCGCCAGTCAGGTGCGCCGATCCTGGTGGCCCTGGTCGGCTCGACCGGGGCCGGCAAGTCGACCCTCGTGAACAGCCTGGTCGGCATGCAGATCAGTAATACGGGTGTGCGCCGGCCGACGACGAACAGCCCCGTGCTGGCGTGTCATCCCGATGATGCGGACTGGTTCGCCGAGAACGTCTTCCTGCCTACCGTTCCCCGGGTGCGCCAGGAAGGGCTGGCCAGGTCGGGCCGCGATGGGCTGCTCGTGCTCGCGTCCAGCGAGGGAATGCCTAAGGGGGTGGCCCTGCTGGACACCCCGGACATCGATTCGGTGGTGCAGGCCCATCGTGAGTTCGCGTACCAGTTCCTCGACGCGTCAGACCTGTGGCTCTTCATGACCAGCGCCAGCCGTTACGCCGATGCGAGCGTTTGGGAGCTGCTCCAGTACGCCAGGGACCGGGGCGCGGCCCTCGGCATTGTGCTGTCCCGGGTGCCCCCGGCAGCGGGGGCCGAGCTCACCAAGCATTTCGGCGCCATGCTGCGGGCCAACGGGCTCGGCGACAACCAGCGCTTCGTGATCAACGAGACCGTCATCAGCCAAGGGCGGCTGCCACCAGAAGCGTCGGCCCCGCTGCGCGAGTGGCTGGAAGAGACCGCTACCCAGGGCGACCGCCGGGTCGCCGTGCTCACCCAGACCATGGCCGGCGTGCTCGACACCTTCCGCACCAGGATCCCGGCCCTGGCCGCCGAGGCGGCGGCGCAACTCGCCGTCCGGGCGGAGTTGGGCGCCGAAGTGACGGCCGCCTACGCGCGGGCGCTCGCCGAGGCCGGCGTGGCGCTGCGGAACGGCTCGCTGCTCCGCGGTGAGATCCTCGCCCGCTGGCAGGACTTCGCGGGCACCGGCGATCTGCTGCGTGCGCTCCAGTCCGGCCGGGGCGGTCCGGGCGGGCGACAGCACAAGCGGGGCTCACAAGACCGGGCCCAGGCGCTCAAGGCGGCCGTGCGGAGCGGCATCGAGTCGCTCGTGGTGTCCGTCGCTGATCGCGCTGCGGAGGAGTGCATCGCCGCGTGGCGCAGCCATCCGGCCGGCGCCGCCCTGCTCGACCGGCTGTCGGGCCAGGAGCACGACGAGACATGGGCTGGCTCACAGTTTGCCGCCGACGCCGGGCTGCTCCTCGGCCTGGACATGGGCCCGGCCCGGGTCGAGGGGGACGATGCCGATGACCCGGCGAGCGGGTCGTGGGGGGCCGCGTCGGCCCTCGGGCGGTCATCGCCGGACCTGGCTACCCGGTCGGTCCGCGCGGTCAGCGGCTGGCAGGACCATGTGCTCCGGCTGGTCCGCGCGCAAAGCGTGACCAAGAGGTCGATATCCCGGCTCATCTCCTTCGATAGTGATTCGCTGAGCACGCTGCTGGTGATCGGGCTGCTGGGCTATGAGACCGGCGACACGCCGGCCGCCGAGGGCGTGAACGCCGTCCCGCAGCACCTGCTCACCTCGCTGTTCGGGGCGGGCCGCCTGCGCGACGCAAGCGCGAAGGCGCGTGAGGACCTGCAGGAGCGGATCAGGGTGCTCTTCGACGAGGAAATGCTGCGTTTCTCCGCGGTCATCAACGCCGCAGGCGAACTGGACGATGCGACCGCACGGAACCTGCATCTAGCCGCTAACTCCCTTGAGGCGGCCCGATGACCATCGGGGAGCCCACCGCGCCCTGGCTGGCGACCGGGGGGACCGGCCTGTCGGCCAGGCTGACCGCGCTCGCCCGGATGGTCCAGATCGGGTCGGCCCGCACCGGCCCGGACGGTTTCAGCCCCGAACTCCTGCAGGATGCTGGGCAGCTGGTCGCCAGGGCGGGAGAGCGGCTCCGGCTGTCCGCGAACCACACCGTGGCGATCCTGGCCGGGGGCACCGGAAGCGGTAAGTCGTCCCTGTTCAACCGGCTGGCCGGGGCGGATTTCTCTCCGGTGGGGGTGACCAGGCCGGTGACCCTGGATCCGCGCGCCTGTGTCTGGGGGATGGAGGGCGTGGGACCGCTGCTGGAGTGGCTGGGCGTCCAGCACCGGTACCGTTACGCCCGGTCAAGCGCCCTGGATGAGGGGGAAAGCTCGCTGCGCGGGCTGGTCCTGCTAGACGTTCCCGATCATGACTCGGTGCTGGGTGGGACCACGGAAGTAAGCCGCCTCGTCGCGCTGGCTGACCTGATGGTGTGGGTGCTCGATCCGCAGAAGTACGCCGACGCTGCCGTGCACAGCCGGTTCCTTACTCCGATGGCAGGTCATTCTTCGGTCATCACCGTCGTGCTGAACCAGTCGGACCTGCTCACCGCGGCCCAGGCCGACGATTGCGTGTCGGATCTGCGCCGGCTGCTCGATTCCGAGGGCTTGCATGATGCCCGGGTGCACCTGACCTCGGCCCGCACCGGGGCGGGCCTGGAAGAGCTGCGGAAAGTACTGATCGAAACGGTGTCCACCAGGCGGGCGGCCAGCGAGCGGATCGGCGCCGATGTGGACGCCATGATCGAGCGTTTCCTCCCTTACGCGGCCGAGGTGACTGTGGCCGGGTCGCCAGGCGACCCGGACGAGTTCGCTGACCTGCCGCCACGTGGTGCCGAACTGCTCGCCGAGGCGTTCGCCCGCGCGGCCGGGACTGCGGGCGTCGGCCAGGCGCTGCAGAGCGCGCGGGAACTCAGAGCGGTGGACTACGTCGGCTGGCCGGTGGCCTGGCTGGTCGACCGGTTGGTCGGCCGCGACCCAGTACGCAAGCTGCGCCTCGGCAATCTGTGGGACGAGTTGCGCCAGGTGTCGGCCGGGCCTGCGGGCGCCCAGCAGGCCGAGATCGACAATGCGCTGACCGCCTTGGGTGACCAGGTCGGCGCGGACCTGCCAGCACCCTGGTCGCACACCGTGCGAACGGCCGCCCGGTCGAGCGCGCAGCAGATTCCCGCCGCCCTGGGCACGGCGATCGGGAAGTCGCTGCCCGCTGAGAACACCGTGATGCCGTGGTGGCGCCTGGTCGCGGCCTGGCAGGGGCTGCTGCTCGGGTGCGCTCTCATCGGGCTGGCCTGGCTCGCGGCCATTGTGGTGCTCGGGGTGTTCGGGGCCGCCCCGCACGCGCCGGGCGTCTTCCGTGACCCAGTGCTGCTGCCGTGGATCGCTGTCATGATCGCGGCGATACTGGTGCTCGGCTGGCTGACCGCCACGGGGTGCATGAGCGCGGTCATCACTGCGGCGGTACGGGAACGGGACCAGATTGACGGGCAGATGCGGGCCCGGATGGCGGACGTCGCGGAGCAGTTGGTCATCCTGCCGATCAGGCAGGAGCTAGCGGAATGCTCCCGGTTCTCCGCCGCGCTCAGCGAGGCCAGGTAGCAGGCCCACTCGGGGGGCTGGCAGCAGCCCGGTGGGCGGGGAGTTCCGCTGACGGCTTAATGCCGGAGGAAAGCCCTTCCCTGCGGCTGACGTTCACTGTAATGATGTAATCACAGTGTTCGGAGGCGACGTGGCAGCTGATTCCCCGCTTGATGCCTACTCGCGGATCGTGGCCGGGGTAGCGGCCGAACTCACCGGCAAGGTGGCCAGCTTGCGGGTCCCTCGGCGGGGCGATGGCGGGGGCGGGGAGAGCCTCGGCTCGGCGGTCGTCTTCACCGGTGACGGGTTCCTGCTGACCAACGCTCATGTGGTGGGCCAGGCGACGGCGGGTACCGCCTCGTTCGCCGATGGCTCCGCCGCGCCGTTCCGCGTGGTGGGTGCCGATCCGCTTTCCGATCTCGCCGTGCTCAGGACGGCGGGCCAGACTCCTCCTCCGGCGGACCTGGGTGAGGCGGATGACCTGGTGGTCGGCCAACTGGTGGTGGCCGTCGGCAATCCGCTCGGCCTGGCCGGGTCGGTCACCGCGGGCGTGGTGAGCGCCCTGGGCAGGTCGCTGCCCACCCGCAGCGGGTCGGCGGCCCGGCTGATCGAGGATGTGATCCAGACCGACGCGGCGCTGAATCCGGGAAACTCGGGTGGCGCGCTCGCGGACAGCCGGGCCCGGGTGGTGGGCATCAACACCGCGGTGGCCGGGGCGGGAGTCGGCCTGGCGGTCCCGGTCAACGCGACGACCAGGCGGATCATCTCGGCGCTCATGCAGCAGGGCCGGGTCCAGCGGGCGTACCTGGGGCTGGTTAGCATGCCAGCCCCACTGCCCGCGCCGCTGCAGGAGCGGTTCGGCCGGACCAGCGGGCTGCGGGTGGTCGAGGTGGTCCCGGGCGGCCCAGCCGCCCACTCCGGGCTGCGCTCCGGGGACCTGCTGCTGACCGCGGCGGGCAAGCCGGTCACCAACGCCCAGGACCTGCAGCGGCTCTTGTTCGCCGAGGCGATCGGCCGCCAGATGGCGATCACTGTCATGCGTAATGGGGCATTGGTTGACGTGATCGCGCAGCCGTCGGAACTCGTCGCGGCGTGACCAGCCAGGGGCGTGACCAGCCTGGGGCGTGACCAGCCCCGCGGGATCGTCTCACACGGCACCGTCGGTCAGGGCCGGCTGTGTCCACAGATCCGGGTTGTCGTCGGCATTGTCCACAGGTGATCCGTTGGGGATGGTGGGGGTCTGACTGGCCGGTCATCGTGGTGCACGTCCGGTGGCAGGGAGCTGCCGGCGTGGCACGCGCGACAGCGCTGCGACACGAGAGCCCGGGAGGATCGGGATGATCAATGAGGCGCAAGTGTTCCTGGCTGGCTATGTGGCGACCGAGCCCACATACCGGACGACGACCCGCGGCAAGTCTGAAGCGCAGATGCGGGTGGGCTACACGCCGCGGCGCGTCGACCGGGACACCGGCGAGTGGGCGGACGGGCCGAGCTCGTTCGTCAGCGTGAAGTGCTGGGGCAGACTGGCCAATAACCTGGCGGTCTGCCTGCGCAAGGGGGAGCCGGTGGTTGTGATGGGCCGCATGCAGGTCCGGCCGTATGAGGCCAAGGACGGCTCGACGCGGCTGTCAGTGGAGGTCTTCGCCAGTTCAATCGGCTACGACCTGGCCCGCGGGGTCGCCCGGTTCTCACGGACACGGGCATCATCCGGCGAGACGGCCGCCGACCGGCAGTCCAACGGCCTGCCCGCGGCCGACGGCGGCGGCCTGGACGATGACGACCTGGCCGAACTCGCCTACCGGCGACGCGGGGAGACGGCCGAGGGTGCCGACGGCCTGGCGGAAGGGGCGGCGGGCGAGCCTGGGGAGGCGAACGGCGCAGGCTTCTTCAACGACGATGCCCTCGCTGCGCTGGTTCAGCAGGATGACGGCGAGTCCTCGGCTGGTTCCGCGCCCTTCTGACCTGGCTGACGCCGATGCAGCCCGCGCGGGCCAGCCCGTTACGGCGGTGCCGGCCCGCGTGGGGCGGCGTCATCTGCGCGCCCGCCTGTGCACGCCTCCGGGCCCAGGGATACGGCCGTGACCAGGTGCGCCTGCTGCCGTCCGATGCTTGGCCGTCCGAGGCGTAGCCGCAGTGCCTCTAACCTTGGAGGCATGCCCGAATTCATCTATCAAATGCATGCCGTGCGGATGGTGCGCGGTGACAAGCTCATCCTGGACGACGTAACGCTTGCTTTCTTGCCCGGTGCGAAGATCGGCGTGGTTGGCCCGAACGGTGCTGGGAAGTCGTCGCTGCTGAAGATGATGGCCGGTCTCGAGCAGCCCTCGAACGGCGACGCGCGGCTCTTCCCCGGCTTCACGGTAGGCCTGCTCGCGCAGGAGCCGGTGCTGGATGAGACCAAGACGGTCCTGGGCAACGTCGAGGAGGGCGTGGCCGACGTCAAGGCGCTCGTGGAGCGATACAACGAGATCGCCGAGAAGATGGCGACTGACTACTCCGACGAGTTGCTCGCTGAGATGGGCCGGCTGCAGGAGCAACTGGATCACCGGGGCGGCTGGGACCTCGACAGCCAGCTTGAGCAGGCCATGGACGCACTGCGCTGCCCGCCCCCCGATGCAGACGTGAGCCTGCTGTCCGGTGGTGAGCGGCGCCGGGTCGCCCTGTGCAAGCTGCTGCTGTCTCAGCCGGATCTGCTGCTCCTCGATGAACCCACCAACCATCTGGACGCGGAGAGCGTGCAGTGGCTGGAACAGCACCTGGAGAAATACCCCGGCACCGTGGTGGCGGTTACCCACGACAGGTACTTCCTGGACAACGTGGCGCAGTGGATCCTTGAGCTCGACCGCGGTCACGCCTATCCCTACCAGGGCAACTACACGACGTACCTGGAGACCAAGGCGGCGCGGCTCAAGGTCGAGGGCCAGAAGGACGTGAAGCGGCGCAAGCGCCTCGAAGAGGAACTGGAGTGGGTGCGGTCCAGCCCCCGGGCGCGCCAGGCGAAGAGCCGCGCCCGGCTGGACCGGTACGAAGAGATGGCGGCGGAGGCCGACTCGCAGCGCAAGCTGGATTTCGAGGAGATCCAGATTCCGCCGGGCCCTCGCCTGGGCAGCCTGGTGGTCGAGGTCGACAACCTTTCCAAGGGGTTCGCCGATGTGGTGCTTATGGAGGGACTCAGCTTCTCGCTGCCCCGTAACGGCATCGTCGGCGTGATCGGGCCGAATGGGGTCGGCAAGACGACGCTGTTCCGGATGATCATGGGGGAGGAGAAGCCCGATTCCGGGACTATCAAGGTCGGTGAGACCGTGAAGATCGCCTACGTCGACCAGTTGCGTTCCGGTATCGACCCCAAGCTGACCGTCTGGGAGGCCATCTCCGGCGGAGAGACGACCATCCGGGTCGGCCACGTCGAGATTCCAAGCCGCGCCTACGTGGCCGCGTTCGGCTTCAAGGGCCCCGATCAGCAGAAGCCGGCCGGCCTCATGTCCGGTGGTGAGCGTGGCCGGGTCAACCTGGCGCTGACTCTGCGCCAGGGCGGGAACCTGCTGCTGCTCGACGAGCCAGCCAACGACCTGGATGTGGAGACGCTCTCCTCGCTGGAGCGAGCGCTGTTCGAATTCCCCGGCTGCGCGGTCATCACCAGCCACGACCGGTGGTTCCTGGACCGCATCGCCACGCACATCCTGGCCTGGGAGGGCGGAGACAGCTGGTTCTGGTTCGAGGGCAACTTCGAGGCCTACGAGAGGAACAAGATCGAGCGCCTCGGCCCGGAGGCGGCCCGGCCGCACCGGGTCACCTATCGCAAGCTCACCCGCGGCTAAGAGGAGCAGCGGGTGTTCGCTCATAAGATCGTGGGCTTCACAGGCCCCGATGACGTCCGGTGGGCCGAAGCTGACGAGCCAGCCGCCGACGGTGGCGTGCTCATCGACGTAGCCGCCGCCGGTGTGTCGTTCGCGGACCTGCTGCAGACCAGGGGCGCTTACCAGATGAAGGTGCCCCTTCCGTTCACGCCTGGCATGGACGCCGCCGGGGTGGTCCAGTCCGCCCCGCCCGGCACCGGGCTGGCCGCGGGCCAGCGTGTTGCGGTGCTGCTGGACTACGGCTGCTGGCAGGAGGTCGTGTCCGTCCCGCCGGCCAGGGTGCTGCCGTTGCCGGACGGCATGAGCTTCGAGGCGGGCGCGGCCGCTCCCCTGAACTACCTGACCGCGCTGTTCGCGCTGGCCCGGCGGGCACAGGCGCAGCCGGGGGACACCCTGCTGGTGCATGGCGCGGCGGGAGGCGTCGGGACCGCCGCGATCCAGCTCGGGCGGGCCCTCGGGCTGCGCACGGTCGCGGTCGTCAGCGACGAGGCTAAGAAGGACTTCGCCGTGCGGTGCGGCGCGCACCACGCCGTCCTGAGCGACGGCTGGCTCGCTGCGGTGCGGGACCTAACCGGGGAGCGGGCGGTCGACATTGTCCTCGACCCGGTCGGCGGGGACCGGATGACCGACAGCCTTCGCTCGCTGGCACCGGAAGGCCGGCTCCTCGTGGTGGGATTTGCCGGGGGAGAGATCCCTGCCGTCAAGGTGAACCGGCTCCTGCTGGGCAACACCAGCGTGCTGGGCGCCGCCTCCCGTGAGTTCTTCGAGCAGGAGCCGGCCACGCTGGCCGGCCTGTGGGCTCAGCTGGTCAAGCTGCGACGGGCCGGAACGCTGCCCGATCCTCCCGTCCAGCTGTACCCGTTCGCCAACGCCCGCGGCGCCCTGCGCGCAATCGCCGACCGCAAAGCACAGGGCAAGATCGTACTGAGCAGGCTGGCCTAGCTCCACCGCGCTCCATGCCGCACCTCCCCACCGGCCGGGACCACAGAAACGGCCGGCTGACCGGCTTAGGCCGGGCTGAGGCCGAGGTCCGGGCCGTGCCCTGCGCCCGACGGCTGATTGATCAGGCTCTGCGCGGCCATCACCAGGTAGTCCCAGAGCTGCGTGGCGTGGGCCGCATCGAGATCGAGCTCGTCGAGCGCGACCCGCATGTGCCGCAGCCACGCATCCCGCTCCGCTTCCCCGATGGTGAAATGCGCATGCCGCATCCGCAGCCGCGGGTGCCCGCGTCGTTCGCCATAGGTGCCCGGCCCTCCCCAGTACTGGATGAGGAAGAGCCGCAGATGCTCCTCGGCAGGCCCGAGATCCTTACTCGGGTAAACCGCCCGCAGGGCTGGGTCGGCGGCTACGCCTTGGTAGAACCGCTGGGTAAGGCGGCGGAAGGTCTCCTCGCCGCCTACGGCGTCGTAAAAGGTCAGTTCTCTGGTCTCGTCCATAGCTGGAGTCCAGGGTATGTGGGCCGGCCGGCCGCTGCTCATTTCTCAGCAGGCCCGTCCGCATGGGCTGCTGCCTCCGCCTGGGCGGCGGAGCCCGCGTCCAGGGCCGTGGCCACCGGCTCGCCGGGCACCTCTGAGTCGTCCAGCGCGATCTTGAGACGTTCCCTCAGTTCACGGGCGACCTCCCATTGGCCCAGCGGGATCGTCTTGGCCACCAGCCGCATCACGACGGACTCGCTGGTAATGGATTCCACGCCCCAGACTTCGGGTTCCTCCAGGATCACATTCCGCCAGCGTGACTCTTCCCACATCTCGGTCGCGGTCTGCTTCATGAGCTGGCGTACTTTCGGCAGGTTCTGCTGGTAGCTGACCGGAAAGTCGATGACCGCCCGGGCCCATCCCTGGGATTCGTTGCCGATCCGGTTGATCGTTCCGTTGCGCACATGCCACACCACGCCGTTCACGTCGCGGAGCCGGGTGACCCGCAGGCTGACCGCCTCGACCGTTCCCGTGGCATCGCCCGAGTCGATGACATCACCGACCCCGTACTGGTCCTCCACCAGCATGAATATCCCGGACAGATAGTCCCGGACCAGGCTCTGCGCCCCGAAACCGATGGCGAGGCCGAGCACGCCCGCGCTGGCCAGCACCGGCGCCAGATTCAGGCCCAGATCGCCGGCGATGGTGATCCCGGCGATGCCGAAGACGATCACCGACGTGGCACTGCGCAGGATGGAGCCGAGCGCCTGGGCGCGCTGCCGGCGGCGTTCCCGGAAGAGCACATGGGATGAGTCAGGCTCGAATTCGGCGGCGTGCTTCGTGACCCGGTTGATAGCCCGGTGCGTGATCGCCCTGATCACCAGGGCGAGCAGCAGGACGAAGGCGATCTGCAGCGCCACGGTGACCGGCCCGGCGAGGTACACCCTGGTTAGCTCGGCGGCGTTCCCGTTGTGCGACAGGTCCCAGACGAGACGGCACGCGATACCAGGGGACGGACCGCCGCAGACCGAGGCCAGGGTGGGGGGATGCCGGGATCCTGCGGTGATGGCGGCACCCACCACGGGAAGCACTTGCGGGATCACTGGAAGCATCCTTTCGGTGACACAGGCCGCTCAGGGTTCTCCCATAGTGGCCGGCCCTCGGACCTGGCATGACCAGTCCGCGGAGCAGCCAGCCAGCAGTGCGTTGCAGGCCGCCCGGCGCGGCGGGGAATCGGTCTCGCGACCGCGCCTGAACATCGGTTTCCTGTGACCACGTGCATTCGTAGCGTGCGGAATGCAATATGTAGAGAGAGAATTGCACGAGGCGATGGGGGTATATAGGGATTAAACGGACATCTCGTTAACTCTGATCTCACCTAGTTACCTAACACGTACGTATAGTAACCAAGCATTGCCTGGTTTGGGGGGGCGTGCTGGTGCCCAGGGAAGGGGCCGGGATGGCGGCGGAGCGCGGTGGGCCGGGCGACGAAGTTCGCGCGGCACAACAGGAGCCACAGCAGGTGGCACAAGAGCAGGCGGCACGGCAGGGTGAGCCCGGGAAGGACCTGACGGGCAGCCCGGATGGCGAGATCATGCAGGAGATCGCCGTAGCCAGGAAGATCAGGGCGCAGAGCTTGGTCTCCGGGTGCACCCCAGCCGAGATCGCAGTAGCAATTCATGATCAGTGCGGGCCAATCTTCGGCACAACGTGGATCCGCGCCCACCGGCTGGCGCTCGGCATTGCCCTGGCCGATGTCGTCGCCCAGATCCGGGCGCGGTATGCGGCCGAGGGGCGCACCTCGCCGCGGTTCAGCGAGACCCTGCTGTCCGCCTATGAGAACGCGCAGAAGCGCCCCGGCCCCGAGTACCTGCACTACCTGTGCGCCGTCTACCAGGCGGATCCGCAGGACCTCGGTTACCGGGACCCGTGCTTCTGCGGAAACCGGCACCGTGGCCGTCAGGGAGTCACAGTGCCGCACACCGTGGGCACGCCGGGCACTCCTGGGACTGCGGGCACTCCGGGCACCGCGGGGCCCCCGCGCAGTATCGCGGACATCGTGGAGACCGTCACCCTGCGGGCCGGGCCGGCCAGCAACCCCCTGGCCTTCCCTGATACCGCGTGGGGCGCCGCCGTGGGCACGGCGGACACTCACGGCGCGACATCGCGCTGGATGTCCGCGGTGCGACCAGTCCCTGCGCCTCGGGACGGCACTGACGCTGCACCCACTGGCATCCTGCCGGGCCCGGCAGCGGCCGGCGCCAGTGCGCCGTTGACCTCGGTCGCCTTAGTGCCGGGGGCGGCGGGGGACGCTGGGCCGGACGCTGAGGGCGAGGCGGATGATGACGTGCTCAGGCGGGCACTGCTCCGGCTTATCGCCGACTCGGGAACCGCGGTAGACAGCAGGTTCTTCGGCGCGGTGGACCGCATCCGGCGCCGGATGGATGACGCGTTGCTGGGCGCGAGCGTATCTGCGACCATGCTCGACCAGTGGGAGGACACCGCCGCCGGCTACGGCAGGCAGTACCGGAGCGTTCCATCGTTGCGGCTGCTGTGTGACCTGCTGCTGGATCTGGGTGATGTCCGCAGGATGTGTGAAGAGCGCCAACCGGTGGAGTTCGCTGAGCGGCTCTGCCGCCTGGCGGCGAAGCTGGCGGCGCTGTCCGCCATGACCATGATCAATATCGGCGATCAGCGGCTGGCCCGGTCCTTCTTCCGCACTGCGCGCCTGGCCGCGGATGAGACCGGTGACCGGCATCTGCGCGGCTGGGTGGCTGTCCGCGAGTCCATGGTGCCGCTCTATTACGGGGATCCGGGGGAGGCCGCCGCCCTCGCCCGGGCGGGCGCCGGCCTGGCCGGGCGGCACTCCTGTGTGGCAAGCGTGATGGCCCCGGTCATGGAGGCGCGGGCGCTGGCCCGGCTCGTGTCCGGTGGATACGGCAGCGTCCGCGAGGCGCTGGGGCGAGCCAGAGGGGCCCTGGACCGGGCCCATCTGGCGGTAGATGGGCTGGCCGGAGAGGTTCGCAGTGACACAGCCTTTGGCTATACCGAACGGCAACTCCTGTTCCATCAGGGCGACGCGCTGGTTACCCTGGGCGATCACCAGGGGGCGGATGACGCATTTGAGCAGTCTCTCCGGCTGTATCCGCAAGCCGAGATCCTGGACAGGTCGCTGATCACGTTCGGGCAGGCCCGGTGCAGGCTGGCGGTGGGCGAACCGGAAGAGGCGCTGCGGCTGAGCCGGGACACCGTGCTCGCGCTGCCGCGTCAGCACCGTTCGGGGCTGGTGGTCCGCACCGCGCGGTCGCTGGGCGAGTCGGTCGCCGCGAAGCACGGTGACCTCCAGGCCGTCCGCGACTACCGCGAGGCGCTGTTCGCCGGCTGATGCGTGACCGTAGTGAGTAAGCGCCAGCCCCTCACAAGCTGAGGCCGGTATGCAGCGCGAGGAACGCCAGCCCGTCGGCGGACAAAGCTACCGAACGGCTGACCGCCCGGGCTCCGTGCCCCACATCGGGCTCCCGTCTGAGCACGATCGGATGGTCCGGCCAGCGGGCCGATGTGGCATGCTGCAGCGCGGCGCACATCTTGCGGGCGTGCACCGGGTCCACCCTCGTGTCACTGTCGAAGACGGTGAACAGCACCGCCGGGTAGCGCGTGTCCTCGCGCACCTGGTGATACGGCGAGTACCCGAGCAGCCAGCCCAGTTCCTGCGGGTCCCCGGCGGTCCCGTACTCGTCATTCCAGGTCTGGCCCAGCCCGAAATGCTCATAGCGCACCATGTCGAGCAGCGGGGCCGAGCAGACGGCTGCGGCGTAGAGGTCCGGCCGCTGGGTGATGGCCGCGCCGACCAGCAGCCCGCCGTTTGATCCACCTGAGATGCCGAGCTGGCCGGGCGTGGTCCACCCGGCGGCGACGAGCGTCTGGGCGGCGGCGTGGAAGTCGTCGAACACGTTCTGCTTGTGGTCGCGCATCCCGCCGCGATGCCATTCCTCGCCCTCCTCGCCGCCGCCGCGCAGCCCGGCGACGGCATAGACACCCCCGGCTTCCACCCAGGCCAGGATCGAGGGGGCGAAGGCCGGAGTGAGGCTGATGCCGAACCCGCCG
>Ga0265338_10001703_pt1 | contig 34925 bp, 28 predicted proteins | sample 42126metaG_FD_193579 | JGI IMG/M metagenome (GOLD analysis project Ga0265338, IMG submission 193579) | Rhizosphere microbial communities from Carex aquatilis grown in University of Washington, Seatle, WA, United States - 4-21-26 metaG | ecosystem: Host-associated > Plants > Roots > Rhizosphere...
GAGTTGATCGCCATGCTGACCGTGTCCGGGTATCGGGGAAATTTCCCGGATGGCAACCGGACGGATGGTGGTCCGGGTGAAGGTGGAAATATGTTCCGGATCAATTCCCCGATTGGCCAGGGTCCGGCCTTGCCCATTGAAATTGTTGACGATGGTGGTCTGGTTGAAAACCTGCGTAATCTGCCCGGGCGACACACAATGGCGGCGTGGATGCGGATCGCAAAAAAATTGGGTTGGCACGAAGGCAAAACAGCTTGGGTTCAAACCCCAGTTGAACCCGACACTGACCGAGGCTCCGCGATAAAAGAACCCGATGCCGGCCCGGTAGGTGGCGAACGGCGGCAGCGGTGCCCAGCCGCAGTAGCCGTTCGACTGTCGCCAGGTCACCCACGACGGACCCCAGACCGTGTCCGGTGTCCAGCACCAGCCCATGCCGGGGTGTTGAAACCAGCGGCCATAATGGAACGGCGCCCAACCCCAGGAATAATCCGAATACCAGTACCAGCCGCAGTCGGTATAGACCCAATGGCCATGATCACAATACGGTTGCCAGGCGGGGTTATAAACACACACGCTGGGCCGCCAACACCGCCCATAGCCGTTCACATAGATCCAACTGCCGTAAGGCGCGAGTGTGTCGTTAAAATAAGTCGTGGTTACCTCCGTGGGCGGCGGACCCGGCTGGTCCGTGGGCGGTGGCGGCATCGTTTCCGCGTTGGTATCGGGCGCGGGCGGTGGGGGCTGGCTGGGCGGCGGATACGAGGTCGCGGTCATTTGTTGCTGCAACACCTGGTCGCGCTGCATCATGGCGGTGATGATTTCGTTCGGCAGGCCGAGGTCCCGCAGATAAATGATCTTGTCTGAATCCAGATTGAACGTGCCGCTGGAATTGGTGACATAGCTGAGAATGATGCTTTGATCCACGCCGGCCTGGGTGAGCTGGACGACCTGGCCGAGCGGGCTGGTCGGATAAATGTTCGGCGGCAAATCACCGGTACCAGCCGGATTATCCGGCGGAGGCGGGGGCGGATCGGATGGGATCTGGTCCTGGGCTCGCGAGGACAAACAAGCTCCGGCCAACAGAATCGCCAGCGCAATTTTCGGAAGGCACCGTTTGAAGAATTCGACTTTCATGGTGGAATGGCCGGTCATTCCGGCTGTTTTCAAATATAACATAAGTAAGAGGGATTAGTTGCGGAAAATGTTCCGGCGGCAACGGCGGAAATGGTACCCCCATCCCGAATTGAACGGGAATCAACGGTTTAGGAAACCGCTGCTCTATCCATTTGAGCTATGGGGGCATCCGCCAAGCGATCGGTTTCAGCCGTTAAAATAACGCGCTTTCCGCAATTGTCATTCCGAAAGCATGATGGAAGGCCAGATTACAGTTGGCGGAATCTTTTGTCCAAAGGGCTCTGATGGCAATCCGGTGTTTCGAACGATGGAGCGGATCTCTATCGGGTTTCCACAAATTCCGGTTCGTAAGGTCCGAGAGGAAACCCGTCCTCGTAGTCCTGGTCGTGGAGGATGCTGTGAGAATGGCCTTTCAGTTCCACGTGTTTGGCCGTGCCTTCCAGGTTCAGGTAAAGGATGTGTGTAGGATTAATCTGCCGCGCCATTACGCCTGCCGGCACGTTCGGTCCTGTGTTGATGGTGAGCCGGTCGATACATTCCCCGAGGACAGCGTTCAGGAGTTCCTCCCTTGCTGGCAGCCCCACGTAAATGGCGGTACCTGCCCCAAATTTATGGGTCGTCACCACCGGATAATCCCGGTCCAGACCCACAATTTTGCCGATGACATCGGCGTCCTTTGGCTCAATGACATCAAAACGCGGCGATTGGCAGTCGAGATTGCGGTCCCGATAATTCACGCGCAGTTGTCCGCCTTGCAGACCCAGCCGCGACAATTCGTTCATGAATTCGGATTCCTCGAAGCCGGACACACGGATGCCGAAAACATCGCTCAGGCGGCCTGGAAGCGTGGTTGAAAACACCTGATTGTGTTCGTCCAGCATCGCTGAATAGCCGGTCATCACCACGGTGCCGCCATTGCGGACAAAGTCGCGGATCTTGTTGGCGGAAGTTTCATCCATCACGGTGACGCCTGGCACGACAAGCAGTTTGTAGGGCAACTGGCTCTGGGTGAGATCAACGACTCGCGTATCCACATTGTGCTGGTTGAAAACATTGAAAGCGGTCTGAACCTGGCCATCGTGCGGTTCAGGGAAGCGTCCGCTGGCAATCTGGCTGGGAAAGGAGAAGGCAAGAGCGACCTCGGGGTGCGGCTGATACGGGAACCCGTATCGTTCGATTTTTCGGAACTCCGCGGCGATGGTTTTGTACTCGTCGTATTTACGGTTGGGTTGGCCGTCCCAATCGACCATGCCTTCCAGAAATTGTTCCTCGCCGGCATGCATGCTCTGCCACGTCCAGCCGCAGACCAGTTGGTTGCCGAGCATGAGGGAGGCATAGGCCGATTTTCGGATGGAACCTGGCACCGCCGTCATGGTGGTGAATTCGGTGCACCAAAACGGCGTGGTGTTCTCGAATCGGACGCGGGCTATTCCAAACAACGCGTTTTCGATCCCTTCATTTTTCCGCAGCGAGTTGCCGGGATAAAATCCGTCGGCGCTTCGTGTGATCTTGCCTGTGTAGGCGATCTTCGCGTAATCGAAGTATTTCATGTTGCTGAAGTACCAGAAGTTGCCGGTGATGAGGACGCCCGGAGCATTGGTATTCACGTGGTCGATCAATTTCAGCAGGAATCCGTTGATTTCGTCTGAAATGAACCGCCGGAAATCAAGCACGCGCTCGGGTGAGCCGGGAACGCCTTCCCCCGAAAGCGGGAGGCCGATTTCGTCGAAGTCGCCGATGCGGCGCGACCAGCGCTGGCCGGCCCACGCCTTGTTCAGGTTCTCGACATTGCCGTACTTGGCCTTCAGCCAGGCGATAAACCGCTCCCGGACCGTAGCCGAATACGAAATCGGACCGTCACCCGACTCATTGTCGAGGCCGAAGGCCAGCAAGGCGGGATGCTTCGCATAATGGCTCACCAGCGCATCGGCGAAGCGGAGAGCGTGCTCTTGGTAGTGAGGATCGCCAACGTCGTCCATGTAACGGTGGTTGGGGTATTGGCGGTTGCCATTCGGGTCCGCAATATCGATTGAGGGATATTTGTGATGCAGCCAGAGCGGCGCGGGGTGCACGGCAAGATCCAGGATTACCTTGATCCCGGCAGCGTTCATTTTATCCATCACCTGGTCAAACCATGCGAAATCAAACTGGCCGTCCTTTGGTTCGTAGCTGTCCCAGGCAAGGTGTCCCATCCGCACGACCCGGAACCCGGCCTGTTGCATCAATTGAATATCGCGCGACCAGGTCTCCGGGCCTGAATCGTGCGGATGATAGTCGGCGCCGACATACAATTCCTGCGCGTAGCCAATGGAGCCAATCCAAAGGATGATCAAGCTGAAGACGCTCCGGATATAATGACGTGGAAATTTGTTCATGGGTATGGCATCCAATGGGTTTTGACGACAATGATTGCCGGTTTAACACCATCGGCTTCGGCTTTGAACGTGTGCTTTTCAGCAGCGCTGGCCGAAGCGGACGGCAACAACAAGGATCCGATCAAAAAAATCCGGATGTTGTGATTGCAGTCGAATGGCATGGATCCATGCTGTCTGTCCCTGCGCGCCTCGTCGAGAATCATTTGCGCTTTTCCCTGGTCGCTGTTTGGCCTAACCTGACCTCATGTTCAAACCTGCCGACCTGTTTGACCTCAGCCAGACCGGACACGCCGCCATTTTCGACGGCTGCCAGCATGCCTGGGAAGCGCTCAAAAAAATCGAAGGTTACCTGGCCGCCAATTTGAAACCTGCGCTCAACAACCGGTGCGAGGGCCGGGCCTTCATCGGCGAAAAGGTTTTCATCGGCAAGGACACGGTGGTCGAGGACGGCGTCATGATCAAAGGCCCGGCCATCATCGGCGAAGGCTGCCAGATCCGTCATAATGCCTACATCCGCGAAAACGTCATCATTGGCGACGGCTGCGTGGTCGGCAATTCCAGCGAACTGAAGAATTCGTTGCTGTTCAACGGGGCGCAGGTCCCGCATTTCAATTACATCGGCGATTCCATCTTCGGCTACAAGGCGCACCTGGGGGCCGGCGTGAAGATATCCAACTTCAAAATGTTTCCCGGCAACATCCTGGTGGAACTGGACGGCCAGCCGTTCGACACCGGCCTGCGCAAGTTTGGTGCGTTGTTGGGTGACGGTGCGGAAGCCGGCTGCAATGCCGTGCTGAATCCCGGCAGCATCCTTGGCCGTGGCGCCGTGGTTTACCCGAACGTCTTCTGGCGCGGCATCCTGCCCGCGAACATGATTGCCAAGAACAAGGCGGGCATTGATGTCGTCGTCAGACGGCCGCGGGAAAGCTAATCCTGCAAGCGCCGAAGCAGGCCTGTTGCAACTACGGTCAACGCCGTATCCGGTGACAATTCAATCCACTCGGCATTCTTTTGGGCGCGGAACCAGGTGAGCTGTCGCTTGGCGAATTGCCGGGTGCGGATTTTCACGAGTTCGATGGTTTCCTTCAACCCCGAAAGCTTTCGGGGTTCGCCGCGTAAGTAATCGACCACCTGCCGGTAGCCGATAGCCTGCAGGGCGGTTTTGTTTTCGGCGAGGCCGTGCTCCAGCAAGTTTCGCGTTTCATCCACCAGCCCGCGCTGGAACATCGAATCCACACGGGCGTTGATGCGGGTGTGTAAATCAGAACTGGATCGCGTCAGGCAAAATAACCGGGATTCCGGATCCCGGATCCTGGATTCTGTCTTCCATTCGGCGCGCTGCGCCGAAAACGGTTTCCCGGTCAGGCGAATCACTTCCAGGGCGCGGACGACGCGACGCGGGTTTTTCCGGTCAATTTGTTCGAAGGCTGCCGGGTCGCGTTCGCGCAATTCCGCCAGCAGGCTTTCCAGCGGCTGGGCTTCGAGCCCGGCACGCAGTTTCGCGTCGGCGGGCGGCGCTTCACCGAGGCCTTCGAGAAATGCCCGGAAATAGAGTCCCGTGCCGCCGCACAGAATCGGCACCCGGCCGCGCGACTGGATTTCCGCCACCGTGTGGTGCGCCAGCCGGACGAATTGCGCGGCATCGAACGATTCGCTCAGGTCGAGAATGTCGATCAGGTGATGCGGCACGCGGGCGCGGTCGGCGGGCGAGGGTTTGGCCGTGCCGATGTCGAGCCCGCGGTACACTTGCATGGAATCGGCGGAAATGATCTCGCCGCCGAGTTGCTCGGCGAGATGGAGGGCGATTTCGGATTTGCCGGTGGCGGTCGGGCCCGCCAGAAGGACAGGGCGAGGATGGAGGATGGAAGATTGACAATGGATGTCGGAAGTGTTTGCCATCGTCAATCCTCTATCCTCGCTTTATGCCCCGGTGTGAGGACATGACTGCGAGAAGCAGGCCGGTGACAAAGATGGGAATGCTGACGAGTTGCGCCGAGGTCAGGCCATCGTGGATGTGGTCGAGCGGGTAATCGCCGCGGAACAATTCCACGAGCGACCGGAACACGGCGTAGCAAATGAGATAGGTGGCGAACACCTGGCCGTCGAATTTTTTGCGGCGGAACAGCCTGGCCAGGCCGAGGTAGAGGGCAAAATTCAACAGTGCATCGTAAATTTCCGTCGGATGCACCGGCAGCGAAGGGTCACCGCGGCCGACCAGCCCTGCCTGGAAATGTTGCTCCCAGGCCGCGGACTGGTTGGGAAAGCGGATGGCCCAAGGCAGGTCGCAGGCGCGCCCATAGCAGCAGCCATTGAGCAGGCAGCCGATGCGGCCAAACGCATTTCCCAGGGCGACGCTCGGGGCGAGAATGTCGGCGATTTTCAAAAACGACAATTTTTTCCAGCGGACGTAGATGAACAGGGCGATGGCTGCGCCGATGAAGCTGCCGTAGTAAACCAGTCCGCCGTGCTGGATCATGAAAATTTCCGAAATCGGCTGATGGGCAAATTCGCTCCAGTAGGTTGTCACGTACACGATGCGGGCGCCCACCATCCCGGCAATCATGATCCAGAATACGAGGTCGGCAATTTTTTCGCCGGCGATGTTTTCGCGGCGGGCGCGGCCCATGGCGGTCCAGAGTCCCGTCAGGAAGGCCACGGCAATCATCACGCCATACCAATGGATCGTGAACGAGCCGAATTGAAACGCGATCGGATGCACAATGGGAAATTAAGGGGCGGCGGGGGAAATGGGAATTTAAATTCGCCAGCGATCAATTGGGATTGGTGGAGGCCACCGGATACAACCGCTGTGACATATGCGGCGGCATGGGTGGCATCACCTGTGGCGGCACCGGCAGCATCAATTCCGGGGGCATGGGCGGCCATTCGGGGACATGGCTGACGAGGTCCCGCCAGGTCTGACGTTCCTTGGGGGACATTTGCGACCAGCGCTCGGCGTTTTTCAAGAAATCCTGTTTTTCGGGGGCGCTCATGCCGGCAAATTCCGTGAAGGCGCGGAGGCATTGCTGGCGTTGCGCGCGCGGCAACTGGCCAAACGTTTCCAGTGTTCTTTCCATTTGCCGCCGTTCGGGGTCGGACAGGGCGTTGAGCGTCTTTTGTTTCTCCGCCGGGGTCAGCTCAAAAAATTGGTTGAATTGGGCGGTGAGGTTCTGGCGCTGCTCTTCGGAAAGCGAATCCAATCGGGTCTGGTCGGAACCATTAGGTCCAGGCTGCCATCCCGGCGGCAGGGGCGGGCTGCTGGCTGCATTCATGTGGGTGAAATAACGCAAGGCGTGCTCGCTCGCGAAAAATTCCTCCTGCAATGGCGGGGGCAAAATATCCCACTGGCTCAGGCGGTCCCTGACGAGGGGGCGAAGCGCCTCCGGAATGGTGGCCAGTTGCGCGTCGCGATTGGTGGGAGATTCACGCAGCAGGGGAAGCAGGTACCAGCGCAATTCCGTGGCGCGGAGGCGCAATTCGCGATCGTTGGGGTCAAGCGTCGCGTATTCACGCACCTTGGCCAGGATCCGGGCACGCACAACCGGCGTCCGATTGGTCAGGGCTTTTTCCCTTTCGGTGATCGTCATCGCCAGCAATTCGCGAAAGGCATCCACCGGGGACTTGACCTGTGGCATTGAGGGCGGCAAAGGGTCGGCGGCTGCGGAAATGGATGGGTACGCCAGACGGGCATTTGTGGCGGTTTCAGCCGCGAGCGGGAGGCCGGCAAAAACGCCGACTGCGGATACGACAACGATCCAATTCCGAACCACAGGCCATTGCCGCAAACGCCTCATTGCATCAAAGTTAACAATTCATCATCCGCATGCTGTGGCTGGCTCAGGCGGCGGATGGCGTCAAAGTTTTCCAACGCCTCGGTGCTGGGCATTGGCTGTCCCCCGGTCGCCAGCGCCACACTTTTCACCAGCGCGGCGCGCTGGCTGTAAATTTCGTGATGATGGATGGCCACGCTGGAAAACGCGACCACGATGGCGGCAAAGGCGATGCGAGGTGCCAACGCGTGCCAGTTCCAGGTCCAGCCCGGCGGTTGGACGGCTTCACTTGCCACCGCTTGCAGCACGCGGGCGGTGAAATTGGACGGCACGGGGACATCTGGCAGGCGGGCCAAAGCCGTTTGCAGGGCCGCTTCCATTTCCCAGTCGGCCCGTGCCTCGGGATGGGCGGCCAGATAAGCGCGCAATTCGGCCTGTTCGGCTTCAGTCAGCTTCCTCCGCCAGCTCGACTCGCGCAGTTTGGAGAGAAATGCGTCGTTTTTCATGTCTTACTTTCTGATGGTTAAAAACCGGGGTCCGGACAAAGTTGCTTGAAAAATTGAGACGCAACTGGCTGTTCAAAGCCGAAGGAATGTGTTAATAACCATGCAGCTACAATGAGCTCAAAATCCATGGCCGCCAAGGCCGGCCCCAATTCCACAGGCATCCCCGACACAACCACGAGTCGCCGTCGGTTTCTCGATGCCTGCCATTGCCGGCCGGTGGATCGTCCGCCGGTCTGGCTGATGCGGCAGGCCGGCCGCGCCCTGCCCGAATACCGCAAGCTCAAGGAAAAACATCCCTTTCTCAAACTGGTCTGCACACCCGAACTCGCCGCCGAGGTCACGCTGCAGCCGGTCCAACGGTTCGGTTTTGATGCAGCCATTTTGTTCAGCGACATTCTCGTGGTCGCCGAGGGCCTCGGGCAGGGCTACAAATTTCGCGACGGCGGCGGGATCCAGATGGATTTCGTGCTGAACACCACCACCGACATCAAGGGGCTCGATGTCTCGGCGATGCCCGAACGCCTGGATTATATCCCGGGCGCATTGAAACTGATCAAATCCAATCTTGGAGAAAAGACCGCGCTCATCGGCTTCGCCGGCTCACCCTGGACCCTCGCCAATTTCATGCTGGAGGGCGGCAGCGCGAAGGATTTCGTGCGGGCCAAGGCGCTGTTTTATTCCAACCGGAAAATGTTTGAGCTGTTGATGGAGAAATTGGCAATGGCTGTAACGCGCCTGCTGCAAATGCAAATCGCCGCAGGCGTGGACGCGGTACAAATTTTTGACAGCCTGGGCGGCTTGTTGTCGGAGGGCGCCTTTGCCGAGGCGTCCGGACGCTGGATCGGGCAAATCATTGCGGAATTGAACGGGGCCGTGCCGGTCATTGTTTTTGCCAAGGACGTGCATGGAAACTGGGATACGCTGGTCAACACTGGTGCGAACGTGCTGGGACTGGATTGCAATGTGCGGCTGGCCGACCTGCGGGCGCGCCTGCCGGAAAACGTCGGGGTGCAGGGCAATCTGGATCCATTCCTGTTGCTGACCGAACCGGAGGTGGTGGCCGGCGAGACAAAACGGATTTTGGCTGAAATGCGCGGGAAGAACGGCCATATTTTCAATCTGGGCCATGGCGTGCCGCCCGAGGCCAGGTTGGAGAGCATCGCCGCGCTGGTTGAAACGGTGCAGAATTTCAAATGAACGGCTTGACCAAATATTTTGCCGCCGTGGACGTCAGTCCGCGCATTATCATTTTACCGGAAGATCAGCGCCGACTGACGTCGTCGGCTACATTGTTATCGTGATGAAGACACTGCAAGTAGATCTTGATTTGGTGGCAAAATACAACGTGGCCGGGCCGCGTTATACCAGCTACCCGCCCGCCACAAAATTCACCGACACCATCACCTGGCCGGCCCTGGCCGAAAAAATCCAGGCGAACAACCAGACCGCCCGGGACCTCTCCATTTATTTCCACATCCCGTTTTGCGAAACGCTTTGCTGGTTCTGCGGTTGCACCACGGTCATCACGCTCAACCATGAGCGGGGCATGGCCTACGTGGAGGCGCTGGGCCGCGAGGTGGCCCGGATGGCCCCGATGCTCAATCCGCAACGCAAGGTCATCCAACTCCATTTCGGCGGCGGATCGCCGACTTTTTTGAAACCGGACGAAATCCGCCGGCTGGGTGAAATCATCCGCCAACATTTCACCTTTGCGCCCGACATCGAGGCCAGCGTGGAAGTGGACCCGCGCCGCCTCACGCGCGACCACCTGGTGGCCTTGCGCGAAATTGGTTTTAATCGCGCTTCCATGGGCGTGCAGGATTTCAATCCCCAGGTGCAGGAGGCCATCCACCGCATCCAGCCGCGCGCGATGACGCAGGACGCGATGGATTGGATGCGCGAACTGGGTTACGGCTCGATCAATCTGGACCTCATCTACGGGTTGCCGTTTCAGACGCCGGAATCGTTCAACGAAACGCTCGACACCGTGCTGGAAATGAAGCCCGACCGGCTGGCGGTGTTCAGTTACGCGCACGTGCCGTGGGTCAAGCCGTCGCAAAAGATTCTGGAACAGAAAATCCTGCCCGCGCCGGAAACCAAGCTGCAGGTGCTCAAGCTGGTCATCGAAAAACTCACCGCGGACAACCGGTACGTTTACATCGGCATGGACCATTTTGCGAAGCCGGATGACGAACTGGCGGTGGCCCAGAAGCAGAAACAGCTCCAGCGCAATTTCCAGGGTTACAGCACGCGCGCCGGCTCGGACATCTATGCGTTCGGCATGTCCAGCATTTCACAGATTCCCGACGCCTACTGGCAGAATGAGAAGGAACTGCCGAAATGGCAGGAGGCCGTGGATGCGGGCAAAATGCCGCTGCAGCGTGCTTATTTCCTGACCGACGAGGACAAGCTCCGCCGCGAAACCATCATGCGCGTGATGTGCGACCTTTCGCTCGATTACGCCGCCATGTCGCAAAAGCTTGGCGTCAATTTCCAGGAACATTTTGCGGGAGAACTGGCCGCGCTCGCACCGTTTGAAGCCGATGGTTTGGTGAAACGCACTTCCACCGGTCTCGAGGTCACCGACACTGGCCGCCTGTTCATCCGCAACATCGCGATGTGTTTTGACAACACGCTTGCCCCCGTGGGCGAGCGGAAACATTCCCGGACGATTTGATTTTTAGCCACAGATGAACACAGATTGAATGCAGATAAAAGGTCTGACTGACAAATGGCTAAACACGTCAGAATTGTAATTTATCCGTGTTTCATCTGTGGCTGAATAAAATTGAATGAAATCCGTCGCCATCATCGGGGCCGGCATCACGGGATTGACCGCCGCGTTTTATCTCCAGCGCCGGGGGGTTCCGGTCACGGTCTATGAATCCGGCGGACGCGTCGGCGGCGTCATTCAGTCCCTGAGCCGGGATGGTTATCTGGCCGAGTTCGGGCCGAACACGATCCTCGAAACGTCGCCCAAGATCGCCCAACTCGTCCGCGACGCCGGCCTACAGTCGCGCCGGCTCGATCCCGACCCCAAAGCCGGGGCGCGCTATGTCGTCCGTTACCGGCGACCGATTGAAATGCCCGGTTCACCGCTGGATTTTTTCACCACGGAACTGTTTTCGTTCAGGGCCAAGCTGGCCGTATTGCGCGAGCCGTTCGTACCGCCCCGTAGTGACGGGGTGGAGGAGAGCATCGCTGAATTCGTAACGCGCCGGTTGAACCGGGAGTTTCTCGACCAGGCCATCGATGCGATGGTGGCCGGGGTTTATGCCGGTGATCCTGGCAAATTGTCGGTCCAACAGGCGTTTCCCAAACTGGCGCAACTCGAAGCGCGCTACGGTTCGCTCATCAAGGGCCAGATGTTTGGCGCGCGCGACCGCAAAAAATCCGGCGAGGTGGCCAAGGATCGCGCCCCAAAATTTTCCTTCGACGAGGGGTTGCAGGTTTTGCCGGATACCCTGGCCGCGCAGTTGGGCGAGGCGATGAAATTGAACACGGCCGTCGCAAAACTGGCCCGGGCAACCGATGGCTGGCGCGTGATGACGGCAAACGGCGAGGCCGGGCACAGCGCGGTGATTTATTGCGGCACGGCGCACAAGCTGGCGGAGTTGGGAATTGAAGCGGCGCAGCAACGACTTCCCACTGCTTCATTCTCCGCCATCCGCCATCCGCCCGTGGCGAGTGTGGTGCTGGGATTTCGCCGCGAAGACGTGGCCCATCCCTGCGAAGGCTTCGGCATGTTGATTCCGAAAATTGAGGGATTCAAAATCCTCGGCACGATTTTCTCGTCATCATTGTTCCCCAATCGGGCACCGGCCGGGCATCTGACCTTGACGAGTTACGTCGGTGGCGAGCGGTATCCGGAACTGGCCTTGCTGTCGCCGGAACAGCTGGGCGAACTGACGATCGAGGATTTGCGGGTGTTGCTGGGCGTGCGCGGCCGGCCGACCTTTCGGCACGTTGTCGTTTATCCCAAGGCCATTCCGCAATACAATGTGGGCTATGGCCGATACCGCGAATTGATGGCCGACCTGGAAAACAAGGCCGCCGGGCTTTTCCTGGCGGGCCATTATCGTGACGGGGTTTCGCTGGGTGATTCGATCGTATCCGGTTGCAATATTGTGGAACGCGTGGAAAAATTTCTGGCTGCCAAATGAACAAGGCTGTTTTACTGATCAATCTCGGTTCGCCGGACTCGCCGGCCGTCGGCGACGTGCGGCGTTATCTGAACGAGTTTTTGATGGACGGGCGGGTGATCGACACCCCCTGGTTGCTGCGCCGATTCATCGTGGGCCTGATCCTTATCAAACGACCCAAGGAGTCGGCGCATGCCTATCAATCCATCTGGACGCCGGAAGGTTCGCCGCTCGTCGTGACGAGCCGCCACGTGCGCGAAAAATTGCAGGAGCGGATTCCCGTTCCGGTCGAACTGGCGATGCGCTACCAGAATCCTTCCATCGAAAGCGCCTTGCGCAAACTCGTGGAGCAGAAGACTGATGAAACCTTTTTGGTCCCGTTATTTCCGCATTACGCCATGTCGAGTTTCGAAACCGCCGTGGTACGCGTGCAGCAGGTTGCACGGAAGGTCGCGCCGGGCATGAAAATCGTCGTGCAGCCGCCGTATGGTGCGGCGCCGGATTACATTGCGGCGCTGGCCTCCAGCGCGGCCAACCATCTGGAGGCGGGTTACGACCATTTGCTGTTCAGCTTTCACGGCATTCCGGAGCGGCATTTGCGCAAATCCGACCCGACCGGCGGCCATTGCCTGGCCGCGTCCAATTGCTGCGAGACTCCCGGTCCGGCTCAGGCGACCTGTTATCGGGCCCAATGTTTCAAAACGGTGGCGGCCATGGTGAAACTGGCGGGTATTCCGGCGGGGAAATTTTCCATATCCTTCCAGTCCCGGTTGGGCCGTGATCCGTGGCTGAAACCGTACACGGATTTTGAACTGGCCGGGCTGCCGAAGCGCGGTGTCAAACGGCTGCTGGTCATCTGTCCCGCCTTTGTTTCGGACTGCCTGGAAACCCTGGAGGAGATCGGCCTGCGCGGCCGGGAGACTTTTCTGTCAGCGGGCGGCGAGTCCTTTGCGCAGATTCCCTGCCTGAACGAACATCCGCTTTGGATCGCGGCGCTGGAGAAAATGGCCCGGCGCTTCCTGTGCAACGAGCCGCTGGCCTGAGCCGAACCGGGCCGTTAATACTTCTCGCGTTTGATCGGGTTCCGGAAGCGAAGTTTGACCGTATCCTGCAAAAAGCCGATGAACGTTTTTTTCTTCTGGGTTTTGACCGCCTGCAGGGGTTCGCACTTGTGGCTGCAAAGCGGGCAGAGGAACAAGGGCTGGCCGCCTTTCAGTTGCATCACATGTACGCAGCCATTGCACATCAGCTCATTGCAATGGGTGCATTTGAAGGTGGCCGGCACCTGGGAATGCCGCTTGCAGAGCACCACGCCGTCTTCCAACACCACCGGCGGTTTCGGGCGCTCGCGCTCGTACTTGGGAATGGAGATATTGATTTCGGTGGATTCGACGAACAGTTCGACATCGCCCAGGTTCACGGTCTGGCCGGGCAGCAGCCACGCTTCCTTGATGGGATCTCCGTTGACGAAGGTGCCGTTGGTGGAGTCGCAATCGCGCAGCAAAACGCCTTCCGCCGATAACACCAGTTCACAGTGGCTGGTGGACACGGTGGGATGATCGATGGGAAAATCGCTTTCCGGGTCGCGCCCGACGTGGTTGACGCCAAAGCGCAATTCCAGCGTCCGATTTTCCAAACCCTCGGTTTTGATGAGCAGCTTGGCCATTTTTGCCTCCGCAATTTGCCTCGCGATAATGCACCCGGTCGGGCGATAAGTCCAGTTAAATATGGCTAATGCGGCCGCTTCAGATTGCCACGTTAAACCCCAAAAACGGGCTGAATTGAACAGGGCCGCCCGGCTGGCATTACGGCAATGGATTCTGCGCAAATGCGAATTCCCGGACCACGTTCCCGCCAACCAGATGTTCCTGGATGATGCGTTCCAGCACTTCCGGCGTGCAGGAGTGATACCAGACGCCCTCGGGGTAAACGACCGCGATCGGACCGCGGACGCAGACGCGGAGGCAGTTGGCTTTGGTGCGATAGACCAGCGGCTCCGGCCCGGCCAGGGCCAATTCCTTGAGGCGCCGTTTCAAAAAATCCCAGGCCGCGAGCCCTTGCTCCTTCGGGCAGCACTTCGGTTCCGTCGGGTCGGCACACAAAAAAATATGACGCCGGAATTTCCCGATGCCGAGCGTTTCAACCGCGGTCTGGAGTTCCGTGTTCATGCGGTGCGTCGTTGTTCCCGTTCTTCGTTCTTATTGGCGATCCATGGATGACGAAATGATAAGCGCATCCGGGACGAATGGAAGTTGGTTTCCCAGGATAATTCAATGCCAGAATGTCAGGCCCAACACGCCGGCCACGGCGATGAGGCCGCCGGCGAGCGCCCGGGTGGTGATATTTTCGCCTTCCACCAACCGGGCCAGCGGCAACATGACGAGGGGGGTGGTGGCGATGATGGCGGTGACGATGCCGGTGGGTGTGTTTTCCAGCGCCCATTGCATGCAACTGACGCCGATGGTCTGTCCGGCGAGGCTGTTGGCCAGAACCCACGGCCACAGTTGCAGTTTTTCGCGCCCGGAAAAGGAATCCTTCATTTGCGCGTCGTCACGGTGATGGCGCGCATGCCGCCATTTTACAACCAGAAAGACCAGGGCCAGGGCGATGGCGCCGCCAAGGACCCGCTGATAGCCGGTGGTGACGGGATCGGGATGTTCGCCGGCCGCATGGGCGACAAAATAGGCCTTGCGGCTCAAGACGGCGCCCAACGCCCCGCCCAGCGCGGCAATGACCGTGGCCAGAATCCCGATCTGCAAATTGCGGGCGGAAATTTTTGCATGGTCGCCCGGGGCCAGGGCCACAATCACGCCGGCGAGAATCACGCCGGCGAACAACATTTCCGGCAGGTTCAGCCGGGTGCCGAGCCACAGCCATTCAATCAACGCGGCGAACAGGGCGGTAAGGCATTGGGTGAGCAAAACGGTCCGGCGGCTGCCCAGTCGCGGCAGGGCTTGAAAATACGCCGTGTCGCCCAGGCCGATGCCGGCCAGTCCGCTCAAAATAAAGATGGGAAACGCCGCGCCGGCCATCCCCGTCCCCCGCGTGTTTGCCCAAAGCGCGAGAAAAAACAGGGCGCCGCAGATGCGCCAGAAATTTGCCTCCACGCCGCCAAGCCGGGTGGCGGTGCGGTGGCCGCAAATGGCCGAAAGGGAAAACAACAGGGTGGTGAGCAGCGCGGCAAACATGTCGTTCGCAAACCGGATCTTTCCAACCCGCATCCTCCGGGCGGCCGGACCGGCGGGAAAAGTTAAAGCTCCTCGTAAAACTCGTCCGTGCCCGCCTCCGCCTGGTTGGTGTCATCCATTTCCACACCGCTTTCCTGGAGGATTTTGGCGATGTCCGGTGCGACCCAGCGCTTGTGTTTGTCTTTGCGGGAGACGGGTTTGATGCGAAAGCGACCCATGACATCGTGTTCCAGAATGCCACGGTCCGCCATCCGCATCAGGACCGGTTTGGCCCAATTATGATCCTCAAAATACCTTTTTTTGTTGCCGGCCCGCTTGGCAATCTCTGCGGCGTTGATAAACGTATGGCCCCAGGTTTTAAGGTAATTAAATATTTCGCGCTCGTCACCGTCCATAACGGACAATCTAGCAAATATCCGCTGCAGGTCGAGGCTTAAACCGGCGGTTTGCCGCCAGACCCGAATAAATGGCTGCGGATTTTCAATGTTTTTGACACCACGCGGGCGCCGCGTAAACTACGCCGGTCATCATTGCTATGCCCACATATTATCTCGCCTGTGACCTGGGTGCGGACAGCGGACGCCTGATGTTGGGCACTCTCGAGAGCGGGAAAATCACCCTCGAGGAACTGCACCGTTTTCCCAACGGGCCGGTCAAAGCCCCGGACGGGCTGCACTGGGACCTGGATGGTTTGTTCAACGAATTGAAAATCGGATTGAAAAAAGCCGCCGCCCGCCGGCTCCCCATCGCCAGCATCAGCACCGATTCGTGGGGTGTGGATTATGTTTTGTATGGCGAAGACGGAAAGATGCTGCCGCCGGTGTGGCATTATCGTGATGCACGCACCGCCGCCGGGGTGGAAAGTGTAAAGGCCCGGGTGGATTGGGCGTCGATATACGCTGAGACGGGCATTCAATTCATGGCGTTGAACACCATTTACCAGCTGGCGGCCGAACCGCCCGGGCGGCTGGCCGGCGCGAAACAGCTTTTGCTCATCGGAGATGCCTTCAATTGCTTTCTTTCCGGTGTGGCCAGAAATGAGGTTTCCCTCGCCAGCACCACGCAACTTTACAATCCCCGGACCCGGACGTGGTCCAAGAAGCTGTTCGACGCGCTGGGCTGGCGCGAGGAACTGTTCGCCCCCTTGTGCCAGCCCGGCACGCGGCTCGGGCCGTTGCTGAAAAATCTTGCAGACGAAACCGGTTTGCCGCAGGTCGAAGTCATCGCCTCCTGCTCGCACGATACCGGCGCGGCAGCGGCGTCCGTCCCGGCGAGCGGGGGCAACTGGGCTTTTCTCAGTTCCGGCACATGGTCCCTGATGGGCCTCGAATCGCCGCAGCCGGTCATAACCGATCTGAGCCGCGTCCTGGGTTTCACCAACGAAATTGGTTTTGGCCATACGGTCCGGCTGCTCAAAAACATCGTGGGTCTCTGGCTGGTGCAGGAATGCCGCCGCCATTGGGTGCAGGAGGGAAAAGCATACGATTTTGCCGGGCTCGAACAGCTCGCGGCCGCCGCACCGCCGTTGGTTTCACTCATCAACCCAAACGACCCGCGTTTTTTGAGCCCGGACAACATGCCGGAAAAAATTGCCGGATATTGCCGGGAGACTGGCCAGCCGGTGCCGGCGGACCACGGCGCCTGCATGCGTTGCATTTACGAAAGCCTGGCGTTGTCGTATCGCGCCGTCCTGCGGCGGTTGAACCGGCTTATCGGCGGGAGAATTGAACGATTGCACATCGTGGGAGGCGGCAGCCAGTCAATGATGCTCAATCAATTTGCCGCCAACGCAGTGAAAATCCCGGTGCATGTCGGTCCCACCGAATGCGCGGCACTCGGCAACATCTTGATCCAGGCGATCGCCTTGGGGCACCTGCCATCACACGCCGCGGCGCGCGAGGTGGTGCGAAATTCATTCCAGGTAAAAACCGTTATGCCGGAGGATGCGGTGTCCTGGGACGCCGCCGCCGCCCGGTTTGAAAAATTGCTGGGCTGACTCCCTGGGTTTGACCGCCGCCGCCGGTTTTAACGGAATTTTTCAAGTGGATTCCACGTTGCCACGCCAGTCGCGGCAATCCGCCAAAAACAGGTTTGGACAGAATCGGAATCCATGCGGATTGCACGGCCTGAGTTTAACGATAACTTTCCAATAACCGGACAATTGGTCTGAAAATCGCTCTCTTTTCGACTTTATAATGCAGTGGTGGACGTATCAACAACTGCGCGCGGCCAATGCCAAGACGCGCCTGGCCACGATTGAAAAGCTAGCCCAATGCGCCAGCCCTGATTCTGTCGGCCCGCTGCTCTTTGCGGTCAAGGATGAGGATGCCGGCGTACGCATTGCCGTGGCGAAGGCGCTGGCTCGTTTTCAGGATCGGCGGGTGGTGGAACCGCTCATCCAAATGTTGCGCGACACAGCGCCGCCCGTCCGTGCGGCGGCGGCGGAAACCTTGGGGAAACTCGGCGACCGTCAGGCAGTGGCTTGGCTGGTGAACGCCCTGCGGGACAATGATCCGCTGGTGCGTTCCAATGTCTCCCGCAGCCTGGACAAGCTTGGCTGGCGGCCGGAAACGGACGCCGAACGCGTGCTGCACATTCTGGCGGCCGGCAATCAGCGTCAGATCGTCACCCTGGGCGCCGACGCCGTCGAGCCGTTGTTGGAAATGCTGCAAAGCGCTCCACCGAACAAACAGCTGGAGGCGGTCAAGGCACTGGGCGAAATCTATGAGCCGCGTGTCATTCCGGCGCTGTTGCAGGCCTTGAAAAAAAGCAGTCCGGCTGTACGCATCGCCGCGCTGGAAGCCCTGGAACGCAACGCCGACGCCTCCGTTTTCGCCGAAGTGGAACGGTTGCTGCGAGATCCCAACGCCAACGTCCGCAGCGCAGCCGTGGGCACCGCCGCCCGTTGCGGAGGAGCCCAGGCCGTGCCTTCATTGTCGCGTTTGTTGAAGGATTCATCCTGGGAGGTCCGGCGGGATGCCGCCCGGGCGCTGGGTCTTTTGGGTGGCGGCAACGCGGTTGAAGGGCTTTGCGCCCTGATGGCGGACCGGGACCGAGACGTGCGGGAAAGCGTGATCGTAGCCCTGGGGCAAATCTGCGATTCGCGGACAATTTACCCGCTGGTTTTGTCATTGCTTGACCCGGAAAGTGTCGTGCGTTCCGCGGCGGCAAATGCCCTGCAAAATGTGGACCGGAATTGGCGACGGGCGGAAGGTACCCTGCGCGCTTTGCCCGAGATCCAGGCGGCCTTGAATCACCGGGATTACTGGGTCCGAAACAGCGCCGCCAAATTGCTGGAGCAGATCAACGTTGGAGCCCTGACCCCGGCCCCGGCAACGCCGCCACCGGCCGCAGATGTCTTGGCACCGGCGCCAACCATCCAGGCCGACAGCGGTCGTGAGGCTGAACCTTTGGTTCCGGTCGTGTTGAATGGCGCGAACGAAGCCGACCCGAAACAGCACCAGATTTTATTCGTGGATGACGAGGATGTTTTTCTCGAAACCATCCGCGATTTGTTTGTCATTCTGAGCCGGAACACCTGGCGCATTCATTGTGCCGCCTCGGCGGATCAGGCCCTGGAAATCCTGAAAACCAACAAGATTGAGCTCGCCATCGTGGATGTCATCATGCCGGTGCTGGACGGGGCGCAGTTTCTGCGCATTCTGCAACGGCGCTATCCCGATGTGAAAAAGGGCGTGCTGACCGGCAATGCCACCGAAGAGATCCGCTCCGATTGCCTGGCCAATGGCGCCGATTTGTTCATCGAGAAGCCGCGCTCGGCGGACGGCTTGAAATCCATCTTTGTCATGCTGGACGAATTGATTACCTGGCAGCCGCGCGAGGGATTTGAAGGCGTGCTCCGGCGCGTTGGTTTGCAGGATGTCATCCAGATGGAATGCCTGGGCCGCAACTCGTCCATCCTCGAAATCTACAACGACCAGATGCGCGGACGGATTTATATTGAAAACGGCGGCCTGATCCACGCGATGGTTGGCGGCGAGACGGGCGAGCGCGCCTTGCAACAATTGCTGGCCCTGGCCGGCGGCTCGTTCGAATTGCTGCCTTTCGAGCGGCCAGCGCAGCGCACCATCGAAGGCCAATGGGAGTTCCTGCTCATGGAAGCCGCCCGCGTGCGCGATGAAATGGCATCGCAATCGGCGGTCAACCAATGACGGTGCCGCAGCACCTGTCTCGCCACGTCCGTCCGGTTGATTCACCCGTTTTTCCTTTTCCATTTTTCCGGTTTGCCTCCATTCTGACGGCGTGGAACTGTCCGCCGCAGAAATTCGTCGAGCCGTCCAACTCGCCCTGGCCGAGGACATCGGCGACGGCGATGTGACGACCCTGGCCACGGTGCCGGCAACGGCAACGGCGCGGGCCGTCATGCAGGCGCGCGAACCGCTGGTCGTGGCCGGGCTTGATGTTGCCGAAGCTGCATTTCGCGAAGTCCTGCAATTCAATATTCGGAGGGGTGAGCGCCGCGAGCCCCTAAAAAAATCTCAACCCAAATTAGGGCGTCGTAAAACTCCGCCCTCCGAAGGAGAAATCAAGATCGAACGGCTGGTGCCGGACGGACGGACGGTCAAAGCCGGCGACTTGCTGTTGCGGGTTTCCGGGCCGGCGCGGGCCTTGTTGAGCGCCGAGCGCGTGGCTTTGAATTTTGTCCAACGGCTGTCCGGCATCGCCACCTTGACCGCTCAATTCGTCGAGGCCGTCAAAGGCACGCCGGCGCAGATCCTCGACACGCGCAAAACGACGCCCGGCTGGCGGCGGTTCGAAAAATACGCTGTCACGCGTGGCGGCGGACACAATCATCGGCTCGGCCTGTTCGACATGGTGTTGATCAAGGACAATCACCGGTTCGCGTTGAGAGATGAACCGCCCAACGCCATCGCCGCCGCGGTCCAACGCGCGCGCGCCGGGGCGCCAAAACTGAAAATCGAGGTGGAGGCCGACACCCTGGAACAGGTCGAGCAGGCCGCCGAGGCGGGCGCCGATTTCATCCTGCTCGACAACATGAGCCCGATGCAACTGCGTCTGGCGGTGCAGAAGGTCCGGGGCCGGGCGAAGACCGAGGCGAGCGGCGGGGTGAACCTGGCCAGCATCCAGACCATTGCCCGGACGGGTGTGGATTTCATTTCCGTCGGAGCTTTGACGCACTCGGCGCGGGCGGTGGATATTGGATTGGATTTTGAAAACTGATATTGATCTTCCTCGTTCTCGTCCTCGATTATTCGATTGCGAGAACGAGGAGGAGGACGAGGACGAAATGACATGACCACGGACGCCAAAATCCTTTCCGCGCTGCGGGAAAACCATGACGGCGTATCGGGTGCCGACCTGGCGGAACAACTCGGCATCAGCCGGGCGGCGGTCTGGGCGCGCATTGAGGAATTACGCGGCCTCGGCTATGAGATCGAGGCCGGCCCGCATTTCGGTTACCGGATGGTGAACGAACCCGACGTGTTGCTGGCGGACGATTTGCTCGGACGTCTGGGACGGCCCAAGGTCGTCGGCCGCGATATCCGCGTGTTTGAGCAGACGACCTCGACGAACGACGTGATTGAAAAACTGGCGCGTGACGGCGTCAAGGAAGGGGTGGCGGTGTTTGCCGAGTCGCAGACGCGCGGCCGGGGACGGCTGGGGCGCAAATGGATTTCCCCCGGCCGGCGGGGGCTGTGGTTTTCCGTTTTGTTGCGACCGGGCCTGCGGCCGCAGGAAACCACGCGGTTGACCGTGGCTTCGGCGACCGCCCTGTTGCGCGCCATCGAGGCCGAGACCGGGCTGAAACCCGAAATCAAATGGCCCAATGACCTGTTGATTCGCGGGAAGAAAGTCGCCGGCATCCTGACCGAGCTGAGCGCGGAACTGGATCGGGTGAAGCATGTCATCCTCGGCATCGGCGTGGACGTGAACCAGAGTGCTGGTGAATTTACACCGGAATTGCGCAAGCTGGCCACGTCGCTCCGGATTGAGTCGGGCCGGATGATTTCGCGGGCGGGGCTGGCCGTGGCGATATTGCGGGAACTCGACCGCGATTACGTACGGGTTTGCACCGGCGGATTTTCCGCGCTGGCTGATGAATGGGAGGCGCATTGCCGGACGATTGGCCATGATGTGATAATTCAGATCGGCGAGCGCCGGATTCGCGGCCGCGCGGAATCGCTTGATGACGAAGGCGCGTTGCTGGTGCGCACCGAGCACGGCCATCTGGAACGCATCATCGGTGGGGATGTCACATTAGGAAAATGAAAAAGGTAAAAAAGTTGAAACCGATACTGCCGGGCTATTTTTAATCTATAATTGTTTCATGATTCTGCTTTTCGACATTGGCAACACGAATACGCACCTTGGCCTGGCCAATGGCCGCCGGGTGGTGCGGCAGGCCGACATCCCCACGGCGGGCTGGTTCGACGGTACGGCGGCCAGGCAGATGCGAAAATTTGCCGGGCGGTCCGTTCCCGAAGGCGCGGTTTTCTGCAGCGTCGTCCCGGGCGCAACCCGGGTGGCACGCCAAAGGATCCGGCGGCTTTGGAAGCTGAAACCGTTGGAATTGACGGCAAAAACCGTCCGCGGTGTGGGTATTGATTATCCGCAGCCGGACACCATCGGCCCGGATCGCCTGGCCAATGCGGTGGCGGCGCGGCATCACTTTGGCGCGCCGGTGGTGGTGGTGGATTTCGGCACGGCGGTCACCTTTGATGTGATCAATCGCGCGGGGGATTACACCGGCGGCATCATCGCGCCGGGGCTGGCGGCGATGACGGATTACCTGCACGAAAAAACCGCGCTGCTGCCGCGGATCAAAATCCGCGAAATCAGAACCGGAATCGGCCGGAGCACCGAGGAAGCCATGTTGATCGGCGCGGTGCATGGTTATCGCGGACTGGTGCGCGAGTTGATAGCCGAGTTGAAGCGCGAATTGAAAGTGAAACGGTTGCCGGTGGTAGCCACCGGCGGTTACGCCGGATTGATTGCCGCCCGTTTGCCGGAAATCTCGGCAGTGGAACCGGCTTTGACACTGGAAGGTCTGCGATTGACCTGGGAAGCGGCGTGTGTGCCTTTGCTGTGATGAAAGCCACATGGTGCGGTGTTGGAGGCTTCATGGCCATCGGTAACTGACGGAGGCAAAAATGCCCTGCGCGGTGAAATTGTTCACGTTGCCGTTGCTCGGTTGCAAGTACTGGGAAAATCCATAGTGCAATGCGCCGGAAAGGCGGCTGCTGAACTGGCGGGTCAGCCCGACGAGCAGGTCGTGGTGGGTGAAATTGATACCGAGCGGCAATCCCACGAGATTGTTTTGTCCGTAACCGGCCTGCGAATAGGCGTAGGTCGCATCCCAATGTGTTTTGGCCGTCAAGGCATAGCCGACGCTGCTGCTGACGGTATAGGTATTCCCGCGATACGGCACCACGGCGGGATTCTGGTCGGCCGCAGTGGTGGTGCGGGAATAGCCGTAGGTAAACGAGGCCGAGCAGTAAAATCGTTGCCCCGGGGTAAAGTTCAGACTCAACCCCAGATTATTGGCCAGCGTGCTGCCGTCCGAAATGTATCCGCCGGGAGATATTCCAAAAGGGACCGACTCGGTCGTCGAGGAAAAATCTGTCTCGGTCCATTGATAGGTCAGCCGGGCGTTCAGCCAATAAACCGGCCGCAGCACCAGCCGCCCTTCGATTTCGTCCATGCTGATGTCCCGATGGGTGATGAAGGCAGGGTAACCCGGGGTCGTATCCACCAGATTGTTATAGCTGGTGTTGCTGTCACGATACCGGTAATGCCCGCCCCATTCGAGCCAGGAGCGCGGCGAGGTGGTGAAACCCACGAGAGTATCATAGAAATAATTCATTGAGTCGGTTTGTTGCTGAAAGGGGGGGGAGACGCCGGTGATGGTTTGATCGGCTGATTGCCCGACACTCACCTGGCGCAGGCGTTCCTCGGCAAACAGCACCGTCCGCGGCAGGCGGTCATACCGGATGTCGAGATTTTCCGAACTGACGGTCCGGTCCTGATTCGCGTTCTCCGTGCCGGGAACGGAAGGACCGGGAAAATATTCCAGGTTCACATTACCGAAACCGTACTCGTGGGTCCATTCGCCCTGGGCGGCGACCGAGACACTCAATCCCTTGGCGGGCAGGAACAGGCTGGACCCGCTGACAACATATGCGTTGCGCTGGAGTGTGATCCCTTCCGCCTGCCAGGCGGAACCCGAAGTCGCCGCCCCGGATCCATCCGTGGTTTTTTCGTTGAAGGACGACGTGCCACTGTATGTGGAAACGAGGCTGCCAAAGGAAGCCAGCCACCAATCGGTGATTTGTTTTTGAATCCGAAAGGTATTCGCGCCCTGCGAGTACTGGATACCTTGATTGATGCTTTGAACCAGGTCCGGATTGGGCCCGGTGGTATAACCAATCACATCGTTGCGCTGGTCGGAGAGGGTATAAAATTCGGCGCGTACCCGGTCCGCAAAGCTCCAGTCGTCCCATTCCCGGGTAAGATCCACTTTGAAGATATGCGTATGTTCGTCCACGTTCTCAATATTTGGATAGATGTTTTTGAACTGGATTGGCTGATTGATCGGTTGAAAGACCGTTCCCCAGACCAGCGTGGACTTCTCGCCCTGCCGGAATTGATATTCATAACCGAAGACCAACTGCGGCGAATCGGGCAGCGTCAGTCCGAAATCAATCCACGCGCGCCCGATGTCGAGATGCGTGTCCCGGTTCAGGGAAAAGCTGGACGGCGCGAACAGCGGGTAATATCCGCCGGTGTCATCGTAATATCGCCGCCATTCCTCAAACCCCGAATGCACGAAGCCGGAATCCTTTTTGTCCAGCGCCACCGTCACCTTGAAATCGTGCTGCGGCACCAGGGCATGGCCTTCAATGGTGAGTTTTTCATCCGGGGCAAGTTGTTCACTGTACGAAAAATGTTCCGCGCCACCGCTCCAGCCCTCGTGAACGCCTTCCAGTTCGCGGAATTTTTTATTGTCACCGGATACGCCCGTCCAACCTCCGCTCGGGGTGATGGAAACAGTCAGCGTCGCCGGTGAGGCATTGGTTCCCCAATCCGCGCCCTGATCAATCCAGGTCCGCAAGGTGGCTACCTGGACTGGGGTGAGCGGCGGCCCATGGTCGGCCGGCGGCATCTGGATGTCCTTGTCCAATCCGGCCACGTAAGCGATCAATTTGCTCTGATCACTCCGGCCGGGAACGATGTCGTTCTGGTTGTCGTCCCCGCCCTTGAGCGCATCGGCCCGGTCGTCGAGGCGGTAACCGCTTTTTGGCTTTTCCGGGCCGTGACACCGGAGACAGCTTTGCTCCAATACCGGTCGCACGTCGCGATCGAACCGGATTGAATTTCCTTGAGTGCCGGAACTGACGGAATTGGTTTGGGCCGTGGCCGCGGCCGAGGTGGCTGCCAGCAGCAATGCCGCCACCCGGCATTTGCTGTAAATTCGTCTGGCGGCTACCGGGTTCACGCTGGTTTTAAACGGGTGTTTTAATAGAGGAAAATCGGATTAATGTCGGAACCGTGGACGGCCGAATGGCAGCCGGCCGACCAGCAGGTGCCGACCTGCAGAAACACGGTGTGGTCACTAGCGCCGATATAAATGGTTCCCGGACTGCTCTGCACCTGAGCATGGCAGCGGAAACAGAGGTTGTTGTCGGCCTGGGTGAGCATCATGCGATTGATGGAGCCGTGTGGATTGTGGCAGGTGGTGCAACCTTCGCGCAGGGCCGGGTGTTCAAAGACAAATGGCCGCGTCTGCTCGCGATGGCATTGGGCACAGGCTTCGTTCTGTCGCGCCATGGCCAGGCCTCCCTCCGGTTTGAAGCTATCTTCGCCATGCGGGTCATGGCATTGAGTGCAGTTCATGTGGCCTTCGACGACGGGATGATGCACGGGCATTTGAAATTCCGCGCGCGCGGCCAGGTGACAGCGCAGGCACGCTTCGGGGACCTGGCCGGGATTGATGATGAATTTACCGATGCCGCCGCCGGCTTCCACGTGTTTGCTGCCGGGCCCATGGCAGGATTCACACCCGGTGTTGTCCTGCAAATCGGTGTTTTCCAAACGTAATCGGGCGTGCGGACTCGCTGCAAATTTGCGGACAATGTTGGTGTGGCACTCGAAGCAGACGTGGTCGCCCACGCAGTGGGCACCGGGAATTTCCAGCGGCGCGACAACCGCCGTCGGCATCGTGGAACAGGAATTCAAAAAACACACTCCGCCGCTGCTTGCCAAGCCCAGGGCCGCGATGGCCAGCCATGTTCGTTTTCGTTTCAATGTTTGGGATCACCGGAGCTGTCTGTCACGTTCGTTACGGCGGCGGCTTTGATGATTTCAGCGACAATCTGATCGGAAAGGTCGCCGCTCGTGGGAAAAACCATCTGCAAATGGCCGGTGGCATCGATGATCAGCGTGCGGAAATCGTGGTTGAAGGTGCCGCCGTCGGCTTGGTAGGTGACGCCGGCCTCACGGGCCAGCTCGCCAATCCTGTCCGCCGGCCCGGTCAGAAAACTCCAATGTTTTGGATTGTATTGATAACTGTCACCATAGGCTTTCAACATCGGCGGCGAATCAAATTCCGTGTCGAACGAGACGGAAATCAGGTGCCAGTTGGCGGGAGCGGTGGATAGCGACTCAAGTTTTTGTTGTGCCTCTTGAAAATTTTTTGACAGGCGCGGGCAGAATTCAGGCAGGGGACAGCGCGTGTAAAAAAAGGTGATGGCCAGCGCCTGCCCGCGAAAATCGTTCAGGCTTACCGCGTGGCCGAGCTCGTTGGTGAACTTGTAGTCCAGCAAGGGATGGCTTGGCTGGCCGGCCGGTGCCTGGATCGGGGTGGGCAGGGGAGGCAATGAAACCGTTCCGATTTTGGTGAGATGCTCCACCCAACTCTCCGAATCCGTGACCCGGAGTTGGAAGGTGATTTCATCGCCGCGTTGCAAGCCGGCCAGTTCTTCCGGCGCCTTTACCTTGAACGGCATGGTCATGGCTGCCATATAATTGGATATGGCTTCGTGCCGGATGACCACCGTCCGCCCGTCCGGTTTGAGCTCCATCACCGTTCCTTTGGCCGCGAACGAGCGCAAGTCCATCGGTTCCGCCGCCGACCCGGCGGATATGGCATGGCACAGAATCAGCATCCACAAAGCGAACGGCAATATGCTGATAAATTGCGCCCGAAGTCTCATATCGTGTGGTCATGATGCTCTCTTTCTGACCATTGGTTCCAGCATTTTTTGTGAACGATCAAGGATTCGGCAGACGTCCGACCCGATAAAATTCATCATCGAGTGTCGCGTTCAAGTCCGTGAAGTCGATCGAGCCACCGGCCGCCGTATTGGTGGCAAGGGTGCTCCAATCGGGCGAAAGCAAATTGGAAGAACTTTGGATAACATAACTCAGCCCGGCATTCGCCGTATACGTGAACCTGAATTTCCCGGGCAGCACCGGCATCGGCGCACTTAACAGCACCGGCACCGGATCGACAACGCTGATCGCGACCTGGTTGGTGGCGGTGGCGCCATTGTTATCCGAGGCAATGGCAGAAAGGGTATAGCTGCCCGCCGCCAGACTGTTGGCAACAGTCGAGAAAGGGGCGATGTTGTCGTTGGCCAAAACCGTCGTACCAACCAGAAACTGCACATTGGTCACCGCGCCATCGTCCGAGGCTGAGGCTTGAATGGTCACATTGGCCGGCGCAGCGAAGACAGTGCCCGGTGCCGGATTGGTAATGGCCACGGTCGGCGGCAGGTTCGCCGAAGCGACCACCACCGCCCCGGTCATGCCAAGGGAAAGATGCACCGTGCAAAAATAATGGAAAGTGCCGGCGGTGGAAAAGACGTTGGTGAAAGAGTGGGGTGCCGTGGAAGGCGTCGGCGATCCGAATGCGGGAGTGCTGTTCGTACTGAGCACAGCATGCGGGATGAAAGCAGCGGACTTCCAGGTCCAGATCACCGTGTCGCCGGTGGCAATGTTGGTAACAGCAGGACTGAAAGTATCTCCGCCATTGCCCACGTCAACATTAGCCACGGCGGCGAATCCGGAAATCGGATGGTTCGAAATGACCAGGGCCGTACCGAGGAATGCCGCTCTGAAAAGATGTCGTATCATGTTCATAATGCGTATTTTATCGAATTGATTTACATTGCTGGTTGATCCAGCAGCCGCCGCACACCAGGATTGCAACCGCGGTGACCACCGGAAACTTCTTGAGTGAGAACATCACTCCCATTTGCAAATAGGATGAATGGAGGGGACATTTGTTCCCGGTGATTTTTTACGGGAACAATTGACGTTCCGGGGTCTCTTAACTTCAATGAAGCGATATGGCTGAGGGCGTGGACTTTGAAAGTCTGGTGGCTTGTTATTATGAGCCGCTGTACCAGTTTGCCTTCAGCCTCGCGCGGGACGAGGCAGAGGCCTGTGACCTTACACAACAAACATTTTGCATTTGGGCGGCCAAAGGCCATCAACTGCGCGACCCATCCAAAGTGAAAACCTGGTTGTTCACCACCCTGCACCGCGAATTTCTCGGTTCGCGCCGCCGGCAAACCCGCTTTCCTCATATCGAACTGGAACAGGCCACGGCGGAACTTCCCTCCGTTGCACCGGTCACGGCCAACCGCCTGGACGCCGCGCAGGTGATCGAAACGCTCGCCTGCCTCGATGAAATTTATCAGGCGCCCGTGGCGCTGTTTTATCTGCAGGACTATTCCTATCTTGAAATTGCGGCAATTCTCGATGTGCCGCTCGGCACCGTCAAATCGCGCCTGACCCGCGGACTCGGACGGTTGCATCAGATGTTAAGTGGCGATACCACTGTCCCCGGGAATCAACCTCCACCCCCCACCTCGTGAACCTCGACGAAGCCAAAACCATTTTGCTGCTCTACCGCCCGGGAACGACGGATCCGGACGATCCTGAGATTACCGAGGCGCTCGCGCTGGCAAAGCAAAATCCCGAGCTGACCCGCTGGCTGGTGGAGCATTGCGCGCGGCAGGAAGCCCTGCGGGCTGGTTTTCGAAAAATCTCCCCGCCGGCCGGTTTGAAGGAGCAGATTATTTCCGAACAGGCGGCTCGCGGAAAAACCGCCGTCCGACGGCAGCGGGCGGTCTTTGCGGCGATGGTCGCGGTGGTTCTTCTGGCCGGCGTTGCCCTCTTCTGGCTGCCGCACCGCCAGAGCACCGATACCTATGCCGTTTACCGGAACCGGATGGCGAGTGTGGCGTTGCGCGGTTACGGCATGGATTTGTTGACCAATAATCCGGCTTCCGTCCGCGGCTATCTGGCGCGAAATCACGCGCCGGCGGATTACGTCCTGACTGCACCGCTGGATAAAACCGCTGTTTCGGGCTGCGCCATTGAAGACTGGCAGGGGACGAAAGTGTCCATGATTTGCTTCCGCACCGGGAAGCCTTTGCCCCCGGGCGAACAAAGCGATCTATGGCTTTTTGTCATCGACCGGTCCCGGGTGAAGGACGCGCCGCCGGCCGGTTCACCGCAATTCACCCAGGTCAACCGGCTCGGGATGATGAGCTGGACGGTCGGAGACAAGCTGTACGTGCTGGGGACGGAAGGGGACGAACCAACGCTGCGGAAATATTTGTGATCCGGAGAACCGTCAATTCTGATCCACGCTCATGTGGCTCAGGATCCAGTTGAAGTCCGTACTCTGGGCGGAAACATCGATGGGAAGATAAGGCACATCCGGCTGGACGGGATAGATGGTGCTCGGAACCATCCAACGATGCAACGTACTGTGCCCGTCGGCAAACGAAAACGCCGTGGCATTGTTGTGATAGGTGGCCGGCAAGTCGGTCCATTCAGCGTGGGTATAACCCGGGGTTCCGTAGCCATCGCTGGCATATTCGACCGATTTGTTGATAAAGTAGCCATCATCAATGGTGTCCGGATGTTCATCCAGGAAGACAAAAATTTCCGAGGTCTGGAAGATCTGGGTGATTTTAAAAAACTGGACGTAGCCGGGATTGTTGACGTTGGAACCATTCGCCGAAGCGTCGCCGGCGTCGCCGACCATCGCATTCATGGAATAACTGCGGTTGCGCGCTTCCCAGCCGGCGGCACTTTGGGTGGCGCTCAGGGCGCGGTCGGAGGGACAATGATAAAGGGCCGTGGTCTTGCTGACAAAAGGACCGAGGCTGGCTTCGGCGAGCGTGGCGGGGTTGGTATTGTCCGAACTTAAATCCCAGGTCATGACATTGTTGACCCAGTTGAGATTCGTCCGGGTTGCGGGATTAGGAGTCATGACGAGATTGTAGGGCAGCAGGCCGTCGAAATCGTCCGCGTAAAGTAGCCAGGCCAGGGTGAGCTGCTTCGTGTTGTTCAGGCAAAGAATGGCCTGCGCCCGCTCCTTCGCCCGGGCCAGCGCCGGCAATACAATCGCCGACAGAATGGCAATGATGGCTATCACCACCAGCAATTCGATCAAGGTAAACCCCTTGCCTCCTGCCTTGCGGGCAAGTCCCGAATTCCTTGAAACCGGCACATTGATCATGACATCAATTTGGGAGCCACTCCCTGAGTGTCTGATTTAAATTATTACTCTTACTTTTAGCTCATGTCAAAGCCCAAGCAAGCCTGATTTTTTGACAGGTCCGGGAACTCCGCCATTGCTCCGGCGTGCCGTTTTCCGCAAAATCACCCGTCTATGGCCAGCAGTCGCCGACAATATCCGTTTCATCTGATCGAGCCCAAATGGCAGCAATTCTGGGACTTACAACAGGTTTTTCGGGCTTTTAACCCGGGCGACTCCGTGCCGGAGGGGCACCCTTTTGGCCAACGCCACCGGCTTTCCGGCCCGGTGGCGGCCACGCAGTTGCCACCCAAATTTTACATTCTCGACATGTTTCCCTATCCCTCCGGTGCCGGCCTGCACGTCGGCCATCCGGAAGGTTATACCGCCACCGACATCCTCGCCCGTTACAAGCGCGCACAGGGATTTCATGTGTTGCACCCGATGGGCTGGGACGCCTTTGGCCTGCCGGCCGAGCAATACGCCATCAAGACCGGCCAGCACCCGCGCCAGACCACCGAGGCGAACGTCGCCAACTTCAAGCGCCAGATCCAGTCGCTCGGCTTCAGCTATGACTGGTCCCGTGAGCTCGCCACCACTGACACCGATTATTTCAAATGGACCCAGTGGATTTTCCTCAAGCTCTACAACTCATGGTTCAATCCGGAAACGAACAAGGCCGAGCCGATTGAAAAGTTGAAATATCCCGGCGACTGCACCACGGAAGAAAAGAAACGCGCCCATCGTGATTCCAAACGTCTTGCCTACGTCAGCGAACAGCCGGTCTGGTGGTGCGAACAACTCGGCACCGTGCTCGCCAATGAGGAAGTTGTGGATGGCAAGAGCGAGGTCGGCGGTTTTCCCGTCGTGCGCAAGCCAATGCGCCAGTGGATGCTCCGCATTACTGCCTACGCTGACCGGTTGATCCACGATCTCGATACCATTGACTGGACCGATTCGCTCAAGGAAATGCAGCGGAACTGGATCGGACGCAGCGAAGGAGCTGAAGTGGATTTCGAAGTAGCGAAATCGCCCTACCAGGAATCCCCTTCCGAAACAATCCGTGTTTTCACGACGCGACCGGATACCTTATTCGGCGCGACTTACATGGTACTCGCGCCCGATCATCCTCTTATAGAAAAATGGCTGAAAGGCGTCCTTATCCCGGTCAAATGGCCCTATGGTACCGTCAAAGAATGGACCGAAGGTATTGACACACCTATTAACGCGATTACCGCTTACCAAATGAAGACTGCGGTTAAGAGCGATCTTGAACGTACCGAACTTGCTAAAGAAAAGACCGGCATTTTTACTGGTGTCTATGCCATCAATCCGGTCAATGGCGAGAAGATTCCCATTTTTATTGCCGACTACGTCCTCGCCAGCTATGGCACCGGCGCAATCATGGCTGTGCCTGCGCATGATGAAAGAGATTTTGAGTTCGCAACAAAGTTCAAGCTGGAGATCAAAGCTGTCGTTGCCACAACCACTCCCAAGAAGAGTCAATCTTTTGACAGCGCCAAAGGCTACGTCGACATTCAAGAGAAGGTTCAGTATTTTCAAATTAACAAAAAAGAAACACCAGTTTTCTCCAGCGGTTTGCTTTGTGACTCCGCCGAGGGATTCGCTGTAAACTCAGCAAACGCCGAAGTTTCCCTCAACGGCCTACCCACCGTCGAAGCCAAAAAGAAAATCACTGCCTGGCTCGAAGCCAAGGGCCTCGGCAAAAAGATGGTCAACTTCAAGTTGCGCGACTGGCTGTTCAGCCGGCAACGTTACTGGGGCGAGCCGTTCCCGATTGTTTGGAAAAAAGATGCCGCGGGGAATCTTTATCACGAAGCGTTGCCGGAATCCGCGTTGCCGGTTTTGCCGCCGTCGCTCACGGATTACAAACCCACGGCCACCGGCGAACCGCCGCTGGCCCGCGCGAAGGATTGGATGAACCTGCCCGATGGCTCCGTGCGCGAAACCAACACCATGCCGCAATGGGCCGGCAGTTGCTGGTATTATCTGCGTTACCTCGACTCCAAAAATCCAAACGCTTTCGTCGGCAAGGAAGCGGAAGCTTATTGGATGGGTAGCCGCCGAGGTCACGAGGCGGACAATTCCAGTTCTAAAAATCCGCCTCCTCACGTCGGCGGCTACAAAACCCAAGGGGTTGATTTATACGTCGGTGGCACCGAGCACGCCGTGTTGCATCTGCTTTACGCCCGATTCTGGCACAAGGGGCTGTTTGACCTCGGTTACGTCTCGACGGCTGAACCGTTTTTCAAACTGGTCAATCAAGGCATGGTTCTCGGCGAAGACAATCAAAAGATGTCAAAATCGCGCGGGAACGTGATTCCCGTGGACGTGCCGGTGCAGGAAGTGGGTACAGATGCGTTGCGCCTTTATGAAATGTTCATGGGGCCGCTCGAAATGGTGAAGCCGTGGAGTACCAAGGGTGTTGAAGGCGTCTATCGTTTTCTCGGTCGTGTCTGGCGGTTGTTCGTGGATGAAGCGAGCGAAACAGAGTTCGAGCAGGCGGAGACATTAACCACAAAGGCACAAAGTCACGAAGAACTGCTAAAGCTGATTAAACTTAATGCTTCAATCAAAGACATTCAGCCGACGCCAGCACAGCTTAAAACCCTTCACGCCTGCATCAAAAAAGTGACGGAAGACCTCGACGGCATGCGTTTCAACACGGCGATTTCGGCTTTGATGGTTTTTGTGAACGACGCCATAACATGGGAAACAAAGCCGATGGCCATATTGCGCGAGTTTTTGATTTTGCTCGCCCCCTTCGCGCCGCATCTGGCGGAAGAATTATGGGAACGGCTTCACGTTTCACGCATTACGCATCAAGCTGCGGTCCCCAGTCTCACTTACGCTGCGTGGCCAAAGTTCGATCCGGCGCTGCTCATCGAAAGCGAGATGGAAATCCCGGTGCAGGTCAACGGCAAGCTCCGCGACGTCATCAGGGTCCCGGCCAACGCCGACAACGCTGCGATTGAAGCGGCTGCCAAAGCCTCCGAAAAGGCACAGCAATTTATTGCCGGCAAAACGATCAAGAAGGTCATCGTTGTGCCCAAGAAACTGGTGAACATCGTGGCGGTGTGATGGTGGCCGCGTTCGTGAGAACGTGGCTGATATTCTTGCCGCGGATTCACATCCGCAGCCACGAGAGCTCAGCCTTTTTCCCCGCTGGCCAGGATCGTTTGGAAATGGGGTGGCTGCTCCTCGCGCGCGACGACGCTGATCTCGATTTTCTTGAAGCCGGCCTCCTCCAGCCAGCGGTGCAGATCGCTCTCCACAAAACCCGGCCAGCGATCGCCGTAAAGCTCGCGCGCCTTGTCGAAATTGTGCTTCAGCAGATCGAGAACCAAAACCTGTCCGTGCGGACGGAGGATTTTGTGGGTGGCGGCAATCGCCTCGGCCGGAATTTCAGCATGATGCAGCGCCTGGCTCAAAATCACCAGGTCAACGCTGTTGGGCTCAATGGGCGGGTTTTGCAGATCACCCCGCCGGAATTCCAGATTCTTCAACCCGTTCTTTTTCGCCTTGGCCGCGCCGAATTCAACAATCTTTTCCGAATTGTCCACGGCGATGACCTTTTTGCAGCGGCGGGCCAGCAGTTCGCTCAACAAACCTTCCCCGGCACCGAGATCGGCTACGACCAGCGGCGGCAGGATGCGCAACAACAAATGTCCGAAGGCCTGCCATGACCGGCCTGGCCCGTAGATGCGGTCGAAACGTCCGGCGATCTGGTTGAAATAGACCTGCGCCTGTTCGCGGCGGCGGTTCACCACGCGCTTGAGATTGATCTGGTCGCCGCCATGTTCGGGCAGTTCCTTTGCGCCGCGAATGGCGAGCTGGATGAATTCACCGGTCGCGCCGATGGCCTGCGGGTTCAGCCGGTAAAAGGTCCGTTTGCCTTCGCGCCGCGCCTGCACCAGCGCGCAATCCGAGAGCAGGCCGAGGTGGGTCGAAATGCGCGACTGGCCGAGCCGCGTGATTTCCTGCAGCTCATTGACCGACAATTCGTCGCGCTCCAGCAGCGCCACAATGCGAAGACGCGTCGGATCCGACAGCGCCCGCAATGATTTCAAGGTGGCGGACATGGTTTTTGGCGCTTCATTTTTTCACAAAAAGCATTTGACGCGCTGGGAATAGGATATATCATCTTATCCTGATACGTCAATATGACATTTTAACCCATTGATTCATGAGCAAAAATTACATCTTTTCCTCCGAGTCCGTCGGCGAAGGCCATCCGGACAAAGTTGCTGATACCATTTCCGATGCCGTGCTGGACGCCTGCCTGGCCCAGGACAAATTCAGCCGTGTCGCCTGCGAGTGCTACGTCAAGTCCAACATCGTCATTGTTGGCGGCGAAATCACCACCCGCGCCACGCTGGATTTCACCAAAATCGCCCGTGCCGCCATCCGCGAAATCGGCTACGTGAATGACGACGATGTGTTTCATGCCGACAAGGTGTTTGTGAACACCATCATCACGCAGCAATCGCCCGACATCGCACAGGGCGTGGACGCCCGCAAGGCCAAGGGCAAGAAGACTTCCAAGCAGGGCGCCGGCGACCAAGGGCTCATGTTTGGATACGCCTGCAATGAAACCCCCGAGCTTATGCCCGCGCCCATCATGTTCGCGCACCGCCTCGGCCGCGAACTCACCCGCATCCGCAAGACCGGCAAGGTGCCGTGGCTGCGGCCCGACGCGAAATCGCAGGTCTCCGTCGTTTACGAAAACGACAAGCCGGTAGCCATTTCCAACGTCGTCATTTCCACGCAGCACAGCGCGGATGTCGAGCATCGCGAAATTGAAAAGTTCTGCATCGAGAGCATCGTCAGAAAGGTTTTGCCCAAACGGCTGCTCACGAAAAAGACCGAGTTTCTCATCAACCCGACCGGACGCTTTGTTGTCGGCGGGCCACAAGGCGACACCGGTTTGACCGGGCGCAAGATCATCGTGGACAGCTATGGCGGCATGGGCCGGCACGGCGGCGGCGCGTTCAGCGGCAAGGATCCGACGAAGGTGGACCGCAGCGCGGCATACATGGGCCGCTGGGTGGCCAAGAACATCGTGGCGGCCAAACTCGCCGCGAAATGCGAAATCCAGTTTGCCTACGCCATCGGCTATCCCGACCCGGTCAGCGTCAGCGTGGATACCTTCGGCACGGCGACGGTTCCGGAGAGTAAAATCATCCGCGCCGTCAACCGCGTGTTCAGCTTTCTGCCCTCGGACATCATCGACCAGCTCAACCTGCGCCG